>Ga0182030_10015489_pt1 | contig 14938 bp, 11 predicted proteins | sample 812S3MmetaG_FD_121299 | JGI IMG/M metagenome (GOLD analysis project Ga0182030, IMG submission 121299) | Permafrost microbial communities from Stordalen Mire, Sweden - 812S3M metaG (Illumina Assembly) | ecosystem: Environmental > Terrestrial > Soil > Wetlands > Permafrost | place: Sweden... | reverse complement strand
CCCGGCCGGGCAGCCCGCCCAACGGTTGGAGCCGACCTCTGTTTGCCGTTGCGAACGGGTCCCGATCGGCCTGAAACCGGACGCCCGAGAAGCCGGAAACCAACGCGCGAACGGCGGCTATGCGGGATGGCCTGCGGAAAAGCGTCGCGCCTCGAACAGTACGGGCATTAATTTCCTACCCTCTTCCGACAACCGGTATTCAACACGAAGCGGCTTTTCATCGAAGTCGATCCTCTCGATGAGACGATCCCTTTCCAACGCGCGCAGATGCTGCGTCAGCATTTTCTGCGAAATGCCGGGAATGTCCCGTATCAACTGTGACGACCGCATGGTTGGATCGGCAAAGAGGCGAAAGAGGATCGGGAGCTTCCAGCGACCTTGAATCATCCGAATCACGCGGATCACATGCGTGGCCGTACCATCCGCCCCGAGACAGACATCCCGGTGCTCAGGGGTAACAGGCACTTTAAAGTGCGTACTTGTCTCACCTATCGTCACGACGCACCTAGCTCCCGATCCGCAGTATAATGGGTTTTGGACAATGGACCTGCAACTCAAAGACAAGACGGCCTTGGTGACGGGGAGCAGCAAGGGGATCGGCGAGGCCATCGCCATGACTTTAGCGCGCGAGGGGGCGAACGTCGTTGTCCATGGACGCGATGGAGTGCAAGCCCAACGGGTTGTCGGCGCCATCGTCGCAGCTGGAGGCCGCGCCTATGCCGTACTGGGCGACCTGACACAGGAAGAAGCGGTGGAGCGGCTGGTCGCCGAGGCGGAAGCGCACGTCGGCGGCATCGACATTCTGGTCAATAATGCCGGTGGGTCCGGCCCCAAAAACGACTGGCAGACGACATTGGCCGCCGGATGGGAATCGACATATGATCGTAACGTCCTTGCTGCTGTCCGTGTCAGCACGCGCCTTCTCCCTGAAATGCGGCGAGCCGGTTGGGGGCGCGTGATCAATATTTCGAGCGGGGCGGCAACGATGCCTCCAGCCACGGGGCCAGATTATTCCGCTGCGAAAGCCGCAATGAACGCCCTGACCGCCTCAATGGCGAAAGCAGTGGCCGCCGAGGGAGTCACCGTCAACGCCATCTCGCCTGGAACGATCAAAAGCGCCAAGCTCGAGGGCGGTTTTCGTGCCGTAGCAGCAGCGCGCGGCATCGCGGCGGAAGACGCGCCCTGGGAGGATATCCAGCGTGGCGTCCTGCCATTGTTCGCCAACGTTCCGCTTGGTCGCGTCGGAGAATTGAACGAACTCGCGGATGCCGTCGCTTTCCTTGCGAGCCCGCTCGCCGCTTACATCACCGGCATTAATCTTCACGTCGACGGCGGCTTCTCGTCCATCCCGTAGAGTGCTTCGACCCTCGCGAACAAGACCAGCGGGCACAACGCATCTTGAACGATTCGTTTTCAAACCGGATTGACAGCTACGGCAAAGTAAATTCCCGAAAGCCAACAGACTGCTCACCGTCCTTTTGCGACATTCCCGGACGGGCGCCAAGGGTTGGGTTTTGACCACTAGCGCAGAGCGTGAGGAGTCTCTTACCGAGTCAGCGCTCTCGTTTTGGGCCCGGCTTCCTCGCCCTCTTCGTCGGTGCTGACTCTCGCGCCGCGCTTCGCTTCTTCGCGGTCTTCTTCGTCTCATGCCTCATCGAGCGATTCCACGCCATGATCAGAAAGAAGGAAGCTGATCAACTCGACCCGTGGATCGCCGAAGCGAGCGGCAGTCTCGTCTCATCTTTCGCGACAGGCGTCGCGAGAGATAAAGCCGCCGTGCGGGCGGCTGTCGTCGTGCCGTGGTCCAGTGGCCAGGGCGAGGCTCAGATCACCAGACTCGAACTCGTCAAACGCCAGATGTAAGGGCGCGCGAAACTCGACCTTCTTCAAGCCAGATTGTTCGGCGCGGCATGAAACCCGCAAACCGTCATCGAGATTGCGTCGGAGCCAGGCTCAGAGGCCGTTTCACACACGCCGATATGCTGCGACTTCCCGAGGTCGGCGGCGCGGTTCGACTTCTCAAATGGGGTGCGCGTTGCGTACTTCGGAGACGACCGGCCGAGCTTTAATTATCCAATACCACTTCCACGCTCTGTAACGCTCTGTAACGGCACATGGGCCGTGTTTCTGCATCTGCGCAATTGATTGTTAGGATTGGAACTGTACGAAAAGATCGGGCTCGAACGCATGCACCCGCCAGGAGCGCGCCTGTGAACTTGCACCGAAGCGGATCCCCATTTAAACGCGACGTAATACAATGAGATTACGCCCGAATTCGACATCCGCGACGGGTCGCAGTTCGAGGCAGTTTGGCGCCGCTTCTCGTTGCGGCTTTCCCCGACGAACCGACGGCCGGTATTACCGAGATCGCGGGGAGTCAATTGACGGCAATGTCCCAATTATACATCGTTATGCCGCCAAATGCTCATTCTGACTGACCGGGCCAAAGGCGGCCTTGCAATTTACGACTTTCTGACTCGTGGCAGGCGTTGCCAGGTCGTCCCCCTGCATCAGGCCCAGGCGCAACCGCTGAAACATCCGATAATTGTTTGTGATGTCGATATCGGCAACATGACTTCGGTCAGACTGCTCCGCGCAGCGCTGAAGCTTCATCGCGTCGACGCCGACATCCCGGTGTTATTTCTCACGCGCGACAGCAGTCACCTCACGGCCGCTTTGGCGGTTTCGCTCGACGCGACAGAATTGGTTTACTGTAACGACCGTCCGGCGGCGATTCATGCGGCGGCCGAGAGGTTGATCTCCGCCTACCAGAGCAGAAACAAAGGCGCGACGCGCCCTGCCAGTGTGACGGAGGCGCGCGCATCCGACGCAAAATCGGCGCTTGCCAGCTGCTTCGACGCCGTGAAGCGAGGCGAACCTGTATCGACTGCAGAACTGGACCGGGGCGCCAGCATCATACTTGGCGCCATCAAACAGGCCAAAATCAGATCGTGGTTGGATGTCGTCTGGCAGTTCGATGACGTAACGTACCAGCACTGTCTGCTGGTGGCCGGCTTGGTTGCTGCGTTCTCCTTGAAGTGGGTGCTCGCGTCCGATCATCAGCATCTGCTGTTACAGGCCGCGCTTCTCCACGATGTTGGCAAGGCGCGCATACCCCCACACATCCTCAACAAGTCTGGCCCACTCTCGAAGCCCGAGATGGATCTCATGCGGACCCATGCGGAGCTGGGTCACGCCATGCTTGCGGGCCAGCATGGCATCAGCCCGGTCATTCTGGATGTGGTGCGCCATCACCACGAGTACCTGGACGGCTCAGGGTACCCTGACCGTCTTCAGGGGCGGCAGATCAAGGATTACGTGCGCATGGTCACCATCTGCGACATCTACGCCGCGCTGATCGAACGCCGCCCCTACAAAGCGCCGATGCCCCCTCAGCAGGCGCTCGCCGTGCTGACGGACCTGGGCGCCAAGCTCGATAGAAATCTGCTGAAAAGCTTTGAAGCGGTAGTCGCAGACAGTGGTTGACCACTGCGACGTGGATGTTCGTCGAACAGCTTCTCCCAGTTCACTTCGCCCGGCTTGATCTGCGAGGCGGCCGAGCGGCCACAGTCCGAGCATCTGAGCGCCGCCCGCACGCCGAAGCCCTTCTCGGCGAAATTCAAGCCGGCGCGGGGGGTATTGCGGCCGACGCCGCCGAATTCGCGCCAGACGAGATGCGAGGCGTCGACTCCCCCCTGCCACATCAGATCCAGGGTCAGCCGACCGAGATCGTTCTGCGGCAACGCCGTGGCCACCGTGGCGCGCTTGCCCCAGCATTTGCGCATCGCCCGCGCCACATTGTATTCGCCGCAAGCTGACGGAACTGCGTGGCGTGACGCGCACCGTCGAGGCCTTTCGCGCCGGGCGAATTCGCTGAAGTCAGTCCCGGGGAGCGGTCGGTTCCGCGGGTGTTCGCAGTCCTGAACAAACGCGGGACGCCGCTCTGAGAAGGACAAAGCTGCGAACACCTATGTGGCTGAAATAGCGATAGGATTCTTATCAGCGTGTTTGACCGCTTCGCGGCATTGACCGGCGACTCGCGGATCCTTCGCGCATCAACTCAAATCGGGCCTTGCACGAACCCGCTCGCGCGACAGGCGCCAAACGGGAAGAACGCGCAGCAACGCGTCTTTTGCCGATCCTTAACTACAAAGCTCGGCTCGATGAATATTTGACGCCGATTCACCGGCCATTAGTGCGCCCAAGTTAAGGCTCGTGAACTCTTGGCGCCTCTAGGTCAACGGCGGCCTCGATCGCCAAAGCGGAGGGACGGCAAGTGCGCGCAATTCCAGTCGAGCGGACTGCGAAGGCGTCCGAGACAGATGGCTTGGCCACGCTCGCAAAGCTGGCGACCGAGTCCCGCGACGTCGTCATGGATGATCGCGACGCCACAATCGCCCAGCTGCTGGCGCAGGCGCGCCGCCATGAAGCCGTCTTCAACGCAGTCGCGCAAGGCATTTGCTGCTATGACCCTGAAGACCGGGTGATCCTCAGCAATCGCCGCTTCGCGGAAATCTATCGGCTTGCGCCCGAGCAAATCTGTCCGGGCGCGACGCTGCGGGAGATCGTCGAACTTCGCGTCGCCGCCGGAACCTGCGAGACGGCCGCCGACGACTATCTATCGTTTTGCGTAGCGAACCATTTCACAAAGGAAGCGATCGTCTGGCAGACCGCGCTGTCGGATGGCCGCCTTCTCCAGATGCGCCGCGAGCCGATGCCCGGCGGCGGCTGCGTCGTAACCTATGACGACATCACCGAACTCAAAGCCGCGCGCGCCGCCGCCAACGAGCGCCTGTCGCTGCAAGCCCTGATCGACAGGCTGCCCGACAACCTGTGGGTCAAGGACGTCAACAGCCGTTTCGTCATCGCCAACCAGGTCACCGCGACCCGAATGGGCATAGCCGGGCCGGCGGAGCTGGCCGGCAAGACCGACCTGGAACTGCTTTCACCGGAGATCGCGCGAAAGTTCTTTGCCGACGAACAGGAGATCATTCGCACCGGCCAACCGATGATCGACAAGGAGGAATTCGTCTTCAAGACCTGGATCTCGACCACCAAGGTGCCGTTGCGCAACGATCGCAACGAAATCTTCGGTGTGGCCGGAATCTCGCGCGACATCACCGAGCGCAAACTGGCGGACGCCCTGCGCGAGGGCCAAGCGCAAATCCTCGAGATGATCGCGATGAGCGCCCCGCTCGGCGACGTGCTCGAGCGCCTGGTTCTCCTCATCGAATCCCAATTCAAGGGGATCTTGGCCTCCGTTCAGCTCCTTGACGAGACAGGGACCCGGTTGCGGCACGGCGCGGCGCCGAGTCTGCCGGACTCCTACAACAAGGCGATCGACGGCGCGAGCATCGGTCCCAATGCGGGGTCGTGCGGCACGAGCGCGTATCGGCGAGAACCCGTCTTCGTCGCCGACGTCATGACCGATCCGCGGTGGGAGGATTACAAGGACCTGGCGGCCGAGCATGGACTGCGTTCGTGCTGGTCGACGCCGATCCTGTCGCACAAGGGCAAGATTCTCGGCACGTTCGCCATTTACGCGAGTGAAGTGCGCGAACCGGCCGAAGTCGAGGCGGGCCTCGCGGGTCTTATCGACGTCGCGACCCGCATCGCCGGCATTGCGATCGAACGCAAACAGGCCGAAGACCGAATTCACTTCATGGCCAACCACGACGCCCTGACCGGACTTCCCAACCGCGCCTTGCTCAACGACCGACTGTCGCAAGCCATTCTGTACGCGCAACGCTACGACCGTTGGGTGACGGCGCTGTTCGTCGATCTCGACAATTTCAAGTTCATCAACGACAGCCTCGGGCACAATGCGGGCGACGAACTGCTCAAGACCGTCGCCAGACGTATGGTGAGTTGCATCCGGGCGACAGATACTGTCGTGCGGATTGGCGGCGACGAGTTCGTCATCGTCCTCTTCGATCAGCCCAAGGATGTGGACGTGATCTCGGAGATCGTTCGGAAGATTCAGTCAGCGATCGCAGAGCCTGTTCGCCTGGAGGGTCACGATTTGAGCGTGACGAGCAGCATAGGAATTGCGAACTATCCCAACGACGGCGTCGACACCGACGCGCTGCTGGCCAACGCCGACGCCGCTTTGTACCGCGCCAAAGACGTCGGACGCGACAATTTCCAGTTCTATACGTCCGAGCTGAACGCCAAAGTCCACGAGAAATTCCTGCTCCAGGAGGAATTGCGAAACGCCGTCGCCCGATCCGAGCTCGTCCTCCACTATCAGCCGCAAGTCGATTTGCGCACGGGGCGCGTCTTCGCCCTCGAAGCGCTGGTTCGCTGGCGGCATCCGAAACTCGGCTTGGTCCCGCCGATCAAATTCATTCCGATGGCTGAGGGAAGCGGCCTGATCGTGCCGATCGGCAACTGGGTGCTGCGCGAAGCTTGTCGCCAAAACAAGGCGTGGCAGGACGCCGGCCTGCCGCCGGTGGTGGTCGGCGTCAACGTGTCGGCGCGGCAATTCAGGGAAAAAACCCTCGTCGCCCAAGTTGCAAGCGTATTGAAGGAGAGCCGCCTGGAGGCCAAATACCTCGAGCTGGAAGTGACGGAAAGCGTCATCATGCAAGATGTCGATCTCGCGGTTGCGACGATGAAGGAATTGCAGGGCTTGGGCGTTCATCTTTCGATCGACGATTTCGGAACCGGGTACTCCAGCCTCTGCGCGCTGAAGAGCTTTCCTGTCTCGCGACTGAAGATCGACAAGTCGTTCATCGACGGCCTCCTCGACAACGAAAACGACAAGGCCGTCGCCGACGCAGTGGTTTCCTTGGGTCGGACGCTAAACTTGCGGGTCATCGCGGAAGGCGTCGAAACCGACGCGCAGGCGGCGTTTCTGCGCAGCATCCATTGCGACGAGATGCAGGGCTACCTCTTCAGCAAACCGCTTCCGGCCATGGGGGTCGAAGAATTGCTCGGGGCGCCGCTGGGCTGACGCTCCGAGCGCGAACGCTTGGCGCGGCGGCGTAGACGCCCCCGAAGTAGAAAAGGCAGGCTTTCGCGCGTGGCCGCCAGGAGCGCCTCGCCGGTATTGCGGCGGCTTTCGAGAACCGCCTCACTGCCGGGATCGGCCGTCATAGGCGCGAAGCGGCCGTCTGCGCGATGCGCTTGAAACGTTCTCTTTCTCCCCTCCTGCGCCATTCTATGATGCTTCGCGCGATGACCGACCACAAGTTGCTCTGATACAGACCGCCAGGCTTTCGATGCGGCGTGGCGGCGACCCGATCGAGGTCGGGCTGGCCATCGCGCAGAGGCTGGAGAATTGACGAAGGAAGGCCCGCCAGAGCCGAACATCGTCGCAGGTCGAGATCGACGATCCGGCGCTTGCCGATCGCCTGACCGCGCTGCTTGCCGACGTTCCAGGCTTGCAGTTGGCGCGCACAGCGAAGAAGGCGGACGCGGTCCTGGTTTCGCCGCTCGCGGTAGCTCCTTATGAGCAGGTCACGGGACCGACGCCGCGAGAGATCGAGGTTCTGAACCTTGTGGCGGAGGGCGCATCGAACAAGGCCATCGCCCACCGCGTTGAAATCTCAGTTCACACCGTCAGTTTCATGTCGGTTCGCTCCCCGACAAGCTCGACGCCGCCGGACGAACTGACGCGGTCGCGCAAGCCGCGCGCCTCGGCGTCATCAACCTCTGACACGCTCGTCGGTTTCGAGTTTCCATTTGATGTGAAATGGGTCGGCAGCGTAGGCTTTAGCGTGCCGCCTGGAACGCTCGGCCCTCCGCTCCAGCTCTCGCCAGCGTTGCGTCGGCGCCGTGACTTGCCAATCAGAGGGAGCGTCGATGTCGAGCGAACGCGCCATTCACGTCGATAGCCGAGAAGACCTGATCTATCTCCTCGCCGAAGCCGCCGAGATCGAGCACAACCTGATGTGCTGCTACCTTTTCGCGGCCTTCAGCCTGAAAGACGAGGCGGATGGCGTCGATGCGGCGCAGGCGGCCGAACTGGGGCGCTGGCGGCGCGCCATCGTCGACGTCGCGATCGAGGAGATGTCGCATCTGACTCTGGTCGCCAATCTGACGCTGGCGATCGGCGGCAGTCCGCATTTTGGCCGGCCGAATTTTCCGGTGGCAAGCGGCTATCACCCCTCGGGCGTCATCGTCGAACTCCGCCGTCTTGACCGGGCGACGCTCGACCATTTCATCTATCTCGAACGACCCGAGGGGATCGAGACGCCGGACGGCGCCACGTTTTCGCATCGCGATTCGAACTATGTGCGCGACATGGGCGCTGGCCGTCTCATGCCCAGCGCGCAAGACTACGCGACGGTCGGCCATCTCTACCGCGGCGTGCGCAACGCCGTTTCAGCCCTTTGCGACTCCATCGGCGAGGCCGCGATGTTCGTCGGCGACCCCGCCCTACAGGTCGGTCCCGATCTGGCGAGTCTGCCGGGGCTGCTGAAGGTCACCGACAAGGCCAGCGCGCTGCGGGCGCTCGACGTCATCGTCGAGCAGGGCGAGGGGTCGCCGACCGATTCGGAGCACTCGCGCTATCGGCGCTTTATCGCCATCCGTGACAGCTACGAACGGGCCGTCGCCCAGAATCCCGACTTCGATCCAAGCCGCCCGGTGGCGCCGAACCCGGTGATGCGACACCCGCCAGAGCCGAAAGGCAAGACCTTCATCAACGAGCCGAGCGCCGCGCTCGCGCTCGATTTCGTCAACGCTCTCTATGGCGCCATGCTGCGAGCGCTCGTGCAGGGTTTTGCGGAACGTGAGCCCGCGCGCAAGCGCGCCTTTCTCGACACCGCCATCGACGGCATGTTCGCGATCACGCCTGTCGCGCAATACCTCACGAAATTGCCGGCGTCGCCGCGCACGCCCGGTTTGAACGCTGGCATGACCTTCGCCACGCTGCGCGACGTCGCGCCGATGCCCGACGCCGCCGCCGCGGCGACGGTGTTGAGCGAGCGCTTGCGCCAATTGGCCGATGGAGCCGCGCACGCGCTGGCTGGCGCGCCGTTCGCCGAGGACGCGGCGGCGAACCTGATCAAGCTAGCGGAGCGGCTCGGCGCACACGCCGGCGCGGCGGCGAAAGTCGAGAACAAGCAGACGACGATCGCTGCGAGCGCAGACGCTTCGCAAGCCCCGGGCCAAAGTCCCGCGATCGAGGTTGCAGAGGGTCGCGACGTGACGATCGCGTTTGAAACGAAACGCTGCATCCACGCGCGCTTTTGCGTGCTGCAGCAGCCCGGCGTGTTCAAGGCGAACGTCGTCGGGCCGTGGATCGCTCCTGACGACGCGACGTCGACGGAGGGCCTGGTCGCGACGGCGCAGAATTGCCCCTCGGGCGCGATTCGCTATCGCCGCAAGGATGGCGGAGCGGAAGAATCGCCGCCGCCGGTCAACTTGATCCAGGTGCGCGAAAACGGCCCGCTCGCCTTGCGCGGCGCGCTTTCAATCGACGGCGAGGCGATCGGCTATCGCGCCACGCTTTGTCGCTGCGGCCAGTCGCAAAACAAGCCGTTTTGCGACGGGTCTCACAAGAGCGCCGGATTCGCCGCAACGGGCGAGCCGAGCGACGGCGACGTGACCCCGCTGGCGGCGCGCGACGGTCCCGTCGTCATTCGCCCGCAGCGCGATGGGCCGCTCGCGGTGTCCGGCAATCTCGAGATCGTGAGCGGCACGGGCCGCACAATCCGCAAAGCGACCGACCTGAGGCTGTGCCGCTGCGGAGCGTCTGGCGCCAAGCCCTACTGCGACGGCAGCCATGCGCGCGTCGGGTCTCAGAGCTGATGGCTCGGTCAGGCGCAAGAGCCGTTGAAGTGAAGCGCGAGGGCCAGACGATGGAGACGGGGGGCCCGTAGCCGCCCACGATTGGTCTTTCCAGCGTAGCGTTACGCGCGTGTCCCTGGCGCGCACCCGACTGCGATCGCGTCCGCGTTCCAAGGTGAGCACAAACGTATGCAAATGGAGCGCCGCTGCGCATTGCGACGTGCGTCAAGAGTAAGCGGCCAAGCGGTAAAGAGGCTTCTATCCGAGGGAGTGGCTAGCAAATCGGCCGCTTAGCCATAACATATTGAAATCATTGGTGCCGGATGAGGGATTTGAACCCCCGACCTTCGGTTTACAAAACCGCTGCTCTACCGCTGAGCTAATCCGGCGCGCCGAACGAGGTTCGCTAGCGCAGATGGCTAACAGCGCCGGCCGCCCCAGGCAAGCGCGCGCGCCGCGTGCAGTTGGCGCTCCGTCTGGCGCCGCCGCGTCGCCGGCGAGGTTCACTTTTGCCATTTCCAGCGCCCCCTACCCCACCGTCGGGCGCCAATTTCCGTCGACGACCTCCGCCTCGCCCTCGCCTGGCCACGGCGGCATGGTGACGGCGACGAAGGCGAGCGGCGCTTCGGCGGAAGCGCGGAACTGGAACCGCGCGCCCAGCGGGATCGTCACGCACACGCCGGGGCTGACGGCGACGACCTCCTCGCGGTTCTCCGCGCGCCGCCACAACTCGCCGCGGCCGGAAACGAAAAACCAGATCTCTTCGACCGTGCGATGGACGACGGCGTGCGACACGGCGCCGGCCGGCAACTCGAAATGGGCGAAGCTGCCGCCGGACAGCGCTGCGAGCAGCCTGACCGCCGTGCCGTCCAGCGCGATCGCGTCCGGCGCGGCGGCGAGGGACTTGGTTTCGAACGCGCGCATGGCGGGCTCCCCAAACGTCGCGTCAAAATGGTCGCGCGGGGCCGCTGTGGCAAGCGCGAGGCGGAGGGACTCCTCATCGTAAGGAGCCCGCGACGAGGGCGATCGATGGGGACGCGCTGCCGCTTTGGCGTCGCCGGTCGGGCCTGCTATGTAAGCGCCATGGATTCCGCCCCCGACCTTTCGCCCGAACAGGCGCTCGACGAATTCCGCGCCGCCGGGGCGCTGCTCGAGGGACATTTCATCCTTTCTTCCGGGCTGCATTCGCCGGTGTTCCTGCAGAAGATGTTCGTCTTCCAGGACCCGGCCCGCACCGAGCGGCTGTGCCGCGCGCTGGCGTTGAAGGCCGAGGCGGCGTTCGGCAAGATCGACGTCGTCGTCTCCCCGGCGGTCGGCGGCATCGTGCCGGGCTACGAAACGGCGCGCTGGCTCGGCGCCAAGGCGATCTTCGTCGAGCGCGAGAACGGCGCCTTCAGACTGCGCCGCGGCTTCGTCATTGCGGAGGGGGCGCGCGTGCTGATGGTCGAGGACATCATCACCACCGGCCTGTCGTCGCGCGAATGCCTGGCGGCGATCGCCGAGCATCCCGGCAAGATCGTCGGGGCGGCCTGCCTGATCGATCGCTCGGGCGGCAAGGCCGAGCTCGGCGTCGCACGGGTCGCATTGGCGACGCTTGCCATTCCCGCCTATCCCGCCGACGCGCTGCCGCCGGAGCTCGCCGCGACGCCCGCGGTCAAGCCGGGCAGCCGCGCGCTCGCGGGCTGAGGCGACGACAAGGAGCGAGGCGATGGCCGAATTGCGGCTGGGGGTGAATGTCGATCACGTCGCGACCGTGCGCAACGCACGCGGCGGCGCGGTTCCCGATCCGGTGCGGGCGGCGCTGCTGGCGATCGACGCCGGCGCCGACGGGATCACCGCGCATCTGCGCGAGGATCGCCGCCACATCCGCGACGACGACATGCGCCGGCTCAAGGCGGCGATCGCCAAGCCGCTCAACTTCGAGATGGCGGCGACCGAGGCGATGCTCGATATCGCGCTGCGCGTCCGCCCGCGCGCCTGCTGCTTGGTGCCGGAAAACCGCACCGAGCGCACGACCGAAGGCGGGCTCAACGTCGTGGGCGGCTTCAATCATCTCAAACCGTTCGTCGCCGAGCTCGGCCGCGCCGGGATTCGCGTGTCGCTGTTCATCGAGCCTTCGGCCGAGGCGCTCGAAGCCGCCGCGGCGCTGCGCGCGGCGGTGGTCGAGCTGCACACCGGCGCCTGGTGCGACGCGCTGGCGCGCGGCGAGCGCGAACGCGGCGACCATGAATTCGGCCGGCTGCGGGTGGCGGCGGCGCAGACGGCGTCGCTCGGGCTCGAATGCCACGCCGGCCACGGACTCGATTTCGACACCGCGCGGACGATCGCCGCGCTGCCGCAGATCGTCGAGCTCAACATCGGCCATTTTCTCATCGGCGAAGCGATCTTCGTCGGCCTCGCCGAGAGCGTGCGCCAGATGCGCGCGGCGATGGAGGAAGGGCGGAGGCAGGCGAAATGAGAGGGACGGCGACCTCCCGCTCTCCCCTTGCGGGAGAGGGGCTAGGGGTGAGGGGTCGCGTCGTAAGACGCCGGCGCGCCGCCCCCTCATCCGGCCGACTTCGTCGGCCACCTTCCCCCGCAAGGGGGGAAGGAGATCCCCGATGATCATCGGCGTCGGCAGCGACCTCTGCGACATTCGCCGGGTCGAGGAGACGCTAACGCGGTTCGGCGAGCGGTTCGTCGCGCGCTGCTTCACCGAGGTCGAACGCCGCAAGTCGGACGCGCGCGCCGGCCGCGCCGCCTCCTACGCCAAGCGCTTCGCCGCCAAAGAGGCGTGCGCCAAGGCGCTCGGCACCGGCTTGCGCCACGGCGTCTTCTGGCGCGACATGGGGGTCGTCAACCTGCCGAGCGGCCAGCCGACGATGCGGCTGACCGGCGGCGCGGCGGCGCGCCTGGCCGCCATTACCCCGCCTGGCGCGCAGGCCTTCATCCATCTGACCATCACCGACGAGCCGCCGCTGGCGCAGGCGTTCGTCATCATCGAGGCGCGCTGAAGCGCCGCCCCGCGCGCTTGACAGCCTCACGATCGGGCGCGAGAGACCTCGTCGATGAACGTTCGCCAGCCGACCCTCCAGGACGCCTTCGCCTTGCACGGCCAGGGACGCCTCGGCGAAGCCGCGAGGCTCTATGAGGCCATCATCGCGCGCGAGCCGGGCAACGCCGAGGCGCGCCATTATCTCGGCGCCATCCTCGCATCCGCCGGCCGCCTCAAGGACGCCAAGGCGCTGATGAAACGGGCGCTCGAACTCAAGCCCAACGAGTTCGCCTTTCTCGAGAACTATGTCGGCGTCCTGGCGCTCGCCGAAGACTACGGCGAGGCGCTCGAGCTTGGCCGCAAGGCGCTCGCGCGCCAGCCGCGCAACCCCAACCTCCTCTATCTCAACGCGGTCGCGCTGCAGAAGCTCGACCGCCTCGACGAGGCGCGCGACGCCTTCGCCGCACTGACGCGCCTGGCCCCCGGCCACCTCGCCGGGCGCAAGGAATATGCGGTGACCCTGACGCGCCTGGGTGAACTCGACGCGGCGCTCGCGCTCATCGAGGCGCTGATCGCCGAGCAGCCGCGCTTCGCCGACGCCTATCTGGTGCGCGCCAACATCCGCTCGATCCGCGGCGATGTCGGGCTTGCGCTGTCCGACTACGAGCGCGCGATCGCGATGCAGCCCAACGCGCACGAAACCTGGCACAGCTACGGGCGGGCGCTCGACTCGCTTGGGCTTTACGAACAGGCGGTCGCCGCTTTCGACCGCGCGCTGGCGCTGCGGCCCGATTACGTCGACGCACTGATCGGCCGCGGCGGCGCGCTGAAAGTGATCGACCGGCTGCCGGAAGCCCTCGCCTGCTTCGACCAGGCGATCGCGCGCGGCGGCGACAGCGTGGCCAAAGGCCTCGCCGCGCGCGGCGCGGCGCTCTCCGAGACGGGCGAGACGGAGGAGGCCGAGCAGCGCCTCCGGGACGCGATCGAGAGCGGCGGGAATTCAGGCTCGGCGTGGCTGGCGCTGGCGGACATCGTCAAGTTCGAGGCGGGCGATCCGGCCTACGCCGCGATGGAGGGCCGCCTCGCCGAGGTCGAGCGCCGGCAGCCGAGCGAGGCGCAACTGCTGCACTTCGCGCTCGCCAAGGCCTATCTCGACATCCACGATTCCGCGCGCGCCTTCGCCCATCTCGACGCCGGCGCCCGGATGAAGCGCGCCCAGCTCGTCTATGACGCCGACGCCAACCGCGCGCATGTCGCGCAAGTCGTCGCGGCCTTCGGGCCAGAGACTTTCGCGCGTTACGCCGGCGCAGGTTCGCCGTCGGCGCGGCCGATCTTTGTCGTCGGCATGCCGCGATCGGGCACGACGCTGATCGAGCAGATCCTCGCCAGCCATCCGGCGATTCACGGCGCCGGCGAGCTGCAGACGCTGCCGCAGATCGCCGCCGAGAGCGGCGACGGCGCCGAAGGCCTCAGCGCGCTGGCCATGGACGCGTTGGCGCGGCTCGGCGACGACTATGTCGCGCGCGCCGGCGAACCGCCCGCCGGCAAGACGCGCGTCGTCGACAAGCTACCGGGCAATTTCGCCAACCTCGGCTTCATCCGGCTGATCCTACCCGAGGCGCGCATCATCCATGTCCGACGCGACCCGGTCGACACCTGCCTGTCGTGCTACACGAATGCCTTCAAGTCGGCCAATCTGCCCTACACCTACGACCAGACCGAGCTCGGGCTCTATTATCGCGACTATCAGAGCTTGATGGCGCATTGGCGCGCGACGCTGCCGGCGACGCATTTTCTCGAAGTCGAATACGAATCCGTGGTCGATGATCTCGAGGGGCAGGCGCGGCGGATGATCGCGTTCCTCGGCCTGCCGTGGGACCCCGCCTGCCTCGAATTCCACCGCACCAAGCGCCCCGTCCGCACCGCCAGCGTCAATCAGGTGCGCAAGCCGATCTATCGCGGTTCGGTCGGCCGCTGGCGCGAGCACGCCGCCTATCTCGGGCCGCTGCTGAAGGCGCTGGGCGTCGAGGCCTGAGCGTAGACTGCTTCAAGCGGCCGCCGCAGAAATGAAAAGCCCCGGAGCTTTCGCTCCGGGGCCAAGATGGTCACGCTTCAGGCGCTGTCAGCTCAGAACGAGCGGACGATGTGCAGGCGGCCGTTGAAGCCGTCGGTGTCGTTCTTGAACGCGAGGCTAGGATTGTCCCATTCCACCGGGGTCGTCTGATG
>Ga0182030_10015488_pt1 | contig 14938 bp, 13 predicted proteins | sample 812S3MmetaG_FD_121299 | JGI IMG/M metagenome (GOLD analysis project Ga0182030, IMG submission 121299) | Permafrost microbial communities from Stordalen Mire, Sweden - 812S3M metaG (Illumina Assembly) | ecosystem: Environmental > Terrestrial > Soil > Wetlands > Permafrost | place: Sweden... | reverse complement strand
TGGCCGCTGGCGGTCGTGAACGCGGTGTTGTCATCGCCGACCTGGACCGTCGGCATGCAGAGCGGGTTGCACCAGTACGACTCGCGCTCGTTGCCGCGTTGCACCACGAGGACCGCCTTGGCCGCCTCGACCGCGATGCTCTTCTCGTCGATTATATTGCCCTGGGCGTCGAGCGCAATCAGGTTGGTCAGGCCGTAGCCTTTGCCGGTGACGACCATCGCCGCGCCGCCTTTGAGCATCGTCACGTCGGCGATCGCCGGATTGCCGACGACCAACGTGCGGGTGCCGGCCGGAAGCTGCGCGACCTTGGCCTGGTCGATGGTGACCGTGAGCATCGCCGGCGGGGCCGAAGCGGGCGCAGCGAGCGTCGCCGCAGGCGCGGCGCCGGCGAGGGCGAGGAGCAGGAGCACGCGAGGCGACATGGCTCGACCTTTCGGACGACGGGCGGGCATCGTCGAAACTGACTGGGCCCATTTGGCCTCAAATTGGTGAATGAACCCTCAACGCGGGCGGAAGGCGCCGGGCGGGCTTAGCAAGCCCTTCACGGCGTCGTGAAAATTGAAACGCCGGGCGAGGCCCGACCGATTGCGACGCGGTCGGGCGGCTCACGGAGCGGCGCCGATCACCTTGACCTGCTCGAGCCGCGCAGCGGCGGTAAGCGCGGCGTCGAACGTCGCCAGTTCGGCGCGTTCCTCGATCGCCAGCGACAGATAGGCCGCGTTGTAGGCGGTGAGGCGCCGCCTCACCGCGAGCTCGGCGATCCGCAGCGCGTCGCCGCCGCCGCAGTCGACGAGCGGAAGGCGTTCGGCCTGCACGACATTGTCGAAGTATTCTTCCTGCGACAAACGCCCGCGACGGAAGGCCGTCAGGAGTACGTTTCGCAGTTCGTGACGAAAGAGGCTAGGAACAACCGCGCGCTCCGCCGTCAAACGTCCGGCGACATCGTCGGCCGCGCGGTTCTCTTCATCGGCGAGGTACCAGGCGGCTGCAACTGACACATCGACGACAATGGTCATCAGCGAGAATGGCCTTCGTGTCGCCAGGCAAGGATTTCTTCTCGGCTCGCCCGACGGTTCGGGTTAGCGTCGCGCGCCGCCAAAGTCTCTTCGACGATCGCGCGGGCGCGCGCCTGCTCGGCGAGCGGCGCGAGCCGCGCCACCGGACGATTGTCGCGGGCGATCACGACGTCCTCGCCCGCCTCGACCTTGGCGACGAGCTCGGACAGCCGGGTCTTGGCTTCGCCGATATTGACAATGATGGTCATGGCGCGCCTCGGGGATGGTGAATCCTCAATAAGATAGGCGCGAGCGCGACTTGGTCAAGTACTTGGCCAAGCGGCGATCGCCTTGACGGCCCGGCCCCCGGCCCCTAAGTCTCGGGCGTTCGACGCCCAACCAGCGTCGACCCGCGGGATTTGACAGGATCAGCTTGCTGCCGCGTCACCAACAGCTAAAGCGTCACAGATCAGGAAGCCCCCTCAAAGCCTCCGCGCTGTGATCCTGGCAGGCGACTTCGTCGCCGGCGGTCGCCGTGGCGAAGTTCGCGCGTTTTGTCGTCGCGCGCTCAGGAGGTTCTCGTGCCGGTCATTGTCGCTTCCGAGGAAGCCCACCCGTTCCTGCCCACGCTCGCCAGCGGCGCGGCGATCGACCAGGGCCGCGCGCTGCATCAGGACATCCGCCCGCTGCACATCGCGATCCTCAACCTGATGGCCGACAAGATGACGACCGAGCGCCAGCTCGCCGCGTGGCTCGGCAGCACGCCGCTGCAGGTCAATCTGACCTTCGTCGCCACCGACGGCTACGTCCGCGCGGTCCGCAACGGACGCAAGAGCCGCAACACGCCGGCCGAGCACATCGTCAAGTTCTACAATCCGCTGAGCGATATCCGGGCCGACAAGTTCGACGGCCTGATCGTCACCGGCGTCAATGCGCTGGAACCGCGGGTCAGCGACGAAGCCTTCTGGCCGGAGGTGCAGGAGATTCTCGACTGGTCGGCGAGCCACGTGTTCTCGTCGCTCTATCTGTGCTGGGGCGCCAAGGCGGCGCTCAAGCACTTCCACGACGTCGAGAGCATCAAGGGCGAGCGCAAGACCAGCGGCCTCTTCCACCATCGCGTGCTCGAGGATAGGACCGGCCTGCTGTTCGGCTTTCCCGACGAATTCTCGGCCCCGGTGTCGCGCTGGAAGAACCCCGACAGGCAGGCGATCGCCAAGCGCCCGGGGCTGGAAGTCGTCGCCGTCTCCGAGGAGACCGGCCCCAACATCCTGGTCGAATCGGAGCCGTTCGGCGAGGCGGGCCGCCGCTTTCCGCGCCGCGCCTATGTCCTCAACCACCCCGAATACGAGACCGATTCGCTGCGCAACGAATATCTGCGCGACCGCGCGGTCGATCCGGCGACGCCGCTGCCGTTGCACTACTTCCCCGGCGACGACCCGACGAAAGCGCCGGTCAATCGCTGGCGCCACACCGCGCAACTCTACGCCAACTGGGTGAAACTGGTTTACGAGGCGACGCCGTACGACCGCGCGCGGATCCCCAACGTCGATCCGGCGTGAGGCGCGGGCGCGGCGGTCAGGCCAGCGCCACGCGGTAAGTCGCCTCGGTCTTGGCGGCGATCTCGTCGAGCGCAACGCCCGGCGCGAGCTCAATCAACGCCATGCCGCGGTAGCCGTGCTTGTCGATCACGAACACGCCGAGATCGGTGATGACGAGATCGACCACGCGCCGGCCGGTCAGCGGCAACGTGCAATGATGCAGCAGCTTCGCTCCGTCCTTGGCGGCGTGCTCCATCACCACGACGATGCGCTTGACGCCGGCGACGAGGTCCATCGCTCCGCCCATGCCCTTGACCATCTTGCCGGGGATCATCCAGTTGGCGAGGTCGCCTTCCTCGGAGACCTGCATCGCGCCGAGGATGGCGAGATCGATGTGGCCGCCGCGGATCATCGCGAAGGAATCGGCGCTGGAGAAGTAGCTGGTCGTCGGCAGCTCGGTCACCGTCTGCTTGCCGGCGTTGATCAGGTCGGCGTCCTCTTCGCCCTCGAAGGGAAACGGCCCCGTGCCAAGCATGCCGTTCTCGCTCTGCAATTGCACGCTGACGCCGGCGGGAATGTGATTCGACACCAGCGTCGGAATGCCGATGCCGAGATTGACGTAGAAACCGTCCTTCAGCTCCTTGGCGGCGCGCGCCGCCATCTGCTCGCGGGTCCAGGCCATGGCCGGTCTCTCCTCAAGCCGCGTCGCGCTTGCGCAACGTTCGCTGCTCGATGCGCTTCGGCGCGTCGGGAACGGCGACGATGCGTTTGACGTAGACGCCTGGGGTCGCGATGGCGTCGGGGTCGAGTTCGCCCGCCTCGACGAGACGCTCGACCTCGGCAATGGTCAGCTTCGCCGCCGTCGCCATCGGCGGATTGAAGTTGCGCGCGGTCTTGCGGTAGACGAGGTTGCCTTCCCTATCGCCTTTCCAGGCGTGGACGAGCGCAACGTCGGCGGTGAGGCCGGTCTCCATCACAAACGTTTCGCCGTCGAAATCGCGGATTTCCTTGCCCTCGGCGACGATCGTGCCGACGCCGGCGCGGGTGAAGAAGGCGGGAATGCCGGCGCCGCCGGCGCGGATGCGCTCGGCGAGCGTGCCCTGCGGATTGAACTCCAGCTCGAGCTCGCCGGCGAGGTATTGCGCGGCGAAGATCTTGTTCTCGCCGACGTAGCTCGAGATCATTTTCCGGATCTGCCGCGACTCGAGCAACAGGCCGAGGCCGATCCCGTCGACGCCGGCGTTGTTGGAGACGACGGTCAGGTCTCTGACGCCCGACTGGCGCAACGCTTCGATCAAGGTCTCGGGGATGCCGCAGAGGCCAAACCCACCCGACATGATCGTCATGCCGTCCCTGAGAACGCCGGCCAGGGCGTCCTCGGCGCTCGCGTAGACCTTGTTCATGATCCCTCCCATCGAGGATCAGAACTCAGTATCGGCGCGATGCGGCGGCGGCAAGGGCGGAGCGGGCGCCGGGGAAACGGACCCCCGCCGCCCGACCTTCAGGGCAACTGCGACAGGACCGGCCGCATCGGCTCCGGCCAGCCCGTCGGCGTTACGACCGGGGGCGGCCGTTCGCCCTGCTCGAGCTTCTGCAACAGCGACAGCGCCTCGGCGAGCGCGGCGCCGGCGCCCGCCTGCGGGGTCGGCTTCGGAATCGCGATCGATTTGATCCCCTCGATCCCCGGTTCGAAATCCGAATATTCGGCGGCGCGATGGGCGAGCCGGGCGCGCTTGACGCCGGCCTTGACGAATTCCTCGATGTGCGCGGGAACGAGTTGCAGGTGGCCGAATTCCCTCGCCAGCGCCATCTGCAGACGCCGGCGGGTCAGCTTGTCCGAGACGCTGAAACGATCGAGATAGAGCTCGAGGACGCGCAGCTTCTCGTCGTCGGTCGGATAGCCCATGCGGACATGGGCGTCGAAGCGGCCGGCGCGGCGCGACAGCGCCAGGTCGATCGCCTCGAAGTAATTGGTGGTGGCGATGGTGATGACGTCGGGATAGGCCGAGGTTCCCGACAGCACCTGCAGAAGCTCGCCGGTCAAGTCGTCCTTGACGGTGAAGGAATTCGGGTTCTGGCGCCCCTTGGTCATCAGGTCGAGGTCTTCGAGGATCACCACCGCCGGCGACAGCGCCTGGGCGAGTTGGTAGATCGCGCGAATCCGGTCGACCGCCTCGACGAAGAGGATCGTCGCCTCGCCGGCGACGCCGTTGGCGAAACATTCGATCGCCGTCGACTTGCCGTCGCCGGGCGGTCCCGACAGCAGCAGGCCGCGCTTGATCGTCAGCCCTTCCGCCTTCAGCATTTCGCGATTGCGAATCGAGGCGGTGATGAAGTCCAGCTCTTCCTTGGTCCGCCCGTTGGGGATGATGTCGGCCCAGGAGCGGTCGGAAATGCGCGAACGCACGGTCCAGACGTCGCGATTGACCAGCACGACGCGATTCTTGAATGGGTCGGCCTCTTGCAGCAGATGGCGCGTCAGCCCGACCACTTCGGCTTCGTCGGCTTCGCGATAGACAAGGCCGACGCTGTCGATGACGACGCCATGCGGCGGGTCGACGCGGCGCGTTCCCTGCAGGATCAGCATGAACTGCCCGCCGCTGCCCGGCGCGACGCCGCGAAAGACGGTGCGTGGCCGCAGCACCCGCAGTTCGCCGTCGATGTCGAGCGTGACCTTGCCGGGCGTGACGCGCGGGTTGATCGCCTGTTGCTCGGCGACGCCCAGGCCCTCCAATTCGCTCAGCCACAGCCAGCCCGGCGTTTCGCTGAGCTTGCGGCTGAGCAGCGCCAGCGTCGCCTCGTTGGCGGGCAGGCTCAAGATCCCCGGCTCGCCGTCGCCGCAAAAGATCCGGAACAGCGTCGCGTAGCCGATCCGCGGCGCGCCGGAACGCTTCGCCTGCTTGTGCTGGGTGGCGAGGTAGCCGAGCGAGGCGGCCAGCGACGCGAAGCCGCGAATCGAGTCTTCGGGGATGTCGGCGATCAACTGGTCCTTCAACGTCAGCGACGCGGCGGCCGATTCGGCGAACAGGCGCTTGATGACCGGGCTGCTGGCTTCGCTGGCGCCGTCCGAGGGTTCATAGACGCCGTAGATGAACTCGCCCTCGGCGTCGGCGCCGTAGACTGTCGCGGTGACGTTGAGACTGCCGCCGAGCATCTCGGCGGCCCGGCGAGCCGCGGCGGCGCCCACGGCCGAGCGCTCCTCGATCACTTTCTGGCCGGCGGCCTCTGAGGCGCAGCGGACGACGAATTTCTGCCCCTCGGATCTGCGCTTGCCTTCGAGCTTGACCCACATTTCGACTGACCCCGGCGCTGAGCGTGAAGGGCGTTCGGATCGATCGAGATCGCTCCGCTGCGAGGCGCCCCTGCCGTTTGGTAAGCCAACATTCCCAAAATTACGTTTGGGAAGATCGGTCGCATTTTTCGCAATTTCGTCGAAAAGCGCGCCTTGGCCGCCCGCATCGGGCGAAAGGCGTTCGCGGCCAATGGTTAACGCGTTGCGCCGCCGCCTTCGCGCCGCCACACCCACACCAGCGCGCCGAGCAGCAGCGCCAGGCCGAGGAAGCCGATGGCGAGCGGCGTCTGCCGGACGCCGATCAGCGCGCTCGCGCCGGCGCGCTTGATCCCGATGTAGTCCGAGCCGGAATAGCTCGGCGAGGGCTGCATCGCCACGACGCGCGGCAGCGTGATCGCATCCTCGGCGCCGCGCGCGAGACGATGGACGCCGCCGCCGGTCGCCTCGGCGAGGGGCCTCAGCTTCTCCGGCGTCGACACCACGTCCTGGAACTCGACCGGGTTTTGCGGCCCGACCACCGCCAGCGCGACATGCTCGCCGTCGCTGGCGCGATAAAGCCCGTCCTCGTCGACGGTGAACGTCGCGCGCGACAGGCCGGGCGCCGCCGGCGCGAGCTGCACGCTCGTCGTCTTGCCGTCCGGGCCGGTCACCGTCGCCGGCGGGACTTCGCCCTTCAGGCTCTGGCGCTCGATCGTCAGGTCGCGCCCGTTGGCGCGCAGGCGCAGCGCCTCCTCCTCGAGGTCGGGCTCCTTCATCAGCCAATGGGCGAGTCGGCGCAGAAGGTCGAGATAGGGGCCGCCGCCGTCGAAGCCGCGCGCCCACAGCCACATCTGGTCGGAGAGCAGCAGCGCGACGCGCCCCTTGTCGACCCGGTTCAGCACCAGCAGCGGCGCATTGCCGACGCCCTGCATCAGCGTCGATCCGCCGGTCGGTTCGCCGCCGATCTGCCTCAGCCAACGCCCCCAGGCGGGCGGGTCGGCGTCGGCGCCGGCGAGGCCGCGCGTCACCGGATGCTTGGCGCCGTCGGGCGAGATCTCGGCGCGGAAGGGCTCGTCGAACTCCTCGCCGGTCGGCCGGGCCGGGGCGATCGCGCCGAGCGGCGTGGCGAACAGTCCGTCCGGCGTGCCGTAGGCCGGCCCCTCGGCCATCAGCAGCGCGCCGCCGTTGCGGACATAGGCGACGACGTTGTCGAGATAGAAGCGCGGCAGAATCGCCTGGCTCGAATAGCGGTCGAAGATGATGAGATCGAAATCCTTGATCTTCGGACCGAACAGGTCGGCGACGGGAAAGGCGATCAGCGACAGCTCGTTGATCGGCGTGCCGTCGGAGGCCTTCTCCGGCGGGCGCAGGATGGTGAAATGGACCAGATCGACGTTGGCGTCGGACTTCAGCAGGTTGCGCCACATGCGCTCGCCCTGGTGCGGCTCGCCCGACACCAGCAGCACGCGCAGCTTGTCGCGCACGCCCTCGATCGCGAGGACCGCCTTGCGGTTGCGGTCGGTGATCTCGTCTTTCACCGGGGCGACTTCGAGTTCGACGACATTGGGGCCGGCGTGGTCGATCGGCGCCTTGATCTGCAGGTCCTGTCCGACCTCGGCGTCCAGCGTCGCGATCGTCTGGCCGTCGCGGCGCACGGTAACGGTCGCCGGCTCGCCCTGGTCGTTGGAATCGACGATTCGCGCGACGATCGTCTGGTCCTTGCCGACGATGCCGAAGCGCGGCGCCTCGATCAGCTCGATGCGGCGGTTGCGCTCGCCTTCATGGCCGGTGACGAGTACGTGCACCGGCGCGTCGAAGCCGAGCGCGCCGGGCGCAGCGGGAATGTCGTTGGCGTTGCCGTCGGTGAGCAGCACCGCGCCGCCGACCCGCTCCGGCGGCGTATCGGCCAGCGCCGAGCGCAGCGCGGCGAACAGTTGCGTGCCGCGATTGTCGGGGTCGCCGCGCGGCGTCTCGACCACGCGGACCTCGACATTGTCGAGCGCGGCGAGACGCTTTTCGAGCTCGGCGCGCGCCGCGGCGGTCTGGCGCGGCCGTTCGCCGATCTGGTTCGACTCCGACTGATCGACCACCAGCGCGACCACATCCTTCAACGGCCGGCGATCTTCCTTCACCAGCGACGGGTCGGCGAGTGCGAGCAACAGCAACGCACAGGCGAGCGCCCGCAGCGCCGCCGCGCTCGGGCGCCGCCACGCCGTCAGCGCCACCATCGCCAGCGCCGCGACGGCGAGCGCGATCATCGCGGCTTGTGGCAGCGGCGGGGCGAAGGCGATCGACCACGCGTTCAATGCGACAGCCTTTCGAGGAGGTCCTTGGCGTGGACCTGATCGGCCTTGTAGGTGCCGGTCAGCGTGTACATCACCAGATTGACGCCGCCGCGCAGCGCCATTTCGCGCTGGCGCGGCCCGCCGGGAATCAGCGGATAGAGCGGACGCCCTTCGGGGTCGGAGGCCCAGGCGGCGGCGAGGTCGTTCGAGGTGACGACGATCGGCGACACGCTGTCGCCGGCGCGCGCCGGACGCGGGATGCGGTCATTGGGATCGGGCGGCGGCAAAGCCTCGATCCAGGTCTGGCCGTCCTCGGTGCGGCCGACGAAGCGGTCGATGAGATAAAAGGTCTTGGTGACGACGTGGTCGCGCGGCACCGGCTCCAGTTCGGGCACGTCGACGCCGGCGAGCAGCGTGCGCAGCCACAGGCCTTCCGGCGTCGGCCGGCCATCGGGGCTCTGGTTCAGCGCGTCGCGGGTGTCGAAGACGATCGTGCCGCCGTCCTTCATGAACGACGCGACGCGCGCGACCGCGGCGGGCGGCGGCTGCGGCCGTCCGGCGACGATCGGCCAATAGAGCAGGGGATAGAAGCTGAGGTCGTCGCGGGCGGGATCGACGGCGATCGGATCGGCGATCTGCGCCGAGGTGCGCTCGCCGAGCACCCGCGCCAGCGTGACGAGGCCGAGGCGCGTGGTCTCGTCGACCGTCGCGTCGCCGGTCTCGACGTAAGCGAGATGGGTCTGGCGCGCCGCGTCGGCGTCGCGGGCCGAAATCGGCGCGTCGGCCGCGCGCGCCTGCGGCGCCGGGATCGCCGCCCCGGCCAGCGCGGCGATGACGACGAGCGCCGCGGCGGCGGGCTTAGCGAAGCGCGGCGGGCGGCCGAGCCACAGGCTGGCGAGGCCGTCGGCGAGGAAGCCGATGAGGGCGGCGAGCAGCAGCCACGGCTTGAGATCGAGCGGTTCGGCGACGTCGAGACCGCCGGCGGCGATCGTCACGGCGCCGTAATCGGCGGGCGCGAGCGCCGCGCCCGGCGCGAGGGCGTTGACCGCTTCGAGCGCATCGGCGGGGCCGTAGAAGCCGGGCGGATGGCGCGCGTCGCCAGGACCGGCGAAATCGGCGCCGATCGGCGCGGCTTCGGCCGGCGGGCTCCCAAGCGCGCCAAAGCCGTCGAGGGTGCGATAGGGCGCGCGCGTCGCCTCGCCGCTCGCCTTCTCGGCGGCGCTCGATTCGGCCGGGGCCGGCCCGGCGCGGGCGACGACCCGGCGCAGCATGTCGACGAACAGGCCGGACAGCGGCAGGTTCGACCAGGTCGTGTCGGCGGTGACGTGGAAGAGGACAATGAGTCCCTTGCCGCGCGGCGCGGCGGTGACCAGAGGCGTGCCGTCGGCGAGCCGCGCCCAGGTCTTGCCGGCAAGCCCCGGCTCCGGCTCGGCGAGCACCTGACGCGACACCGTCACTTCGTCGGGCGCGGCGAGGCCGAAGAACGGGCTCTCCTTGTCGAAGGCGGCGATATGCTTGGGCGTCTCCCATGACAGCGCGCCGCCGAGCGTGCGGCCGCCGCGCCTCAGCGCGGTCGGCGTCAGGTCGTCGTCGCCGGCGGCGAGCCGCGTGCCGGCGAAGCGCAGCAGCACGCCGCCCGATTCGACGAAGGCGGCGAGCTTGTCGTGCGCCGGGCCGGGCGGCACGCTCATATCGGCGAGCGCCATGACCGACGGCTTCTCGGCGAGCAGCGCTTCGATCGTGTCGCCGCCCGCCTCGCCGCCCTCGCGGACCTCGGCGTAGGGCGCGAGCGCGCGCGTGATGTAATAGGCCGGCGACAGCAGCGGCTGGGCGACGTCGGCGCTCGCGCCGGAAAGGATCGCGACGCGGCGTCGGCGCGAGCGTTCGTCGACCAGCCAGGTCGCGCCGGCCGAGGATTCGTCGGCGACGACGAGGCGGGCGATCTGATTGCGCAGCTCGACCGGCAGATCGAACTTCGCGTCGGTCGCGCGGCCCAGAGCGAAGTCGAAGGACGCCTCGCCGACCGACCGGCCCTGCGCGTCGAGCGCACGCACGGCGCCCGCGCGCCGCCCGTCGGCGCCGGCGCGAGTGAGATGCGCCTGCAGCGCGCCGGCGAGATTGTCGGCGCCGGCGATGGCGATCGCCGTGGTCTTGTCGAGCACGACCGACAGCTTGTGGCCGCGCGCGGCCTCGGAAAGCGCGCGGGCGAATGCCGTCGCGCCGCCGAGCTCGACCCCGTCGGCGATCCACACGACTTCGGTCTGCGGGTTGGCGGCGAGGAAACGGGCGATCGGCGGCAGCGTCGCCAGGCGTTGCGGTTGGTAAGGAACGGGCGCGAGCGCGCGCAGGCGATCCGCGCCGCGCGGCGCGTCGAGCGCGGCGAGCTCCAGGCCGCCTTGCGACGTCGGCGCCAGCGCGACGAGCCGCCCGGCGCGCGTCGCCGCTTCGAGCGCGGCGCGCGCATAGGCTGCGCGGCGCTCCCAGCTCGGCGCCGCCGCCCAACCGTCGTCGAGAACGATCAGCAACGGCCCGTCGCCTTTGCCGGGCAAGGCGTTCCAGATCGGCCCCGCCATCGCCACGATCACCAGCCCCGCCACGACGATGCGCAGCAGCAACAGCGGCCACGGCGTCTTGGCCGGCGTCGCGTCCTTGCGGTCGAGGCCGATCAGCAATCGCAGCGGCGGAAAGACGACCTCGCGCGGGCGCGGCGGCGTCACCTTGAGGAAGAGATAGAGCGCCGCCAGCAGCGCCAGCGCGGCGAGCGCCGCCGGCGCGGCGAAAGCGAGCGGCAGGCCCAGCATCTCAGACGCTCCAGCCGGCGCGCGCCGGCTCTGGCCCGGCCAGACGCGCCCGCAAAGCGAGCAGCGCCTGCGCCGCCGAGGCGTCGGTGCGGTGTAGGGCGAAGCCCCAGCCGCGCGCCGTACAGGCCGCGCGCACCGCCTCGCGATGGTCGGCGAGCCGCTCGAGATAGGGATCGCGCAAGCTCTGGGCGCGCGGCGCGCGCAACCGGTCGGGCCCCGCGGCGGCGAGGAACTCGGTGTGGCCTTCGAACGGGAAGGTCTCCTCGATCGGGTCGGCGATCATCAGCGCCTGACCTTCGGCGCCGCTCGCGGCGAAGCTGGCGATCGTCGCTTCGACCGCCGACGCCTCGGAGAGGAAATCGCCGATCAGCGCCGCTTTGGTCCGCGGCTTGAGCGGCGCCGCCGGCGGCAGGCCCACGGCGGCGATTCCGCGCCGCTCCTCGGCCGCCACCGCCTCGGCGAAGCGCTCGATGACGTCGCGTCCGGCGAGCGGCGGGGTCAGACCGATGAGCCCGGCGCGCTCGCCGCCGCGCACGGCGAGATCGGCGAGCGCGAACGCGAGCACCGCGGCGCGATCGACCTTGGCGCAGGGCGCGAGCGACGAAGCGAACGTCATCGACGGCGAGCGATCGAACCAAATCCAGATCGTGTGCGAAGCCTCCCATTCGCGCTCGCGCACGAAGGCGCGGTCTTCGCGCGCCGAGCGGCGCCAGTCGACCCGCGCCGCCGGCTCGCCGGAGATGAACGGGCGGAACTGCCAGAAGGTTTCGCCCGGCCCGGCCTGTCGTCTTCCGTGGACGCCGTGCAGCAGCGAATGCGCGATCTGGCGCGCGGACACCACGAGGCTCGGCAGGCGCGCCGCCAGCGTCGACGCCTCGTGGCGGATGCGTCGCTCGGAGGCCGACGCCGCCATCGCCTCAGCCAAGCGTTCTTGCGACCAGTCGCGCGACCACGGCGGGGATCGTCTCGCCGTCGGCGCGCGCGGCGTAGCTCAGCGCCATGCGGTGCTTCAGCACCGGCTCGGCGAGCGCGGCGATGTCGTCGCGCGACGGCGCGAAGCGGCCGTCGACCAGCGCGCGGGCGCGGCAGGCGAGCATCAAAGCCTGGGCGGCGCGCGGGCCCGGCCCCCAGGCGATCGGCTTGGTGAGCTCCGGATCGCCTTCGCCGGGGCGGGCGGCGCGGACGAGATCGAGGATCGACTCGACCACGCTTTCGCCGATCGGCGCGCGCCGCACCAGACGTTGCGCCGCCATCAGCTCGGCGGCGGTCATCGCCGGCTTCGGCTTGGCCTCGTTGTCGCCGGTGGTCTCGATCAGGATGCGGCGCTCGGCGTCGCGGTCGGGATAGCCGACGTCGATCTGCATCAGGAAGCGGTCGAGCTGCGCCTCGGGCAGGGGGTAGGCGCCTTCCTGCTCGAGCGGGTTCTGCGTCGCCAGGACGTGGAAGGGCGCCGGCAGGTCGTGTCGCGTCCCGGCGACCGTGACATGGCGTTCCTGCATCGCCTGCAGCAGCGCCGACTGGGTGCGCGGGCTGGCGCGGTTGATCTCGTCGGCCATCAGCAGCTGGGCGAAGATCGGCCCCTTGATGAAGCGGAAACTGCGGCTGCGGTCGAGGCCCTCTTCCATCACCTCGGCCCCGAGAATGTCGGACGGCATCAGGTCGGGGGTGAACTGCACCCGCAGCGCCTCGAGCCCCATGACGATTCCGAGCGTCTCGACCAGCTTGGTCTTGGCGAGGCCGGGAACGCCGATCAACAGTCCGTGCCCGCCGGCGAGCAACGTCACCAGCGCCTGCTCGACCACCCGTTCCTGGCCGAAGATCACTGCGCCGATCGCCTCGCGCGCCGCGGCGACGCGCGCCAGCGTCGCTTCGGCGGCCTTCACCATGCTGGCGTCGAGTTCGGCGACGGTCATGCTCTCTCCTTTGGCCGAACGGCGGATCAGGCGAGCGGCGCGGGCGAATTCCCCTTCGCCGGCGACCGCACTAGATTGAAGCGACGCTTGCTGAAAACAAGGCGTAACATACGGACGGGATTGTTGCCCACAAACAAGCGCGAGATTGTGGCGGCCGGCGACGCGCCGGAAAGCGCTCTCGGCGGCCTCGCCGAAGCGGCGGCGGCGGTGGCGCGCGGCCGCGGCCCGGCGCCGGTTCATCTGTGGAATCCGCCCTATTGCGGCGAGATCGACATGCGCATCGCCGCCGACGGGACTTGGTTCTATGGCGGCTCGCCGATCGGCCGGCCGGCTCTGGTCAGGCTGTTCGCCTCGATCCTGCGCAAGGACGTTGACCGTCACGTTTTGGTGACCCCGGTCGAGCGGGTCGGAATCGCGGTCGACGACGCGCCGTTCGTCGCCGTCGAGATGGAGGTCGGCGAAGCGGGGGGCGCGCGGCGGCTCGCCTTTCGCACCAACATCGACGATTTCGTCGCCGTCGACGCCGATCATCCGCTGCGCTTCGAACGCGCCGCCGCCGACGGGATCAAGCCCTACGTCCGGGTGCGCGGCGATCTGTGGGCGCTGGTCAAGCGCGCGCTCTATTACGATCTCGTCGCTTTGGGAGAAGTCGCGCCGATGAATGGCGAAGATTGGTTCGGCGTCCGCAGCGGCGGACAGTTTTTCGCCATCGCCCGCGCCAGCGAGATCGAGGGACTGTGAGCGATTCGCCCTCGCCGAGCGCGTTGACCGTCGACGGCCTGCGCCGCCTGGCGCGGGCGCGGCTCGCCGCCGAGCCGGCGGCCGACGCCTATTCCTCGCTGCTGGCGAGACGCGGCGACCACGCCCTCGACGGCCTGACGATCGATCCGCAGACCGTCGCGGCGGCGCGGCCGGCGGCGGTGCTGGCGCCGATCATCCCGCGGCCGCAGGGGTTGACGGTGCTGCTGACCCTGCGCGCCGCGCATCTGCGCAGCCATTCCGGCCAGGTCGCGTTCCCCGGCGGCAAGATCGACGCCGGCGAAACGCCGGCCGAGACGGCGCTGCGCGAGGCGCGCGAGGAGATCGGCCTCGCGTCCAGCCTGGTCGAGCCGCTCGGCTGGCTCGACCCCTATCTCACCGGCACCGGCTATCGCGTCACGGCGCTGGTGGCGCTGATCGACCCCGCTTTCGCGCCGACGCTCAACCCGGACGAGGTCGCCGACGCGTTCGAGACGCCGTTCGCCTTCCTGATGGACGCCGCCAACCACCGGCTGGAGGAGCGGCAATGGCGCGGCCGGACGCGAAAATTCTACGCAATGCCCTATGGCGAGAGGTATATCTGGGGCGTCACGGCCGGCATCCTGCGAAATCTGTACGAGAGGCTGTTCACCTGATGTGGCGCCCCATCGCCGAATCGCTCGGCCTGTTCTTGCTGCCGTTCCTGCTGTTCGCGGTCTATCTCGCGCTCAGGATGCGCTGGCCGCTGGCGATCGAGCATTGGACGCGCAGCCGGGTCGCGGCCCTGGTGATCGCCGGCCTCGCGGCGGCGCTGGCCGGACTGATCGGCGCATCGCTGTTCGCGCCGCGCGGCCAAGGCGTCTACATCCCGGCCCGTGTCGAAAACGGCGTTCTCGTGCCGGGGCGGATCGAATGAACGCCCTGCCCGGCTTGCGCGACGGGCGGCTCGCCGACCGTCGCCTGCTCGAGACCGGCCGGCTCGCCCGCGCGCTCGCGGCGCTAAACGGCGAAGGCGAAGAGACTCGACTGGTCGGCGGCGCGGTGCGCGACCTCGCGCTCGGCGAAGCGGTCGGCGATTTCGACCTCGCCACCACCGCGCGGCCGGAAGTCGTGATGAAGCGCGCGCGCGCCGCGGGCTTCGGCGTCGCGCCGACCGGCCTCGCCCACGGCACGGTGACCTTGATCATCGAGGGAAAGCCGATCGAGGCGACGACGCTCAGGCGCGACGTCGACACCGACGGCCGCCACGCCAAGGTCGCGTTTGGCCGCGACTTCCGCGACGACGCGCTCAGGCGCGACTTCACCATCAACGCCCTGTCGCTCACCCTCGACGGAATCGTGCACGATTACGTCGGCGGGCTCGCCGATCTCGTCGACCGTCGCGTCCGTTTCATCGG
>Ga0182030_10015487_pt1 | contig 14938 bp, 8 predicted proteins | sample 812S3MmetaG_FD_121299 | JGI IMG/M metagenome (GOLD analysis project Ga0182030, IMG submission 121299) | Permafrost microbial communities from Stordalen Mire, Sweden - 812S3M metaG (Illumina Assembly) | ecosystem: Environmental > Terrestrial > Soil > Wetlands > Permafrost | place: Sweden... | reverse complement strand
CTTGACGGAATCGCCGCGATACTTCATAATGCGAAATATCAACTTTATGAATGATTCGGCCATGAAATTAAAACCCTCCGATGCCGAGCACGCAGGCGAATTGATGGAATTGCAAGGACGCCTCGCGCGCCGTTTTATCTTTTCGCAGAAACCGGAGCGCAAGTCCGATGACGTGCCCATGACCCGGCAGGAAATCCGCGTGCTGATCGCACTGGCCGAGACGGACAACAGTCGCATGAGCGATCTTGCGGCGCGCCTTGTCTGCTCGGTCAGCAGTCTCACGGCCATCATGGACCGGCTCGTGGCCAAGGGTCTGGCGGCCCGGCGTCCATCCAAAACCGACCGCCGCGTGGTGCTGGTCGCGCTCACCCCGGAAGGACGGCGACGCCATGAACAAAGCCGGCGCGCCCGCTTGCGCATGGCGCAGGCGATGTTGACGGCGCTGTCGCCCGAGGAACGCCGGAATTTCCTGGCATTAATGCGCAAAATCGTCACCGCCACCACCGCGTCGGCCGTGATTCTCGCGTTGTTGTTTTCCACCGGCTGCGCCTCGGTGCGGCAGGCGCGCGCCGTTCAAAACCAGAAGCCTGCGGAAAGGCCGGCAGGCGAACGCACTCTCACGGCCAATGAATTGGGCCTCAACGGCAGTTTCATTCTCCCTCCAAGCAGCGGCTTCCCCGGGTTAACGTACAAAGACATGGGCTTCACTGACGGTTTCGTTCTCACGATTGACGAGGCCGTGCGCCTGGCCTTGACCAACAGCCCGTCCGTGGCACAAGCGCGCGCCGCCCTTGTCGTCGCCGAGGCGCAGGTGAGCGAAGCCAAGGCCGCCGCCCTGCCGCAGGTGAATGCTTCTTCTGGTTACACCCGCTCCAAAACCTTGGGGAACGATGGAGGAATCACGCCCGCACTTGATGGCTACAGCTTCGGCGTTTCCGCAAGCGAAGATATTTTTTCATTTGGGCGCAACACGGCCGCCATCCGGCAGGCGCAAGCGCAGCGCGATGCCGCCGTCGCACAGTATCAAGCTGCCCTCAACACCGCCGCCTACAACACCCGCACGGGTTTTTATAATCTTTGCCTTGCACAGGATTTGCTGGCGATTTCGCTTGATGCCGTGCGTGATTACGCCAGTCATCTCGACCAGGTTCGCGTCATGGCGGAAATCGGCACGCGCATTCGCTATGACATCACCAAGGCGGAGGTAGACCTCGGCAACGCAAAACTCAGCGCCCTCACGGCCAGCAACACCCTGCTCACGGCGCGTGCGGCGCTCGGACGCGCCATTGGCCTGGCCGAAGCCCTGCCCTGCGCCATCGGCACAACATTGCCTAAATCCGACCTGAATGAAACCCTCGATATTCTCTTCGCCCGCGCCCGTCAGACCAACCCCGACCTCATTGCGCTGCGAGCTCAGGCGAGTGCAGCCTCAGCCGCCGTGGATTATTCCATTTCCGATTTGTATCCAGATCTTTCTTTTGACTTCGGTTATTCCTGGAGCGGCGGCTCGTTCCCGCTCAGCCGCTCCTGGTCGTTTGGCCCAACGTTGGACTGGAGTTTGTTCAGCGGCTGGCGCAAAACCAGCGCCGTGACGGTATCCGCCGCCGAACTCCAATCCGCCCGCGCCGGCATCGCCGGGCGTGAGCAGCAACTTTATCAAGACCTGACCACGGCGCAAACCCTGTTTGAAACGGCCCGCGCGCAAGCCGCCCTCGCCGAAATTGTTGTCCGCGAGGCGCGCGAAAATCTGGATCTCGTCGGCGAACGCTACCGGCTTGGCCTGGCCACGTCGGTGGAACTGACCGATGCCGAGGTGGCCGTGTCGCAGGCGCGTTCGCAACAGGTGCAGGCGCGGCACGACGAACTGGCTGCATTCGCATTGATCCGTTTGAACGTCGGCGACTAGCCGCACAACAGAAGGAAAAGCCGTGAAACGCTGGATAATGATTGCTGTTTCCCTCGCCGTGGTGGCAGGCGCTGCCGGGTTCGCGTGGTACAAGTTGGGCCACAAAAACAAGGCGGCCACCTATCGCACCGTCCATGTCGAACGCGGTGATGTCGTGCAGATCGTCCTCGCCACCGGCACCGTCCAGCCGGTCAAGCTCGTGCAGGTCGGCACGCAGGTCAACGGCATTGTGCTCAAGCTGAATGCAGACTTCAACAGCCGCGTCAAGGCTGGCGACGTGGTGGCGCAGATTGATCCGTCGGTTTATCAGGCCAACTTCTCGCAAGCGCAGGCCAATCTCACGCACAGCCTGGCCTCGGTGGATGAAGCACGCGCCAACCTGCTCAAGGCCAGCAATGACCTTGTCCGCGCCAGTGCGCTGGCCAAGCGCGACCTGCTTTCACAATCCGATCTCGACACCTCCGTCGCAGCCGCCGCCTCTGCCGCCGCGGAATTGAAAGTGGCACTGGCCAACGTGCAGCAAAACGAAGCCTCGCTTCAACTGGCCAAGGCCAACCTTGGCTATACCACCATTGTTTCGCCGGTTGATGGAACCGTCGTCTCGCGCAATTTTGACGAAGGCCAGACCGTGGTCGCCAGCATGTCGGCGCAAACCATTTTTACCATCGCCACCGACCTGCACACCGTGCTGATCAGCGCCAGCGTGCCCGAGGCGGATGTCGGCCCGGTCCGCGTCGGACAGAAGGTTTCCTTCAATGTGGATGCCTATCCCCTCTCGTTTACCGGCACGGTTGACCAGGTTCGCATCGCCTCCAGCACCGTGCAAAACGTTGTCACCTATCCGGTCATGGTGCGCGCCGACAATCCGGAGGAAAAACTTTTTCCCGGCATGACCGCTAACATCTCCTGCATCATCGCCGAGCACATGAATGTGCTGCGCGTGCCCAACGCCGCGCTCCGGTTTAAGCCGGAAACATCTGGAAAAAACGGCTCCATTTCCAACGCGCCTCCAGTTCTTGGCAACGCCTCCGCTTCTTTCGGCGGGCGCGGCAGCGGCGAGAAGAAACCGAAACTGTATGTCCTCAAACCAGATGGCTCCCTGATGTCCATTCGCGCTACCGTTGGCATCACGGATGGATCATGGACCGAAGTTTCCGGCGAAGGCTTGCAGGAAAACATGGCCGTTGTTACCGGCGTGCTTGATGCGGGCAACAAGGATGCCGTCGTCAATCCTTTCATGCCCACGCCACCGTCGTCTCAGCAACGCCCGCCACGCATGTAATCGCCCATCGCTCCCGGAGTTGATGCCATGCCCGAAAATGAAGTCGTCGTTTCGCTTCGCGACATCCGCAAGGTCTACCATCTTGGCGGCGAGGACATCGCGGCCGTGGATGGCGTCTCGCTGGATATCGCACGCGGCGATTTCGTGGCCATCATGGGCGCATCCGGTTCCGGCAAGAGCACGCTGCTGAACATTCTCGGTTGCCTGGACCAGCCCACCAGCGGCTCCTACATGCTCGCCGGCGAGGATGTCGCCCAGCTTGAAAAAAACGAACTGGCGCGCGCGCGCAACCACCGCATCGGTTTTGTCTTTCAGAATTTCAGTTTGCTGGCCCGGACTTCCGCCACCGAAAACGTCGAGATGCCGCTTTATTACGGCGACTCCATGCACGCCGCCGCACGGCGCGAACGCGCCACGCAACTGCTGAAACGCGTTGGCCTCGGCGATCGCCTGCATCATACGCCAGGGCAGCTTTCCGGCGGCCAGATGCAGCGCGTGGCGATTGCCCGCGCACTCGTCAACCAGCCGTCCATCCTGCTGGCCGACGAACCCACCGGCAACCTTGACAGCCGTTCCGGCGCGGAAATCATGGCGCTTTTTCACGAATTGAGCAATGAGGGCATCACGCTGATCATGGTCACGCATGCCGAGGACATTGCCCGGCAGGCCAAGCGCACCATCCACATGCGCGACGGGAAGGTGATATGAACCCACTGCTCCTTTTGCGTGTCGCGCTGCGCGCCTTGTGGCGGGCCAAAGTCCGCTCATTGCTGACCTCTCTCGGCATCATTGTGGGCATCGCCGCCGTGATCGCCATGATGGCTATCGGCAACGGCGCCACGGCCATGATCAAGGACCAGATGAGCAGCCTGGGCGACAACCTGCTCATCATCTTCCCCGGCAGCCAGAATGCTGGCGGCGTCAAGGGCGGCATGGGCACCCAGCAAAACCTGACCGATGGCGACGCCGATGCGCTCACCCGCGAATGCTCGCATGTGCGCGCCGTCTGCCCCATGGTCAGCGCAAGTTGCCAGACCATCTTTGGCGCAAACAACTGGTGGACGCGCGTGTCCGGCGTCACGCCTAATTTCATGGAAGTACGCAACTGGTCCATCGCGCAGGGTTCCTTCTTCACCGACGCCGACCAGCGCAGCGGCACGCACGTCTGCGTGCTGGGCAACACGGTCGCGGAAAATCTTTTCGGCGAGGATCCCGTGCTGGTTGACAACACCTTTATCCGCCTGCGCAACGTTCCGTTCCGTGTCCTCGGCATCCTCTCGAAAAAAGGCACCGCCGCCTTCGGCCAGGACCAGGACGACACCATTCTCACGCCGCTCACCGCCTGCCGCCGCGTGCTCCAGCGCAACTCCTTTGACAACGTCAACCAGATCATGCTCAGCCTCGACAGCATGGACAACCTGGATCTCTCCCGCCAGGAGATCACCACCGTGATCCGCGAGCGCCATCACACGGCCACAGCCGCCGACGATGACTTCACCATCCGCGACATGACCGAGGTGACCAAGATGATCACGCAGGTCGCCACGCTCATGACCGTCCTGCTCACCATCATCGCGTCCATCTCGCTGCTGGTCGGCGGCATCGGCATCATGAACATCATGCTGGTCTCGGTGACGGAACGCACGCGCGAGATCGGCCTGCGCATGGCGGTCGGCGCGCGCCAGCGCGACATCCTGCTGCAATTTTTGGTGGAAGCCATCATGCTGGCCGGCATTGGTGGCGTGATCGGTGTTGGCGTCGGCGTCGGCACGGCGCGCATCCTTGCCAATGTAAACCACTGGCCGGTGCTGATTTCGCCAATGACGATCGTCGTCGCGCTCGGCTTTTCCGCCGCCATCGGCATCTTCTTCGGCTTCTATCCGGCCTGGCGCGCATCGCGCCTCAACCCGATTGACGCGCTCCGGTACGAATAAATCCTGGATTTCCCAGGCAAACTACCGTTTTTTGACGCCTCGCTTTTGACGTCGCCAAGGACAAAATCAACTACCGGGTTTCGACGCCTCCGTTTTTCCGGCGAAAATTCGTTCGCGGAAGTCTGTGACAGCGCCAAAATCGAGGCGTCAAAAACCGGTAGTCGCGCCCGGAGGCAAACGCGAAAAAATGCAGGCGTCAAAAACGGGTAGTTCGGCGTTCACGGCTTCGCGGCAGACATCCGCTGCGAAGAATCCCAGCCGCCGCCGAGCGCCTTGATCAACTGCACGCTCGCCGTCATCTGCTGCATGCGGAGATTGATCGCCGTCCGCTGGTTGCCCAGCAGCGTGGTTTGCGCGGTGATCACGTTGAGGTAACTGTCAATGCCAAGCCGGTAGCGTTCGTTGGCCAGCGTCAGATAGCGCTGCGACGACGCGACTGCGGCATCCTGCTGCTCGATTTCTTGCGACAGAATTCGCAACGCCGCCAGGTTGTCCTCGACTTCCTGAAATGAGCCGAGCACGGTCAGTCGGTAATTCGCGACCGTCGCCCGGTACTTCGCCTGCGCCTGCTCGGTGACGGCATTGCGCAAGCCGCCATCAAAAAGCGTGCCAGCCAGTGACGGCCCCACGGACCAGATCAGGTTCGGGCTCGAGATCAAATTTTGCCGCGCGGAACTTTGGTAGCCCGCCGACGCGCCCAGGCTGATCGTCGGAAAATACGCGGCGCGCGCCACGCCGATCTGCGCGTTCGCCTCGGCCACACGGCGTTCGGCGGCGGCGATGTCGGGACGGCGCTCGAGTAGTTGCGACGGCACGCCGGAAGGAATCGCGATGGGATTTGCGTTCAGCGAATTCGTCGGAATGGAAAAATCGGAAGCCGGTTTGCCAAGGAGCGTCGCGATGGCGTGCTCCAGTTGCGCGCGCAAAATGCCGGTGTCGGTCGCCTGCGCTCGCGTGATGTTCAATTGCGTCTCGGCCTGCGCCACGTCCTGGTCGGATGCAATGCCGGTGTCGCGCCGCACTTGTGTCAGCTTGAGCGATTCCTGATACGCGAGCACCGCCGAATCCAAAAGCTGCTTTTGCGAATCCACCACGCGAAGCTGGAAATAATCCGCCGCCAATTCCGCCTGCATCGTCAGCCGCACATTCTCGAGATCGGCGAATGTGGCCTGCGCCTCAAGCGTGGCCGCCTTGTCCGCATTGCGAATGCGGCCCCAAAGATCCAGTTCCCACGACGCGTCCATCGGCAGCGTGTATTCGGTGGTTGTGGTGGACTTCGACGGCCCGCTTCGCGACGGCTGTCGCGAGCGGATGACCGACGGATTGACGCCCACCGTCGGATAAAACTGCGCGTCGGTTTGCGCCACCACGGCACGCGCGGCAAGGAAATTGGCGAACGCCACGGCGATGTTCTGGTTGGAGACAACGATCTGCTTCTCGAAGGCATTCAGTTCCGGCTGGTTGAATATTTCCCACCATTGGCCGCGAATCGTGCCGTCATTGGGCGCGGCGCTTTTCCAGCCTTCGGTTTCCCTGGTTTGTTCCGCTGCAAAGAAATCAGCAAGCGCCGCCACGACGGTCTGGTTGGAACGGCCCAAATCGGGCTGACGGCAGATTCCGTCCAAATTGCCTTGTTTTTTTGCGTCTTTTTGCTCCGAAGCCATTTCCTTGAACGTGTCCGGCGTCTGGACAACCGGCCTCGAATATTCCGGCGCAAAACTGCAACCGGCGAACAAAGCCAGAAACGCCAGCGCAACCACCAGCATGCTGGTTTCGGTTTTGGGCAAAGTTTCTTTTGTTTTCATAACGTGCCTCACCTGATCGTTTATTCGAATGCCGCCGATGCCAAGGGTACAACCGCCGCCGGCTTCTTGCCGCGCACTCGTTCCCACCAGAGGCGCAAGCGGTCAAAATAGAGATAAACCACCGGCGTGGTATAAAGCGTGAGCATCTGACTCACGATCAAGCCACCGACAATCGTGATGCCGAGCGGGCGCCGGAGTTCCGCGCCGGTGTTGTTGCTCAAGACCAGCGGCAGCGCGCCAAACAACGCCGCCATCGTCGTCATCAGAATGGGACGGAAACGCAACATACAGGCCTGAAAAATCGCGTCCCGGGAATTTTTGCCTTCGTCGCGTTCCGCCGCAATCGCGAAGTCAATCATCATGATCGCATTCTTTTTCACAATGCCAATGAGCAGCAGAACGCCAATCACGCCCATGACATTCAGCTCCGCTCCGAACAGGATCAACGCGAGAAACGCACCCACGCCCGCTGACAGCAACGTGGACAAGATGGTGACCGGATGAATGTAACTTTCGTACAAAATGCCCAGCACGATGTAAACCACCACCACCGCCGCCAAAATCAGGAACAGTTCGCTGGACAACAAATCCTGATAGGCCTGCGCAGTCCCGGAAAAACTTCCGTGGATTTTTCCCGGCATGCCGATGGTTTGTTGCATTTTCTGGATGGTTGTGACCGCCTCGCCCAGCGCCACGCCGTGCGCCAGGTTGAACGATAGCGTCACCGACGGGAACTGGCTCTGGTGATTGACGGCAATGGGCGCGGTCGTGGGTTCGTAATGCGCGATTGCACTCAGCGGAACAATCGCGCTGCTGCCGGAACTGTTGGTGGGGCGCAGATAAATGGCGTTCAAGCCCTCGGGGCTTTGCCAGTATTTTGGATCCACTTCCATGACGACGTGATACTGGTTCATCGGCATGTACATGGTGGAAACCTGATTCTGGCCAAACGCATCGTACAGTGTGGCGTCAATCATTTGCGCCGAGATTCCCAGTCGCGCCGCCGTCGCCCGGTCATAAACCAGCGAGGCCTGAAGCCCGTTGTTTTGCTGGTCGCTGTTCACGTCCGTGAAAATGGGAATCTTGCGCATTTTTTCAAGCAGGATCGGCCCCCACTTCACAAGGTCATCCAGATTGTCGCTCTGAATGGTGTACTGGTACTGCGCGCTGCTTTGCCGCCCGCCAATGCGCAAATCCTGCCCCGCCTGCGCAAAAACCGATGCGCCGCGCACGGCCCCGAGCTTGGGGCGCAACCGCGTGATGAGATCGCTCGAACTGATCTTGCGCTCCTGGATCGGCTTCAAGGCCATGAAAATAAATCCGCTGTTGGCGGCGCCGCCACCTCCGGTATAGGCTGCAACATTCGCAACCGCCGGATCATCCTTGACGACATCAACAATTCGTTTCGTCGCGGCCTGCATGGATGGGAACGAAGCGTCCTGCGCACCCTGAATGCCGCCCATGATCGTGCCGTTGTCCTGCTGCGGGAAAAATCCTTTCGGCACAATGATGAAAAGAAAAGCATTCACGGCAACCGTCAGCAACAACACGCCAAGCGTAATGGCCGGATGCCGCAACACGCGCGTCAGGCTCCAGCGATACGCATCCAGCAACAAGGCGAACATTTTCCCGTTTGCCTCATAAATACGCCCGTGTTTCACCGCATTTTTATGGCGCAGCATCCACGCACACATCATGGGCGTCGTCGTCAGCGACACGACGAGCGAAACCAGGATGGCCGTCGAGAGCACGACCGCAAACTCGCGGAACAACCGTCCCACGATGCCGCCCATGAGCAGGATCGGAATGAAAACCGCCACCAGTGACAGGCTGATGGTCAGGACCGTGAAGCCGACCTCGCGCGCGCCCTTGAGCGCCGCATCCATCGGGCGCATGCCTTGCTCCAGATAGCGCGTCACGTTTTCGATGACCACGATCGCATCGTCCACGACAAAGCCCGTGGAAATCGTCAGTGCCATCAGGGAAAGATTGTCGAGACTGTAACCGAACAAATACATGACGCCAAATGTGCCGATCAACGAGACCGGCACGACGACGGCGGGAATCAGCGTGGTGCGCGGACTGCGCAGGAAAATGAAAACGATCAAAATCACCAGCAAAATCGAGATAATCAGCGTGCGCTCGATTTCACGAACCGACGCGCGAATCGTGGTTGTGCGGTCCAGCACCACGTCGAAATTGATCGCCGCCGGAAGCGAGGCCTTGAGCGACGGCATCGCGGCCTTGACGCGATCCACGGTTTCAATGATGTTCGCGCCCGGCTGCCGAAGGACAATCATGGAGATGCTCGGTTTGCCGTTCACAAAGCCGGCGGCGCGAACATTCTCCACGCCATCCTGCACATTGGCGACATCCGCCAGCCGCACCGCCGCACTGTTGTGATAGCTGACAATGAGTGGTTTATAGTCCGCCGCCTTGAGCAACTGGTCGTTGGCGAGAATGTCAGCGGTGGTGCTGCCATCAGCGAGCTGGCCCTTTGGCAGATTGGCGTTTTGTTTGTTCAACATCGCGCGTACATCCTCGAGGCCGAGGCCAAAGCTGTTTAATTGTGTCGGATTAACATCCACCCGCACCGCCGGGAGCGCACCACCGCCGATGTTCACCTGGCCAACACCCTGAACCTGAAGCAATCGTTGCTGGATGATCGTGGAAGCCATGTCGTACAGTTTGCCCCGATCATAAACATCCGACGTGAGCGCAAGGATCATGATCGGCGCGTCGGCGGGATTGACCTTGCGATAAGTCGGATTACCAGGCAGGTTCGAAGGCAGATTGGCGCGCGCCGCATTGATGGCGGCCTGCACGTCACGCGCCGCGCCGTTGATATCGCGGTTCAAATCAAACTGGAGCGTGATGGACGACGAGCCCAGATAACTGGCGGAGGTCATCTCGTTGACGCCGGCGATGTGGCCGAGCTGCCGTTCGAGCGGCGCGGCAACTGCCGCTGCCATGATCTCGGGGCTGGCGCCAGGCAAAGACGCCTGCACCGAGATGGTTGGAAAATCCACCTGTGGCAATGGTGCCACGGGCAGTTGCAGAAAAGCGACCATTCCCGCCAGCGCAACCGCGATGGTCAACAGCACGGTGCCCACCGGCCGGCGAATAAATGGCGCGGAGATGTTCATGGTGTGTGCGTCGCACCGCTTGTTTCGGCTTTGCCGTTTGCCCGACGCGAGCGCGAAAATCGTGCGGAAAGCCTGTCAAAATACAGGTAGATCACCGGCGTGGTGTAAAGCGTGAGAATCTGGCTCACAAGCAATCCGCCCACAATGGCGATGCCGAGCGGTTTGCGAAGTTCCGAGCCAACGCCATTCCCCAACGCCAGCGGCAACGCGCCAAACAACGCCGCAAACGTCGTCATCATGATCGGCCGGAAGCGCAACAGGCAGGCCTGAAAAATCGCCTCTTCCGGTTTTTTGTGCTCGTTGCGTTCCGCGTCGAGCGCAAAGTCAATCATCATGATGGCGTTTTTCTTCACAATGCCGATCAGCAAAATAATGCCGATCAGCGCCACCACGCCGAGCTCGGTGTGACAAATCAGCAGCGCCAGGATTGCGCCGACGCCGGCCGATGGCAGCGTCGAGAGAATCGTGATGGGATGAATGTAGCTCTCGTACAAAACGCCGAGGACGATGTACACCGTGATGATCGCCGCGAGGATCAGCCACGGCTCGTTTGCCAGCGACACTTGGAAAGATTGCGCCGTGCCTTGAAACGATGCCTGGATGCTCAGCGGCATGCCCAGTTCTTTTTGCGCCTGTTCAATCGCCTGGGTCGCATCGCCCAGTGCCACGCCTGGCGCAAGGTTAAAGGAAATCGTGACCGACGGAAATTGTCCCTGGTGGTTGACGGTCAACGGCGCGATGCCCGTCTGAAAATGCGCGATCGTGCTTAGCGGCACGGAACCACCACTCGTCGAATTTACATAAATATCGTTTAGCTTGGATGGATTGCGCTGAAACTCCGGCATCACCTCCAGAATCACATGGTATTGGTTCAACTGCGTGAAGAGCGTGGAGATTTGCCGCTGCCCGAAGGCGTCATACAGCGCGTTGTCAATCGCCTGCGGCGTGATGCCAAGCCGCGACGCGGTCACGCGATCAATAACCAGCATCGCCTGCGAACCGCGCGTCTGCTGGTCGGTTGCCAGATCGCGCAACTGTGGAAGCAGCGACAGCTTGCTCATCAGCTTCGTGGTCCAGAGATTCAACTCTTCGCTGCTGGCATCTTCGAGCGTGTATTGATATTGCGTGCGGCTGACGCGATCCTCGACCGTCAGATCCTGGATCGGCTGCATGTACAGCGTGATGCCTTCCACCTTGGCCAGTTCTGGTTGCAACCGGCGCATCACATCCGTGGCGCTGATCTTGCGCTCGTCCAGCGGCTTCAAGTTGATCAGAATGCGCCCGCTGTTGAGCGTCGTGTTGATGCCGTCCGCGCCGATGAATGACGAAAGACTTTCGACGGCCGGATCCTTGAGGATCACGCGTGCCAGCGCCTGCTGACGTTCGGACATGGCCGGGAAGGAAATGTTCTGCGCGGCTTCCGATATGCCCTGGATCACGCCTGTGTCCTGCACCGGGAAAAAGCCCTTGGGCACGATCGCGTACAGCCAAAGCGTGAGCACCATCATCGCCACCGCCACGAGCAGCGTCGCGCCCTGATGTTTGAGAACCCACTGGAGCGTGCGCCCGTAAAACGCGATCACGCGGTTGAAGACGCGCTCGGATGCCTCATAAAATCGTCCGGGCTTCTTCGTGTCGGATTTGGCGCGCAGCAACCGCGAGCACATCATCGGCGTGAGCGTCAGCGACACGACGGCCGAGACGAGGATCGTCACGCTCAGCGTCACCGCAAATTCGCGGAACAGCCGCCCGACAATGTCGCCCATGAACAAAAGCGGAATCAGCACGGCGATCAGCGACACCGTCAGCGAAATAATGGTGAAGCCGATTTGTGACGCGCCCTTCAGCGCCGCTTGCAACGGCTTCTCGCCTTCCTCCATGTAGCGCACGATGTTCTCGATCATCACGATTGCATCGTCCACCACAAAGCCGGTCGAGATGGTCAGCGCCATCAGCGTGAGGTTGTTCAGGCTGTAGCCGAGCAGATACATCACGCCCAGCGGGCCGACCAGCGAGAGCGGCACCGCGACGCTGGGAATGATCGTGGCCGCCACGTTTCGCAGGAAAAGAAAAATCGCCATCACCACGAGCGCCACGGTCAGCATCAGCGAGAATTGCACATCCTTCACGGATGCGCGAATCGTGGTCGTGCGATCGGTGAGAATCGAAACGTCCACGGCGGCGGGCAGGTTCGCCTTGAGCTGCGGCAGCAGCTTCTTGATGCTGTCCACCACCTGGATGATGTTCGCGCCGGGCTGGCGCTGGATGTTCACGATGACCGCTGGCGTGTTATCCTTCCATGCCGCGAGCTTGGAATTCTCGACATCGTCAATCACCCGGGCCACGTCGGACAAGACCACCGGCGCGCCATTGCGGTACGCGATCACCAGCGAACTGTAATCCTTGCTGGTGAGAAGCTGGTCGTTGGCGTTGATTTCATACGCCTGCTTCGGGCCGTCGAAATTGCCCTTGGCCTGGTTGACGCTGGTCTGCTGGAGCGCGACGCGCACGTCGTCAATGTTGATGCCGTAGGATGAAAGAGCAGTCGGATTGGTTTGGATGCGCACCGCCGGTTTCTGGCCGCCGCTGATCGTCACCAAACCCACGCCCGGCAACTGCGAAATCTTTTGCGCGAGCCGTGTATCCGCGAAATCCTCGACTTGTGCGAGCGGATAACTCTTCGAGGTCAGCGCCAGCGTGAGGATGGGCGCGTCGGCTGGATTGGACTTGCTGTAAATCGGCGGCGAGGGAAGACCGGCCGGCAGATACGTCTGCGCGGCGTTGATCGCCGCCTGCACCTCCTGCTCGGCCACGTCAATGTTCAAACTGAGCGCAAATTGCAGGATGATGATTGAGCTGCCGCCCGAGCTGATCGAGGTCATCTGGTTCAGGCCGGGCATCTGGCCGAACTGCCGTTCCAGTGGCGCGGTGATGGCCGAGGCGGCGACATCCGGACTCGCGCCGGGATAAAACGTGACCACTTGGATCGTCGGATAATCCACCTGCGGCAGCGCCGAAACAGGCAGTTGCTGGTAGGCGACAAAGCCGGTCAGCAAAATGGCGATCATCAGCAAGGATGTCGCCACGGGGCGCAGAATGAATAGGCGCGATGGACTCATTGCGGATTATTCTTTCGCCCGTATTTTTTCGTCGCCCCGGTCACGGCTTCGGTCCGATTGGTTGCGCTGGCTGTGCCCCGGCTCATTTCGTTGGTGGCCGTCGGGCGAAGCTGCACGGCGGCGCCATCGGTGAGGCGGCTGAAATTATCCGCCGCGACAACAACGCCCGGCTCGATGGCCTCGACGGCCGAGACATTTCCGTCCGTCGTGCCGACGGTGATGGACTGCATCGCGACGGTCTGGTCCGGCTTGAGCAGATAAACAAACGCGCCCTGCGCATTGCGCTGGATCGCCGCGTTGGGCATGAGCGTGGCGTCGTGCAATGTGTTTACGAGCAAGCGGGCATTGACAAATTGATTGGGGAACAGCGCGCCGTCCTCATTCGCGAAAATCGCCTTCAGCCTGATCGTGCCGGTCGTGGTGTCAATCTGGTTGTCCAGCGTTTCGAGAACGCCCGCCGCAATTTTCCGGGTCTGCGCGCGGTCGAACGCGTCCACGGTCAGTTTTTTTCCGGCGAGCAGTTGCTTCTGGATTTGCGGCAGGTAATCCTCGGCGACGCTGAAGATGATCGCGATCGGCTGCAACTCGGTGATGACCACCAGCGGGTTGGCGTCGCTCGCATGGACGATGTTGCCTGCATCCACCAGGCGCAAGCCCACGCGCCCGGAAATCGGCGCGGTGATGGAGCAGTAACCAAGCTGTACCCTGGCATTGTCCATCTGACCTTGGTCGAGCTTCACCGTGCCGTCGTACTGGTGAACGGTCGCAAGCTGCGTGTCGAGCAGTTGCCGGGGAATCGCATTCTTGGCAAAGGCTTCCTTGTAACGATCCAGGTCGAGGTGCGCGTTTTCCAGCAGCGCGCTGTCGCGGGCAAACTGCCCCTCGGCCTGCAGCAACGCCGCCTGGTAAGGCGCGGGATCAATCTCCACCAGCGCATCGCCCGCGTGAATCAACTGGCCTTCCTGGTAATTCACCTTCACGAGCTGGCCATCCACGCGGCTTTTCACCGACACGGTGTTGCGCGGCGTCACCACGCCCAGCGCGTTGACGTAGATGCCGATGTCGCCTTTCTGCGCCGCCGCCGTGGCAACCATGAGCGGCGGTGCGGAAAACGCCTTCGCTTTTCCGGCTTGCGCCTGCGTCGGCTTGCGGGAACAGGACAGGCCGACAACCGCGAGCACGACCAGCATGGCCATGCCCGTCCATGCCCTGAAGTTTTGCCGGTTTGTCACCGGGGATTTTTTGGGGTGCTGAAATTGCAAGTGCGCCATCGTTTTTCTCCAGTCCTTTTCATTCATAAAATTGATATTTCGCATTATGAAGTATCTGGCGCGGCCAAGTCAAGGCCTGCAAGGCCAGACTACCGGATTCTGACGCCTCGCTTTTCTCGCAATTGGCGCCGGACGGAACTACCGGTTTCTGACGCCTCAAAAAACAACACCTGTTTTGCAAACGACGGTCGCAAAAGGGCTTCAAAATCGCGGCGTCAAAAACCAGTAGTTGGCGCCACTGTTCGCCGGCGAAAAATGGAGGCGTCAGAATCCGGTAGTTTCGGAAGAAATACGCCGATTAGAGCAGAGCATCTCACCCGCGGCAGAAAACAAAGGTGCCTTCGGGAATATCGTCCTCGCGCACTTCGGGACCTTTTTTGATCTGGCCGCCGGGCAGAAGGAAGAAGGTGGTGGCGCTGTTCCAGCGCGTGCCGCAAATGTCGCTGGCCTGGCGCTGGGGCGTGACCGTGCCGCT
>Ga0182030_10015486_pt1 | contig 14939 bp, 13 predicted proteins | sample 812S3MmetaG_FD_121299 | JGI IMG/M metagenome (GOLD analysis project Ga0182030, IMG submission 121299) | Permafrost microbial communities from Stordalen Mire, Sweden - 812S3M metaG (Illumina Assembly) | ecosystem: Environmental > Terrestrial > Soil > Wetlands > Permafrost | place: Sweden... | reverse complement strand
GCAATTCAACCGATGTCGCGGCGCGCGAATAAAGGCTGAAATTCGTCCCGTTCCGGCTGATCCGCGATCCTGGTGGGTAGCTCTGGCCGCGCTCGATCACGAGCCTGTCGCCCGCCGGAAAGCGCCTTCGCCACTTCGGAGACACGGCCCGGAACAGTCGTACGACTTGAGCTCTTCTTTTAACTCAGACCCGCCGCGACATCCGCGCCCGGCCCACGCAGCATCACTCACGGAGTATGGCCGCCGCGTCCGCGCTCTCCGGAACTTCCACGCTCAACTCGCGCTTCATGCGGCGCGCGTCTCCGGAACCACAGTCGCCGATTTCACAACAGGATCATTCCACCCGTCCGCCGGCGCGATTCTCCGATTCACCTCCGCCGGACCCCATGCACCGGGCTCATACTCGTAAACCGGAGTACCAGCCTGCAGCACCGGATCCACAATGCGCCACGCTTCTTCGACATAGTCCTCGCGCGCAAAGAGGGTCGCATCCCCCGCCATCGCGTCGCCGAGCACGCGCTCGTAAGCGTCCATTTCGTTCGCGCTCCCGTGATCGAGCGCGACCAGTTCCACCGGCTGGCCGGACAATGCGCCGTCGGGCGATTTCATCATCATGCCGTGCGCAATGGTTTCGTCCGGACTGATCCGGAATCGAAAATGATTCGGCTGGATGCCGCCGGCGCCGCGGAAGATGTCGGGCGGGCGCCGCAGCCGGATCATCATTTCGGTGCACGTGACAGGCAGGCATTTCCCCGCCCGGATGTAAAAAGGAACGCCTTGCCAGCGCCACGAATTGATCCCGAGCCGGAGCGCCACGAAAGTCTCCGTTTTGGACTGCGGAGCAACGCCGTTCTCCGCTCGATAGCCGCGGAACTGTCCGCGCACCACATCGTCCGCGCGCAGAGGTTCGATCGCCTGCAGGATCTTCACCTTCTCATCCCGAATCGATTCGCTGTCTGTCCTGACCGGCGGCTCCATCGCCAGGTTCGCGAGCACCTGAAACAGATGGTTCTGCACGACGTCGCGGATCGTGCCGGTCTGATCGTAAAAAGCCCCGCGGCCCTGAATTCCGAAATCTTCCGCCATCGTGATCTGCACATCCTCCACGTGGGTCCGGTTCAGGAGCGGATCGAGAAACGAGTTGGCGAACCGCGCAAAGAACATGCTGTTCACCGGCCGTTTGCCGAGATAGTGGTCGATCCGGAAGATCGACCTTTCGTCGAAAGTCCCCAGCAGAATTCGATTCAGGGCTCGCGCCGATGCGAGATCGGTTCCGAACGGCTTCTCCACGATGACGCGCGCGCCACTCGCCGCGCCCGCCTTGCCGAGTTGCTCCACAACCAGTCCGAAGAGCACTGGTGGAATTGCCAGATAGTGCGCCGGACGCGCGGAGGCGCCGAGTTTCTGGCGAATCGCGGCGAAGGTGGCCGGGTCCTGATAGTCGCCGTCGACGTATTGCAACAGACCGGAGAGTTTCTCGAAAGCGGCGCGATCCACGCCGCCGTGCTTCTCGATGCTGTCGAAGGCCCGTGCGCGGAATTGATCGGGATTCCAGCCCTGTTTTGCCACGCCGATTACGGGAACATTGAGAGTCCCGCGTTTCACCATCGCATGGAGCGACGGGAAAATCTTCTTGTACGCAAGGTCGCCCGTAGCGCCGAAGAAAACGAAAGCGTCCGAATGGAGATTGCTCATGATCGTTCCTCCTTACTTACTCGGTTTTTTCCAGGTGGCCGCCGAACTGATAGCGCATCGCCGAGAGCAGCTTGTCCGCATAGTCCGCCTCACCGCGTGAACTGAATCGCTCATAGAGCGAAGCGGACAGAACGTGAGCCGGCACCCCTTCGTCGATCGCGGCAAGTATGGTCCAGCGCCCTTCACCGGAATCTGAAACCCGTCCCGCGAATCTCGACAGCGCCGGATCTTCCACCAGCGAAGCCGCGGTCAGATCGAGCAGCCACGACGCGATGACGCTGCCGCGCCGCCACACTTCGGCGATGTCGCGCAGGTTCAGCTCGTATTGGTAATGTTCGGGATGGCGCAGGGGCGTCGTCTCCGCGTCCACGGTGCTCTCTTTCTTGCCGGCATTAGCCTGGCGCAGAATAGCCAGTCCTTCCGCATAAGCCGCCATCAACCCGTATTCGATTCCGTTGTGCACCATCTTGACGAAATGCCCCGCGCCATTCGGCCCGCAATGCAGGTAGCCTGACTCTGCCGTTCCGCCGATCTTTTCCCGCCCCGGCGTCCGCGCAATGTCCCCTGTTCCCGGCGCAAGCTGCCGGAAGATCGGATCGAGCCTCGCGACCACCTGGTCTTCACCGCCGATCATCATGCAGTAGCCGCGCTCGAGGCCCCACACGCCGCCGCTCGTCCCGACATCTACGTAGTGGATGCCCTTCGCTGAAAGTTCCTTCGCGCGCCGGATGTCGTCGATGTAGTAGGAATTGCCGCCGTCGATGATGGTGTCACCGGCCTCGAGCAGCGGGACAAGACTGCCGATCGACTGATCCACAACGGCCGCCGGCACCATCAGCCACACCGCCCGCGGCTTATGAAGCTTTTTCACGAGGTCTTCGAGGCTCGCCGCCCCGGTCGCTTTCTCGTGAACCAGCTCCTCCACGGCCTTCGCCGACATATCGAAAACCACGCACTCATGGCCTCCGCGCAAGAGTCTCCGCGCCATATTGGCGCCCATTCTTCCAAGGCCGATCATTCCGATCTGCATAAACGATGTCCCTTCTGTGAAAGTAAGTACCTTCTGTTTTTGCTCGTTGTCCCAAAGCCGGAAGCCGCCCTTGCAGAAGGCCGAGTCCCATCGGCTCGACAATGCCTTCCGTGATCATCGCCGACCCCTGCCCTTCAGCTGGCCTTCTTGAGCGCGTCGCTCTTTGTGTCGATGACGCCCATCAGTTCGTCCCATGACTTCACGAAGGCTTTGGCGCCTTCGTCCTGAAGGCGAGCCGCAAGCGCCGGAATATCGATGCCCGCTCTTGTAAATTGGGCCAGAACAGTTTCGGAGTCACCGCCATCCGCCGGCAGGGTGCCGCTCGTCTCTCCGTGATCGCCAAACGCTTTCAACGTGTTTTCCGGCATCGTGTTCACAGTGAACGGCGCCGCCAGTGCCTTGATGTAAAGAATGTCCGACGCTTTCGGATCCTTGGTGCCCGTACTGGCGAAAAGAAGCCGTTGCGGCCGTGCGCCACAATTCATCGCGCGCTGCCAGCGTTCCGAGGCGAGGAAAGAGCGGTAAGCCTTGAAGGTCTGTTTTCCCACGGCGATTCCCAGAGAGTTTTCCATCGTCGCCGGAACCTTCGCCGCGACGGCCGTGTCCCAGCGGCTGATGAACACAGACGCGACCGAAGCCACGTCCGGATTGAGGCCGGAGTCGATGCGCCGCTCCACCCCGCGCAGGAACGCCTCCGCGGACGCCAGGTATTGATCGTGCGAGAACAGTAAAGTCACATTCACGGGAATGCCCGTAAAAATCGCTTCTTCGATGGCAGCCAATCCTTCCCTGGTGCCGGGAATTTTGATGAACACGTTGGGCCGCTTTGCCCGCCCGTGCAGATCTTTCGCCGCCCCAATGGTGCTCGCGGTATCGTGCGCGACCATTGGCGAGACTTCAAGCGAGACCCAGCCATCGGTCCCGTTTGTGCGCTCGTAAATCGGCCTGAAGAGATCAGCCGCACGCGTAATGTCTTCGAGGGCGAGGTTAAAGAATACCTGTTCGGCGGCGCTGCCCTTGCGTAGTCCCTCGCGGATCGCAGCGTCATACGACGTACTGTTCTTGATCGCATGATCGAAGATCGTCGGGTTCGAGGTAAGTCCCGTCACAGACAGCCCTTCGATGTATTTCCTCAGGGTTCCGCTGTTGAGCAGGTCTCGCGTAATATTGTCGAGCCAGAGGCTCTGGCCCAGATTATGCAGTTGTTGTGTTGCTTTCATAAATCTCCTTATTGGACTGCCAACAGAATTTGTTCCGCATCCCGCCGCGCCATTGCCGCAACGGGCAGCGTGATCCCGTCACGTCCACGCCCTGATGCGCTCGTAAGTTCAGCCAACCAGCGGAAAGCCTTCTCCGACGACGCGCTGTCTGCCCATCGCCACCGCCAGTTGCCTTGCGCGCGGCCTGGCACATTCATGCGTGCTTCCGTTCCCAGATCCAGCACGTCTTGCAGCGGTGCGATCGTCAGACTCGCAGCTGACTGCCACGCCGGACGCATCAGCGCGGCCGTGATCCCGCTGCTGTCTTCGGTGGACAATCCGGCATACTTTCGGACGAGCTCCTTCCGGCCATCCGGAAGCTCTTCGAACCAGCCCCGCGTCGTATTGTTATCGTGAGTGCCTGTGTAGCCGACCGTGTGACTTGCCCAGGCCCGCGGCAGGTGCGGATTGTCCGGGTTGCCATCAAGACCGAATTGCATCACCCTCATCCCGGGTAACTCAAAGCTCTCGCGCAAAGCCACCACGTCCGGGGTGATCATCCCCAGATCTTCCGCGATAAACGGCATGCCGCCAAACTCGCGGCGTACCGCTTCGAAGAAATCGGCGCCAGGGCCACTTACCCAGGTTCCCGTCTCGGCTGTAGGCGCTCCTGCGGGGACCGTCCATGCGGCAACAAAGCCGCGGAAATGATCCAGCCGGACGATGTCGGCGAATTCCAGCAGAGCGTGCAGGCGATCGAGGCACCATCGATAGCCGGCGCTCTTCAGTGCTTCCCAGTTGTAAACCGGGTTGCCCCAGAGCTGCCCCTGCGCCGCGAAGTAATCCGGCGGTACCCCCGCGACAAAACGCGCCCGCCTGTTGCTGTCGAGGTCGAAGAATTCGGGATTCGCCCAGACGTCGCTCGAGTCCGGTGAGACGAAAAACGGCAGATCGCCGATGATTCGCAGACCGCGTCGTCGCGCATACCGCTTAAGCCGCCCGGCCTGGCGAAAAAACAGGAACTGCGCAAAAGTGATCTGGTCGATCTCGTCCTTCAGTTCCCGCCGCGCGCGCGCCACAGCGGCTGGCTCGCGATAGACCAGCTCCGCAGGCCACTCCACGTAGTAAGTGCCGTTGTATCGGGTCTTCAGCGCGCGAAAGAGAGCGTAATCCCCGATCCATCGTGCCTGATCGATCCGGAATTTCTCGTACGCATCGCGCAGGTCGCGCCGCGCGCCGCGGCAGAAGTTATTCCACGCGTTGCCAATCAAACCACGTTTGAATGTCGTTACCGCCTTGAAGTCGACACCATCCGCAGGAAAGGAAACCCTCTCACAATCCGGCGCCGAAACCAGCCCGTCATCTATCAGCGCATCCGGACTGATCAGGAGTGGGTTGCCGGCGAACGAAGACAGCGGTTGGTAAGGAGAGTTCCCATACCCCGTCGCGCCCAGCGGCAGCACCTGCCACCACCCCTGACCAGCGTCCCGCAGGCGATCAATCCACTGGAACGCCGCCGGGCCCATGTCGCCGATTCCGTATCGCGATGGAAGTGAGGTGAAATGCAGCAGGATTCCCGACTGCCGGCCGCCCTCTTCTGACCCCGGCGTCACGCGCGGACCTCCGCATAACACACATTCCCGGTTCCCGCCGGACGTGCCGCAAACCAGCTACGAAGTCGGCCATGCATGCGGAGCATCTCGCTTCTTTTGAGGACGGGTCTCAGTAATGAAGAGCAGATCAACGCGAAATTCGTTTGCCCGGGCAAGTTTTGCCTTGAATTGTCGAAGCCCCGTTCGGTCATTCACCGTATGAAGGGCAACGGCAAGGCCACAGCTAACGTTCTGAAACTTCTGGGCTGCTGCGAAACTGTCGGTGACGATGTCCACAATCGGAGTCGAGTGGCCGCCGCCCTGTCGTGGAACTGCGCGGGCGACTCTGGTTTTCGGCTAGTCAGGGCGGCCGCCTTCCATCGCGATCTGGTTAGCCAGACGGGTTGTCAACTGTTCTATCTGACGCAGCAACGGGACGAATGTTGCACCGTGCTCTGACAGCAATAGTCTCGATTCGTCCACCCGGCACAATTCCAGCGTGTGCTCCAGCGGGGCGATCGGGTTCGCACCCATAGCTGCCTCCTGGGGGGCCTTACCCTCCATTCGGTCCGCCAGATCCTCAAGTATCTGCGCGGAACACTGATCGTACGCCTGAAGGGAAGCGATCACCGCCTCCGGCAGCAGGAAGCCCGGTAATTGGAGACGATACTTGAGGGACGCGCCCCGCATCACGAAGAGCGCTCTCAACTGCGGCTGCCACCTCCGGATGCGGTCGCGCAGAGCGAGGTCCTCGCGCCGCGAGGCGCCGAATTCGAGAAGGACCCCATCGGCGAGTGATCGCACCTTATCCAGTTTGGTGTTGATCGTTTCGCGAAGAGCGGAAGTGCGCTGAATCGCCGACCGCATGTCGGCTGAAACCGGTTCCCTTGCGAACTGAGCCAGCAAACGCAAGGTCGATATGAAAACGCTTCTCATCTCCACACTCGCCGGCGCGCTCCAGAGTTGATCGAATATCAACCACATCATCAGCAGCCCGAGGCAGACCCCGGCAACGCGGTCCCGCGCCACGAAGAGCGACGTCTCCCTCGCGAACCTCTGCATGTGAATCACGAAGAACACCACAGCGAGCTGCAGCCCGAAGAACGACAATCGGGGGCTCGACGTCATGAACCACGCGGCCAGCCCCGTGACCAGTATGAAAAGAACCGTGAATCCCGCAATCGAATCCACGTAGGGCAAAATGAACACCTGCGCGCCCATACCGATTAATAGACCACCCACCAGAAAGCCTGCAAAGCGCAGCACCTGCCGTTGCCGGGACGTGCCGATAGTGGAGAGCGCAGTCGAGAAACAGGTGAGCATCACCGTTACGCTCATGGCCGGCCAGTCTGTGAGGTTATAGAAGATGTAACAGGCGCTTACCGCGAGGCACCCTTTAAGCGCGAACCTGAGGTGCTCCGGATTGACGAATGCGTCGGCGGCAAGAAACCGTGGCGCCCGCATTTCGTCCGAAGCCGTTTGGTACTCGTCGATAGATTGATAGCCCGCGAACGCGTGAGGGATCAGCGCAACGGTGTTCTCCATCTCACGCAGCAACGGCACACGATGCGGTCCCTCTTCGTTGTTCACCGCAATCACATCTGGAATTCGCCGGTGCATCAGGTCGGCGCGGATACTCGCGACTGCCGCCGCCAGGTTCCGAAAGTGTTCCTGATCAGTATCGGTGGCTTCAACACTGAGCGCGCTCATAGCTGCTGTAATATCCACGAGCCGTCCGGCCAGGGCCACAACACCGCTCATCTGTGCCCGGTACTGCGGTGAGTAATCTGAGCGCCCCAGAGAGCGCCGCAATGATGAAGTTCCCAGCACGCCCAGCCGCGTGATCTGTTTTTCGATGGCCGGATCCACCGGGCGGAGCTCCGAATAGCTCACCAATACGCTGTGAACCGCGGCCAGACGCTCAGCGACAGGGACAACGATATCGTCGCCGGGCCGCGTACTTCCGAAGGCGAGTTCTATCCCTGAGGTCACAACGATCGCTATCACTGCCGCCAGTGAAAGCCAGAGCGTATCTTCGACGTTGGTCTCGGCTGGCAAATGCCTGTCCCAGATTGTAATGGCGACAGAAATCACCAGCGCAAATCCCATAAAAGCCCCGTAGTTGGCTACTACCGTGAGCGCATAGAAGGCCACAAACAGCGAACCGATATTCCAGACAAAGTGAAGAAGCGGGACGCTGACGACAAACTGAACAGAGAATAAAACATACGCCACGCCGACGGCGGTAACAAGAAGTATTGTTCCCGCCGAGGTCAGAGTGGCTCGAGGGCTCTCTCGCGAAATGACCAGCGCATAGATACCGCCTATAAACGCGTAGGGGATGCGAAACGTGTTGCAGATGATCATGACGAGCGTCACGGCGAGAACCATCCGTGCCACTGTCAGGCCCCGGCCTGGATACGGAGCCAGTTCCTGTTTCAGGAAGTTCCACAGCCACGTCAACGGCCTCGGTACGTCCGGTACAGCATGCGCGAGGGTGCCCACCTCAACGCCCTCGAATCACGACGACCGCCGACTCGCTCACTCGAAACAAGTCCTCCGGAGGGTTTTCCACACGCACGCGAACCGGGTAGCGAGTAGCGAGGTGCACCCAGTTGAGCGTTCTCTGCACATCCGGGAGCACCGGTCCCAGCTTGCCCACTACGTCTGCATCGGGAGTTACTCCGAACCCGACACTATCGACCACAGCCGGGTAACGCGCATCTGGTTTGGACATTACATAGACCTCAGCCCGCATTCCGGGAGCAATGTGCTGCAGCTCGCCTTCACGAAAGTTGGCGACCGCCCACCAGGTGCGCGCGTCGATCAGTGTGAAAACCTGTTGCCCGATGTGCGCGTAGGCGCCCTCTGAAATCGTCAGATTCGTGACGCGAGCCGCAAACGGCGCATAGACCCGGCAGTTATTGAGGTTGTATCGGGCTGTCTCCACAGCCGAAGTTCGCGCGCCGCGCTGGTTAATCAGTGGTTCGAGTGTAGTCACCGCGTTCTGCGCCTGTTCGTGCTGGGCCTTACTTTGCAGCAACACGGCCCCGGAGCGTGTCTCCTGAGCTAACGTTGACTGCAATCCCGCCCGTGCCAGTAACAGCTGAGATTTTGCCTGCCTCAGAGATTGATCCTGCGCCACCTCCGAGGTCCTCGCCCGATCCACCTGATCCACAGTGACGAACTGCTTGACAAGCAGTGGCTCAAGTCGATGCAGGTTGTTATTCGCATAGGTCCACTCCGCTTCGGCGCGGCTGACGCCCTGCTCGGCATTTGCCACGTCGGCTCGCGCCTGATCCACAGCGGCTGCCGATCGGGTTACGTCGGCTTCTGCGCTTTGGATATTCGCCTGGGAAACGGAAACCGCGCTCACCAGCGCTGCGATCTTTCGCTGCTCATCCGCGATCTCTCCTTCGAGAGCCGCCTGCTCCGAAACTGCTTTCTCCAGAGCATAGCGGTAAGGCCGGTCATCGATCTCATAGAGCAGGTCCCCTTGCCTGACCAACTGGTTGTCACGCACATTCAAACGCAGGATAGGCCCCTCCACCTGGGGCGCAATTCCGATAAAGTTGGCGAGCACCTCGGCATCGTCGGTTCGCGGATAAGAGTTCACGTGATACAGCACGATCAGCCCGAGCGCGCCGGCGCCAATAAGGATAGTCGCGCTCACCACAGCCCCGATCAACCGTCGACCTTTCGTAACCGCGTCGGATGTCATCAGACTCTTTCTCCTTATCGAAATAACGCCAGCCAAAACGCGAAGGCGAAGAGTGCCGTCAGGCTGGGATAAGTCAGGGCTGGAAGCGCGATCGCGACCTGAAGGCGCAGCAGGAGCCATCGCGCGACCACCGTGAGCACCACGCTTATCGCGAGGCACGCAAGCCACGCCGGAAAGAACGACCCCAGAAGATCAAAGGACGGAGCCCGCCCGCAACTGGTCAGTAACAATGCTGCCAGGATCAGCTCACAGAGCGAGATCCGTTGACGTTGATTAGTGCTCATGGCCCCTGTCTCCTCGTGTTGGCCTCGATCGCGTCGCCGCAGCGAAACGCCAGATCCGCCAGTGCGGTCAGTACCTGCGTCCGCGCCAAAATGTCTGTGGCGCGGGCCTCGGCGAGAACCTTCTGCGCTGCGGTAACGTCCAGCAAGTTGCGAACACCGTAGTTATAGGATTCAAGAGCTGCATCGTAGGACTGAGCAGCCGAATCCAGCAACGCGGTGGCCGCCTCGCGCTGGCGAAACGCGGTGTGCAGATTCGAATAGGCGGTCCACACTTCGTCCTCCGCGGTGTCGCGCGCAGCGCTCACCTGCGACTGGGCCCTGCGGATCTCGGCCTCCGCCTGCATCAGCCGGCCCCGGCGCGCGCCGCCGTCAAATACGGTCCAGCTCAGGCTCACCGCCACGCCGCCGGTCAGGTCGGCTGTATGTCCCCACGGCAAGGTCTGCTGGTGCAGGTAAAGGTTTTGGAAGCTCGGGTTGGCTTTGACATTCAGACTGGGATAGTAAGCGGCGCGCGCCTCTTTCCGCTGCGCCTCCGCCACCCGGATACCGGCCACTTCGGCCTGCAGGTCCGGGCGCTGGTCCAGAGCGCGAAAGATCGCCTCTTCGACGGTCTCTCCAATCGATTCGGGCGTCGGCGCTTCACTCAGCGGCTCGACGCGAATCATCGTGGCGGCGGGAGCTCCAAGCGCCGTGGCAAGATCACCCCGCGCGACCTCCTGCGCGCCCAGCACCGCCTGCAGATCGTATTGGGACTGCGCGGTCGCGCTTCGCGCCTCGAGGACATCGGGCAGCGTCGCCAATCCGTTACCCAGTCGCTCCTCCGCGGCCTGCTGCACCGCTTCGGCATTAGCCAGACTGGCTCTTGCCGCTGTGACCTGAGCCGACGCATCCAGCAGGCGATAATACGTCTGCTGCACCTGAAAGATAAGTCTCCTGTGAACGTCGTTAAAGCCGAAGTTCGCTGCCAGTAAGCGCGCGCTCTCCGCCGCAATCCGGCCGCGACGCGCACCGAAGTCAAATATTGTGTAGTTGAGATCCAGTGTTACCTGATCCGACGGATCCGTATGGCGGTAGAACCGGGTGCCAAGCGCAACCTCCTCGCGGTCCACTCCCGCAAGCGCCACCGCCGATAAGGTCGGGTATAGTTCGCTGCGTGCGATTCCGAGGGCCGCTCCCTGGGCGCGCGCGCTTTCCCACGCCACGCTGGTCTCGGGATTGTGGGCCTCAGCCAGATCGATCAGTTCCGCGAGGGAATAAGCTTTCCCGCTGTCGATCGGAAACGCCGGTTGACGAGCGCCTCTCCCATTGCTCGTGAATTGGCGCTCGTAGGAGGTACGCCACGGGCGGACCGGCGACGCCGGCGGAGTTTGGCCTAAGACGGGAACGGCGGCTACCACGATCAGAAGGAAGGCCACTCTCTTAGTTCCACTGATGAGTGCTGCGAGGCGCGGAAGCGGTGCGCGCCGGGTCGGGAACTGTACTACCGAACGTTCGTAACCTGGACTCCACACCCTTCACTCTCTTTCCGTCAGCGGCCGCTTCGCCGCCAACTATGTACCGCTTTGTCTGCAAGCAATGCAAATCACGCGCCACTCGTAACCCGGGTCCGCAATTCAAGTTTTACGGGCTGACAGGCGTCAGGCTGAATTCAGTAAAGAGTCACGTCACAGCGCCCGCGACGAGGATCAATGTGCAGTGTCGGCGCTCCGCCAGCGAGCGGCAGGAGGGAGCTCGCCGGCGAACTACTCGCGCAACCTGCGTGGACCACTTACATAGGGATTGCCGCGCTCATAAAATCGCCAGCGCGGATCGATGTTGCGGGTCAGGCCGATGCGCACGCTCTCGCCGATCGTACCTGTGTTCCGCTCTGTCGCCGCGAGCCATAGCGGACCCGCCGCGCACAGATCCACGCCATCTTGTCTGAAGTCAATCCGCATCGCTTCTGCGAGCCGGCCCGGCCCCCTCGCCAGATCCATCAGCCGCGTCACGCCGCGGGAGCATTGCATAAGGTCGATTCCCTCCAGCGGTTGGAGCGCACGTATGAGCACGCCCGCGCCAACTCCGCGCGCCTCGCTTGTAACATTCAGCATGAACGAGGAACCATACGTGAAATGGACGTAAGCGTATCCGCGCCCCAGAAACAGAGAACTGTTGCGCGCTGTCTTCCCACGGAACGCATGACCTGCCGGGTCCCCGACCGGATAAGCCTCCGTCTCGACGATCCGCCCGCTGAGCCTCCCCGCGGCAACATCGTGTACGGCCACTTTGCCTATCAAATAGTGCGCCAGATCCAGGGTGTCCACCGGAAGTTCCGCGCGGCGAAGCCGCCGGAGCCGGCAACCCGACTGAGTTGCGTTTGCGATATCACTTGCCCCTTTGCTCGACCCATTGAGCGCGCCATGCCGGAGCATCAAATGGATCAGCAAAATATTGTGTTTCGTGGACTACCCTGCCGTTATTGAACTCCATGATGCTGACCGTGCAGCTCCGCTGCCCGAGGTACAGGATCGAGTATTCAGTAATCCACAGGTCGCCTGATCCGAAGACTCTCCTGATTTCGAATCCCGCAGGCTTACCTGGATGGTGACTCCGCAGAGCTTGTAAATTCTGTCTGCCAAGGATCCGCTCACCCGACTGAGGATAGTCGCAGACCACGTCATCGGCATAGATCTCGTGTTCCGCGTCTTGATCGCCGGACGCAGAAGCGCGCCAGTGCTGATCCAAAGCGCTCCTGATCTCTCGCTCAGCCATTAAGTGATCTCCCCTCGATAAGTTCCTTTTTCAGCGAAGCGGCGCCGGTCAGACCGGAACTTTACGTTCTTACCGGCGCGCCTCTCTTCGTTCACGAATTTCGCCATGTCCGGATCATTTCCGGTTCGTCAATTTAATCAGGATCAATTCCCACCGGGACGTCAGGCGGCGGCGTCCTGTGCAACCTGCTCGACTTCCCTGAGGAGACCGGTCTCCATGTCAAAAACAAAGCCCCGCACAGGAACGTCTTTGGCGATCCATGGATGTGATCTGATCTGCCTGATCTGTTCGCGTGTATTCTGTTCGGGATCCTTGTAGGAGAAGAAGCGCATTGGAGCGGGCGACGCGTCGCCGGTTGATGCGGAGAGTTTAGCGTTGAGGTCATCGTCTGTGAACGTCGTGAATCCACAGCCGGTGTGATTGAGGAGCATGATCTCCGTCGTCCCTAAGACGCGGGTCGAAACGACGAGCTCTCCGAGCACATCTTCGGTAACTGCTGGCCCGCCGGTTCGGATCACATCGATATCCGCGTGCGGCAGCCCCAGGATTGCCGGCAGGTCTGAGAGTCTGGGATCCATACAGGTTACGACCACTATTTTGGGGAACGGGCGCTCCCCGACCTTACGATATTTCTTGGCATACGTTTGATTTGCTTTTAACGCTTTGTCGATAAGACTCATTGCAATCTCCCGATTCTGTAAGATAGGTTGGCCGGAAACACCCCCGTTACCGCGGGCCCCGCCGACCGCACGGATTCGTTATTGCAAGTGCGTGGCCTTCGGGGTAACTAAACGTTTGGCCGCCGGATGAGCCTCGCCGCCGGCCGTGTATTGCGACAGCTGGCTGACATTGGAGTCCGGATTCGGTCATGGTAATCACAACCCGGAAACTTCGGGGCGACCGGGAAATACTCGGCGACGATGTCCGCAATCGGAGTCGACCGCCCGACTCCGGTTTCCGGCTCTCTCGCTGACGACTGTTACAAACCGAGGTCGCTGAGCCCCGGATGATCAGCGGGCCGCGGTCCATGTGGCCAGTGAAACTTACGGTTTGACTCCTCGATGCGAACATCGTTGATCGAGGCATGGCGGTGATGCATCAGCCCGTCCTCGCCGAACTCCCAGTTCTCATTTCCGTAGGAACGATACCACTTGCCCGATCCATCACGCCATTCGTAAGCAAAGCGGACGGCGATCCTGTTCTGATCGAAGGCCCACAGCTCTTTGATGAGACGGTAGTCGAGTTCCTTCTCCCATTTCCGGGTGAGAAATTCAATGATGGCCGGGCGTCCCTCGATGAATTCAGAGCGATTTCTCCACCAGCTGTCCACCGAGTACGACAGAGCTACCTTTTCAGGACTACGCGAATTCCAGCCATCTTCCGCCATCCGAACCTTCTGCGCCGCTGTCTCCCGCGTAAACGGAGGAAATGGCGGTCGTTGGACGGAAGTGTCAGGCAGTGTCATGAGAATTTCCTTTTCAGAATAGCCGGTCCCGGCTCTCACGAATTCGACGTCGAGATCAATCAGAGTCTCGTCGCCAACCATTTCCCCCGCGAACCCACGCTATCGCCGTGTAGCGGATTTTGTCCGCTCGAGTACAAGCCTCGAGTACAAGCTCAACACAAAAAAGATACGTGCGAGGGAAGCGCGATATAGCCGGGCCGGAGTCGGGCGTTAACGCAAGGCGAGTCCTGCATCGGAAGGCCAACTCCGTCTACAGATGGAGTCGGTCCGCCAACAACGACGTGCGATGCTCACCGCTCGGCCTTTTATTTCTGCACCTTCGCTGCGGTACGAGGCATGCGTACCTCAGGGCGTGAAGCCGAGCACGCCCTGCATGTTGGATCGACCTGGACGCCAAAACGAGGGGAAACGGATAGGGTTTCTGCCGGACCCTCGAGCCGAACAGGTGGATGGAGGACTCAATGACCGGAGTTGTTGACACGAGGCGGAGCACCGCCGCCGTCCGGCGCGAAGCCACATTAACGAAAAGCCAAATGAACCGCGGCGTTGTAGGTGACAGCACCGTTCCCGTGGCCCGCCTCCAAACCAGGAGCGCCTTGACCTCGCCGCTCATCGCCGCCTGTGCGGCCCTCCTCGCCAACTCACTGCTCCTCGCACAACAAGTTCAGTTTCAAGGCAGTGTGCCCACCGGAGCGGCTTCTCCCACCCCTGTCGCTCTGACGCTTCAGGGTGCGATAGATCGCGGCCTGCGAAACAACCTCGGCTTGCTGCTCAGTGGGCAGGCAAGCGAGATAGCGCGCGCTGAACGGATGCGGTCACTCAGCGCGCTCCTGCCGCAGGTGACCGGAGTGGTAAGCGAAAACGTCGAGCAAATAGATCTGAAGACCCGTGGAATCGACTTTCATCTGCCCGGCGGTTTTTCAACTCCCACGATCATCAGCCCGTTCGACTACACCGATGCGCGCGCTTACGTCTCCTTCAGCGCCTTTGACTACAGCCTCCGCAAGGGCTACCGGGCTGCCAAAGAGGGCGAGCGCGCCGCCCAGCTCTCGTTAAAGGACGCTCGCGATCTGGTGGTGCAGGCCGTCGCTAACGCTTACCTGCTCGTCATAGCGGGCGCCTCCCGTGTGCTAGCCTTAGCGGCGGAGGTCGAAACCGACGAAGCCATCTACAGGCGCACCGCCGATCAGAAACGTTCCGGG
>Ga0182030_10015485_pt1 | contig 14939 bp, 12 predicted proteins | sample 812S3MmetaG_FD_121299 | JGI IMG/M metagenome (GOLD analysis project Ga0182030, IMG submission 121299) | Permafrost microbial communities from Stordalen Mire, Sweden - 812S3M metaG (Illumina Assembly) | ecosystem: Environmental > Terrestrial > Soil > Wetlands > Permafrost | place: Sweden... | reverse complement strand
CCATGTAATCAGTCTCTTGCGGATGGCACGTTCATAACAACAACCTGGACACTTGGTCCATTTCTTTGCCCACTGCTGCTTCGCTGCAATCTCCTCCGCGGGCCATCGCTGGAGCCAAAAGGCGTTGGGCCGGCTAATTGGTCGAGACTTGGTGTAGGAGTGCGCGCGCGCTACGGCCCGGCCGCCGATCTGAACGATTACGTGCGCAAGGGGCAGTTGATCGCCTACGACAACGAGCGCGCCATGTTTGAAGCCTACGGTCGCAATAAGTTCAAGTCCACCGGTGTCATCAAATGGATGCTGAACAACGCTTGGCCATCGCTCGCCTGGCACCTATACGACTACTACCTCGAGGCGGGGAGCTGCTACTACGGAACGCAGAATCCCTCGAGCCGCTGCACGCACGTGCAGTACTCCTACGACGATAAATCGGTCGTCGTAGTCAACCGCACACTCAACCAGTCCACGGGCGTGACGGTGCGCACGGCAGTGATTGATTTCGCCGGCGCCCAGAAATGGTCGAAGACGTCGGTTATCGATTTGCCGGCCGACGGCGTCGTGCGCGCATTCACCGTCCCCAACCTCGCCGACCTGTCCAAGACCTACTTTGTGTCGCTCAAGCTTAAGGACAGGCGCGGCGCGGTCCTGAGCCAAGACTTCTACTGGCTCGACCGTCGAGGACGTGCTCGACTGGAGCAAGAGAGACTGGTACTACAACGCCGCCCTCGGTCCACGGAGATTTCACCGCGCTCGCAACGCTGCCGCAGGCGACGCTCGGCGTGAAAACCGCCTTCGATCATGAGGGCGCCGACCGCCGCGCCGTCGTGATTCTCACAAACCCTGGACCTTCGCTGGCCTTTTTCGTTCGGTTGCGCGTTCTACAGAGCCCGGGCGGCGCCGAGATCCTGCCCTCCACTTGGAGCGACAACTACGTGTCGCTGCTGCCAGGCGAGACACGGACTTTGACGGCCCGCTGGCGCCCCGAGGATGCGCCCGGTGCCACCCCAGCAGTCTCGGTGGACGGCTGGAACATCGTGCTCAAATAGATTGCGGTGGCAGTATGCTCATCGAAGTCGGACATTCCGGTACCAGGTCTTCCAGTGGTTCGCCGGGGTTCGAGGCGCGTATCCGCGTCTCCGAGCATTTGTGCAGAAGCGTCCCGGGTCGGCGCGCATCACCGACCGAGGTGCATCAAGTGTCGATAAGGGGACCGATTGTGGGATTCTGTATGTGATTCCAATCGCGGATGGCGCCTTCCGTGTTGGGGCGCGCCCCGCATTTTATCTCGCCGCCTCTACCTGTAAACGGGGTGGTGGGGTTATTATCCGGCAAGCAACCTGCGCTGTGGTGCGCGCCAACGGCGAGACCAACATCAAGGTATCCTCGGTTGCCAACATCACGGCCGGCGACGGTGACGGCCCTGTTTCGGCAACTGGGAGTCCCGCCGCCCAAGGTGGATTTCCTGGACGCACACAACATGGAATTCCGCTGCTGAGGCTCGCCGCATCGAGCCGAGCCTTTGTTGCTATCTCTTATCGGTAACTTACGGGGAAAGCCTCCTCCTTATTCGTAGTGGAGCGCCACCATGGGATCGACCTTCGCGGCCCGACATGCGGGAATCGCGCATGCCAGGGCCGCCACCACCGTCAACAGTAGCGAGACCGCTACAAACGTCCCCGGATCGTGCGGCGCAATGCCGAACAACATGCTCTCCAACAAATGTGTAAGTCCGAAGGCGGCAGCCACGCCGACGGCCAGACCGGCGAGCGCCAGCGTCATACCCTGTTTCAACACCAGCCACAGAACCTCGCCGCGATTCGCGCCCAATGCCATCCGGACGCCGATCTCGTGGGTTTGCTGGCTGACGGAATAGGCCAGAACGCCGTAGAGTCCGACGCACGCCAGCACGAGAGCGACGGAGGCGAAGAGCGCGAGAGCGATCGAGGTGGTGCGTTGCGGAACCAGCGAGTCGCTGACTGCGGCAATATGCGTTGAGAATTCCGGATTAGTCCACGCATTATTTCCTCCTTATTCGTTGCGCAACGCCACCATGGGGTCGACCTTGGCCGCACGGCGTGCGGGCAACCACGAAGCAAGCATCGCCACGGCCGCAAGGAACAACGTGAGTGCGGCGAAGGTCCGGGGATCGGTCGGGCTGATCCCGTAGAGGAACGACTTGAGAAACCGAGTGAACACGAAGGCCGCTACCAATCCGGTACTGAGGCCGACGACCGTCAATCTCAGGCCGCGGCCCACGATCAGTCTCAGCACATCGTCTGTCTGCGCGCCGAGCGCCATGCGGAGACCGATCTCCCGCCTGCGCTGGGAGACTGCGTTTGCCATCACGCCGTATATGCCGAGCGCGGCCAGTAGCAGCGCGGTCACCGAAAACGATGCCATCATGAAGCCTGCTATACGCTCAGAAAGGATGGAGCTGCTCACGAACCACTCCATCGGCCGCACGTTGGCAAAGGCCATATCCGGATCAATCTCGCGGATCGAGTTTTGAACCGGTCTCGCCAGCGCGAGCGGATTTGAGGCGGCCTGAATCAGGAAGTAAAAAGTGGTTCCGGCTCCCCACTGCCCCTGGTCATACGGCACGTACACCATGGGCACGACATCGCCGGTCAGTCCGAAGATCTTCTCATCCTTCGAGACGCCCACCACCAGCCTCGGGTTGGCCATGCCGTCCGAGATGTCGAGATGCGCGCCAATCGCATCTCCAGCGGGGAAATAGCGGCGCGACAGACATTCGTTGACGATAACCACGGGTTCGGTCCCGCTCCTGTCGGATGCCTGAAAAGCCCGGCCGCGCACCATCGGCGTGCCCATCGTTTGGAAGTAGTCCGAGCTGATCCGCCGCGCCTGCGCGTCATGGTTGTCCTCGCGAGTGTAGGTCCGCCTCCCCTCAATATCGAACGTCAAAGAGAAGCCGCCCTCCATAGGCAGGGTGTGAATGACGGCAGCATGGCGAACCCCAGGCACGGCTTGCACGCGGTCCAATGCCGCATCGAAGAAATGGCTGCGCTCACGGTTAGTTTTGTAGCCCGAATCGGGCAACGTCACGCGCATGGCCAGGACGTTGGCCGCACGGAAGCCGGGGCTGCTGCCGCGAAGCTGCACCAGAGTGCGGACGACAAGTCCCGCTCCGATGAGCAGCACCAGCGCCAGCCCGATCTGGGCCACAGCCAGGGCATCCACCAGTGTCCGTCGATGCCCGCGCACGCCCATCGCAGTCCGGCTGGCGTCCTTCAGCAGCGTGTGGAGATCCGACTTCGTCGTCTCGATCGCCGGCACGAGTCCGAATACGAGCCCGGTGAACAGCGAGAGCACGAGCGAGAAGCCCAGTACTGGCGCGTCGAGCCGGATATCGCTCCATAGCGTGATTCCTTGCCGCTGGACCCACGCGTTGACTGCCGGAATTGCCGCCGCAGCGAGTATGACTCCCGAAGCGCCGCCCAGCGAAGCGAGAAGCACACTCTCGATGAGCAGTTGCCGGATCACCAGGAAGCGGCTTCCCCCCAAAGCCAGACGGACGGCAATTTCCTTCCTTCGCGAAACCGAACGTGCCAGCAACAGATTGGCGGCATTGGCGCAAGCGATCGACAAGACCAGGAGCACGGCTCCCTGCAAGAGCAGGATGGTTCGCCGGTCGGGCCAGCCGCCCAGAAGGTCACTGCGCAACGACTTGACCTCGATACCCCAGCCGGGCTCGTAGACCTTCTCGTGCCGGCGGGCGATCGCGGACATCGCCGCCTGGCTCCGCGCGATTGACACACCGGGCCTCAGGCGGGCAATCGCCTGGAAACTGTGCCAATGCCCGCGATCCTCCCGCAACTTGGCCAGGGAGAGAGGGACGAAGGCCACATCGCCGCCTTCGAGAAAAGCCATACCCGGCGGCAGCACCCCGACGATGGAATAGGGCCGGCCATTCAGCCGGATCGATTGACCAACGACGTCAGCACGTCCACCGAATTGCGCTTTCCAAAGCTGATAGCCGAGCAGAGCGATCTGGTCCTTACCCGGCTGCTGCTCGTCCTCAGCGAAGAGCCGCCCCAGCCTGGGCCGTACTCCCAAAAGCCGGAGGTAACTCGGGGTCACCAGCAAGGCCGTGATGGGCGCCGGTTCACCGTGGCCGATGAGATTGAATTCGGCGGACTGCACGGCTCCCATTTCCCGAAAAACGCCGTTGGTGGCCCGCCAGTCGAGATACTTCGTTCCCGAGACGGCAAACTCCGGATTGTCTCTGCTGCTTTCGTAGAGCGACACCAACTCGCCTTCCTTCTCGAAGGGGAGCGGCCGAAGCAGGAAGGCGTTTACCGTGCTGAAGATGGCCGTGTTGGCGCCAATGCCCAGCGCCAGCGTGAGGACAACCACCGCCGCAAAACCGGGGCCCCTGCGCACCTGGCGCAAGGCATAGGCGAAGTCCCTGAGAAGTGTCTCGACGAGGGGAAGCCCGCGGCGGTCGCGGCAGCTCTCCTTGGACGCTTCCAGCCCCCCGGATTTTAGGAGCGCTTCGCGGCGGGCCTGCTCGGGGCTCATCCCGGCGCGAAGGTTGTCCGCGATCTGCATCGCGAGGTGACTCTCGAACTCCTCCGCCAATTCCCGTTCCAGGTGCTGTGTGCGCAGCGAACCATTCAGACGGGACAAGAATGCGCGAGTGACTCTCATGCAACCTCCTGGCCGCTGCGCCACTGCGGCAATGTGCGGCGTAAATCCCGGACTGGTCTACCCATCGTTTCCTCCTTTTTCGTTGCGCAACAAGAAGTCGGCCGCATGTGGACTCACTCCGCGCGCAGGGCTGTGGTGGGATCGAGGGACGCGGCTCGTCTGGCCGGAAAATAGCAGGACAGGAATGCCGAGGCGGTCAGCATTGCCGCGACGCAAGCAAACGTACGCGTATCCGTAGGAGTCGCTCCGAACAAGAATCCCTGCAGGAATCGCGTTAGCCAAATGGCGCCTAGCGTTCCGCTCAGTAAGCCCCAGACAGTCAGCAACATTCCCTGTCGGAGAATCACTCCCAGGACCCGTCCGCGGCCGGCGCCCAGGGCGATGCGAATTCCGATTTCCTGCGTGCGCTGTTCCACGGCGAAGGCCATGACGGCGTAAACGCCCATCAGCGCGAGGCCCAGCGACACGATGCCGAAGCCGCCTATCGTCAGGAGCGCGAAGCGCCGCGTCCCCATCGAGCGAGATACGACCTGATCCATGGTGCGGATCGCGAAGACCGATAAGTCCGGATCCACAGTCCGCACTCCTCGCTCAAGCGCCTTCATTTGGGCTTCGGGCGGAGTGGATGTCCGTAGCAGGATCGACATGGCATAGTCGGAGGCTTGATAAATGGGGACATAGACGTGCGGCAAGGGGGGCTGGTCAAGGCCGGCGGTCCTGATATCGCCGACGACTCCCACAATGACCCACCAATCCGAGCCGACGCGAATGCGTTTACCGACCGGTCTTTCCGATTTCCAGAAGCGCCGCGCCAGTGCCTCGTTGATCAGAGCCACGCGGTAGTCGCCGCGGTCCGCATCGGTAAAGCCACGTCCATACGATAGGCGGGATCCCACTACCCGTAAATAATCGGGGCTGATGGAACTTATCTGCGCGGAGAAGGATTGGTTCTGTTGGGCATTATTGCCTTCCAATGCGAATGCATGCGAGTTCCATCCGGTAAGCGGGATTGCGTCCGCACTGCCCACGGCAGCGGATTCCACGCCGGGAATGGTTCGCAGCTGGCCCAGAAGCTGCTCGACAAATAGGGACCGCTTGTCGAGGGAGTCGTACTTTCTGGTTCTTTCCTCGTGACCGTCAGGGGGTGGAAACCAAATGCTACCGGCCAGGACATGGCTCGGGTTGAAGCCCGCATCGACGCGCAGCATATTCCAAAGGCTTCTACCAAGCAGTCCGGCTCCGGTCATGAGTATGAAAGAGAGGGCGATCTGGCTCACCACCAGCACCGCCCGCGCTCGATGGACGATCCTGCCGGTGCCCGCGCCTCGTCCGTTTTTCAGGTCGCTTGTCAGGTTGGATGGTGAGAGGTGCAAGGCGGGCGCCATTCCACACAAAACCGCTGTGGCAACTGTTGCCAGAAGGGTGAATCCCAAAACATCGCCATGAATGGCGAATCCGTTGACGCGCGGCAGAGAGATGGGCGCAAACTCGACCAGGATCGGAATCGCCTGAACTGCCAGGAAGACTCCCGCCAGAGCTCCAAGGAATGAAAGCGTGAAGCTTTCCACGGCGAGTTGCCGGAGAGTATCCATGCGGCTCGCGCCGAGCGCGGCGCGAAGAGAAAACTCCTTCCTGCGGACGACTGCTCGCGCCAACAGCAGGTTCGCGATCATGGCGCAGCACGTGAGCAGGACCAGCATCACTGCGCCCATCGTCACCAGGAGGATGCTTCGCAACCCTGCGGCGAGGCTGGCTTGCAGGGACGTAAGGCGCGGTGTCCATTTTGCCGCGGTCGGATAATCCCGTGGGTACTGTGCACTCAACGCATGGGCGAACCCCTGTAGTTTCGACTGTGCTTGTCGCAGCGTAACTCCGGGCGCCAGACGCCCAATCGCCGACGGAATGTATCGTTCCCCGCGACCGGGATTGAGAGGGAAGGATCCTCCGCGAAAACTCCCGGTGATATAGAAGTCCGGTTCGCTTTGCAGCACGGCGCCGGGATGGCGAAACTCCGGCGGGAGGACTCCGGCAACGACGAAGAGGTCGTAGTCCAGATAGACGCGGCGTCCCAGGATGTTGGGGTCGGAGCCGAACAACCGTTTCCAAATGCCAGAGCTGATGACTGTGGTCTGCGATATCCATGGGACACCATCGTCCGGCAGGAATAAGCGCCCAAGGTTCGGCTTGGTTCCCAGCATCCTGAAGTAGCTGGCGCTTACGGCCAGCGCCTCGATGCGTTCCGGCTTGTTGGCGCCGGTGAGGTTACCATCCATCGGCCATGTCGCCGAGAGTTCCTGGAAGACCCCGGAGCGGTCGCGAAAGTCCTCCAACTCGGGCGTCGATATGCCGATATCCGGCATATTCGTTCCCGCAAAGTCGCAGTTCAGGTTGACCAGATGCTGCGGCTCGGGAAAGGGAAGGCGGCGCAGGAACACGGCATCCACAATGCTGAAGATTGCGGCATTGGCGCCGATACCCAGCGCCAGGGTCAGGACCACGACAACCGTAAAGCCCGGGCTCCTCCGCGCTTGACGCATGGTGTAGGCGAAGTTCCGGAGAACCGTCTCGATGAGCGGAAGCCCGCGGCGATCCCGGCAGCTCTCTTTGGACGTTTCGAGGCCGCCGGATTTCAGAAGCGCTTCGCGGCGGGCTTGCTCGGGGTTCATCCCCGCGCGCAGGTTGTCCTCGATCTGCATCGCGAGGTGGCTCTCGAACTCCTCTGTCAGTTCCCGTTCCGTGCGGCCCTTGTCTATCAGGTTCATCAGCCGGAACAGGAACGCGCGGACGGCTCTCATGACGTCTCCCCGGACGGAGCGAAGAATCGGGCAATGATGGCGGTAGTCCGATCCCAATCCCGGGCTTCGCTCTCGAGCCTCTTCCGTCCCGCGCGAGTCAGGGCATAATACTTGGCCCGGCGATTGTTGTCGGAGACGCCCCAGGTCGCGGAAATGTATCCCTCCTGTTCCAGCTTCATGAGGGCCGGATAGAGGGTTCCGTAACGCACGGCGAGCAAGTCTCCGCTGGTCTGCTCGATGCGGCGTGCAATGCCGTATCCGTGTAACGGTCCGAGCGTTTCCAGAGTCTTCAACACCATCAGGGCAAGGGTGCCCTGCCAAACATCGGCTTTCTCAATCATGCAACTCCTGCTGTTTACCAATATGAGAATATCAGCTCTTTTATTGGAAAACAATAGGAACGTGCTGCGGGGCCCATTTTTCGGTTGAGCCACCGAACGGACTGGGACGGCAGCAGCCGCGGCGGTGACTTGCGGAGCAGAAAATGCAGCATGTCGCGCAACTCCGTTTTCGCGGCCTCCCACCCGTGCGGCAGATTGTGGACCTGCAAGAACGCCACGTCCTCGCCTTCGCGCCAGCCGCGCTGCATCAGCGCCATGGCGCCTCGCTTGGCGTTTTGCCACATGTGCACATCGTTCCGGTCGGCGCCCATGACCCAGAAACGCGTCCCGGTTTTGGGCGACGAATCGTGCTGCATCCGCTTGAGCAACTCGTCGTTGTTCCAGCACAGCGACGGCTCCATGCACGCCGCCATGCCGAACACTTGCGACTCGGTGTAGCCGAGGTAGCAAGCGGCCAGGCCGCCCAGCGAGACGCCCGACACACCCGTGTGCGCCGCGTCGGGAAGCGTGCGGAAGTTGGCATCTATGTAGGGCTTGATCCGGCTGACGATCAGCTTGCCATACGCTTCGAGGCCGCCAGTGGGCGCCTGGTAAGTTCGATCGGGCGAGGCCGTCAGATCGAAAAACCGGGCCCGCGCGCTTCTGTTTTGAATCGCCACCAGGATGGCGGGATAGATGAGGTCGTCGCTGAGTAAGTCGTCGTGTTCCCTATGCACGTCGTTGCCATCGAAAAGATAGAGGACGCCATATCGGCCGGCCTCCGCCGCGTAACCTGGGGGAAGGTACACATCGACTTTGTAATCGCCCGGGTAAGTGTGGTCTTCGCTCTGCACGCTTAGTGCCACGCGCCGCTCGTCGCGGGCCGTCACGGTAACCGCGCCGCCGCCCGCGGGAGTAGTCTGCGGGCGCGCCACCATCGGTAGCAATGCCAGGGCAAGCGGCAGGAACCGCGCATTCCTGACTAGATAGGTCATTGGGTCAGTACCTTCACCAGCCCGTAGAGAAACTCGATGCTCTCGTAGTACGCATTCACGGGAAGACGTTCGTTGGCGCCGTGAGCATTGCCGAAATCCAGTTCGCCGAACACGCCGCTCACTCCGAAGGCCGTGAAGCCGGCCCGGCGCAATTGGATCGAGTCGCTGGCCCAGGGGTCCATCACGGGGAAAACGGGCATCCCCGGCCACATCTCCCGCGTCAGCGTTTCGACCGCTCCCATCACTTCGGGCAAGAGCGCCGACGCGGGAGCGGGACGTGGGGCGGCCAGCGTGGTTATGGCGATGCCGGGATCGGCCAGCGTCTCCGCCAGGTAATCGTGAACGAACTCCACCGTGTCGCCCGGGAAGACACGGCAATTGATGACCGCCGAGGCCGTCTGCGGCAGTGCGTTGTTGGCGTGTCCGCCCTCGATCCGCGTGGCCACGCACGTGGTTCGCATGATGGCGTTGAAGTAGGGCGATCCGGCGGCCAGCCGCGCGGCGGCCTCGAGGTCCGGCGGATCTTTCGCGACTGCCCTCATGTCTGCCGCCACGGGACCGGTCTCCAGCGCCGCCATACGCTCGAAGTAGGTGCGCGTGGTCTCGTTGAAACGGAATGGCGGGTCATGCTCGGAGAGCCGCGCCAGCCCTTTGGCCAACTGGTAGATGGCGTTCTCCTTGACCGGCAGCGAACTGTGGCCGCCTTCGCTCTTGGTCTGCACGCGGAAGCTGACGTTGGTCTTCTCGCTGGTCTGCACCGTCATGCGGAGACGGCGGCCCTTCTCGATCTGTCCGCCGCCGGCATCTAGGTTAAGGCAATAGGCCGCATCGATCCAGTCGCGGTGATTGGTCACGAGCCAGTTGACTCCGTTGGCATTTCCGCCTTCCTCGTCCGCCGTGAGAGCGATGATGATGTCGCGGCGGGGCACGAAGCCTTCGCCGCGCAGGCGGATCAAGGTGTCGACAAGCGCCGCCACTCCGCTCTTCATGTCGTTGGCGCCGCGTCCATAGAAGAAGCCGTCGCGTTCGGTCAGCCGGAACGGGTCCAGGCCGGCCGCCCATCCTTCCTTCGGCGCATCCACAACGTCAAGGTGCCCAATCAGCAGGATCGGCTTGCCGTTCCCCTTCCCGCGCAGGCGGACCACCAGGTTCTGCTTTTCGGGGCTCGGGCCGCCGAGGATCATGTCGGACTCGGGGAATCCGGCGTTGCGCAGACGCGCCGCCATTGCCTCGGCGGCTTTAGTGGAGCCGAAAGCCGCCGTGCTGTCGATCTCCACCAGTTCCCGCAAAAGGTCCCGCTGAAAAGAGCGGCGGGCCGGATTGGCGTTTATGTTCTCCTGCGCCGGGAGGCCGACACCCAAAAGAGTGAGACCCACGGCCACAATGCAACAAAACCGTGCGCTCATGACTACTCCTTTCCAAACGATTCGAAGACGACAAATTCCTCTAACTTCTTTTTCGGCATAGGCTCGGGCCAGCCATCGGGGATGCCGAGCGGCGTGATGCAGACCCGTTCGTAGCGTGCAGGAATAGCCAGCACCTCTCGCGTGGCCTGTTCGGGAATCGCGTCGGTAACATACACCGTTCCATAACCGAGCGCCCGAGCCGCCAGGCACAAGTATCCTGCCGCCAATGGACCGTCGTGATGGTTGTAAGAAGGATAGGTGGATTGCGAATCGGTAAGAACGACGATATAGGCCGGAGCGGAGAAGTATCCCGCCAGATGCTTTGAGTTATTCTCTCTGCGAGACGCCTTTTCTTCCGGAGGCAAATCCTGGGGCCAACTGGCTTCATACAATTGCAGGCATCGCGCGCGCAATCGCTCGATGGTGGCCTTGTTTCTGATGACCAGGAACTTCCAGGGTTGCTGATTGCCCGAGGTGGGAGGGCGGCGCGCCGCATCGAGGATCAGACGAAGATGTTCCTCCGGAACCGGGTCTGATTTGTAGCGCCGCACCGACTGCCTCTTCGCAAACAGGTCGAGTAAGCCAGCGTCGTTGTTAGACGCGGACAAAGCAGTTGTGGCCCCGGTTGCGCACAAGGCGCCGCCGGCTCCAGCCAGACTAAGAAAACTCCTGCGTTTATTGTTCATCTCATTTCCTTTCCAATCCGTTTTCACACATCATTTCTGCGCGCACCACCAGGCTCCCCTTATGGGCCGTGTCCTCACCTGTCGAGCTTCTTGCCTTCGAAATTGCCGTCTTGATATCCCGTGAAGCCGGTCACTTTGCCCGTGGAGTCCCGCAGGAAGCTGATCCACACGCCGTACTTGGCGATGTCGTAATCCGTTTCGGACTCGGGCAGCAGTTCATCGGCCTCGCTTTGACCTTGCTGTTTGGCCATCAGGCGCTTTCCGTCCAGGAATACCTCAATCAGGGGGCCCTGCTCGATCTGGTAACGGCCCACGTAGGATTCGAGCACCTTTGGATCGATGGTGAGATTCGGCTTCGGGCGGTGAAGTTGGCGCCCTTTAGCCCGGATCTCAGTGTCACCGGGTTGGGCCAATGACTCGCTGTAGCGCCAATTGTAGTCGAACATTCCTGATACGACCCTGGTTTGCAGCGAAGACGCCGACTGCTTGTAGGCCGGGATACGCCCGTCCATAACGATATAGTCCCAGTCGTAGAGATTCTGTGGGTTTGGTCCGCAGAAATACATGCCGTCCGTGGAGGTGCCGGCGGCGATCCACACGTATCGCTCGGGATTCAGAGGATTCGGGTAGATCATCTGCACCCCGGCGTCTTTGACCGGGAAGCTCTTGCCATCGATGGTGATCCCGTCCGGCGCGATCCGCAGCGGCAGTTTGGCGGCGAGCAGCGCGGTGACCCGATTGGCGTCCGGGCCCCCGACGAGAAGTAGCGAGTACTTCGCCATGTCCGCATCCTTGATTGCGGTATCCTCGAAAACGCGCGGTTCCTGTTTCTGCCAATCGCGCCAGCCGCTGATGAATGCGTCGGCCTGCCTCCGGCACAGCGCCACCATTTCCGGATCTTTGGAGACGGTGCCGATCACCACCGCGAAGGGTGTGACCGTGAAATCGGTTGTCGATCCCGGCAAGCGCTCGTTCTTGTGAAGGGAAGCAGGCTTGTATTCGCCCGCGGTCAGCCGCAGTTCCCCGTTCTGCACGCGCATCTCCTGGGCTGAGCCATTCCAGACCACCTTCACGGGTTTGGCCGGATCCACCAGAACAGCCGAAGGGGACAGCACGATATCGAGGACGTTCTCCGTGTCGAGGCGGATTACGTTGCGATCCACCACCTCAGCGTCCACCACCATGAAGGCCAGCGGACTGGCCGCCTGCAACACGTGCGCCCAATACGCCGCGGCGTTACGCAACTCGGCGGAACGGATTCGCACGTGGCGAGGAGCGGCGTTGCGGCCGTGCTGAAGGAACCATTCGATGCTTATGTTCCCGTCGCCGCTCTGGTTCTCCAGGGCCTCGTGGATGCGGCCGGGGTATTCCTGATAGCGCACGTCGTAGCCCCAGCGCTGGAGCAGCCGCACGGCCCATCGCGAATATTCCACATTCACGGATTGATCCGCGTCTCCGTGGTGGACGAAGATGGGGATGTTCAGCAGCCCTTCCGCCATGGCCCAGGTGCTCTGCTTCTCATTGAAGAAACGGTCCAGCGGGCTCAGCTTGGCCAGATTCTCTTCTGACATCTGGGAGTGATAGTCGGAGCCTCCGAATACAGGCGCGATGGCGGCGAACAAGTCCGGATGACGGCTGGAGACGTTCCAGGTGCCCCACCCGCCCATGGAATCGCCGGTGAGGTAGACGCGATCTTCGTCCACGCTGAAGAGCCGCTTCGCCTCGGCGATGGCATGCAGCACGTCGCTGTCCCCCATGCCGAGGTACTGCGTATTCCCGCGGCCGTGGGGTTCCATGTAGATCACGCCCTGGCGATTGGAAAACTCGGCATCGACACCCGGATACCGGCTGTCCGCTCCCCACCACCGCACGTAGACTGGGTTCGCCCCATTGTAGCCGTGCCTCGGCACTCTAACCTCCTGTTGGGAACCAATCGGTGCAGCAATTCCCCTGCCATTCGGCGGCATGCGGAGGCTGCCGAATTTGTGGTGAGAATCGTGCTGAGGACTTGTCGGTGGATAACCAGTCCAATCGCCGGAAACCACGCGGTACGACAGGTGCGGCTCTGAACGCAATCGAAACCGCCACGGTCAGGGAGCGGTTGCCACGGTCACTATGTTAAGAGGCCTAACCGGCAGCCTCAGACACTCGACACTCGCAATTTTGGAATCTGAATGTCCGAAATCGGACAGTATCAGAGACCCGTCCGGCAAATTAGAGTCGAGACCTGTTGCGTCCGGCTTCCAGGGCTATGTGGTGTCGGATTGCGCCGCGGTGCGCGACATCTTCGACGGACACCACTTCACGAAATCGCAGCCGGAGGCACCCGCCGTCAGCCTGAAGCGCGGCATGGACAACGAATGCCTGGAAGGCGTCGCGACCAGCGACGACCACGACTACGCGCCATACCGCGAGGCCGTTCAGAAAGGGCTCCTCAAGGAGAGCGACATTGACGTTGCGTTGACTCGCCTGTTTACTGCGCGCATCCGCCTGGGCATGTTCGACCCGCCGGACTTGGCGCCGTACGCGAAGATCGATCCGAAACTGCTGGACAGCCCGCGGCACCGGTCGTTGGCGCTCAAGCTGGCGAATGAGTCGATGGTCCTCTTGAAGAACGATGGCGTACTGCCGCTCAAGCGCGCGCCGTGGAAGATCGCTGTAGTGGGTCCGCTGGCGGACCGGCCCAAGCCCTTACTCGGCAACTACAATGGCCAGCCCACCCATACGGTCAGCGTGCTGGATGGACTGCGCAGCGAGTATCCCGGCGCGCGGATCCGTTATGAGCCCGGAACCGGGTTCCTGAACGACGTGGGCAAACCGGTGCCAGACAGTCTGTTGCGCTTTGGCGGCATGGCGGGCGTGCGCGCGCTACTACTCGGTGGAGCGCATGGAGGAGCCGAACGGTTGGGACAGCGCGAAACCGCTGGCCTCGCGCACCGAGCGCTCGATCCTTCTGGATGCCGGCTCGCTGCCGCGTAACCCGGTTGGTAAGGATCATCTCAACGTCCGATGGGACACTCCAATCGCTGCGACCGAAAGCGGCAATTACGACCTTGGCGTGAAGGCCGACGGGTACTTTTTTGTGACCCTGAACGAGGAACAGCGGGTCACGTTCCGCTTCGCCGGGTCCAGCCTTCGGACGGTCTTCCCCAAACCAGTACCAGGTATCAGCCACTTTGACGATGCCGCCGCCGTACGCCTGAACGTGCTGGCCGCGATTATCCGGCCGGATCTCGCCCGGTTTGATTGTCTCGGAAGCTGCAAAAACGAAGGAGCGTCACCGCAGGCCTTGGAAGGGGATTACGGATTGGCCTCTTCGTTCCTTCTCCCGTGCTCCGTTCGGCGATTACGACACTGTCCAGTAAGTGGCGTACCTGCCCCACAACCGGTTCAAAGGCTTGAGCGTTACGCTGCCGCCGGCAGTGGCGGCGCGAAAAGCGAGGGGCGACGAGCCTTCCGGCTTGATCCAGTCTTCCAACTTCTTCCCTGACGCGCGCAATTCGGGCACGCTCAGCGGGACTTTGGCCAACGCGGGACCCTGTTGATTGTTGACCAGCGCATCCGTCAACCCCTCATTGCCCAAATCGCCCGCCAGGACCATCGGTCCGTACAGGAAAGCTTGCACGTTCGGTTCATCCGCAAATGGTTCGGCAGCCAGGGCCATGGGCATCTCGATATCGACGCGGTCGCCCTTTTTCCATGCGCGGGTGATGCTGAGATAACTGCTCGGGCTGAGCGTAACTTCCAGGGCTCGGCCGTTCACCTTGGCGGACGCCGCGGAAGCCCACGAGGGGATCCTCAGACGCAGCGTCCATGAGGACGCGGGAGCTTTCGTGATCGTGAACGTCGTGCGAGGCTCGTCGGGAAAGCGCGTGTCCTGTCGCAGGCCGATCGCGCGCTCGCTATCGTCCAACTCCGACGCGATGAACAGATTCACCGAAATGCCGCGCTCGTCGCGGTAGTAGATGCTGTCGTTCAGCTTTGAGAACTCTTCGAACGCCGTGCCGGTGCAGCACCAGAATGACTTCTCTTCGTCGCAGAGCCCCTTCCAGGCGCCGGGGGCCAT
>Ga0182030_10015484_pt1 | contig 14940 bp, 14 predicted proteins | sample 812S3MmetaG_FD_121299 | JGI IMG/M metagenome (GOLD analysis project Ga0182030, IMG submission 121299) | Permafrost microbial communities from Stordalen Mire, Sweden - 812S3M metaG (Illumina Assembly) | ecosystem: Environmental > Terrestrial > Soil > Wetlands > Permafrost | place: Sweden... | reverse complement strand
CCAATGTGAAAAGCAGGGATGAAATCCTTTCGGTGTTGTTTATTTCACTAACATTTATCAAGGCCTTTAAGTATTACGATGATAAAAAGATGCGTGATCTGGTGCTGGCAGCAGTTTACTTTTTCCTCGCGCTGTTGTCAAAAGAATATGGTGTTACACTTATTGTATTGCTTCCTGTGTCTTTTTACATTTTCAGAAAAGAATCTTTCCTTAAAAGCATCAAAGCAACGCTGCCCTACCTTATTCCTTTTGCCGCTTACCTGTTGCTGCGTTTTGCTGCAGTAACAGCAATGGCTGAAGGGGCAGAGCAAAATGTAATGAATAACCCATACCTATTTGCTACAGGCGCACAAAAAGTAGCTACCGAAATAATGATATTGATTGACTATCTAAGACTATTAATATTTCCAAATGTATTAGCAGCAGACTATTCTTACAATCAAATACCATATACCAGTTTTTCAAACCCGGCCGTATGGCTGTCCTTACTGGTGCATCTTTCGCTGATAGCTGCCATGTGCCTGCTTATTATCAGGCGGCACTTACTTGGTTTTGCAATCGCTTTTTATCTCGCAAATCTTGTACTGGTATCTAATATACTGTTCAATATAGGCGCGCCAATGGGTGAGCGCCTCATTTATCATTCGTCCGTTGGATTCTGTATCGCTATTGCCTTCTTACTTTTCACGTTATTGGAGCAGCTAAAACAACCCGCTATGGCTAAAACGGGATTGGCAGCAGTGATGATCATTATTATTGTGCTATGCGGATTTAAAACAATCGCGCGAAATACGGACTGGAAGAATGATGAAACCCTGTTTATGGCCGATGTACAAAAAGTGCCGAATAGTGTACTTGTAAATAATAATGCGGCCGCAGCCTGCATGACCTTAGCAAAAAAAAATATGGCTGATGTGCCGGCAAGAAACGAATGGTTCCAGAAAGCAATTGGCTACTTTGACAAGGCAATAGCTATTTACCCGAAACATACACTCTCTTATATCAACAGGGGACTATGCTACTTTAATATGGGTATGCCGCAGAAAGCGCTTCCAGACTGGGATACAGTAAGAAAGTACGCCCCCAATGAACAAAACCTTTCCAAATACCTGACCACCGCAGGTAAATATTTTTATGCCCAGGGCAGGAAATACTCCAGCAACAATATGCCCGACTCTGCAATAATAGAATACCAAAAATGCGTCGAGGCTACCCCTGAGATACCCGAAGCGTGGTATAGTTTAGGCGTTTCATATATTGCCACAGGTAAAATAAAAGATGCCAAAAATGCTCTTGGCAAAGCTTTACAATTGGCGCCCAATGCACCTGAAGTGCAAAAAGCTTATGCTGAAGTGCAAGGCACAAAATAGCAACGTCAACAGTTCATATACTTCCAGTTACGGCTCTTGCCATTCACTATCCATTCCAGTGCCTGTGCTACTCGTTTATCTCTTGTCGCATCGGTTTTGGCTTCTTCAAACCACTCTACATATTCCTTTTTATGAGAATAGCTGAATGCATGAAATGCTTCTCCCGCAGCTTTATTCTTTTTGAGTTCTTTCGTAAAATAATCGGGTATTTGTAATTCTTTTTTCTCCTTCTCAGTTGGCTTCGGGCGCGGGGGCAATTTTATGCCTTCGTCATTGAGCTTCATTGCAGCCTTAATATACTTCTTGAGCACAGTATCTTTAGGCAAGTCTTTCAGGCTCATTATTTTGCCCAGGTGGCCCATGCCCTCACGGTAAGTAACAGACAGTATATTCTCGGGGTCTGGCATAATGAATGCCTTCCAGAATCCAAAGGAGCAATGTTGCTTAAATGCGGCCAGGTTGCATATAATAGCCCCCTTATACATAAAAACCGGGAAGCTCCATTTCCACGATTCTTCCACATCCGGGCATGCAGCGTGTACAAGTTCCCTGACGTGTTCAAGTATCGGCTTCGCAAAATCTGCGGCCTTGTCTATATAAGCATCTATGCGTGGATCTTGCTTGCCCATGTGCATTACTGTTTTGATAAAATCTGTTCTATTTGATTAATAAACTCCCTTGTAGGAACTATCAATGATTTTACATCACTTTCCTCAAAATCAATAAAATCCATATAATCACCAGACTGCCTCATGTCAAATAGCTCTGTATAAAGTTTTCCTGTTTCCTTATTTACAATACCTGTAGCTACAAAATGAAGGCCAAACATTTGTATTACGCCAGAATGTTTTCGCGCGCCAATATTGTTATTTATCAGCAATGCACTCACTGCATAAAAACAGGCATAGTACATTCTGTTAGCTGCTGCGTTAAAATAATTGTTTTGCAGCATTAATTCTGCCTCAATTAAAGTTCCCCTTGCCCTCCGCATCTTATAAGCTATTATATCTTCCTTTTCGTTCCTCTTCATAGGACAATTCCCTCCTTAATTACGTTTTCATAGAAAGGAGTCACTTTACGGTCAACCTGCCAAAATTTTCGTGTAACGACCATTGGGCTTATCAAAATACCTGTTTCGAATTGTATATCGTATAAAGGATAAGAGATCTTAATTTTATCATCACGGGTTACTTTTTCTTTGTCAATGAGGATCAACAAATCTATATCAGATTCTTCATTATAATCCCCGCGGGCGTATGAACCATATAAGATCAATATAGCATCCGGGTCGGATGCCTTTACTGATTTTTTTATTAGTTGCAATATTTGGTCTTTGTCTATCACTATGCAAATTTACAAATTGCAGACAAAATCTGCTATTGTTTTACCACTACTACTTTTTCCTGCTTAGCTACCATCCTGCCAAGAGGCTTTGTAAACATTTCTAAGCCATTTTGCTGTAATATTTTGATCACTTCCCCCACCGCATCTTTATCAACGGCTATCAGCAGCCCTCCGTTTGTCTGCGGGTCAGGTAGCAGGCTGAAGGCTTCCATCACATCTACTCCCACATCAAAAGTTATTTTATTGCTGTACCCATTCCAGTTCCTGTAAGTTGCGTCAGGTACTATTCGTTGTGCCAGGTATTCTTTTGTCCCATTAATAACCTGCACTGCACCATAATACAGCTCTGCTGATAGCCCGCTACCTTCGGCCATCTCGATCAAATGCCCTACCAGCCCGAAACCCGTTACATCCGTCATCGCAGTTACTCCTGCTATGCTTCCAAGGGACTCTCCTATTTTATTTAGGGTGGTCATTTGCGCTGTAAATATTGCTTCATGTTCATCTTTAAGAACACCTCTTTTTTGTGCCGTTGACAAAATGCCCGTACCAATTGGCTTGGTGAGAAACAACAGATCACCAGCCTTTGCAGTGTTGTTTTTTTTAAGGTTAGCAATATTACACAATCCATTTACTGCAAGGCCAAAAACAGGCTCCTTAGTATCTATACTGTGGCCGCCTGCCAGGGGAATGCCAGCCTCAACACAAGCAGCTCTTGCCCCTTCCAGCACTTGTTGAGCAAGTGCAACAGGTAATTTATCCACTGGCCAGCCAAGAATAGCTATGGCTATCAGCGGCTTGCCACCCATAGCATATACATCGCTGATGGCATTTGCCGCTGCTATTCTCCCGAAATCATATGCATCATCTACAACAGGCATAAAAAAGTCAGTAGTGGCTATTAGCGCTGTTCCATTGCCAAGGTCATATACTGCAGCATCATCGTTGCTGCTATTACCTACTAAAAGATATTTGTTGAATGGCTGGGTCGTATTTGTTTTCAGTATTTCTTCCAGCACAGCAGGCGCTATCTTACAGCCGCAGCCTGCCCCACGTGAATATTGTGTCAGTTTTATTTTCTCAGTCGTTAATTCCATTTATAGCTATTTTTTTATCAGTTAGTTTTTTGCTGATGATCTTTGCATCGATATGTTCGGATGGTACGTTTAATAACAGGTTGGCATTATTATTACGTGCATCAAGGTCCCGTTTATAATACTTATCGTAGTACGCGAGCAATATCCTAAAGCTCTCTTTATAATCATCTTCCAGCAAGTAATTGATTGCATTTTTCGTATTTAAGCCCCCCAATCTTTTTTGTATCCGCATAATAGCAGCCACCAGCTCTTCCTTTTTGAATTTTCCGTAGGTTTTGGTGATATAGTTTAGCCGCTGCTCAAACGAAATTTCTAAAAAATATAGAGTCGATTCCCGCATGGTTTTAAACAATGTGCCGGGTATGTTAACTGACCCTATTCTTTGGCTCTCATCCTCTATCCAGACTGTTTGCATTTGTGCCCTATTTACCGAATACAATGTCATTGCCAATACATTTTCAAACATTTCCTGGGTGGGCTGTTTTTGTTCGCCCAGGGCACCGAATGCAGACCCTTTGTGGCAGGCAATGGCCTCAAGGTTTATTACCAGGTTATTTTCGTTTGACAATTGTTTGAGTACTTCAGTTTTCCCGGAGCCTGTATATCCGCCCAGCACATTGAACTGGTAGGGCAGGTCAAATTGTTCTAAAGCCCATTTCTTGAAAGATTTATAACCCCCTGTCAAAGTATAAACTTTGTACCCATACAAGTCAAGCAGCCACGCTACGCCTGCACTGCGCATGCCGCCCCGCCAGCAATGCACCAGTATGTTTTTGCTAGTATATTTATGATTGATTTCATCAGCCTCCTCCACCATTTTTCTCATCTTCACCCCAAAATAGTCAAGCCCGATTTTTATGGCAGATTCCCTGCTTTCCTGCTTATAGGCCGTACCCACTACTTTTCTTTCTTCATCTGAAAATAATGGCAGGTTATATGCCCCGGGAATGTGTGCATGGTGATATTCCCCCGGGCTCCGGACATCTAATACCGGGTAGTTCTTTGATAACGACAGAAATTCATCTATTCCTACTTTCAGCATTCCTTCCTTACTAATTATGTTATTTAAAGGTAGAGACGAATACCGCCAACTTCATAATAATTAAATCTTAAAAATATTTTCAAAAAAATTTGCTGGTTTCAAAAAAGTGTGTAAATTAGCATATGGTTAACGATTTGTTAATTGAATATTTTTACAGGTACGTGAAAACAGAAATTCCCTTCTCATTGTGAAAGAAAAAGCAATACTACTGTATTGCAGGGCCGTAAAATTATTAACTAACAATTAAAATGTGGTGGTATGCTCCCAATTATTCTTCTGGCTTCAACGGGCATGGTGGTTCTTTTTAGAAGAACCAAAAAAACAAGAAAAACAACTTTTCGCAGGTCTTACGAGGCCTGGAATCGCAGCCGTGGATTGCGATATTCATCCCGGTAAGTTTATGCCTAAGGAAAAGTTTATACGGAAAGCCTGGTAATCTTTATAACTGTTTTAAGATAGTTGGCGTAAAGATTTGTGCCTGCAGTATCCTAAGGCGTTTTTATTACATCCTCTACGTCATCATCTCCTTCCAGGTTATCCATCTGCTCCAATATTTGCGGATAGCGCCATTGCACCCTATGGCTCATAGGCTTCACCGTGATTTTTTTAGGATTGGGCAGACATGCTATGATCATAGCAGCTTCGCTGCGTGTAAGGTCCCTGGCATGTTTATTAAAATAATTCCTGGCTGCCGCCTCTATACCGAAGATGCCCGGTCCCATTTCTATAACATTCAGATACACTTCCATTATCCGGCGCTTGCCCCACGTCCATTCTATCAGCTTCGTAAAATAAAACTCCGGCACCTTTCTTACATACCTGCCCCAGCCGCTGCCTTGCCAGAGGAATACATTTTTGGCTACCTGCTGGCTTATGGTACTGGCTCCGCCGCCGGCCGGTACCCGCTTCTTTCTGTGCAGCCTGTTCATACTCTTATCTATTGATTTCCAGTCAAAACCACCATGCTCGGGAAAAAGCTGGTCTTCACTCGCTATTGCCGCCAGTTTCACATTTCGTGAGATATTGCTATAGTTTACATAATCCCTTTTTATACCGTAACCTTCAAAAAGGCTGCCTAACTGGGTAGTAGTCACCGGGGGCTCTATCCACTTACACGCCACTACATATAAGGAGGAGGAAAGGAACAGGATAACAACGATCCATAAAATGTATTTTAAGAATTTCCTGCCCCTCGATTTTTTTTTCTTTGCCATTGATAGCTGTAAAAATATAAACTATCCTAAACATAGGCTGGCATTTATTTTATAACTTAGACAAAACTATGTTATGAATAACGCTTCAAATACCAAAGATCTGATAAAACAACTGAAGGACCTGATATTGAAAGGGAATGCTCACGCTACCACAGACCATGCGCTTCAAAATGTGCCCGTTGAGATAAGGGGCGTGGTGCCGGATAATCTTCCTTACAGTATATGGCAGATCACCGAGCACATACGTATTACGCAGGCCGATATTCTCGATTTTTCTAAGAATCCCGATTATAAAGAAATTGCATGGCCTGCTGACTACTGGCCAAAAGAAAAACACCCCAGGGATGATGCCGCATGGGAGCATACTGTTGCTCAAATAAAGAAAGATCGTAGCGATTTTGTTGAATTACTTGAAAAAGATGATGTGGATTTGTATATACCTTTCCCCTGGGGGGATGGGCAAAATCTGCTGCGAGAAGCATTGCTGATAGGCGATCATAACAGCTATCATACCGGTGAGATCATTGTTATACGCCGTTTGTTGGGGCACTGGAAATAAACAATGGCTGGCATTTTCCATTTTTCGTTATTTTCGGGCAACAATAATTTTTCATGAGCGCACAATTGGGAATAGGTTCGCGGGTAGATCACCCGGCATTTGGCAAAGGGGTAATAGTGGATACAGCTTCTGAGTCATATATTATATGGTTCAAATCGCAGCAGGGTATCCGAAACATCAGTAAGGACTATGCCGACCTCAAAACACTTAAAGAAGTGGAGGCTACGCCAGGTAGCGACACCATAACCATAGCAGATATAGAGCAGGCCCTAAGTAACATACTTGACCTTAGGCTGCATGATACCCAATTGGTACCGATAGGCCCCAGGTGGAAGCGCGGGGTGATGATACTAAAACCAGGCGACCCAACCTTACAACCGAAGGAAGTGCCTATTGATACATTCTTTCATAAAATAGTAATGGTGCGTGACAGGCTGCGTGTACTGGAGCAAAAGGTAAATGCGCACAAGGTGATGACCGATGATGATAAGGTAGACCTGCAGCAATACATTACTGCCGTTTACGGTTCGCTGACAACTTTCAATGTGCTCTTTAAAGAGACACATCACCAGTTTAAGGGAATGAGCGGGAAAGACTAGCACAGCGCAAGCCCATACCTTGAATTCGGCGGTTTAATCCCAGTGTCGGTAAGTAATCCTTCCGAAAGGTGTTATGGAAACGATCCGTACTGCAATCTTATGCATCCAGGTGAGGCTGTTCTGTCCAAATAAAGTCTTGTGCCTACCCTTTTATCAGCAAGACCGCTTCCTCCACGGTTATCATCTTTTGCTCTCCGGTAGAAAAGTTTTTCAGGCTTACTTTATTTGCCTGTCTTTCTTCATCACCGGGAAGCAGCACATATGCAATGCCCCGTTTATTGGCATACTTCATTTGTTTGTCAAACTTAGCAGCATCGGGGAATATCTCAGCAGCAATGTTGGCAGCTCTTAGTCGCTGTAAGATATGGAGCGCATAAGCTTCATTATCGCCCCCAAAATTCACCAGCATGGCCTGCGTCCCAGCTGCAAGCTGTTCCGGGAACACCTTCAGCTCATCCATTACATCATATATCCGGTCTATCCCGAACGATATCCCTACGCCTGATAACCCTTTCAGCCCAAATAAACCGGTAAGGTCATCGTACCGGCCACCACCGCCTATACTGCCCATTTTTACTTCGGGATGGTTACAAACTACTTCTACGATCACCCCGGTATAATAGTTCAGCCCACGGGCCAGGCTGACATCCACTTCAATATTTTCTTCTCTTGACGAATCACCAGGCGACAACTCTTTGTAATAAGTCAGTGTTTTGCTGAGCTCATTGATACCTTCCATTCCGCTGGCACTATGCTGCATGATATCTGCAAAAGCTGCGAGTTTCTCGCTATTTTTTCCTTTTACGTTGATTACTCTTTCTATCTGCCAGATACCATCGTCATTGATGCCACGCTCTTTTAGCTCATTGGCCACGCCTATCCAGCCTATCTTATCAAGCTTATCCATTGCTATGGTAATGTCCATCATCTTTTTAGGCATACCACACAATTCAGCCAGCGCAGCCAGCAATTTCCGGCTGTTTATCTTTATCTTAACAGGAATACTCAATTCCTTAAAAGCACTTTGATAAATGCACAGCAGTTCCGCCTCATTAACTAGTGAAGTGCTCCCTACCACATCTGCATCGCATTGCCAAAACTCCCGGTAACGGCCTTTTTGAGGCCTGTCAGCACGCCATACCGGCTGCATCTGGTACCTGCGGAATGGAAAAGCCAGCTCATTCTGATGCATAACCACATATCGCGCAAAAGGGATGGTCAGATCATAGCGTAATGCCCGCTCAGTAACAACAGGTGATGAGTACGGCTTGCTCAGAATAGTATTCCATTCATTATTCAGCTTGTCCTTGTCGGCATCCTTTTTCTCGTGAAGACCGTTATTCAGTATTTTAAAGATCAGGCGGTCGCCTTCTTCCCCATATTTACCGGTAAGTGTAGTTAGGTTTTCCATGGAAGGCGTTTCCAGTGGCTGAAATCCATACAACTCAAATATTATTCGGAGTGTATTAAAAATATATTGTCGCTTACGCACTTCAGCCGGAGAAAAATCGCGCGTGCCTTGCGGTATCGATGGTTTAGACATAAATTTCTTTCCTGTTTTTTATAATTGCGTCACATGTTTTATCTATCAGGTCATACACCAGCTTGTATCCTTCTTCCGGCCCGTACCATGGATCCGACACAGATTCATTACTTCCTTTATTCAGTTCATTGAGGAAATAATCCACCTTGCCCATGTCTGCGTGCTTGCCGCCTATTTTCTTTATCTCACGGTACACATCGCCTGCCATCACGTATATCTTGTCATATGCACTAAAAGCATCAGCGGTAAATTTTGCTGCCCTGAAATCAGATATATCTATACCATGCGCCCGGCATATCTTTTGTGAAAAAGGATGCGACGCCTCTCCTATATGATAAGATTCTGTCCCGGCAGATTCCACTATCCAATTAAGCCCATGCTGTTTTACCTTATGCTGTAATATTCCCTCCGCTATCGGAGACCGGCATATATTACCCAGACAAACCATCAGTATCCGCATGGCCGCAAAACTAATAAATCCGCTGCTATCTGCATCACGCAACGGGATTTACTTGCGACTGAAACGAGAGTTAAGGCAAAAGAGAAATAGCATCTGCACGCATGGACCCTGACGCAAAATAGAATGAAAATGACCGGAAGAAGGATTGGGCAAAGAATAGGTGGTACACATATTTACAGTCATTCGACTATCCTGTGGACATAAATTAGCCAATTTGACACCTCTAAAAAAGTTACTTATTATGCAAGATTCAATAAATAAGATGCGTGCGAAACGCCCGTTGGCTCATAAATCGCATCATGGGTGTATTGAAAACCAAGTTTTTCTAAAAGCGCTTTTGAATGCACGTTTGCAGGGTTGTGGCTGGCGTATATTGCTTTGGCATCCAGTTTCTTTTCAGCGTAAGCAATCACAGCTTTTGCAGATTCATGCCCATAGCCTTTTCCCCAAAATTCCTTTCTTATATGCGATTCAATTTCATAAATTTTTTCTTCCGGCTTATATGGTCGCAATCCGCAGCAGCCAATATGATCACCAGAGGCTAAGTCAAATATCGGCCAGTACTGCATATTATACAATCTTAAAATGGCCCTTTCCGTAGATAATTTCCGCTGCACTTGGGAATTTGAAAATGGCCCTCCAATGAATTTGGCAACTTCAGCATCGCCCCACAGATCTATTGCCAGTTCTATATCATCGAGGGTCCACGACCTAAATCCTATCCTGTCTGTCTTGAGAAAATAATTTTCACTTACAATGGTGGTATTTTTATCTAATGTACCGTAGGCTGGCTCTGCTATCATTTTAATTACATTTAAACATTAGTTATTTTTAATAATTAACAGCCGTGCTACAATAGATGCAAGGCTAGTACAAATTTAGAATTACCATAAATAACAGTTGTTACACTATTCCGCGATAATTGTATAAAATTCGGGAGAAGAGCATCCCAAGATTGAATAATACAAGGAATATGATACGATTAAAGGGATTGCGCCTATTAAAAAATTATCATTTGAATGATACAATCAAAGGAATTGGAAGTAACTAATAAGGAATTTACATAATTGCCACACCTGCTTTACAGCTTACTGATAATTTTTTTTATTTCTTCATTCGAAGGATTATAGAGCAATGCCCGCTGGTAATAATTTTTGCTTTCCGTGAGCTTGCCCATAGCCAGTTTCACCTGCCCCATTAATAAAAGCCCATCATAATCAAATGGATAATGGTCGATGACCACAGCAAGGTGGCCCTCTGCATGGCCAAAATCTTTTTTGTAAAAATACATGAGCGCTATCCGGTAATTAGCAGTGGAGTTTGCAGGATCAATTTTCAAAATTTCCTGGTACACCGCAAATACCTCTGTCCATTTTTCCTGGCTGGAGTAAGGGTTAACTATGCCGAGCATAGCCTCTATGCTCCCCGGTTTTAGTTTTAGCGCCTGTTTGTAATACCGCTCCGATTCAGCATTGTCTTTTTTCAAATAACACAACCAGCCGAGCCTGAGATTTGTTTCATAAGACCCTTCGCTGTATACAGCCTTCAATGTCTCGATTCCTTTAGCATAATCCTTGGTAATTTCTGCACTATAACTCGCACTGAACGCGTTAAGCATCTTTTCATTTATTTCCTGCGAATAACATAAGGAAGCGGTAAATAATATAAGGATTATGAAAATTACTTTTTGCATAAATTGTATTTTAAACTTAGGTAGAATGAGTTGTATGCTAATGCAGCCCCATCCTGGAACCTTGTATCATATTCATACTGATAAGTTACCGATGCCGACATTTTACTTAGTGGATAAAATTGCAATGTCATTCCTGCCCGCGTGTTTATTTTGTTGTTAAAGTTAAAGTAAAGTCCGCCATAATTAAGCGCCCAGGGCAGGGCACCCATTTTTTCCCAGGACAGATGTATCCAGCATTTTTTGTAAAAGCGCATTGTGGAATAAAAGCTATAGGCCATAGTTGAGTTATTCTTGCTGTCGAATAGGTAAAATGCGGCAAAACGTAGCGTAACAGGCTCAAAGCGGATAGGCAGGTTGTAGGTCACGGCCGCCCCTATTTGATATACAAATATTTTTGTCAAAGTATCGGCAACTACCCCGCTGTCATTGTAGTTATATGGTTTTGGAGCACTGTATGGGCCATGGTTATTAGAAGAGTCAGTGCCCCCCTTTGTAACATCATTATAAAAGGTTCGGTAATAATTGTAATTATACTGAATGCCGGGCTCTAGTTCAAAAATAAAGGGTCCGGTAGCCTTACTCAATGCTATTGATAAACTGGTATAATTACTATAGCCCGGCGCACGGTAACTAATCTGATCTTTGGCTTTGGTGATGTAAGTATAGGTGCCATAATTTGTAATATAGTTTGTGGTATCGTCTATAGAGTCTGCTTTAGCCGCCAGGGAAGTGTTGGGTACGTAATCGTAATGTATGCTTGGCAACAGTGTCCAGCCATTACCCATATAGTAGCTTAACTGCGAGAAGGTTTCGTATTGTTTAAAGCTCCCCAGATTATTGTCCTGCTGCAGATAATTAAACGTTTGCCAAAACCTTAACCTGGGTGAGATCCTGTAGTTTACACCAATATCTCCGTAATACATATTCCCGGCATTTGAATTGGCGGAGAGTCTCGGCCCCACATCTGTATAAATATTTTCAAAACCTTTTTTATAAACCGGGATACCACTCGCATAAAGTACATTTTTCTTTTGGAATACCGATGCCTGCAAATCCTTTCCCTGTAAGATCATAGCATAATATAAATAAGAGGCTACTTCTGTATTTGGATGTAGAGCAAACGCCTGCCTGAATTTGTTTTCAGCTTTTGCATAGTACCCTTTATCATAAAGAATAAGGCCATCAATATAAGCATCATTATTTTCTCCCATCGCCGAAACTTTCTCGTCCGTCAATTGCTGGGCAAGTATTTTCCCAGGTAGCAGCCCGTGCAATATTAGTATCCAAATCAGGACGCGCATCTGGCTGTAATTGTTTTTTTCTTTCTGAAAATCTTCACTTCATCAATTCCCGTCGCGTTCACGGCTATCTGGCCGGAAACAGCGGCTACTTTTTTGCCGAAAATTCTTCCATTAGAATGCGTTTGTAACACTATGTGCCCGGGCTGCTTATAATTATCAACACTGTTAATCTCAAAAGAATATTCCCCTTCCACGAAATGAAAAAAAGGAGCTACAATATCCTGTGCGGCGTTGATGAAAAGATTGAAAAACGAATGGGGTAGTATGGCATCGGTCACGGAAACCCCTCGATAACAGGCCAGCAGCACCTTCTGAAACATAAGCTGGAATTTGTACAAAAAAGAATTACTGCTGCCATAGAAATCCGTAAAATAAAATAGAACCCCATCATTTATAAAATAGGCCGCAGCGCCTGTACTATGACAGTACAAATAACGCTTCCCAAATGCATCAGCATATACCGACCATTTATTTTCCCATGTCTTTTTCCCGTCAGTCAAATGCCATATAATTTCTTTGCCGGGCAAAAATTCAAAAGCATTGCGCATAACGGGATCCGGTACCACGGTTCTTACCGTTTGCTTTTCTTTAGGCACATCAAAAGAATGGAAAGCAAAAGTGTTCTCCGTCTGCTTTACAAGATAGTAAGCAATAGGATAGGGTATCGTTTGTGAACCTATATATGGATTCGCCTGCATCTGGAAATGTAGATGCGGTTCGGGAGAATGTCCGCTGCTGCCGCATAACGCTACGATTTCTCCTGCCCTTACATAATCACCTTGCATTACCTTAAAGCTTCTAAGTCTTAGATGGGATAATTTGCTGTACAGGCCTTCGGCATGTTTTATGATAATGGTATTGCCCCAGTTTTCTTTATCATTAGTTTCCTTTATGGCGTTGTCATGCACGCCGTCATATATCTGAACCACATAACCTGCAGCGGGGGATACTACCGGCAATTCATAACAGTAATAGTCTTTCACACTTGTCCCCGGCTGTTTATAGGTTTGGCCATCATGGTTTCTTACATCAAAATCCAGGGCATGCCGCCAGCCCTCTTTGTGAGTTAAACTGCCGCTATACCCTTGCGATATATACCACTCACCAATCACCGGTAAGGTTAAGTGATAATATGTATTCGCTTTGAAGCGTTTCTTATAATTAACAGCTTTATAATGATTTGCTTCTGGTGAATGCTGCTGAATCTCCACTAACTGCAGGCCGTACACCTTTTTCCTCATCTGCAACACACTGATCATAAGCAGCACCACTATATTAAATGGGAGGGAATACAACGGCAAATTTACAGAGCTGAACAGCTTTTGCAGCGCACTGGTGATCAATACGGTAACTGGGATGACAAAAAATAACAACAGGTGGCTACGTGTCGACGGAACAATAAAATACCCGCCAAGGGCTATTGCTGTGATCATAAAATTGAAACCTATGTAAGAATAGATGAGCGGTGTAAAATCACCCTCAAAATAATAGTAAAAAAGATGCCCAATCAGGAAACCATAAATGCTGAGCATAAAGGCCATTCGCGACCGGAGAAAAACGACTACAGCTACTACCAGGCCAGCAAGATCATTATATTGAAAGATCACCGCGCTGAATGAACGCAGGTACATATGCATCATGTCCCTTAATGCAAACTGGTCGACAAAACTGTTCACAACAGTAAAAGCACTCGGTATCCATTGCTGAAGGGAAAACGTTTCCTTACTAACCAGTTTCAAGCCACCAAAATTTGAAAGCCCCAATGTGGTGATCCAGCTTACCAAAAGAAATGGCATTGTCAGAAAAGGCAACCCCTTAGGGCTAAGCCGGCCTGCCAGCCAGATAGTGATAAACAGGGCAAGCATCGAGCAAACAGCCAGTAACAGGAAGAAGGGCAGTGTAAATTTATACACGCTTCCTAGTGCAAGCCCTACCAGCAAAGAATTGTAGGTATAGGAGCCATCAAACATATACTCCCGCTCAATATTGAAAAACTCTCCGCACAGCTGGCAGATAATAATAGCCACAAGACCCGACAGGCCCATTCCAAAATCAAAAAACGTAAGCAGGAGCAACAGGACACCAGGCCATACTTTATTATTAAAATATACCTGGGCATAGCTTACAGGAATGCCCCTAATGTAGGATCTGATATAGCTTATACCTGCCTTCATTTATTGCTGGCTCATAGTTTGAACTGGTGAAGATATTCGGGCATGTGCTCATTGCGCTGCAGGTCTTCCAGCGATTCCTTATTTTTTATCAGGTGTATTTTATTCATTTTATCTATCAGCACCACAGCGGGCCGCAGCGCTATGAACTGCATACTCTGGGTGATGGTATATGCCCCCACATGATGCACCACCACATTGTCGCCTGAGTTGAGCGGCGGCAACGAAATATTTTCCCTGACTACATCAATGTTCATACACAGCGGCCCGTAAAGCACGGTCTCCTCTGTATGCATTCCAAATTCCTGCGCCGGAGATATTTTGTGGTCATACCAAAATGAAGTAAAAAGGATATTAGTACCAAAATCAAGTATGGTAGCTTTTCGTCCATCTACAAGGCGCTTGTTGGCTATTACTGTACCCAGCAAATAACCAGCATTATCTATCAGGGCCCTCCCTGTTTCTAAGAACAGGGTAGGCAATTCACTATTATTAAAGCCCGCACTCAGCAGTCCGGTGCAAATGGCCTCTGCATAGTCATTAAATG
>Ga0182030_10015481_pt1 | contig 14942 bp, 11 predicted proteins | sample 812S3MmetaG_FD_121299 | JGI IMG/M metagenome (GOLD analysis project Ga0182030, IMG submission 121299) | Permafrost microbial communities from Stordalen Mire, Sweden - 812S3M metaG (Illumina Assembly) | ecosystem: Environmental > Terrestrial > Soil > Wetlands > Permafrost | place: Sweden... | reverse complement strand
ATAGACTTGCAGATGATCATGCCAATGCAAAACGCCTGGCCCTCGGTCTGGCAGAGCTTCCCGAGCTCGACATCGATCCTGAAAGCGTGGAGACAAACATTCTTGTTTTCAGTGTTAAAAAGGCAGGACTATCTTCAAAAGACCTGGTGAAAAGACTTAACGACCAGGGAATCATGACATTGACATTCGGGCCCAAGATGATTCGCGCAGTAACACATTCTGGTATCACCAGAGACGATATTGAACTGACGCTGAAAGCTTTCAAATCAGCCGTATCAGAGCCCGTTAGCAACACAAGCCGAGCTTGAACAAAATCGGTGTTGTCAAATCTCCGGATGTGGATAAAAAATACGCCGCTCACGATCTTCCCGGTCTTGTTTCTAATAAGCTTAGTCGCAGCATATTCCTAGTCTGACGAGTCCCAGTTCTTTCTCAACTCAATATGTCTTGACGACCTTAAGGAGAAAATGAAATGCCAGACCAAAAGAAGACCTTAACGACTGATGCTGGCGCAGCTGTCGTCGATAACCAGAATTCGCAAACAGCTGGGGCAGATGGTCCTGTCTTGATGCAAGATCATCACCTGATTGAAAAACTAGCGAAGTTCCATCGCGAAAGAATTCCAGAGCGCATAGTTCATGCCAGAGGATCTGGTGCATTCGGCTATTTCGAAGTCACAAAAGATGTGACGAAATGGACTAAGGCCAAATTTCTCGGTACAGTTGGAAAGCGTACTGAAATGCTCGCGCGATTTTCGACAGTAGCGCTCGAGAGCGGATCGGCTGACACTGTGCGAGATCCACGGGGCTTTGCTCTTAAATTCTATACAGAAGAAGGCAACTACGATCTGGTCGGCAACAACACTCCGATATTCTTTATAAAAGACCCGAGCAAGTTTCCTGATTTCATTCACTCTCAAAAACGTGATCCTTACTCACATATTCAAGAACCGGATAACGCATGGGACTTCTTTTCATTGTCGCCAGAAACCACTCACCAATTCACATGGTTGTTCGGCGACCGCGGAATACCTCGCACCTATAGGAACATGGATGGTTTCGGCTCGCACACTTTTCAGTGGATGAACGAAAAGGGAGATGCATTCTGGATCAAGTATCACTTTAAAACAGATCAGGGCATCGAATGTTTCACAACAGAAGAAGCGCAACAAATGGCTGGCGATAATCCAAACTTCCATCATCTTGATCTGCTTCACTCAATAGAAGAAGGCAAGTTCCCATCCTGGACAGTATCAGTCCAGGTGATGCCACTTGCTGAAGCTGCCAATTACCGTTTCAATCCATTTGACCTTACGAAGACCTGGTCTCAAAAGGATTATCCAAGACACGAGATCGGGCGCATGGTGCTCGATCGTAATCCCGACAATTATTTCGCTGATGTGGAACAAGCAGCTTTCAATCCTGGAAATTTCGTTCCTGGTATTGGACCTTCACCAGACAAGATGCTTCAGGGCAGGCTGTTTGCTTACGGTGATGCACAACGTTACAGGCTCGGTGTAAATCACACGACTTTGCCGGTTAATAGCCCACACGCCTGTCAGGCCGCCAACTATGGTCGCGATGGTGCCATGCGTGGAGATGGTAATTGTGGACGCGCGAAAAATTATGAACCCAATAGTTTTGACGGTCCAAAGCAGTCAAATGAACCTCAGTTCAAACCAATTGAAGTCACGGGCGTTGCAGGAGTGCAAAAGCAAACGTTGCACAAAGACGATAACGACTTCATACAGGCAGGCGAGTTATATCGGTTGATGAGCGCAGATGAAAAGACGCGCCTGATCGAGAACATCGCCCACAACCTGGCAGCCGTATCCAAGGAAGACATCGTGCAGAGAAGCATCGGCAACTTTCACAATGCAGACAAAGACTTCGGTGAACGTTTGACAAAGCGAGTGAAAGAGTTGAAACCGAAAGAGAAGGGTTCCGACACTACAATTCAAACCGGCGAACCTTAAACTTCGCGTGCGGTGGACCCTACGTTCTAAATAAAGAAGCTCATATCGGTCGTGCGCAAAAACATTTTTCACCTCTCAACTCTGGAGTGTCACTTGTTACCAGATAAAGCCGTTAGAACATATCTCACAGCAATATTTCTCGCGGCGGTGACAGCGCAATCGGTGTCGGCGCAAACTCTGAAGAAGTCTATAACAGTTACCAAAACGAAAGCGATCGCCCACGGAACTGCCCGAACGGCTAGTTTGCCGGTATGGAGCAAATCTGTGAGTGTGCCTATTAGAGCATGGCTGCCTGTTGACAAACCTCACGAAGTATTTCTCTGCATTCATGGTCTGGGATTCAGCGGAGAATCATTCCAAGAATTTGGACGAGTGATGGCTGGCAGAGGCGTCGCCGTTTATGCCATGGACGTTCGGGGTTTCGGTCAGTGGATAAAGCGAAAAGGCCAGGACACAATAGACTTCGAGGCTTGCCTTGTTGATGTGCAGTCTGCATTGAAAACACTACACGCTGCTTATCCCGGTGTGCCTGTCTTTCTCGTAGGCGAATCAATGGGCGGCGCGATAGCGATGGAGGCTACGGCTCGCTACCCAAAACTAGTGGATGGATTGATATCAGCTGTGCCATCGAGCGACCGCTATCAAAAACTAAGTTCTGAAGTCGTGGTTGGCATGCACTTCATTCGCGACCCAGACAAGCCGATCAATGTGGCACCAGAGGTCATAAACCGTTGCACAACTAACCCTGTGCTCAGGGAAAAAATGAAAGCTGAACCGACAAATCATATGAAATTGTCGCCCAAAGAACTGAAGCAATTCGAATCATTTATGAAAGGCAATTATGATGCTGCACATCTCATTGAAAGAACGCCTGTCTTGATGTTGGCTGGCTTCAAAGACAAACTCGTGAAGCCGGAAGGTACGATCGAATTGTTCAACAGTTTGTCAACCCCTGATAAATTATTGATGGTTGTAGGCGATGGAGAACATCTGCTTCTCGAAGAAAATCAATTGACTGAACAAATGACGGTGCTGCTTGTAGATTGGACGAAGAACGAGGCTAGTTCTCGCCATCCTGGTGTAACCGCACATCCGTAAGCTGCTCCAGCCGTTGATATTGCATTAGTCGATTTTGGTTTTTGGTTACTGGTTCTTATCGATTTTTTGATAGTTGCTCCCTGCATTCAGGATCACATAGTGAGGTATACATGGCTCGCAGTTTGACTGGCTCTTTAATGCTAGTGGCTTTATCCACGATGATAATGAGCTGCTCACCAGGCTATGCGAAAACTGCCAAGCTCCCGAGTCTTCAAGACAAACAAGAACAGCTTATGTCCGCAATCAATCAAGCGCAACTCACGCATGGTTTAACAGACAAAGAAGCTCGCGGCTTGCGAAGCGGCCTGGCTGATGTCGCTCACAAGAAAGCGAAAATCAAAGGTAAAAAAGGTAAGTTAGCTCCGGAAGACGAAGAAAAACTTCAGAATGACTTGAACGTTATTAGTGAGACCATCAACAAAAAGAAATTAGATAAAAAGCTTCATCCTGAAGTGCAAGCAAAGGCTCAAGCAAAGGAGCTGGAGAGCAAAAAGGCGGCTTCTGAAGGAAAGGCAAAGGCCAGAGCTGAGGATCTTGCGAAAGCTCACAGCAAGGAGAACAAAGCCCAGGTCAAAGTGGACAAAGTGCAGGCTCAAGATGACAGTGCCAAAAAGAAGTAATACCATCGCATGTGGTGGCACATAACACTGGGGTTACGTTTTCGAACCAGACAGATCATGCTGCTCGTCCAAAAGCTGATAACGAGGTTTGCTATCCTCTTCGATAGGTGACGACGTCGGAGCAATAAAAGGGAAGATATTGTCCTTGCGATCGTTGTTGGCGGTTGACGTTTCCTGCAGAATCACATCGGAATCACCGGGCATGACCTGTATGATGTGCGACAACTCTGATGGAAGCAAAATGGTTTCTCCAGCTCTGAGAAACAGCTCACCATTGGCAGGTAAATCGTGCCAGACGCCATCAACTTGTACACGCACGGACTTCTGAGAAAGAGTCTTGTCGCCCTCAGCCCAGGCAAGCTCGAAGCGCACACGGTCGCCTGCTACCAATGTCACCAACTTCACCGTCTTCTGGCGATGAAAGTGATGCGGTTCTGTTTGTCCTGCCTGAACAAACAAATATTTGCGTGAGAAGCTAGTCGGCGGATATTCGTTAGTACCAACGAAACTCGACTTGCTAAGCGGCTCGCCGACATCATCGGTGAGCGGGTTACACAACACAAATAGAACAAGTCCACAGTGTTGGAAATCTCCGAGACCAAAATCAACGACCTTCCAACCAAGCTTCTGGTCACGAATTCCGACTGTGGTGGAATCGAACTGTTCCGGCGACCAATCCGCCCACATTGGAAGTCCGATGCCAAAAGTCTTGGCACTAGCTATTGACCGAGCTATAGCCGAATCGATCTCACTACGTTTCATGCGGGATTACTGGCTTGCGCCGCTCGAGGAGCCGCTGTTCGAAGACCCACTACCGCTCGAAGATCCACTACTCGATGAACCGCCGCCGCCGGCATTTTGATTTCGGCGTTGACCACCGCCAAATCCACCGCCTCCGCCAAATCCACCGCCTCCGCCTCCATTCGCCTGTCTCGCAGCGCGACGTTCGGCCATAGCTTCCCTCATCTTTGCTTTCTCGGCATCATCTAAAACGCCATCGCCGTTCGTATCAAATTTGGCAAGCATCTTTTTTCGTCTGGCTTCTCTTTCCTCGGGACTCGCGCCACCGCCCCCAAAGCGCCCTCCGCCTGCACCGCCTCCACCGCCAGGCGCGGCATTACCAGCAGATGACCCACCATTTCCGCCGCCGCCACTGGCTTGCGCCAGACTGGGACCGACTACCGCAATCGAGAGCAACAGCGCCATAGATAGGCATTGAACGGAATTTTTTGTGAAATCTCGCATTAAGTAACCTCTGAGGCAAGTTCGAACCCAAAATTGTTCGCTTCTACTTAGAAACGGAATCTAACAGATAATACGTACCCAGCCATCAAAAGGTTCAATGCCCAAGTATTAAATATCAAGGAATCAGCAAAAATGTTGAATAGATGCTAGGGAGTTTTTTTGATTGAAGCAGAACGTAGCATCGAGACGGCGGTGTAAACCACAACTACAATGACTAACCAGCGCACCGCATTCAGTGGCAAAGACTTGACCAGATAGGCGGCTATTAAAACACCGGGAATGCCTCCCAAAGTAAGACCTAACGAGGTACGCAAATTATAACGTCCCGTTCGAATGAACCTCACTCCACCTACCGGCATGAGGAAGGCGCAGGAACCCATCATGATCGGAAACGCAGCATGCGGATCCATGCCGAGCAAGCTAACTAGAATCATACAAGGCGCAAAGAGTCCTATTCCCAGAGTCATCAATGCGCCGAGAAGAAAATTACCGACGACACCCACCAGCAATCGCCAGGAGTGAAGACTCAGCTCAAGACCACCAGCAGGTGTCAACTTCAAGTCTGGATGTGTGAAAAGCATTAACGCTGAAGCCGCAAGTAATGCAATTCCTAATGACACCTGAATAGTTTTACGAGGCAGCTTCGATACAAGCCCCGCGCCCAACCATGCGCCCATCACCGATGCTAGTATCATGCATATCAATGTAGAAATATCAACTTGCACGATGGCAATAAAAATGAATGCCTGCGCAATGCTGGGCAGGCAGTGCCCTACATTCAAAGTGCCTGGAAGATATTCGTCGGCGATCAGACTCTTAAGTTTAAGAATTGCGCTCGTGGTGGCGAAAGAGCCAATGCCTAAAGTATCGAAAAAATTGGTCGCGAAGCCGATGAGCAACTCGATAATACTCGGCGTCGATTTCTCTGACGTCGACGCTCCGATCGATCTATTCTTAAATATAGCCTGCACCCAGACTGCAAGAAAAAATGCTCCACAAATTGCCAGAGCGATAAAGAGAGCGGTCTTCATGTCTGAATGAAACTTGACGACACAGTTGACGAGGGAACGACTTTATCGAAGCCAGTCAAGAGTAGCAGATACCTCGCCCGCTCATGCCAGGCAGGAGAAACGATCATTTTACACAAGGTAGAAACGCCACCATTGCCTGCAGGAGCAGGGGAAAAGGTGAGCCCCGCCGGTTGTCACGAGATTCCGACTATAAGTTTTCATTCAAGATTCCCGAATCAAATGGTATTCTGAGGTCTAACAGGTAACGGTTATTCACTTCGTCGGGTATAAGCCATGATTCAAAAAATGCAACGGACGGTCGCCCTTAGCTTTTCTGCTGTCTCTCTCGTTACCTTCCTGACGGCAGTGTCAACAGCCCCAGCACATGCCATGGGACCAGCAACATTTTTTGTCGGACTCGGTAAGACGATGGCAAATATGGCAAAAGAGCCCTTCGAAATTATTTTATTACCGGTTGAAATGATGAAGGAAGACAAGACGCCTTCAGTAAACACCAACCCAGCTCCAGGCACAGCAACGTCGACTACAACGACGACAACTACAAAGCCTTAGCCAGTCTTAAATTCTTAACTAGTTTCAAAGCTTAACCAGTCTGATTTCATGCGCCGTTCATGCCCGAAGCTGCAAAATCTTGCGGTTTGGACATTCTTTCAGCGATATCTTGATCACTTAAGCCCGAGCCTCTCATCAACAGAGCTTTTTCGATCGTGTCGGTACCCTTGCCTGCCTGCGACAGCGTGGCATTTAGATATTCCTTGTCTTTAGCTTCGGCGATTTGAGCCTGGATGTTTTCTTTCGCCGCTCCAATCTGTTCTGCAAGACCAGGAATGTCACCCAGACTATCCAGCATAGCAAGGGTGCTTTCCAGGGATGCAATGCTTCCGCCTAATGAACCGCCAACATAAGAACTCAATGACACAGCGTCATGAATAACCTCACCGGCAGTTTTGCCGTTATAGCTCGGCTCATAGATGTTGCGCGAGGGATTATACACCGCTCCTGTGTGGTAAATGTTCGTGCCATCGGCGAGTCTCATATCGCCTTGATTATTCATCGAAAAAATCTGTTGATGCTTATCGTTATAGGAAGTTTCGTTTCCGCGCGGATCAATATCGGCTTCCTGATGCGTTTTGCCATCAACTAATTTTGCGGCGCCACTCACTTCAATTGTGGCAACGGTGCCGTCTGGGTTTGCGACAGTAAGTCCCTTAACGGGATCGATAACAATCGGCGCTTCTCCAGGCGATGCAATTGTCACTTTCCCTGTCGGAGTTGTATCTATTTTTGGTACACCAGCTCCAGAAAGGTGAGTGTTGGTGCCATCCGACGACAATACTACGTCGCCCGTTTTTGTTGGATCAGTAATTTTGGCCTTGTCTAGATCAAAAACTGCACCGAGGACATGGACAAAATGTTCTCCTTGATTCTTCAATGATTGTCCATCTATCTGAACGCTATCGCCATTGATTACCCACCCCTTCGGCAAGGTTTTCGGATCTGGTTTGGTGAGAACAAATTGCTTTGTTTTTGGGTCCAATTCATACAACTGCGCTTTGGCACTCAATGTATCGAGAACCAACTTGAATTGATCCTTTGTCACTACCAGCTGATGGCTTTTCGCAAGTAATACATAGCTGGTTCCATTTTGGCCAAAAGCGCCTCGATCGCCATTATTATCAGTAGCGAATATTATTTTGGACCCGGCATTTTTCGCAGCATCTTGCATTGCTTTATCCATCGTTGACCCCGCGGCCACCTGAACATATGCTTTGCCATTTTTTTCAGTAATGACGCCATCTGCATTTTGCTTGATCTTGTAACCAATCTTTTTATCTAAGAGCGTACGCTCATGAGTGAGGGCGTTGTACGTGATTTTTTGTTGCTTGTCTTTCGACTCGAGGATAGTTAATGGCGGTTTCACCGTCATTGTGTAATCAACATTCCCGATAGATACGCCACCATCTGCGGTATGAACGACATCCATCGCACCGACTTTCGCGCTCTGTTTATCAGGCGTAGAGCTTGCGCTATAGGCGATATTATCTTTAGTTGTACCTTCTGCTGTCGTCTCATTCCCAGTGCGAGCAATTAACGCGGTACCGCCTGGTTTCGAATCTCCAGCTATAAACCATGTCGCAGAATTTGTCAGCAATGCATCATCAGACTTTTGTGTGGCTAACCTGTCAGCTGAGGCGGATTTATCTAGAGAAGCAAAACTTACATTGTCAAACGAATCCACGTGTTGCGCGCTTTTGTCAAACTCTCCGTCCTTGAAATCGTTGAGATAGTTTTTGTAGGCAGTCCCAGCCATTCCAACCATAGTCGGAAGCGGGGCTCCAGCCAGCTCAGCCGCTCCAGCCACAGCCACACCAGCCACGCCCGCCACGCCAACCACACCCAAGGCGCCTGGTCCGTAAAGTTCAGCAGCGTTCAAAAGAGCATCTTGGGTATCCTTGCTCATGATCGAATCGAGCCCGGACTTCACTGTAGATCCTACATACGAAGCCACGGAACTAACAGCATCAGTTAAGGAAGAAAGAAGTCCGCTGCCGACTGTAGCGTCTGCGGCGGGTGCGGGTGCTCCGCTTGCATCTTTCGTCGCAGGGGCGCTGGCATCCGCCGGAGCAGCAGGCACAGCCTGTTTCTCAGACTGTGCTTGCTTATTTGCCGCGCCGGCCAGCTCAGTTGATGACTTATTCGTCGAGCCATCATGAGCCTTTTTATCTGCAGGCTTAGATTCAATGCCTACAGCGTGTTTAACATCCTCGATTCCAGAGATGGTGAGCGCTCCGAACTGGGCGACAACAGAATCTCCCTTAGCGGCAACACTGTTAGCTATAGCGCTGACCGTCTTTAGGTCCGCTTTTGCTTCTTGTTTAAGACTATTGGCAGCGTTGCTCAAGGCAGCCGATGCACTTTTTTCAGTATCAGAGAGCCAGCCCATAATCCCGTGTGATTGCGCTGCTTCAGGCGTAGTTGGTTTAGACACAGGCTTCGCTGCCGCTGGATGGCTATCGTCGTACAACTTCTTGGCCAGAGCCGCAGCATCACTTGCCACCTTCTTATCGGCTGGCTGATCAGCCCCGGGCTTCTTTTCAGAACCTGGTTTGCTATTTGCTGTCGAATCCGTTGCCGCCATTGCAATCTCGGTTAAAAGGGAACTGCGTCAGCCACGGCTTGGACTTGGTGGAACCGTCGTGACTTATGTGTATAAACAGACTTGGGACAAACTGGACAGGAATTGCCAAATATTTCAAAAACTAATAAAAAAAGGGGTTAAGGCGTTTGCCTCCAACCCCACGCAAGAAAGCCAACGAAAGGTTGGCGAAAGATAACCATTAAAGCCCATGGACTATTCAACTCGTCATTGATTGCGACCCAGAATCCAATCGCCATTTTGTTTCAGCAAACTCTTCTCGCGCTCTGGTAGCTTCAGTTCATCAAACGCTGCTTGATGTACAAGAAAATAGCTGCGAGCAGTAGTAGCTTTCTCTTCTCGCAAAAATTTCAATAGATCTGATGGCTCAGCGAAGTATTTAACCTTCGCCCCCAAATAGAAAGTAGCCGAAGGCGTTCTGCGACCGAGCATCACAGGACTGATGCCTTTATCACGAGCGAAGAGAACCAGATCCTGCATATCACGGCATTTTTGTTGATACGACAAAACGATAGCTGCAGGGACAGCTACAACAATTGAGAGCACCACTGAAGCCACAAAAGCTCTCACAGAATCACGCAACTTACCAGACTGCACCAAAACCAAGGCGACGATGCCACCAAACAACATCACAGTAAAAGCGCCACATAGAAATGAACGTGGCAGCATATCGCCCACCAACATATCTTTCAATACCAGCCCTGCTTTCCCTTTGAGAAACAAAAAGTCTCCACCCTTCAAGGAATAAATGAGAACAGCTGTCGCCACGCCTCCTACTAAAGCAGTCATACAGGAAAGTGCAGTCACACAGGCTTTTGCTAAGTCAAAACGCATAAGCTTATCCAGCGTGTACCCACCGATCAAAGCCAACGACGGTACGACAGGCAGCAAGTACGTCACAAGTTTGGTCGGCAAAAGAGAGAAGAACATAGAAGTTGCCAGTGCGAACGTGACACCAAATGCAATGCAGCGCAAATTCAATGCAAGATAGGGTGAATCCTTTTTGAAGGACTGTTTTAGATACGCGAACCAGGGGCTAAACCACAGGCGCGCAGCCACCAACGCAGCAATCGTCCAGGGAAACGCAGAACCAATAAGCACTGGAATATAGTAAAAGGGTCCAGCCTTGTGGTCGACTGTGCCCATAGCCCGGTTTATATTCTGATTTAAGAAGAACTCTTGAAAAAATACGCCTTTGGTTTCGGCGTTAAGCATCAGATACCATGGTGCCGCTAAAGCAAAACTAAGCAAAAGCCCTGGAATAACCTGCAGTCTCAATATTAGCGCCCACAATTCGGCTAATGTCGGACGCCTTATAAGGATATAGACACCAAGATTCATCACCACTAAAAACAGAGCCAGCGGTCCCTTCGTTAGCAATCCGCATCCCAGAGCGATATAGCCAAGCCAAACCAGGCCATTGCGATTGCGTTCCAATGCAATGAAAAAACTGCCCAGAGCCACCCAAATGAAAAAGCTGAGTGGCATATCAGTCAGCGACATGTGACCGAGTATCAACCACATCGGGCTAGATAACAGAGCCAGAGAAGAGAAAAGAGCCGCGCGCCTGCGAAGAAATTGCCGACTGAAGGCATACATGCCTGGAATCAGGAGAGCACCGCACAGAGCGGCTGGAACTCTGGAAGCGAATTCGGTGACACCAAATATCCTGTAACTCGAGGCAATGAGCCAATAATTCATTATTGGTTTGTCGAAAAACCAGGCGTAATTCAAATGCGGTACCAACCAATCGCCAGACTCGAACATCTCTCGAGCCCCTTCTGAGTAGTAACCGTCACTCGGATCTAGAATACCGAACGCTCCCAGGCAGACAATGAAAGCAAGTCCAGCCGCAAGCGAAAGCGCCGCAATCACCCACCAATCAGTTTTATCCCAGGGGATACCTGCTGCGGTGGCACTGTAGTTCGAACCTGGACTCTTACTAGAGTCTGCAGAAGAGGCAGAAGATGCAGGAGAAGTCATCTATAGCTCGCCTTTAACTGATCGATTACGTTCATTACTGCTTCTACGGTCAAGTTGCGCAAGCAATCTAGCGTTCGAATTTTACAGTGCTTGGAATAACAAGGTTGGCATGTGAGCTGCAAGGAAGCAGACCGGCATTGTGAACCATAGGGTCCATTCCTTCGCCAGGGAGTACTGCCATAGATGCCGACAACTGCCGGCAGGCCCACGGCAGCAGCCAGATGAAGTGGGCCCGTATCACCTCCAACGACAAGATCGGAGACTCTGAAAATCTCAGCCAGATCGAGCAAAGTCGTTTTATTAGTGAGATCAATTGCACAGCCATCACGAGAAGAGTTGAGTTTGTTGCATAAGGTGGCATTTTCAACTGATTCGGACCGGGCGCCTATGATTAGCAAGCGGTAATTGTACTTTCGGGCGAGCTCGATACCTAGTTGATACCAGTGATCGGTTGGCCAGATTTTGGTTACCCAGGTCGTTCCAGGAATAAGAACGCAAATCGACTCAGAGTACTCCCCGGTGGGCTTTACCCTCGGCATCAAATCCGGTACTGATGGCGCATCCGGTGACAGCTTCACGGACCCAGAAGATAAGCTTCCAGAATGTCGCTCATCCTTCCTTATATGTATAGGCGCTAGCAGTCCCTGAACTTTTTGCTGCACCCCATCTGTAAGTGGTGGCAAACTGAAAACTGGCTCAGCCAAAGCTTTGGGCTTTCCCAACAGCTTGAGGAGCGCCGAAACGATTTTTAGATTGAGCTCAACCACAGGAACGTCGTGCCCAAAGTAGTCGCCAACATCTATGCGGTGGGTAAGGAAGCTCTCGGCAAACTCGCGAGTGCCGTTAAATCCCATGCGGATCTTTGCACCACTGGCAAGGGCAACCATCCCACTTTTGAAAAGTCCTTGCATCTCGAGGGCTACATCGAACTTTCGGCTGCGCAGCTCTCTGCCGAAATCCAGAGCCTGGGAAGTCACGCGTGTCCAGTTGCCGGGATTTTTGACATCCTTAGACCATTGCTTGCCTTCAAAGGTCATAACTTCATCTACGCACTGGTTGTTCCAGAGCAATTCAGCGCTACCCTTATCGACCAGCCAGGTCAGATGAGCCTCCGGCAGGGCAGCCTTTATGGCAGCGGCCACGGGGAGGCAGTGAATAACGTCGCCAATGGCACTCAGTTTGACAATCAGAATCTTCAAATGTGCTGTCGCTCGAAAGCCTGGTCAGCGGAAGTCCAGACAAAGCGCTCCTGGGGCGGTGCAGCAGCTGCACTCGTGAACTGAAGTCTCAAGAGTAACCGATATTCCTTGCTAGAACGAGGCAGACGGCAAAAACTTAAAGCACCAGAGGCTCCTGAATTTTCAAGATACGAGCCCAATATTAAAAAATCGCCATCAACCTCTGACCCGTTTACTCTCATTCCAGATGGTCTGGAGGGTGGAACCATTAGTGGTGACACCGTGCGAGCGCAAATAATGCGCTGGTGGTGGCGGTTGCGCACCATTCGAGGTGCCTCAGGTTCCTCGCCCAGAGTGTGGTGTGGGTGTGATGCCGTACATATTTAGGGCACCGTCGCGAAAGGTGGTCAGGCAATACGGTCAAGGCACCACTTGTAAGGGCTGACAGGCATCCGGCACCACCCGGCTGACCGCCACCAGGGTTGGTTTGACCGTCTGCCACCGAAGCTGGTTCGACCTGACAGTGGTGCATCTGGTCCTAATTCATTAAAACGCACCGAAAACGCCACCATCGACAAATTTATCCGCCCCCCCGGATGCCCCAAGGGGCCGAGCGCAAGGTTAAGTTTACGTTCCGTTACGTTTGAACGGTCTGATACCAGCCATCAAAAGTGGTGCGCACCAGGCGTGGAGCCACTTATCCGGCGCCTTGAAGTGGGGACACCTCATTTGATACCAGGAATATATGTTTAGTGATACCAAAATATAGATGTTTGGGTATAATGATGGTGCCACCTAAGTGGTGGTTGGTGGCATATCCAATCCACAAGTCGCTTCGACATTAATGAAGCGGCTGACCGGGGTTTTCTGGGCTCGCCCATACCCCGCATATCAGCTCGGGCTGTTCCGAGCGAATGGCGAACGCCAAAAATCCCCAATCTCATTAAGGAGAGAACCATGACAGCAACTAGCCGTAAAAAAGCAAAGCCGAAAGCTGCAGCTAAGTCCGCTAAACCTAGAATCGCTGCTAAAGCGAAACTCGCCGGTGGACGTAAAGTTACCCGCAAAGCTCCGGTAAAAGCAACAAAGGCTAAAGCAACGACCTCCGCACGTTCGGAGAGCGGATACGAGCAGTTCAGCGGTAAATTCACCGTTCGCTTGCCGAAGTCTCTTCACCAAGCCCTTGTTGACAGAGCAGAAAAAGAAGGCGTCAGCCTCAACCTGTTCGTCACCAACGCTCTTTCACGCACTGTCGCCGTATCCGGTAAAGGCAAGAGATAAACCAATCTCCAAAATTATAAAGAGGGGGTCTGCAAAAGCGGACCCCTTTTTTATTGGGCGGTTTTCGCTATCGAGTAAAGCCTATGGCTCGCCTGAGGCCCGCAGTGTCGTCGGGATTCCCACCGCCAACGGTGCGGCACCACTTCTGGTGAGCGCCTGGCGTCATATTCGCGGTTCTATTTCAAATGTTTCCATTTCAACGGGTCCTATTTCTTTGACGTCATTTTCAAGCCGCACATCAATGAGATTAAGCGCAGCACATCAAACAAGGGCTTGGATAAGAGATACTTCACAACATCTCAATTTATTTTTATCAAGTCACTCAGCAACTTTTTTCCAGCAAATTACATAACCCGCAGTGTAGTTTTAACAATTTATCATTGACCAGAACGCTACGTTATACTGACTACCTTTGACGAGCACGGCAGATGGGGTAGACTCTTCGAGGTTCAAAAGCGTCTCTCTGGAGATGCCAGCCCGAAGATCTAAATCGTCAGTAGGCAACTAGCAGGAATCGCATGACACAAAAAGTACCCTTGTTGGATCTGCAGCAACAATACGCGCAGGTAGGACAAGAACTGGAAGCAGCTGTACTCGAAGTATTACGCAGTGGACACTATATTCTCGGCAAGTTCGGTCAAAAGCTAGAAGAACAGATTGGCGAACTAAGCGGATGCCAGTACGGAATCGGAGTCGCTAACGGGACGGACGCATTAGTGCTCGCGCTCTGGGCGCTAGACATCGGACCTGGCGACGAAGTCATAACCACACCATTCACCTTTGCGGCAACTGTAGAAGCGATAACACTGCGTGGCGCTAAACCAGTGTTCGTAGATGTTTTCGAAAATTCCTACAATATAGATGTACGGAAGATAGAAAGTGCCATAACAAAAAACACGAAAGCTATTTTGCCCATCCACCTATATGGGCAACCGGCCGACATGGACCCGATTGTCGAAATCGCAAAGAAACATGGGCTTTTCATCGTTGAAGACAACGCCCAGGCATTAGGAGCTACCTACAAAGGCAGACCTACTGGCAGTTTCGGCGACCTAGCCTGTACGAGTTTCTACCCAACCAAGAATCTCGGTGCCGCTGGCGACGCTGGCATGGTTACAACAAACAGCGAGAAATTATACAAACGCGTTAAGAGCCTTCGTGCTCATGGAATGACCAGACGTTATTATCACGATGAATTAGGCGTAAATAGCCGTCTGGACGAAATGCAAGCCGCTGTTTTAGTCACGAAGCTACCTTATTTGAAAGAATGGACGGCTAAAAGACAGGCTGTAGCAGAGCATTACAAGAAGGCTCTCAATGGTATTCCAGGAATTGCAATTCCTCAATTGAGCATCGGAAACGACTTTGTTTCGT
>Ga0182030_10015478_pt1 | contig 14943 bp, 15 predicted proteins | sample 812S3MmetaG_FD_121299 | JGI IMG/M metagenome (GOLD analysis project Ga0182030, IMG submission 121299) | Permafrost microbial communities from Stordalen Mire, Sweden - 812S3M metaG (Illumina Assembly) | ecosystem: Environmental > Terrestrial > Soil > Wetlands > Permafrost | place: Sweden... | reverse complement strand
GATCCCGAGGCGATGTTCAACCGTACATTGCGTTATGCAAAGGCTTGATAGCGGAAGGTCACAAGCCGAAGATTGCAACTCATGTTGAGTTTAAGGAGTGGATAGAAAGCCATGGGATTGCATTTGCGCCTGTCGATGGAGATCCCGCAGAATTGATGCGATTGTGTGTGGAGAATGGCATGTTTACGTACTCATTCTTGAAGGAAGCATCGTCAACTTTTCGCGGATGGATAGATGAGCTACTTCATTCAGGATGGAAGGCATGTCAAGATACAGACATCTTAATCGAGAGTCCAAGTGCTATGGGTGGCATCCATATTGCAGAGGCGCTTGGTATCCCATACTTCAGGGCTTTTTCCATGCCCTGGACTCGGACACGAGCATATCCACATGCATTCGCCGTTCCCGACCACAAGATGGGTGGTGCTTACAATTATATCACCTATGTCATGTTCGACAACGTTTTCTGGAAAGCCATTGCGGGTCAAGTCAACAAGTGGAGAAAGACAGAACTTGGGTTACAAGCGACAAGCCTAGAGAAAATGCAGCCTAACAAAGTTCCATTCCTCTACAATTTCAGTCCATCAGTTGTTGTACCACCTTTGGATTACAGCGATTGGATCCGAGTTACGGGGTATTGGTTCCTCAATGAGGGTTCTAAATGGTCACCACCGAAGGAGCTGACCAACTTTATTAAGAAGGCACGCCACGATGGAAAGAAGCTCGTATACGTGGGCTTCGGATCCATTGTGGTTCAAGATTCTGCGGCTCTTACCAACACCGTAATCAAATCCGTTTTGAAAGCAGACGTTCGATGTATTCTCTCCAAAGGATGGTCAGATCGCCTCGACAAGAAAGGCGCAAACGACCTCGATTTACCGCTTCCTGCGGAGATTATCTCAATCAAGTCTACACCTCATGACTGGTTGTTCTCCCAAATCGACGCTGCTGCTCATCATGGGGGGTCTGGTACAACCGGAGCTAGTTTGCGGGCTGGAATCCCGACAATTATCAAGCCATTCTTCGGAGATCAGTACTTCTTCGGCTGTCGAGTCGAAGATCTGGGAGTAGGTATCCATTTGAGGAAGCTTAATGTCAGTGTCTTTTCACGAGCACTATGGGAAGCCTCTCATAGCGAAAGAATGATCGTCAAGGCGAGGGTATTGGGGGAGCAGATCAGGAAGGTAAGTCGTCAGAAAGAAAATCTCTACGGACTGCTTGGCTAATATGTTTGCAGGAGAATGGCGTTGATACAGCCATTCAATCGATTTATAGAGATCTTGAGTATGCCAAGTCGCTCATCAAGAATAGAGATGGAAAGACCATCGACGATTCTCCAGAAGATTCTGAGGAGAGCTGGACATTCATTGGAGATGACAATGATCCGGAGTTGATCAGGCGTGTTCATGATTGGGATGCCGTGGCGCAACCTGGAACTAAGAGCACTTGGGCGGATTCAGAGGCGTCAGGGAATAGGATTTCGGGGCATGAATTCCGAGCTACAAGCACAGCTGCTTTAAAGATATGATGGCGCATAACATTGGGTTAATTTTGCAGGAGTGGTAATAGATCTCGGTTGGATGGATATGGGTGAGCGACGATTGCGACGATTTGTATTCAGCGAGCGGAACTTTGGTAACTATGGGATGGGCATATTGTAGACCGGCATCAATAGAAATTATAATGGATATGTATAATTCTAGTACTTGAGGAAGTTCTCCTGATAGTATGTATACTTGGATGACAGGTTACTAGCAGTTTACTAACAGTTTGCTAATATCGCATCAAAATAATTCAGGATGCAGATACCAAAGCTCTATTGGAAATTGGAAATGAAAATAGGAGAGTAGAGTGGTTTGAGGCCGAAATGGGCCGATACACGCATACACGTGCAGAAACACGTGATTCCGCATGCGGCCGACTGGACTTTCCAGCCATGCGTGGTCACACAAGCCCCCAAGGCTGGCAAACATTCCATTCCTCGAATCACATCGCACCTGGTGACTGAAAACATCTGAGTAATCGACGACTCACCACTCACTCCACCCCCATCCACGAGCAGAATCCCCGTACGCGCACCCTGCTTGCATGAAAGCTTTTCGCCTGGTCGACGAATCAGATCATTCACTTGAAGATCAATTGGTTCCGACCACTTTAAAAACCATTAGATAAAGCCGTCGCGCTCCCTTCTCATGCTCTGCCACCAAACGGAAACGACCCGATAATCCCACCCAACTCTGATCTCTACACGCACCTACCACTTCGACCTCTTCCAACAAAATTATTGTCCCATTCGCATTCGACCGGATTCTCAAAACCTACGACGCGCAAATTGGCCGAGAAGATATCACAACATTCGCATTCTCTCTGCGCTTCGAACGATCCATTTCTGAGCACTAAAGGTGAATATTATGCTAGGGGGAAAGCAGTGCAGATGCACAGGATATACAAGTCTGCCACAACCCACGCGACATCTACGAGAGCTTGTATAAGGCTCAAATTGGAGATCGTAGGTCTTTCAACAGCTTGTAGATCCCATCTCATGTATCTCTGGAGCTTGCGCAAGCTCTTGCAATTGTCTCCACTTCACCCGTGGGCCCCGCTGTCCCTCCACTCCGCCCATGCGCGTATATTTTTGTTCACCTCTTACCGCAATATTCACTAACATAATTCTCTCCTACAGATCCTAGCTACATAAAGCGCATGATCACCAGAAGGTGTACGCGCGACGGAGGATATCAGAATGGGGAAGCTACTGAGCTTAGGACCAGCGACTAAGATCAAATATCCGATCACAATCAACAAGCTCTTGAAGAAACCCGGTGATGAGATCAAGAAACGAGAAGCATTGATCCAATTCACATTTAAATGGAAGAGACTTGTGGGCGATGATTATGGGGAAGAATGGGAGGAAGAGCAAACCACTATTGGTGACTGGGACAGTCCAGTGGAGGGACACGTGAAGTTATGGAAAATCAAGGAGGGTATGATCATCGATGGTGACATGGAGTTTATCGATATTGAGGAGGCATGCCCACATTCGATTCAATATGCAGGGCTCTGTGGAATGTGTGGGAAGGATATGACCGAGACGTCCTGGGCCAGCGCATCGAACGACACGGAACGAGCCAAGATCAACATGATCCACGACCAGAACTTTCTGACAGTTAGTGAAGGAGAGGCCTCTAGAGCCGAGCAAGAATTACAACGGCGGCTGCTGAAGCATAAAAAACTATCACTAGTTGTCGATCTGGATCAGACTATCATCCACGCCTGCATTGAACCTACAGTTGGAGAATGGCAGAGGGACCCAAAATCGCCGAATTATGAAGCTGTCAAAGATGTCAAGTCATTTCAGCTTAATGATGATGGACCCCGAGGACTAGCTTCAGGTTGCTGGTATTATATCAAAATGCGACCAGGGCTCTCAGAGTTCTTATCTAAAATCTCGGAGATGTACGAGCTGCATGTCTACACAATGGGTACCCGAGCATATGCGCTCAATATCGCCAAAATTGTTGACCCGGACAGGAAGTTATTCGGAGACCGAATAATCAGTCGGGATGAGAATGGCAATATGACAGCAAAGAGCTTGGCACGACTTTTCCCGGTGGACACGAAGATGGTGGTCATCATTGATGATCGTGCAGACGTTTGGCCAAAGAATCGACCAAATCTCATCAAAGTACATCCTTACGACTTCTTTCTGGGTATTGGAGATATCAACTCCAGTTTCCTGCCTAAAAGAGAAGAACTTCCGAAGGTGTCTCCAGGGAACAAAAAAAGAATCACGGACAAGCCAGAAGAGAAATCATCGGAGGCCACAGAAATTCCAGCTAGTGAAACTCCCACATCTAATGAAGTCAAGCCTGTGGATGGGGATGCCAGTGAAAGTGCAAAAGTCGAAGATGATGGGGCCAAGGTTAGCGCGTTGGAGGAGTTAGTCCGAATGGGAGGTGGTGACGATCAGGTCCTGCGATCAGAACAAGCTGCGGCACAAGAAAAGTTCCTCGAGAAGCAATTGACCGAACGTCCACTGTTACACATGCAGGAAAAACTCGACAGCGAGGAGGAGAATGATCAACCTAATGAAGAGAAAAATGGCGACTCGACAAACGAACATCCTCACCATAGACACAACTTACTCAAGGATGACGACGAGGAACTTCTGTACCTTGAAAAGCACTTGACAAAAGTACACACGGCTTTCTATGATGAATACAAGGCAGCGAACCTCAAGACCGTTCCTGATATTGGCAACGTTATGCCTGGTCTAAAGTATGTATTCCTTATCAAGTCTAATGTGCATTACTGACAAATTTAGGGCTCGGGTTTTTGAAGGCCTTACCTTTGTGATGTCTGGCTTAGTGCCGCTCACTTCCGATTTAATGAGGTATTTTATAATTCTATCTCAGACCAAAAATTTCATGATTGACATTTGTTGAAATATATAATAGAGTTTCTAGGCGCTAACTATACTGTTAAATATAGGACTGAAATTGCTATGTCAGCGCACAGCTTCGGTGCTGATATTCAAACCAAGTAAGTCCTCGCATTTTTCAATATTTACCCTAGCTAACGAAGTTAGGATCTCGAAAAGGGTCACCCACCTCATCGCCCCGTCGACTAAGACTCGAACTCATAAAGTTCGACAAGCAGCGAAGTACCCCAAGATCAAGATTGTCACTCAGCAATGGCTATTTGATTCAATCAGTAAATGGGAAAGACAAGACGAGGAACCATATCTTGTGAGTAATCAGAGAACTCAACTCCGTTAAATTTCTAACGACCATCAGGTCGAGATCCACGACCAAGACCGCAAGCGAGAAAGTCCATCAAGTGTACCATCTTCGATCCACGACTCTGATGATAGTGATGACGAGACAGGCAGTGATGGAGAAGAATCAGAGGTTCCCCCGAGCCAAGAAGAAGAAGCAGATTCTGAAGGTGTCATCCCCGATGACATCGAACCCGGTCAGTCACCAATAGATGACCTAAAGACTTTCGATTGGACCAGAGCAGACGACGAGCTGCAGGATTTCTTAGACGGCGACTCAGGAAACGACTCAGATACAAGCACTCTTTCTGAGAGCTCAACGCGGTCCAGCCATAAGAGCACTCGTGGTATCAAAAGAACACATGGTGAAGCGACGGATGACGAGGATAGTGATACGGGAAGTGTAACATTGAAGAAGCAACGAATCTCAAGTTCGCGAACTACGAGTCTCAAGACAGTGAAGACACCGAATAGCGGGCCTTCGGAATCAAGTCTTCCGACACCTGGCCCAACAGATGAGAAAGACTCAGGAGGAGAAAGCGAGATTCCAAATGGAGATAACGATTTCGATGATTTGGAAGCGGAGATGGAGAGGGAGTTTGAGAGGGAGAGAGAAGAACACGCCGCTGCTGGTGATGGCGGGGGTTAGGACGAACTGAGAGTGTGGGAGGAGGGCATAGATCCAGGAGTTTGGTATTTATTGTTCAACTTTTAAGCTAGTCGGTTCTTGCATACCCATGGGATGGATGGCGTTATTGGATGGAGCGGTTGAATGAGCATCTTAGGAGGCGTTAAGCAAGCAAGCGGAAGATTGATTCGATTTGACTTTCTTATGGAAGAGATATTATGGTAGTCTTTACATAAGATCATATATCTCCCCTTCTAAACAGTTCCCTCACAATTATTTCCTTTCGCAAAAGGCTGTTCAAAAGCTTGTGAGTCTCGTGAATAGAAATCAAAAATGGCAGAAATACAAAAAAGTCGCTAAATACAGCTAGCCTAAAACCCATCCCGCCTACACCTCACCTCACACATTTCAAGCCCTCCCAAGCTTCTCGCAATTGAGCCGAACACAGCACCGAAAATGCCACAAGATCTACCTCCGGCTGGAGGCTATGAGCCTGTCCAATACAAAGTACGTCATTCTCAATCGTCCCTCAATTGGAAACAGCACGAACGCGAACGGTGTTTGGACGCAAACGGATTGAATGAATGGTGTTAATGGTTGTTAATGGGTGTTAACTGTGAATAGAGAAATCTCCCCGCACGCGGTTTCCGTCCCTCGGTCATGTTGCTAGGAATGGCTGGGTTGATGACATATGGGTTTTGGAAGGTGGGACGGGGGATTAGGGAACAGAAGTGCGTTTTATACGTCCCCATTTGCCCCATTGTCCCATATCCCGAAACTTTCACACGCTCGGAAAACTGGACTAGAATGGTTGTTTTTGGGTGAAGGGTCTGGGTTAAAGGTGCAGGGTGACTGACAAGTTGAGACAGCGAGCTCGCAAGAGAAAAAATGTGGTCACGCATCTATCTCATTCCTTTGTTGACTGCGGAAGAAGATCGGGACCTGGTAAGGAGGCATTTAGCGGATCAGGCGAGAGAGAAGGAATTGCTTGGAGGTGCGACGAGTGCGTATAATTCGGATAGGTATGTTTACTCCTTCTGGGGTCGGGATGCGGGAGGGGGAGGGGTTCACTTGACTGGGGAGTCTGGGATATGGGAATTGGTGTGGGGACGTGGGCTCATTTGTTGAACAGATATGTTCGGCCGACGTATGCTATTACGCCCCATCAGAGATCGAAGTAGAGGATGTGTTTGGGAGGGTGCTTTGCAAGACCGAGCTTGGGGAAAGAGGGTTGATGTACATATTGTAGGAAGAGGGCCAATTGATTAGCATCAAATATCAGTGCTGTCCAGCTAGCATCTTGCACTTTTCGACATTCTATCAAATGTGTTTGAGGGAAATTCCCGGATTTGACGCGCTTTTGAAGATGCGACTTTCAGGTGAGGAACTCCATCAAATTGCTCTCGCTCTCGGAGCTGTACACGCCTGAAAGGCACACTTTTTCAGAGCGTTGATTTGGAGGGAGTTTTCATCCTTGTTTTGCTGGCGCATTTTTGGTGTGAGTGCGAGTCAAATGAGACCTTAATATTTTTTCCTCTCATTGAGCTGGGAAGTATTTCGATATCTCATCCACCTGGATCTGTTTTCCCTCCTTGATCATTTTGACCACTTTTTCATTATTCTTACACTCAATCCCCAATTCCTTGCCCCTTTCAATAATATACCCATTAATATAATCGATCTCCGTCTGCCTCCCCGCCCTCACATCCTGAAGCATCGAGCTCGTATTCTCCGCCGTCCTCTTCGCAAGATCCAAAACCCCAGCTTCTAAACTCTTCACCGAAAACCGCGAAGCAGTCTCAGGATCACCTGCTAATTCCGGCAGAGACCGAATTACTTGACTAGCTTCCTTTAACAGCAACACCATCAGTCCAAATACCGGGTTCTTGTCAAATAATTCCCCGTTGCGACAGTTGAAAATCACGGTTAAGGGATTTATCATTGCGTTTCCGACAAGTTTCTCTAATGTTAGGCGGAGTAACTCATTTGGGGGTACTTCTTCTGCTGCAAGTGTTTTTGCTTGAACAATCTTGTCGATCAAATATTGAGGAGCCTTGGAGTCTCCTACTCGGCCGATAATTGCGTTTCCCACGCCAGCGTGGACTGAGCGAAAAGGCCCTTGGGAGTAGATTCCATGCCAGGCTATGCAAGCTAGGTAATTTGGTCTTTCCGCAGGATCTGGGAATACTTTTTCGTTCACCTCGTCTATGGTTCCCATTCCATTCTGGGCGAAGAGGATGGTTGAGTTACACGAGAGTCTATCTTTAATAATCTCGATTGCAAAGGCTGTTTGATAGCTTTTGGTGGCCACAATGAGGTTTTGAATGGGGTATGTATCGCCGAGTATATGGTTGATATCAATGTAGTAATCGCTGGAGGTCTCTGGTATCCCCCCTGTTGTGATCTCGATTTGGCGTTCGGCGTTGCTCCAGTCGTCTAGGAGTCCACGACGGTGGAATAGAAGGGTTACTAAAGGCGGGTCCACTCCTTTTGATAGGGTATCTTCTTTGAATAAGGCTTTCTCTTTAGCCAAGGCATGAGCGAAGAGGATTCCTAAATTTCCCAGTCCTAAAATATGTATCTGCCCTTCGGATTCAAAGGACATATTTGACCACAATTCCGGGTTTTGCCTTGGGAAAGTAGATCGTGGATTGGAGGGTGCAGTCTGCAACCACTTTTGAAATATTGGAAAAGGTCTGGATTGACATATAATCTTCTGGCCCAGCTGACGGGCTCTACAATGTGCATTTGCTAGGAGGAACATCTAGGTGCTGGATCAGATCTGGTTTTATGGCTGCTCATTCTCACTACGAGATTCCTGTGGGCGTCATTGTCTGGGAAACAAAAAGCATACGCTTATGGTGCCTTGGGAAAAGATAAGTCCCGTCCCCTCATGATAGATGTCACGTTATTAGTTCTACAAGTATCCCGGGTCAAATATTTTCCTTTCCGCGTGGAATACCAGGCTGCCCCTCCAAGGCTTTTTACTAGTAGTTCTAGTAGTAGGTACTAGTAGTAGGTACTAGTAGTACTAGTACTTATAGTACAGCTAGTAGATACCTAGTACTCCGATGCCCGAACTCCTTCTCTTCCATGCGCGCATGCATGCGCTTTCATCCCACCTTCCATTTTCAAACGCAAGATTGTAAGCAATATTCTCTAATCTATCCAATCATCATCACCTAGCCTTTCATCCTGTACATCACCGCCATTCGGACGCGTTTCTCTAGGCGTGGCCTTGCAAATGCAAGGAATTCTAGAAGGAGAGAATGTCCCTCACTGGTCGAGCACCTGCAGCTTGATTGATGCCTACGCGGCCTCGCAAGGCATTCGAGAGCATGCGTGGGATTTTACAATGCCATGGTATATTGCGTTAGCTCGTCATTGGGACCTCTATCTATCCGTGCTTACGTCCAGATATTTTCCGTCAAAAGTATTTTCTTCCTTCATTCGCCTTTTCTTACCTCGTCTGCCTGAAACATTTTCTCTTGAGGCGCATTTCTTCAGTATCAGTATATCGTGCCATTGCTTCTCAATTCGAGTATATGCTGCAGGCAGCAGTAATTAGCTACAGCCATGTCGCACTCAGATAATCTCTATTCTGGCAATGATGATTCCGATGTCGAGTCGTTTGGCGACGAACTCAGCCCAACAGATGGATACTTTCACGGTCACAGGAACATGCCCACACATATGATGGTGCCGGATCCGTCTCAGCGTTGTAACTCTGCAGACGATAAAGTTCTGATAGCCAGGCGTGAAGCGAGATCAGAGTCTGAGGGGCAATCCAGAAGTTCGGACACTCCATCACTAGCCCAAATGTACCCATCAGCTGCCTACGCGTCACCTCGATCGAGTAACACCGTATCCTCTCCAGCTCCAAATACTCCTGCTTCGCCAGTATCACCCAACGGCTTCGCTCCCGTATCCCCCGCACCACCGCCCGCCTACTCTGTCCCACCTGCAGGATCTTTGTCTTCTCCAGTGTTACCAGAAAGCAGGACTTATAGCGCCTTTGAACCTCATATGCTCGAGCACGGTTTTTCTTCAAATTTTGAGCCAGAAAGCATGGGAAGACCAATTGAGGAAGCTGACGAAAGGACACCTCTATCCAGGCGGCCAACAAAGAAAACTGGTCGTTCTCGAATTCGTACTATTGTCCAGAAACTATTGTTTCTTGCCCTGGTATTCGCTGTCATATCGGGCATTATGACTTCGATTTTTAGTTGGAACACATCTGTACGCTTTTATTTCCATTCTGCAAGGATATCCGCAATGTCTTTCTCAAATGAAGCCAATATGGCATTGAGTCATTCCATTCATTACCCAAAGCTCCACTGCAATCTATGTCTTCAATATCTAGCAGTATACTCAACTGGAGCTAACTTGTCTCGACGTTCTTAGACCGACGACCCCTCGGATACGCCAGTCACTGGTTCATATTGCACCTCTGCCACCTACCAGAAAGATAACGTTATCCTTGAATTTGATGATTCCCACGACTTGAATATAGCTCAAGTGACCCATGAAGGTCATAGCTCTCGAGGCGCCGCTCATGTGAGAACCGCTGGAGAAATACGGCTCCGAAGATTACCGAAAGATTCAACACAGAGACCTCACTTCGCCTTGAATACTAGGGTTAGCAATAGGGCCTTGGGAGGTAAGACGCTCTGGGATAAGAGCACTGGAACTTTTAAAATTAGCACCCCAAAATACGCCCGGTTACGTTCTTCTGGACCCCATTGTATTTCTGTTGAAATAACAGCATGGATTCCTGAGGGTTTCAAGCTCAACAATCTCGAGGTTTCCTCTGTCACGCTGTCTTTGAGAGTGTTTGACGATCTGAATATCGAGATGTCAGGCTATTCAAAATTTTCCTCCATATCTGGAGATATTTTCTTTCCGAAAATTGAACTGCCAAACTCTATATCGAAGACTGGCGTCACCCAGCTCGATTCGACTCCCAGTCTCGAGTTGTCGCCATCCTCGACCAAATCTCAGCCGCCTTTCTCCATTCTAGGACACTTGTTTGCTTCCCGCCGAATTGATATTGAGACCGTTTCGGGGATGATAAGTGGCCTGTATCCACTTTACGATCATCTAGGACTTTATTCACAATCCGGTATGTAAAATAACTCCCATTTGGTCATTTTGGGGCCTTTTTGATCTCGGAATTTTGTAGGTTCTGTCGTAGTCGGCGTCTTTCCTCATGTAATAGATCCTCAAGTGCCAGCGTCTGCCGAACTTGATTGCAAGACATCTTCAAGCAGTATCAACATCCACCTACCCGTGTTGGGACGAGATACCCCAAAATTCAGGCCACCTCCTCGTGATTATGTCACTCACGTACAATCAACTGCTGGGAGTATCGATGGATCCTTTTATCTCGGAACAGATGGTACTTTTAAGAGTACTTCTGGCGGACTCAGACTGACGATCCTTCCGGTTACACAACCTGAGTCGAAATCCGTGGTGACAAGCGCTTTACAGACTGATTCAAAGAGCGGTACTACAGATGTAGAGATTCTGGATCCCATTTTTCTCTCTCTTCTTCCAAGCGACAAAAATGGAGCTCCGAGTGATGTGCCAGAACCATACCAACCAATTGGTGAAGACGATCCTTACCAATTGTTTCCACCACCGTCCATCTCGGAGGATATGCTCGAGACAGATGCAAAGAGAGGCATTAAAGAGCCGAAAATGCGTTCTACACAATCTACCCATGCTTCAATCTCTGGATCAATATCAGTAAGCTATCCCCAAGCGTGGGAGGGAACAATATCAGCAAAAGCCATTTCGGGGAGTCTAGATGTGTCAGGTAAAGGAGTCCAGATTATCCGGGAGAAGAATGGATGGGGTAGTAAAGAGGTTGTGGCCAAGAAGGGTGTCGATAATGAAGGAGAGGGAAGTTCGGTAAATCTACACAGTATCGCCGGAGGACTGCAATTCAGAGTCAGTTGAAATGTGATTAAGGATTTGTGATTGCTTATGAGGGGAGTTTTGCATATCTGGGTGGATATTTGATGTGTATTGAAAACGGGAAATAGGGCTTCTCGGGCGTACTGGATTGGGCTGGGGATGATGACTCATTATATATAACGTCTATCCCTGTGTACCGGAAAAACCTGCGTGCCGGAAAAAATGATAGGTACCTTCACTTTAAGCATCTTAAAATCCATACACACCTTAATACCCTCTCATAATATTTTATAAGTTGTATTTTGTAACCACTCCCAGACACCCAAAACCCCTTCTACTAAATTATTATATTATTATTATTACTCTTATACCTGATCTACAAAGAGCCTTTTTTTATAATATAACAAAGTTCTTCTACTATAGCTCTACTACCAAGCTTATATTACCCCTAATACTTAATAAAAAGATCTTATTCAAGCTCTAAAACATTATTACTATATAGGAAATCGTTATTAGTCTTATAGCTAATATGGCACTCGATTTTCTGTATAATCACTACACAAATCTGTACTTTGGATCAAAACAAATGACAATTCTGGTTAGTACAAACCGACCCCTTAATATTTACGCCGTAGTTTACAGTGAAATTGTGAAGCCTTAGGCATAAAGGCCAACCGTGGCTGGAGGTACTGTGATGGCTGGTGCGCTACGTCCAGCTTAGTAATCTTTTATTTGCATGCAGGTGGTCAGAACTCGTGGCGCATTCTTAGAACCCAAAACACCGTCCAATTTCAACTGCTTGCACAATACAACTTAGTGGAGCTATGTTGAAGGAACCCTCTTTCGCTATCTACAAATCAGGCGCGAGGGTGATGACGTGAAGGTAATTTTCTAGTGGGAGGGGTTGGAATGTTTAAGGGTGGCTATGGAACACGACTTATATAAAAGTTTAGGAGACGTCGAGATATGTAGAAAGTTTGACATGTTTGAAGTCCAAGTACCTATTATTTTTTTTGGCACACTGGTTTTTTCGGCATGCAGGGATGGACGTTAGATCACGAATATCAGTTCAATCTTGTCATTTTATGGTGTTATTGTGGTCAAACTTGCATTTGGGCGGTTGAGGGGTATGGGCATACGGAACAAGCGCCACGCGATTCATCATTGGATATTCGCTTGAGGGTCATGCGCCATCTCGGTCATACATCGCCTGATTCTTAACCCTCTCTTTGCACTCTTTTCGTTTCGTTTCGATCCTGTCCTCTTTCATCTGGGCAACTACAGCCACCGTACCAGTTACGAGGAAATCTCTAAACCCACATCTTTCGTCATGTCCACCTCTGGCGTAGCAGATGGTCCCTTCGTCAAGTTCGAGGGCGGGGACGTTCTAGGAAACGACGTCGCATACTATCCGGATCTGAAGGACAACGTCAAGAAGCTCAAGGACATAATCCTAAACAAGCCCGGCTCACTATATTATGCCTTCAAAACTCTTGGAAAGTTCCGAAAAGGATTGATAGTCTTCGGTACTATTGCATCAGTCTACTCGGTTACGGTCGCCGACGACTGGAAGTACGAGCTAGGCAAGCAAGTTGTATATTGGTTTGGAGCTATTGCAGGCGGCTATCTTGGTGGCCGTGCGGGATAAGCTTTGGGCTCATCGGTGGAATCCTCGGCGGCCTCGCTGGCGGCATCATTGGCGGATTGGCTAGCAAAGGCGCGTACTCTATGCTGGCAGACTGGTTCTTCGGTGGTAGCTCCGGCCAAAGTGCAAATGATCTTCTCAAACCGGTCCTGGATGTGATGCGCGGATACGTCAGAGAGCACATCAAACATTCCGGAAAGAAGTTCCACGTGCACCAGGTCCTTGCTACTCATATGTCGAGCATACATACTGATCCGTCGCAGAGAGGCCTCATTGCACGACAGATGGTCAATACACCAAGCGTAGAACAGCGGGATATCAAGGTATGTAATTCCAGATATATTCCCTCCTCCCCATTCTCATACTGAGTATCGCCTAGGGCCTAGCGACAATCATCTGGGTTGTGACGGATGACGATACTCTCCCAACGAACGCCGGCAATCCCAGTGATTTGATCACTTTGATAAACTGGGCTACCAGAAACCTACCTCGATGGGAGCAATTAGACAACAACAGTGATACTATCGAAGTCGCTGTAGGGCAAGACTATGTCTATCAACAACACAATAATGGCAAGATTTGGCGATATAATACAGCTACATGAGATAATATCGACAATAACTGTAATACGGTTGAGATCGCTACAGGGGGCAGGTATATTTATCAATGACACAAAGAGGTGAAATGTTCTTTGCCAATTGTGTTCATATTTTCTCGAAATAGTTGATCAACCTTGTCTTGATAGGTATTCTTTAGAGGTGCAAAGACTTCAATATTACAGGGCTGAAGCTTGTGGGTGGTATAGGAAGGGAGGCGACAGAGGATAATATTGTTTTCAAAACAAAACTCCAAGACTTTGGGGGTCTTAAATGTTCTAAATCTATTGGAAATTAATACTTGTAGTTTCTGATTAGTCTGTTCTTTGGTTTGGAAATCGAATATATACTTGAGCCACTCAAAGTTAATCTTAGAGTCAGTATATCCGAATTTGGTATATGTATAGTACCATTCAGAAGTAGGGAATATAGTTTAGTTACTTTGATGGATAGTGGCTGGCCAAATAATTATTGGTAATAAAAATCTACTATTTCTACTAATATACTTAATGACAGTTACTATGGTTCACTTAATATCTGTATTTCTATAGTCTTGCTAATTGTCTTTACTTACAAGGATCTTAATAGAGTTGAGTATATATAGTATAACTTTTGTCTTGTTTATATTATAAACGTTTTCTGGTAGTATAGCCAAAATTTTTAGAATCTTTTCGATTATTTTAAATCAGTGTATTATCTTATTATATATATTCGTTTTATAGCGTTTCTAGTCTATTGCCTTTATCTATTGTGATTTAAGTACTGGATAATACTTTTGAAATACTTAAGCCTAGTTCTTATTCAGAAGCTTAATTACTTTATCTATTATAGAATGCCGGCGAGCAATACTAAAGGCAAGGAATAGTAGATACTTGATTTGTATAGGATTTTCAAGGTCAGCTATTTGTTTTATATACGTTTCAAAGACTTTCTTCTTTAATAGAATAAGATATTATTGGTCTTAGACCTTTTCTTTTTTTGAGCACTATTTATAATTACGATAATAAAGAGTAGTCAAAGAAACTCTACTATATTTTGATCTGATATTGTATATTTGAGACTTTTCTGACAGAGAGGCCTCTGCAAAGGCTTTATTGACGTGGTCGCTTATAAAGTATTATCTCCTGTATCTTACAAAGAGATGGGATGGGGATTGGAATAACTGAGTGGTATTTGTGCGGAATATAACATGTGTGGCTGCTTGTGAAAACTTCTAGAAAAATGCTACATTTTCATGCAATATTTATAAAATACGTAATAAAATACAACTAGTGGCCGTAAAATAAAATATTAGGTAAAATATTATAGGACGTGCGGAGCTCTAACCAAAAGTCGTTAGTTACCTCCACTTAAGGTACAGATCCGCGTAGCAATCATG
>Ga0182030_10015477_pt1 | contig 14944 bp, 15 predicted proteins | sample 812S3MmetaG_FD_121299 | JGI IMG/M metagenome (GOLD analysis project Ga0182030, IMG submission 121299) | Permafrost microbial communities from Stordalen Mire, Sweden - 812S3M metaG (Illumina Assembly) | ecosystem: Environmental > Terrestrial > Soil > Wetlands > Permafrost | place: Sweden... | reverse complement strand
AGGGGTGGATCGAACCGCACCATCTGCGCTGACCCACGACCGGCGGCTACAGCCAGTACACGAAAATAAACAGGCCCAGCCAGACCACGTCCACGAAGTGCCAGTACCACGCGACCGCCTCGAAGCCAAAATGCCGTTGCGGCGTGAAATGACCGTTCATCACCCGGAACCAAATGACGGTGAGCATGATGGCGCCCAGGGTGACGTGCATGCCGTGAAAGCCGGTCAACATGAAGAAGGTGGATCCATAGACCCCGGTGCCCAGCTGCAGCCCGAGTTCGGTATACGCTTCGTGATACTCGGTCGCCTGCAAGAACACGAAGGTGAATCCCAGCAAGAAGGTCGCCGCCAGAAAAAACTTCAGGCGCGCCCTGTGACCTGCGATCAGCGCATGGTGCGCGATCGTCACCGTCACACTGCTCGATAGCAGAATGGCGGTATTGATGGCCGGCAGGCCGAGCGCGGGGATGGTCGAGAATGTGCCGTTGGCGCGCGGACCCAAGGAGGCCGGGCCATTCGTAGGCCACACGCCGTCGTAGTTGTTCCATAGCAGCAGCTTGGTGAAAATCTTGACGCCGTCGCCGCTCAGCCAGGGAACCGAGAAATTGCGCGCATAGAACAGCGCGCCGAAGAATGCCGCGAAGAACATGACCTCGGAAAAAATGAACCACATCATTCCCATGCGGAAGGAACGGTCCACCGCCAGGTTGTAGACGCCGCGCTGATTCTCCCCGATGACCGTGTTGAACCAGAACGCGAACAGCGAGATCAGCATGAGGAATCCCGGGATCAGCGCCCAGGCCGGCAGCCAGTTGTTGAGCGTGGCAACCGCCCCGCCCATCAGGATGAACAGCGTCACCGATCCGTAAATCGGCCACGGGCTGCCGTGGGGAATGTAGTAGCTGTTATGGTCTGCTTCCGTAACGTGCGCGTGCGCCATGGTTCGATCTCTTCAATTAAAAATGAGTTTAACTGCCCGCTTTCGGGCTTGCCGCAGTTTGCGTCGTATCAAAGAACGTGTAAGCCAGCGTGAGCTTGTCCACATAGGCCGGCAATTGCGGATCCACGATGAAGCGCACCGCCATATTGCGTCCTTCCCCTGCCTGGAAGCGCTGCGGACTGAAGCAAAAGCACTTGGTCTTGTGGAAATACTGCGCACCCACGCTCGGCGAAATGCTGGGCACGGCCTGCGCTACCGAGGCTGCCGAAGTCAGATTCCTGGCATAGAACTCGGCGTCGTAAAGTTTTCCAGGATGCACGCGCATCGAGGCGACGCTGGGGCGGAACTCGAAGCTGCCGACCGATGCGGGATCGGCGACGAATTCAATCGTCACCTCGCGGTTCGGGTCGATCGCCTCACGCACCACCGCAGGGCCCTCCTTGGCCTGGGCATTGCCGATGCCGGCCACCTTGCACAGCACGCCGTAGAGCGGCACCAAAGCCCAGCCGAATGCGAACGCGCAGGCCGTCATCGTCAGCAGCGCGTAAACCAGCTTGCGGTTCGCGCGCCGTTGCTGATCCCGGGTTTGTCCGGGGGGATTCGGGTCCCTGGAATCCATCAGTGGTGGCTACGATAAATCAATAGCGCAATGATCCCGAAATAAAAAGCCAGCACCACCGCCAGCAGCCCCAAGGCGCTGTTGCGTATGCGGCGCGCAGTTTGCGAATCCGCCTGGCTCATTTGACCTCAGGCGCGATTGTGAAGCTGTGGTAGGGCGGAGGCGAGCTCAGCGTCCACTCCAGGCCGGTCGGAGTCGCGCCGTCCCACACGACCGCGCTGGCCTTCTTGCCGCCGCGCACGCACTGAATGATCAGGATCGCGAACAGAATCTGCGACAAGCCGAAGCCGAAGCCGCCGATCGAAGACACCATGTTCCATTCGGTGAACTGCACGGCGTAATCCGGGACCCGGCGCGGCATGCCGGCCAGTCCCAAGAAGTGCTGCGGGAAGAACAGCACATTGACGAATATCGCCGACAGCCAGAAGTGCCACTTGGCGAGCGCCATGTTGTACATGTGGCCGGTCCACTTGGGCAGCCAGTAGTACACCGCCCCCATGATCGCGAAAATCGCCCCGGGCACCAGCACGTAGTGGAAGTGCGCGACCACGAAATAGGTCTGGTTATACTGAAAATCCGCCGGCACGATCGCCAGCATCACGCCGGAGAAGCCGCCGATGCTGAACAGGAACAGGAAGGCGATGGCGAACAGCATGGGCGGTTCGAACGACAGCGAGCCGCGCCACATCGTGGCCGTCCAGTTGAAGACCTTGACCCCGGTGGGCACGGCGATGAGCATGGTCGACATCATGAAGAACACCTGCGCCGCCTCGGGCATGCCGTCGACGAACATGTGGTGCGCCCAGACGATGAACGACAGAAAGGCGATGGACGCGATGGCGTAGATCATCGAGGTGGCGCCGAACAGCGGTTTGCGGGAGAAAGTCGGCAGAATCTCCGAGATGATGCCGAAGGCCGGCAAAATCATGATGTACACCTCCGGATGCCCGAAGAACCAGAAGATGTGCTCGAACATCAGCGGATCGCCGCCGCCGGCCGCATTGAAGAAGCTGGTCTTGAAGAAATGGTCGGTCAGCAGCATGGTCACCGCGCCGGCGAGCACCGGCATCACGGCGATCAGCAAATAAGCGGTGATCAGCCAGGACCAGCAAAACAGCGGCATCTTCAGCAAGGTCATGCCGGGGGCGCGCATATTCATGATGGTGACGATCACGTTGATGGCGCCCATGATCGAGGAGGCACCCATCATGTGAACCGCGAAAATCAGCATCGGAAAGGCGTTCCCGGTCTGCAGGATCAGCGGCGGGTACATGGTCCAGCCGCCGGCGGGCGAGCCGCCCGGCACGAACAGGGTGGACAGCAGCAGGGTGAAGGCGAAGGGCAGGATCCAAAAGCTGAAGTTGTTCATGCGCGGCAACGCCATGTCAGGAGCGCCGACCTGCATCGGCACCATCCAGTTCGCGAGGCCGACGAAAGCCGGCATGACAGCGCCGAAAATCATGACGAGCGCGTGCATGGTGGTCATTTCATTGAAGAAGCCCGGATCGACCAGCTGCATGCCCGGTTGGAACAGTTCGGCGCGAATGATCATCGCCATTGAACCGCCGATGAAAAACATGATCAGGCTGAACACCAGGTACATGGTGCCGATGTCTTTATGGTTGGTCGCGAACAGCCAACGCTTGATGCCGGTGGCCGGCCCATCGTGGTGATCGTGGTCGTGATGGGCGTGGTCGGTGTCGTGTGAGGCGTGGGCCATGGTGCAATGACTCTCTATAATAAGGTGCTTAATTCGAACTTTCGGGCAGCGCTTGCGCCGAACGCGGCGGTTCGGCGCCGGGCGCGGCGGCCTGCTTCAGCGCGGCCTTCTGCTCGTCCACCCACTTCTTGAACTCGTCGGGCGTTCGCACGTCCACGACCACCGGCATGAAGCCGTGATCCCGGCCACACAGCGAGGTGCATTGCCCGCGATAGATGCCTTCCTTGCCGGGCTCCACGCGGAACCACAATTCATTGACGAAACCCGGAACGGCGGAGCGCTTCACGCCGAAATCCGGAACCCACCAGGCATGGATCACATCCTGCGAGGTCAGCAGCAGGCGCACCTTGGTGCCGCTGGGCACGACCATGGGGTGGTCTACCTCCAGCAAGTAGTTGCCATTATCAACCGTGGACGGGTCGATGCCGGAGTGCAGCTGGCGCGCAAAATTCGAGTCGCGCGACAGGGTCGAAAAAAAATTCACGCCCTCGCCGGCGTCCATGTACTGATATTGCCACTTCCACTGATAGCCGGTGACGCGGATCGACAGCTCTGACTTGGTCGTGTCCTCCATTTTGAGGATGACCTCCGCTGCCGGCACCGCCATCACCACCAGGATCAGCACCGGAATGATGGTCCAGATGATTTCGACCTTGGTACTGTGCACCATCGTGGTGTCGGGAATGGCGCCCTGGGAATGCCGAAACTTCACCAGCGAATAGATCATGGCGCCGAACACCACCACCGCGATGCCGACGCAGATCCAGAACACCTCCATGTGCAAGCCGTAGATTATCCGGCTCAAGTCGGTGACGCCCACCGGCATGTTGTAGCCGTTGGAGGTGTTGGTGTTGGCCATCGCGTTACCTGCCGCGAGAGCCGCCGGCAAGCACGCCCGGGCCCGCGGGAATCCGCGCGGCCGCAGAATGTTGTTGTCGTTGCCGGTTGCCCTGGTGACGCTCATTCGAATCCTCTATGTCAAATCGCTGTCAAGCGGTGGCGATTCGTTCATCCCGCCCACCATGTTACTCAAGCGCTCGGCGAGCCGGCAGCGCTCCTCTTCGGTGAGGAAACTGCCGATCTCGAAAGCTTTCCCGCTACTCTCGATCATCAGCCTGCTCGGGTGCTGAGGCAGGCGCGGACTGCGGAGTCTAACCTTCGCCCAATGCCGCGCAAACTCCTGTTTTGCCTCGCCGCGCCGCGAACGCGTCACCAGACAGATTCGCGAATCCGTGATCAGCACGGTTTGCGTCTCGCGGCCGCGCTGCATGCTCAATCGAAGCGCAAGCCAAAGCAGTGCCATCTCCAAGCCCCAGAACACCAGCACCGGCCATAGACCTTGCAGGGCGAAGAATAGCGAAAAAGTCAGTGAAAACAAACAAGTAGAGATGAAAAAAAGCTTGGCCCCGGAGCGGCTCAACGAACAATTGGGCGCCAGATCGATGCGCAGCTCCATGCGACCAAGGATAACTCATCGGCCCGGGGAACGGATTCGCAGTTGGCGCTCGATTTCCTGCAGCGAGATCGACTCCTCGGTGCCGTGGCGCCGCGCAGCGGCGAGCGGCGCCCACGCCTGGCCGTACACCACTTCGTAGGTGGCGGGCAGCCGGCCCGCGTGTCGATGGGCCTCGTAAGCCGTCTCCAGCGCCGCGAATTTGCGCGGCCCGGTCAGCGCCTTGGATCTGCCGGCCATGGCATTGCGAGAGCCTGCCGCTTGCAGGTCCGCGGCCAGGTGCCGCACATCCGTATAGGTCAGGGTATAGCGCTCGACATCGAGCACCGGCGCGGCGAATCCGGCGCGCACCAGCGCATCGCCCAGATCGTGCATGTCGAGGAATCGATGCACGCGAAGTTGCGAATCCACTTGTTGCCACGCCGCGCGCAGCTCCCGCAGCGTGTCCGGACCCAGGCTGCTAAAGCTCAAGAATCCGCGCGGCGCCAGCACGCGGCGGAACTCGCCGAACACACGCTCATGGTCGCACCATTGCAGCATGAGATTGCTGAGGATCAGATCGACGCTGCCGTCCGCCAGCGGCAAGCGCTCGGCATCCGCGCCGACCCGGCTGAAGGCGAGCCGCCGGAATCGCCGGCGCGAGGCGGCGCGCAACATGCCGAGCGACGAGTCCATGGCGATAACGCGGGAGCTAGGGTAACGGCGCGCGAGCGCGCGGCTTGCATGGCCCGTGCCGGCGCCCGCGTCGAGAATCACGCCCGGCGCCAAGTCCGTCAAATCCAGGCGCTCCAGCAGCTGCCCGCGCACCGCGGCATGCAATACCGCGGCGCCATCGAAGGTGGCGGCGGCGCGATCGAAGGATCGGCGCACCCAGGAGGGGTCGAGGGCCGAGGTCTCCACCGGTCAGTGAGCTAGGTGGAAAGCGAATTGGTAATTGAGCAGGATTCCGATGAACACGCTCATGCCGACATAGTTGTTGTTGAGAAAGGCGCGAAAGCAGGCCTCGCGTTCGCGCGCGCGAATCAGCCACAGTTGATAAATGCAGAACATCGCGGCCGCGAGCAATCCCGCGTAGTACCAGTTTCCCATGCGGGCGAGATGGCCGGCGAGGTACAAGGAGCCCAGCGCCATGGCCTGCAGCACCGCGATGATGTGCCGATCCGAGTCGCCGAACAGGATCGCGGTGGAGCGCACGCCGATGGCCATATCATCGTCTCTATCCACCATGGCATATATGGTGTCGTACGCGGTCACCCACAGCATATTGCCGAGCAACAGCAGCCACGCGACCCGCGGCACCGCCTCCAGCTGCGCCGCGAATGCCATGGGGATTCCCCATCCGAAGGTCACTCCGAGGTAAAGCTGCGGCACCGAAAGAAAGCGCTTGACGAACGGGTAGGTGACCGCAAGCAGCGCGCCGCCGACGGCGAACAGCAGCGTGAAGCGATTCAATTGCAGCGCCAGCATGAGTGCGATCATGCACAGCACGGTGAACAGCAGCAGCGCTTCTATGGTGGATATTCTCCCGGACGCCAGTGGCCGCTGCTTGGTGCGGGCGACGTGAGGATCGAAGCTGCGGTCCGCATAGTCGTTGATGACGCAGCCGGCGGAGCGCATCAGCACCGTCCCGGCCACGAAGATGATGAACAGATGCGCGTTTGGAAGCCCGCGGCCGCCGATCCATAGCGCCCACAAGGTCGGCCATAACAGCAGCCAGATGCCGATCGGCCGATCCAGGCGCATCAGCCGCACATAATCCGCCATGGAGCCCAGGATCCTCGGCAGCTCGTTCGTGGACCACGGGTGAAACCGGACCCGGAAGACGATCCAACGCCAGCGCTCGAGCAGCATTTGCGCCAAGTCATCGCCCGATCGAGGTAGCCTCACCGAGTGCCTCTAGACGCCGCCGACTGCGGGCAGGAACAATTCCTGAATCAGCAAGGGCGCGCCACGCAAGAAAAACCGCGAGCGCCGGGCCCACACACCGATGGGCTGTAACTTGGCCGCGCGCAAGGCGCGCACGCTGAGCGCGTCATCGACCGGCAAACTGCGGTACTCGTAGGCGCTGCGTTCGACATTGCTCAACGCGCCCAAGGTCTCGCCCAGCGCGGCATTGCCTAATTCCGCCAGCCACGGATGCGCGCACAGGGTGGAGTCAGGCATCACCGTTTGTGCATAGACGCATATCTCATCGCCGCAGCGCATTTCGACATCCCGGAACAAGCCGGCGGCATCCGCGGACGGCAGTGCGGATTTGTGTACCGCGCTGAGCAGTCCGGACCATTGGTCGACCAGCCGAAAATCGAAGCGGCTGCCGCACGCTGATTTAAGCCGCTGCGTCAGCAGACCCTTGCCGATGAGCCAGGGACGCAGCCGTGGGTCCATCGGCAGCTGTCCCAGCCGTTCCGCCGGCATCCACTGCGGTTCAACTCGTCGCATATTCTTGAGCGCCATTCGGGCATTCTACCCGACCCGACCGTATTGCTCTGCGCTGCCCACCCAGCGGCGGATGAGCGGCGCCACATGCGAGGGCCAGTCGCGCAGCAGCGTCTCCGCGGCAACCTGGACCTTGGGCAGCAAATCGGCATCACGCAACAGGTCGGCGACCCGCATCTGCGCAAGACCGGTCTGGCGCGTGCCGAGCAATTCGCCCGGACCGCGCAACTGCAGATCGCGCCGCGCGACTTCGAATCCATCGTTGGTACTGCGCATCACCGCGAGGCGCTCGCGCGCCAGCGGCGACAGCGGCACGCGATACAGCAGCAGGCAGGAACTGGCGTGCTGGCCCCGACCCACGCGCCCGCGCAGCTGGTGCAGCTGCGCAAGCCCCATGCGCTCCGCATTCTCGATGATCATGAGCGTGGCGTTGGGCACATCCACACCCACCTCGATCACGGTGGTTGCCACCAGAAGCTGGATCTCGCCTTGCTTGAAGCGCAGCATGGTGCGCTCCTTCGCCGCCGGCGGCATGCGCCCGTGCACCAATTCCACGCTCAAATCCGCCAAAGCCTCGGCCAAGGCTGCCTTGGTTTCTTCCGCCGCCTGGTAGGGCATTTCCTCGGATTCGTCGATCAGCGGGCAGACCCAGTAGGCCTGCCGGCCCTCGAGGCACGCCGCTCTGATGCGCTGGACTACCTCGTCGCGGCGCGCGTCGGTGAGCACCACGGTTTTCACCGGCGTGCGCTGCGGCGGCAGTTCATCGATCACCGAAACATCGAGATCGGCATACGCCGTCATGGCGAGAGTGCGCGGGATCGGCGTGGCCGTCAAGATCAACTGATGCGGTTGATGCCCATCCTGGGCGCCCTTTTCGCGCAATGACAGGCGCTGATGCACACCGAAGCGGTGCTGTTCATCGACGATGACCAATGCCAGCGAAGCAAATTCAACCTGCTCTTGAAACAGCGCATGCGTGCCGATCACGATTGCGGCGCGCCCGTCGCGAATGGCGCCGAGCGCCGCTTTTCGCGCCTTGGCGCTCTGGCGTCCGGTCAGCAGCGTAACGCCGACCTGCAGAGGCTCGAACCAGCGGCAGAAATTCTGCGCGTGCTGGTCGGCCAGGAGCTCGGTGGGCGCCATCAGCGCCACCTGCCGGCCCGCTTGCACCGCCAGCGCGGCGGCCAGGGCCGCAACCAAGGTCTTGCCGCAGCCCACATCCCCCTGCACCAAACGCAGCATCGGTTGCGGGCGCCGCATGTCCCGCTCGACCTCGATGAGCACCCGCTGCTGCGCCCGGGTCAGGCGAAACGGAAGCGAGGCCAGCAATTTGGCTTTGAGCGCGCCATCGCTTTGCAGCGCCCATCCCGGGTCGCTTTGAATGCGCCGCCTTAAGAGCTTGAGCGAAAGTTGGTGGGCGAGCAGTTCCTCAAAAGCCAGCCGGCGCTGAGCCGGATGTCGCCGGGTAACCAGTAGATCCACGGGCGCGCCCTTCGGCGGCTTATGCACATAGTGGAGAGCCTCGACCAGGTTCGGCAGGCGCGAATCCGCCAACAACGGCCGCGGCAGCCAATCCTGGGGATCGTGGTTGGTGACCTGCTCCAGCGCCATGCGGACCAGCAGCCTCAGGCGCCCCTGAGTCACGCCGGCAGTGGCGGGGTAAATGGGCGTGAGATGATCCTCGACGACGCTCGCCGCGCGCGGATCGACGCGCCGGTATTCCGGATGAACCATCTCCAAGCCGGTGGTCGCGCGGCGCGCCTCGCCGAAACAGCGAACCCGCGCGCCGCGGCTCAAGGCCTGCTGCTGTGACGCGGTGAAATGGAAAAATCTTAAAGTAAGGAAACCCGAACCGTCGCTGATCCTGCAGAGCATCTGTCGGCGGCCGCGGAACACGACCTCCGTCAGCAGCACCTCGCCCTCGACCGCCGCCCGCTGTCCGGCGCGCAATTCGCCCAAGGGAACCAGGCGCGTGCGATCCTCGTAGCGCAACGGCAGGAGAAAAAGCAGATCCTGGGTGGTTTCAACGCCGAGCTCGCGCAGGCGCCCGGCCAGCATATCGCCGACCCCGCGCAACACCGTGACCGGCCGCGGCTCGGTCACAACGCGACGATGCACTCCACTTCGACCTGCGCTGCGCGCGGCAGCGCGGCCACGCCGACGGCGGCGCGCGCAGGATAGGGCTCGCGGAAATACTCGGCCATGACCTTGTTGACGAGCGCGAAGTGCGAGAGATCGGTCAGGAATACCGTTGCCTTGACCACATCATCGAGGCTTGCGCCGGCAGCCACGACGATGGCCTTCAGGTTGTCGAATACCTGGCGCACCTGCGCCTCGAAGTCCCCCTTGACCAGCTCCATGGTCGCCGGATCCAACGGGATCTGGCCCGAGACCCAAATGGTATTGGCGACGCGCACGGCCTGGGAATAAACCCCGATGGCGGCCGGCGCATCGGCGGTCGATATGATTTGCTTGCTCATGGCGTCAATTATGCTTGAGTGCGCGCTGCGCGGTCAGGTCAATGTGCGGTGAACCCGCCGTACGTCCGGCATGCGCCGGATGGTCCTGATCACCTGCGCCAGGTGCTTGCGGTCGCGCACTTGCAGGAGAAACTTGAGCGACGAGCTGCTCACGTCGCGCTCCTCCAGCGACACTTGATCGATGTTGGTTTCCGTGCCGGCGACGCTCGCGGCGACGGCAGCCAGTACGCCGACCCGATTGTTGATTTCCAGCTGTATCTCGGAACTGAACAGGCGGCCATGGGTGGCCTCCCAGGCGACCGACAGCCATTTTTCCGGCTGCTTGCGATATTCGGCGAGATTGCCGCAATTCTGCCGATGGATCATCACGCCGCGGCCGGCGCTCAAGTACGCCATGATCGGATCGTTCGGGATGGGAAAGCAGCAGCGCGCGTAGCTGACCAGCAACCCTTCGGTGCCCGCGATCATCAGCGGCGCGCTGCTCGGCTGTGCCTGCTCGCTTGCTTCCGTATGTGGATGCAGGCGGCGCGCAACCAGGGGCGCCAGGCGCTCACCCAAGCCAATCTTTTCATACAGCTCATCGGCGTCCCGCAGATTGAACTCCTTGACCACGGCCTCGATTTCGGCGGGCGGAACTTTCTTCAGGCTGATCGAGAATTCATCCAGCGCCTGCTCGAGCAGGCGCCGCCCGAGCTCCAGCGCTTCGCCGCGCTTGAGATTCTTCAGGTACTGGCGGATCGCCGCGCGCGCCTTCGCGGTCACCAGGAACGAGGACCACGTGGGGTTCGGGGTCGCGCCCTTCGCGGTGATGATCTCCACCGTCTGGCCGTTGCGCAGCGGGGTGCGCAGCGGCACCAGGCGGCGGTCAATCTTGGCCGCAACGCAGCGGTTGCCGACGTCGGTATGAATGGCATAGGCGAAATCGACCGCGGTGGCCCCGGTGGGGAGGCGCAGGATCTTTCCCTTTGGCGTGAACACGTACACCTTGTCGGGGAACAGGTCGACCTTGACGCTCTCGAGGAATTCCTCGGAACTGCCGCCCTCCTGTATTTGCACCAAGCTGGCAAGCCACTCGCGTGCGCGGTCGTGCTCGACCCCGCCGAAAGCGTCGCCGCCCGATTTGTACTTCCAATGGGCCGCGATCCCGGATTCGGCGACCCGGTGCATCGGCTCGGAGCGGATCTGCACCTCGATCGGAATGCCGTTCGGGCCGAACAGTGTGGTGTGCAGCGACTGATAGCCGTTCACTCGCGGTATGGCGATGTAGTCCTTGAATCGCCCGGGCATGGGCTTGTAGACGCCGTGCACGATGCCCAGCACCCGGTAACAGGTATCGGCGTTGTCGACGATGATGCGAAAGCCGTACACGTCGACCATCTCGTTGATGGAGATGCCCTTGTTCTGCATCTTCTTGTAGATGCTGTACAAGTGCTTCTCGCGGCCCTCGACGCCGGCCGCAATCTCGACCTTCTTCAGCGCGCCCTTGAAGGTCGCGGCGATCTTGCCGACAAATTCCTTTTGATTGCCGCGCGCCTTCTTCAGCTCGCGCTCCAACACCTTGTAGCGGTAGGGGTAGAGCGCCCGGAAGCCCAGATCCTCGAGCTCGAGCTTCACCGCGTACAGCCCCAGGCGTTCGGCGATCGGCGCATAGATCTCCAGGGTCTCGCGCGCGCTGCGGCGGCGCTTGACCGGCGGCATCACCCCGAGCGTGCGCATGTTGTGCATGCGGTCGGCCAGCTTCACCATGATCACGCGAATGTCGCGCACCATGGCCAGCAGCATCTTGCGAAAGCTCTCCGCCTGAGCTTCCTCGCGGTTCTTGAACTGGATGTGATCCAGCTTGCTGACCCCGTCCACGAGTTCGGCCACCACCTGGCCGAAGGTCGAGGCGATTTCGGCTTTCGCCGTCGGCGTATCCTCGATGACGTCATGCAGAATCGCGGCCACCAGCGTATCGGCGTCCAAGTGCAGATCGGCGAGGATGTCGGCGACCGCCACGGGGTGCGTGATATAGGGTTCGCCGGAGACCCGCTTCTGGCCCTGATGCTTGGCGGCGCCGAACTCATAGGCCTCGCGCACCCGTTCGACTTGAGCGGGCGCCAAATAGGCTTCGAGCTTGTCTAAGAGCTGGCTGATCCCGGTGGAGCGTCTTCCACCGGGTAGGAAACCGAGTATGGAAGACGCATAATCCATCGGCGCTCTATGCGGCGGGTTAGTCCCCTAAGCCAAGCTGCGGAGCGCGAAAATCGGCCGGCATGTCGAGCTCGCTCGCAGGCTGCGGAGGAGGCTCTTCCGTCTCCTCCAGCATCTCGAACGTGATATTTCCGGCGGCAATCTCGCGCAATGCCACCACGGTCGGCTTGTCGTTGCCCCAATCGACGGTCGCTTCCGCGCCGTTGGCCAGGCGCCGCGCCCGCTTCGCGGCCAAAAGCACCAGGTTGAAAAGATTGGGTTCATTCTGCAGACAGTCTTCGACCGTGATACGCGCCATGGTTTAGGGTTCCGTTAGAGGGATTGAAATCATAGCAGAAATACGCCGACTCCGGCCACGTGATGCTGTTGGAGCCGCTAGTCGGACTGCAGCAACTCGGCGGCGAAGCGCGCCACTTCCGGCCGGGAGGCGCTGAGGGCGCCGCCGTGCTCTTCGACGATGGCTAGCAGATCCGCCACGGCTTGCTCAAACCGGTCGTTGATCACCACGTAATCGAATTCGGTCCAATGCGCCAGATCCTGCCGCGCGTCGCGCAGTCGGCGCTCGATCACAGCCTCCGAATCGCTGCTGCGGGCCCGCAGCCGGTCTTCGAGCGCGCGGCGCGAGGGCGGCAGGATGAAGATGCTGCGCGCTTCCGGCAGCCGCGCCCGCACCTGCCGTGCTCCCTGCCAGTCGATCTCCAGCAGCAGCAATTCGCCCTGCTTCAAGGCCACGTCCACGGCTTCGACCCCGGTGCCATAGCAATTGTCAAAGACCCGGGCGTGTTCCAGGAACTCGCCGCGCTCGACCATCTGCTGAAACCGCTCCTGGGTCACGAAGTGGTAATCGCGTCCCTCGATCTCGTTGGGTCGCGGATCGCGTGTGGTATAGGACACGGAAAAGCGGATGCGCGGCTGGCGCTGCATCAATGCCTTGACCAAGCTGGTCTTGCCCGCTCCCGAGGGAGCGGCAACCACATACAAGCTGCCGCGCTTCGCGGGCTGCTCGCGCGACAATTCTTGGGTCGTGCGGGTCACGGCACCGGCAGCCTGGGTCGCGCTTTCCGCCGCAATGACTATCGACGAACGGACGCAGCCGGATAGGGATTCGGGTACTTCAGCACGGTGGCCAAGTCGATTCCGCGAATGATGTTTTCCGAGTGATACAACAGTCCCCAGGAATCAATCGTCGAGTTGTCAGGAAAGATACAGGTTTCCAATTCCCGGGTCGCTCCGGTCGCGGCCACCCACGCGCCGCCGCCGCCGCTGGTGGCTCCGATCTCGGCGCCGCCCAGCTGGCTGCAATAGAAAGACGCCGGATTGCCGTTGCCCACCCCGTTCCAGGGCACCTGGGCGTAGTACGCGAGCGCCGCCAGCGTGGGCTTGCTGGTGTACAGGGTGAGCAGCGAGATGTTGATGTTGGATTGGTCGGCGGACGAGGTGTATTGGCAGAAATCTTCCACCGCAGCCAGCGGCAACCAGTCCTGCACCGAATTGTTGGTGCCGTAGACCGCCTCCCGGGACTGCACGACTCCTCCGGTTGCCGCGCAGTAGGCCCCCGCTGGACTGGACGCACTCGGCGCGGTCTGCGCCTGAGCCGTGGCGGCGATGAGTGCCGCAATCATGATTGCTTTTGACATAACCACAGCGGCGCGCATGACATCCCCTTTGATTGTTGTGTTGCCGTAAGGAGGCGTTGTTAAGCCTTCTCAGGGATTGTGCCACAAGGTGCACTCGCTACTCGATGTTCTGCACCTGTTCGATCGTACCTCACCTATACTCTTGATTTAAGTCAATTTTAATAACGCCGGGCGGTGCCAAGCTACGTATTTAGATACAAGTCGCCGGCCGTCATCATGAGGTCAGCGCCCCCATCGTCGCTGACTCTCCGAGAGTGGAGCCCCCTTTATAAGATCGCAAATTGCGACCTTAAAGCCGTCGGCGATCAGCACATCGATGCTGTTCCACGCGCTGTCTTGGCATGCTTGCAGGATAGCCTGGCGGCAGCTGTTGTCACACAAATTGTTCTCGTCATCGGCCGCATTGGTGTTTGGGGGTCCGCCTACCCATAGGCTGATATCGTCGGCCGAGCTCGGCCAAAAGCGGCCTGTCACTCAGTCCTTTCGATTTTCCACATAGCGGTCACTCACCCCGCAAGCTATTGGCTTGACGGGTGCTCGCAGAGCTTGGCTCAGACAGCAAGGCGCGAATTGGCTGCGGCCTTGCTTCACGGGGTAACATTCATCGATCAGCACGGAAGACGCTCTCAGAGAAGCGCCTCACGCTGCACGACGACCAATGAGACCAATGAGACCCGGGGTCAGTCCCTTGATGGAGCCTTCATGCGCTGTATTCCTTAGCTACGCCTCGCAGGATGCCGAGGCGGCGCAGAGAATTTGCGAGGCCCTGCGCGCTGCGGGGATTGAGGTCTGGTTCGACAAGAGCGAGTTGCGGGGCGGAGATGCCTGGGACCGGTCCATCCGTCAGCAGATCCGCGACTGCGCGCTGTTCGTGCCGGTGATCTCGGCTCATACCGACGCAAGACGGGAAGGCTACTTTCGTCTGGAGTGGAAGCTGGCGGTAGATCGGACGCACACCATGTCTGATCGCGCACCGTTCCTCGTCCCGGCTGTCATTGACGACACGAGCGACTCGCAGGCGGACGTGCCCGACCGTTTTCGCGAGCTGCAGTGGACACGCCTTGCGGCCGGCGAGACACCCCCGGCTTTTGTGGAGCGCATCCATCGCCTGTTGTCGGGCGAGATAGCTCCCATAGAGGACCACGCTCGGTCCAGCGGCAGTGCTGTTCCAGGCAGTGCGCCGGCCCCGCGCGGACTCATCCGCCGGCCAATGGGGGTGTGGTACGGGGCGATTGCGGCAGCGGTACTCCTGGCACTCGGGTATCTCGCGATGGAGCGGCTCAACCGAGCGAAGCTGAGCGTCCCGAGCGCGGCCTCCATTGCGGTGCTGCCACTCGCGAACGAAAGCGGAGAGGCGAGTCAGCAATACTTCTCCGACGGGATCTCGGAGGATCTGATCACCGCGCTCGGGCAATTCCCAGGACTGAAAGTGATCGGGCGCAGCTCGGCGTTCCAGTTCAGCGATT
>Ga0182030_10015475_pt1 | contig 14944 bp, 11 predicted proteins | sample 812S3MmetaG_FD_121299 | JGI IMG/M metagenome (GOLD analysis project Ga0182030, IMG submission 121299) | Permafrost microbial communities from Stordalen Mire, Sweden - 812S3M metaG (Illumina Assembly) | ecosystem: Environmental > Terrestrial > Soil > Wetlands > Permafrost | place: Sweden... | reverse complement strand
GGCCGTCATTGCGAGGAGCGCAGCGACGAAGCAATCGATTCTTGCCCGGAGCTGTCGATTGCTTCGCAACGGCGACAACATCAGTCCTGCGGCCTGTCCTGCACGCCGCGAAATCCCGTCGCCAGCACGTAGCGTTCGGAAGAGTCCTTGCGGCTCGAGGCCGGCTTGACGTGGCGCACGGTGGCAAAGTCGCGCTTCAGCTGCGCCAGCAGGGCGGAATCGGCGCCGCTCTGGAACACCTTGGCGACGAAGGTGCCGCCGGGATTGAGCACGTCGGAGGCGAACGCGGCGGCGCCTTCGACCAGGCCGAGGATGCGCAATTGATCGGTCTTGCGATGGCCGGTGGTGTTGGCGGCCATGTCGGACAGCACCACATCGGCGCGGCCGCCGAGCATCGCGATCAGCTTGGCCGGCGCATCGTCGGCGAGAAAATCGAGCTGCGCAAACGTGACGCCGGCAACCTCCGGCATTTCCAGCAGATCGATCGCGACCACCTTGCCCCTGCCGTCGGCGGCGCCGACCCGGCGCGCGGCGATCTGGCTCCAGCCGCCGGGCGCGGCACCGAGATCGACCACCGTGATGCCGGATTTGAGAAAATGGTACTTGTCGTCGATTTCGATCAGCTTGTAGGCCGCGCGCGAGCGCAGGCCGTCGCGCTTGGCCTGCGCCACATAGGGATCGTTGAGCTGCCGTTCCAGCCACAATTTCGAGGACAGCTTGAGCCGGCCGCCGCTCTTGACGGTGACCCGCAGCCGCCCGGTGGTGTCTTTTGCCATATCGCTCTTGCTAGCCCTGGGAACAACCAGGTGTTCCCCGCGCGCTTTAGCATGAAGCAGGTTGATGCGGCTATCGCGATCCGCCCAGCGCGCCGTCCTCGCGCATCATCTCGACCAGCATGCCCTCGCGCAGGCCGCGGTCGGCAACGCGCAGCCGCGGCAGCGGAAACGCCTGCCGGATGGCATCGAGGATGGCGCAGCCCGCCAGCACCAGGTCGGCACGCTCGACGCTGATGCAGTTGTTGCCGGCGCGCTCCTGGTAGCTCATGCCGAGCAGGCGGGCGATGGTCGCGGTGAGATCGGCCTCGCTCATCCAGACCCCGTCGATGCGGCGGCGGTCATAGCGCGCCAGATTGAGATGGATGCCGGCCAGCGTGGTCACGGTGCCGGAGGTGCCGAGCAGATGCATGCCACCGAGGTCGCCGCCGTGCTCGGCCGCGAACGGCGCGACGTGTTGGGCGACCTCCTGCACCATCCGCGCATAGGACTGCGCGGTAACGTCCCTGCCGCCGAAATGCTCGGCCAAAGTCACCACGCCGAGCGGGATCGACATCCAGGCCTTGATGCGCGGCGCGGCGTCGGGCTGCGTGGGATCGCGCTCGATCCGGACCAGTTCGGTGGAGCCGCCGCCGATGTCGAACAGGATGGCGCCGCGGCCGTCCGGATCGAGCAGCGGCGAGCAGCCGAGCACCGCCAGCGCCGCCTCGGTCTCGCGATCGATCACCTCCAGCCGGATGCCGGTCTCCGCCGCTACCCGGTCGCGAAAGCCCTCGACATTCGACGCCGCGCGGCAGGCTTCGGTCGCGATCAGCCGCAGCCGCCCCGCCTTCCTCGACCGGATCTTGTCGCGGCAGATGCTCAGGGCGGCGATGGCGCGTTCGATCGCGGCCTCGCTGATGCTGCCGGTCGCCGAGATGCCCTCGCCGAGCCGGATGATCCGCGAGAACGAATCCACCACACGGAACCCGTCGCCGGACGGACAGGCAATCAGGAGCCGGCAATTGTTGGTGCCAAGGTCGAGCGCGGCATAGACGCCCGATCCCGACGCCAGCGCCTGCGCGCCCTGATCCGCCGCAGCCGGTTCCGGCGGGCTTCCGCGCGGCCCAGGGCCGTCGCGAAGCCGCGTTTCGTGGTTCATCCAGTGTCTTTCCGCGACCCCAGGGGGCCGCCGAGGAATTTCCGTTCACGGAAACTTTAGCAGCGCGCCGGGGCGGCGCAACTGCCGTTGGCGGGCGAAACACGCCAATCGGGCGTTGTGGCTCGGTTACCGGCACTCAATTTGGTGCGGAAATGGCGAAATCAGGCGAAATCGGCACTTCATAACAAGCCGTCATCGTCCGGCTTGACCGGACGATCCAGTATTCCGAGGCTCTGGTGATCAAACTGAGCGACCGCCGCGTACTGGATACTCCGCTTTCGCGGAGTATGACGGCCGAATATGGGACTGCGCCCGGCCCCAATGCGCTCCCTACGCCGCCGCCTGCTCGCGCGGCTGGTAGATCGCGATGTGCTGGCAATGCGCCACCGCCGTGCGGCCGCCGGCGACCACCAGCGCATCCAGCTCGACGAAGCGGTGGCCCTTCTTCTCATAATTGCCGGTCACCCTGGCGCGGGCGGTCAGCTCGTCGCCGCGGCCGAACGCCGACAGCAGCTGCATCCTGCTGCCGACATGAATCCACGGCCCGAGAATGGCGTTGTCGACCAGCACCTTGTTCATGACCCGCTGCACCAGCCCGGGATGGCCCAGTGCCTCGCGGGCGTAGATCGCATCGGTTTCGCGCACATCCGCCAGATACTCGCTCGCGGCATCGCCGGCCCAGGCGCGCGGCACGGTGCCGAGCCAGCTGCCGAGCTGGTAGGACATCGCATCCACCGGGCGGCGCTCCGCTACCGGCGCGGTTTGCCTGAAATCGGCGAGCGAAAGCGCCGGTGCCGAGGCGGGCAGCCACGCCGTGCCGGTGGCGCAGAGCTGGCCGCGGCTTTCGACCTCGATCGCCAGCGCGCCATCGCTGTCCTCGCCGCTGACAACAGCCGTCTCGCCGTCATAGACCGGCTTGACAAACCGCGCCTCGATCAGGCCGCGCTCGAGAAAGCTGCGGCCCCATTGGGCCACGGGCAGGTGCATCATGTAGGCCATCACGTCGACCCCCGGCACCAGCCCGCCGCTGAACCCGAACCGCCGCGCCACGGTGTCGTCATGCATCTTGTTTTCGGACAGTTTGGCGGTGTTGTAGGCCTCGACGCGGTAGGCTTCGATGCGGCGTGTCATGCGCCTGTTCCCCTGATTTCGCTGGTCTTTTCAGCCTTCATGTTAAGCCGGGAAAATGCCGTGGCAAGCCGGTTCCCTTTCGGTGTTTTACTCGCAATTGCGCCGCCGATGGGGTACCACGCGCAGCTTGAGGGCGCCTGCCGGCGTTAGCAGTCCAAATTCCCAACCGATGACGCCAATCTTGAACCCCACCCGCATCTATGTCGACGCCGACGCCTGCCCGGTCAAAGACGAAATCTACCGCGTCGCCGCCCGCCATCGGCTGCCGGTCAGCGTGGTCGCCGGCAATTTCATCCGGGTGCCGCAGGATCCGCTGATCGAGCGGATCGCGGCGGGTTCCGGAATGGACGCCGCCGACGACTGGATCGCCGAACGCGCCACCAAGGGCGACATCGTCATCACCTCCGACATCCCGCTGGCGAGCCGCTGCGTGAAGGCCGGCTGCGAGGTGATCGCGCCGAACGGCAAGCCATTTTCCGAACAATCGATCGGCATGACGCTTGCGGTCCGCAACCTGATGACCGATCTGCGTTCGCAGGGCGAGGTCACCGGCGGCCCGAGATCGTTCGCGCCGCGCGACCGCTCGGCATTCCTGTCGGCGCTCGACCAGACCATTCGCCGCATCCAGCGCGAGCGGGCCAACCAGCCCGCGCAGCAACAGAATTGATTGAACAGCCATGGCGCCTCCGCTGATCCAGTTGAAAGACATCAAGCTGACCTTCGGCGGCACGCCGCTGTTGTCCGGCGTCGAATTGTCGGTCTCGGCCGGCGAGCGGGTCTGCCTGATCGGCCGCAACGGCTCCGGCAAGTCGACGCTTTTGAAGATCGCCGCCGGGCTGGTCGAGCCCGACAGCGGCAGCCGCTTCCTGCAGCCCGGCGCCACCATCCGCTATCTGCCGCAGGAGCCGGATTTCACCGGTTTTGCCACCACCCTGGCCTATGTCGAGGCCGGGCTCAATCCGGGCGACGATCAGTACCAGGCGCGCTACGTGCTGGAGCAGCTCGGACTCCGCGGCGACGAAGATCCCGCCCATGTGTCCGGCGGCGAAGCCCGCCGCACCGCGCTGGCGCGGGTGCTGGCGCCCTCGCCCGACATCCTGCTGCTGGACGAGCCGACCAACCATCTCGATCTCACCACCATCGAATGGCTGGAGGGCGAACTCGGCAGCCGCAGCAGCGCGCTCGTCATCATCAGCCATGACCGCCGCTTCCTGTCCAACCTGTCGCGCTCGACCGCCTGGCTCGACCGCGGCCAGATCAAGCAGATCGACCGCGGCTTCTCTGCGTTCGAGGCCTGGCGCGACGAGGTGCTGGCGGAGGAAGAGCGCGACCAGCACAAGCTCGACCGCAAAATCGTCAACGAGGAACACTGGCTGCGCTACGGCGTTTCCGGCCGCCGCAAGCGCAACGTCAAGCGGCTCGGCAATCTCCACGCGCTGCGCGACCAGCGCCGCGACTATCGCGGCGCGACCGGCAACGCCAACCTCGCCGCCGCCGAAGCCGACAAATCCGGCAAGCTGATCATCGAGGCCAAGAACATCAGCCGGATCTACGGCGATCGCCGCATCGTCGACGACTTCTCGATCCGGGTGCAGCGCGGCGACCGCATCGGCATCGTCGGCCCGAACGGCGCCGGCAAGACCACGCTGATCGACATGCTGACCGGCGCCAAGCCGCCGGACAGCGGCAGCATCCGGTTCGGCGCCAATATCGAGATGGCCACCCTCGACCAGCATCGCGAAAGCCTCGACCCCAAATCCACCCTGGCCGAGGCCCTGACCGGCGGCCGCAGCGACAGCGTGATGGTCGGCGGCAAGCCCAAGCACGTGGTCGCCTATATGAAGGACTTCCTGTTCGGTCAGGAGCAGATGCGCACGCCGCTCGAAGTGCTGTCCGGCGGCGAACGCGGCCGGCTGATGCTGGCCCGCGCGCTGGCAAAACCCTCCAACCTCCTGGTGCTGGACGAGCCGACCAACGACCTCGATCTGGAAACCCTCGACGTGCTGGAGGAGATGCTTGGCGACTACGAAGGCACCGTGATCCTGATCAGCCATGACCGCGATTTTCTCGATCGCGTGGTGACCTCGGTGATCGCGCCGGAGGGCAATGGCCGCTGGGTCGAATATGCCGGCGGCTATACCGACATGCTGGCGCAGCGCGGTGCCGACTTGAAGCGCGAGGCGGTCAAGGCCGCCGCGGCCGAACCCGGCAAGGCCAGCAAGGGCGGCGCGCCGTCGGCGGCCAGACGCCGGCTCAATTTCAACGAGAAGCACGCGCTGGAAACCCTGCCGAAAACCATCGCCAAATTGCAGGCCGAAATCGCCAAGCAGCAGCGCCATCTCGACGATCCCAACCTCTACAAGAAGGACCGCAAGAAATTCGACACCGCCTCGGCCGCGCTGTCGCTGGCGCAGAAGGAGCTTGCCGCCGCCGAGAACAAATGGCTGGAGCTCGAAGTGCTGCGCGAAGAGATCGAGCAGGCCTGAGGAAGGGGCGAATAGAGTAGTAAGGGCGAATAGCGAATGGCGAATGGGGAAGAAGCTTCCACTTGCTACTACTCCCTACTCGCTACTCGCTACTCGCCATTCGCCATTCGCCACTCACTACTCGCCCCCTCGAGCCACTTCAACACGCCCCTGCCCGCCGCGGCGCCGGTCGCGAACGCGGCCTGCAGCAGATAGCCGCCGGTCGGCGCCTCCCAGTCGAGCATCTCGCCGGCGGCGAAGGTGCCGGGCAAGCGCCGGATCATGAAATCGGCGTCGAGTTCATCGAACGATATTCCGCCCGCTGTGGAAATCGCGCGCGCGATCGGCGCCACGCCATTGAGCACGACCGGCACGGCGTTGATCAATCCGGCGAGGCTTGCGGTCGATAGTGACGACAGCGACGCACCGGAAGCCATCGCGGCTTCCTGCAACAGGCCGATGGCCACCGGCGACAGATGAATGGCCTTGCGCAGATAATTGGAAAACGATTGCTTGCCGCGCGGCACGGACAGCCGCGCCACCAGATCGCTGATGTCGAGATCGGGCCGCAGGGCGACATCAAGCGTCGCCTGCCCCGAACTCAGGATAGCCTCGCGCAAGTCCGCCGCCAACGCGTAGATCCCGCCGCCTTCAATGCCGGACTGCGTGACGACCGCTTCGCCGCGCACGCGCTGCGCGCCGAACGACAGCGCCACGCCCTTGAGCGGATGGCCCTCGAAACGGTCGCGGAAGATCTTGGACCAGGCAACGGTGAAGCCGCAATTGGCCGGCCGCAGCGGCGGTATCCTCACGCCCTTTGCGGCGAGGATATCCACCCACGCCGCGTCGGAGCCGAGCCGGGGCCAGCTCGCACCGCCGAGCGCCAGCACGGTCGCCGCGGCATCGACCGTGCGCGGTCCGTCCGGGGTCTCAAAGCTCAGCCGCCCGGCCTCGTCCCAGCCGGTCCAGCGTCGCCGCAGCTCAAATTGCACGCCGATGCCGTCGAGCCGCCGCAGCCACGCCCGCAGCAGCGGCGAGGCCTTGAAGCTTTGCGGAAAAACCCGGCCGCTGGAGCCGACAAAGGTCGGCTGCCCCAGCGCTTCGCACCATTGCCGCAATGCCTGCGGCGGCAGCGCCTCGATCGCACGTACCAGATGCGGTGTCGCCGCGCCGTAGCGTGAAAGAAACGCCGGAAAGGCTTCGCTGTGGGTGAGATTGAGGCCGCCCCGTCCCGCCAGCAGCAATTTGCGTCCCGCCGACGGCATCGCATCATGGACCGTGACGCCGGCACCGCCCCGTGCAAGCACCTCGGCCGCCATCAGCCCGGCAGGGCCGGCGCCGATGACGGCGACTGGGCATTGGGAAAAGCGTGACATGGCCCGATTTACGTCATTCCGGGACACGCGTCTTCGCGTGGACCCGGAATCTCGACGTGACAGCTCCAGATTCCGGGGTCGCGCTCACGCGCGCCCCGGAATGACAACTTAGAGTCACCGTTTCACAGCTTGATCCCGGCTCTCGCCGCGGCCTGCTCGACATATTTCTGCGTCTGCTGGAATGCGCCTTCCAGCGCCTTGGCCTTTGCCATGTCGCTGATTTCCGAAAAATGCGCGGATACCGCGTCGGGGGTCCAGTCGGACGGCGGCAGGTTGATGCCCTCGCTCTCCAGGATCCGGATCACCGCGAACGAACCGGCGCCGGCGCCCATGATGGTGCGGGTCGGCGCGTTCTCGCTGAGCAGATACAACACCGCCGGCGTGATCGCTTCCGGCTTCATCAGCGCCAGCGCCTGCGGCGGCAGCAATTCCTCGGTCATCCGCGTCGCCGCGGTCGGCGAAATCGTGTTGACGCGGATGTCGGTCTTGCGGCCCTCCTCGGCCAGCACGTTCATCAGTCCGATCATGCCGGTTTTCGCCGCACCATAATTGGCCTGGCCGAAATTGCCGTACAGGCCTGACGACGAGGTGGTGACGACGATGCGGCCATAGTTGCGGGCGCGCATGCCGTCCCACACCGCCTTGCAGCAATAGAAGGTGCCGGTGAGATGGACGTCGAGCACTTTGGCGAAATCGGCCAGTTCCATCTTGGCGAACGACTTGTCGCGCAGGATGCCGGCATTGGCGCAGAGCAGATCGACGCTGCCCCACTCGGCCGTGGCGCGGTCCACCATCGCCTTGACCTGCTCGAAATTGGAGACGTCGGCGCCGTCTGCCATTGCCACGCCGCCCGCGGCGCGGATTTCCTCGACCACCGCCTGCGCCGGGGTCAGCGACCCGCCGCTGCCGTCGCGCGCGCCGCCGAAATCATTGACCACGACCTTGGCGCCGCGGCTCGCCAACCCAAGCGCATGCGCGCGCCCGAGACCATTGCCCGCGCCGGTGACGATGGCGACGCGTCCGTCAAACCTGATTGTCATGAGAACAATTTCCTGGATCTGGGTTTTTTCGTCATGCCCGGCCTTGTGCCGGGCATCCACGCCTTTTTCTTTGGGTGCTGGACATCAAACAAGACGTGAATGGCCGGGACAAGCCCGGCCAAGACTATTGATGTCAAGCAAAATAGATCAGGCCGAGCCAGTCGGCCACCAGCGCCGGTTTGTCCTCGCCTTCGATTTCTACCGTCACGCTGGTGCGCGACAGCAGTTCGGTCGGCTTGCGCAGCCTGGCCTCGTTCAGGACGAAGCGGCCGCGGACCCGCGAACCGGAGCGCACCGGCGAGATGAAGCGGAGCTTGTCGAAGCCGTAATTGACCCCCATGGTGGTGCCCTCGATCACCGGCATCACCTCATAGGACATGATGCTCATCAGCGACATCGTCAAAAACCCGTGCGCCACCGTGGTGCCGAACGCGGTTTCGCGTCTGGCCCGCTCCGGATCGACATGGATGAACTGGTGATCCTCGATCACATCGGCATAGACGTCGATCCGGTTCTGGTCGACCAGGTGCCACGACGAGACCCCGACCTCCTCGCCGACCAAGTCCTGATAGGCGGCAAGCGAGATCGGCGGCTTCTTCCAGACTTCATTCATTCATCAGTTCTCCGTTGATCCGGCCGCACGCACCGCCTGCAATTCCGGAAACTCCTCTTCGCGGTATTCCTCGCCGCGCAGCGCGTCGTCGCGATCATTTTCATGCTCGAGGCGGCGCAGCTGCACGCGGCGGATTTTTCCGGAAATCGTCTTGGGCAGTTCGGTCACCAGTTCGATGCGCCGGATCCGCTTGAACGGCGCCAGCCTGGTATGCAGGTGCTGAAAGATCGACAGCGCGGTCGCCGGCGAGCGCGCCACGCCCGACACCAGCAGCACATAGGCCTTGGGGATGGCCAGCCGGATCGGATCGGGACTGGGAACCACGGCGGCCTCGGCGACCGCTTCATGCTCCAACAGGATGCTCTCGAGTTCGAACGGGCTGATCCGGTAGTCGGAGGATTTGAAGACGTCGTCGGAGCGGCCGACAAAGGTCAAATAGCCCTCGTCGTCGGCGAACACCACGTCGCCGCTGCGATAGAGATCGCCGTCGGCGCCGCTCAATTTTCCGTCGTCGCCCTGATAGCCCTGCATCAGCCCCGCCGGCCGGTCGGCGCCGAGCAGCAGGCTGACCTCGCCCTCTTTTGTAACATGCCCGTCGCTGTCGGTGATGCGGACGCGGTAGCCGGGCAGCGGGCGGCCCATCGAGCCGACCTTGACCTTCTGCCCCGGCGAATTTCCAGCCAATGCCGTGGTCTCGGTCTGGCCGTAGCCGTCGCGGATGGTCAGGCCCCAGGCGCTGCGCACCTGGTCGATCACTTCGGGATTGAGCGGTTCGCCAGCGCCGCACACCTCGCGCAGCGACACCTTGAAGCTGGCAAGCTTTTCCTGGATGAACAGCCGCCACACCGTCGGCGGCGCACACAGCGTGGTGACGCCGCAGCGGCCGATGGTCGCCAGCAATCCCTTGGCGTCGAAGCGCGGCTGGTTGACCACGAACACCGTGGCGCCGGCGTTCCAGGGCGCAAAGAAGCAGCTCCAGGCATGCTTGGCCCAGCCCGGTGATGAAATGTTCAGATGGACATCGCCGGGCTGCAGCCCGAGCCAGTACATCGTCGACAGGCCGCCTACCGGGTAGCTGCGCTGGCTGTGCCGCACCAGTTTCGGCTTTGCCGTGGTGCCGGAGGTGAAATACAGCAGCATCGGATCTTCCGGTCCGGTCGGTCCATCCGGCACAAAGCTTTCCGGAAACTCCGCCGCCTGCTCGTAAGCCAGCCAGCCGTCCTGCGCCGACGACGCATTGACCACGATGCGTATGAGACGGTCACCGCCGAGGCCGGAAAATTTCGCGACCTGGTCCTGCGAGGCCACCACCACCTTGGCGCGGCCACGCTCGAGCCGGTCGCGCAATTCGTCCGGCGTCAACAGCGTGGTGGCGGGGATCACCACCACCCCGAGCTTCATCGCCGCCAGCATGGTCTCCCACAGCGGAATCACGTTGCCGAGCAGCAGCAGCAGATGATCGCCGCGCCTGAGCCCCTGCGCACGCAGGAAATTCGCGACCTGGTTGGAGCGCCGCGACAACGCCTCGAACGACAGCCTGGTCTCGCGGTTGCTGCCGGCGTCGACGATCCACAGCGCCGCACGATCCCTGCTTTGCGGATCGCGCGCGAGCTCGGCGTCGAACCAGTCCAGCGCCCAGTTGAACGGCACCGGATCCGGCCAGCGGAAGCCTTTGACTGCCGCGTCATAGTCGGTGCGATTCTGGAGCAGAAACGACCGCGCGTCCTGGAATGTTGTCATCGCTGATCAGCTCTTTCCCGCAAGGCTCCGGACATGCTGGATGATCCCGGAAAAATCCACCCCGCCATGGCCTGCCGAATCGAACGACTTGTAGATCTCCTGGGCATGCTTGCCCAGCGGCGTCGCCGCCCCGGCCGCCAAGGCCGCGTCCTGCGCCAGGGTCAGATCCTTCAGCATCAGGGCCGAGGCAAAGCCGGGCTTGTAGTCATTGTTCGCCGGCGAGGTCGGCACCGGCCCCGGCACCGGACAATAAGTGGTCAGCGACCAGCATTGGCCCGACGAGGTCGAGGCGACGTCGAACAGCGCCTGGTGCGACAGGCCGAGCTTTTCGGCCAGCGCAAAGGCCTCGCTGACCGCGATCATGGAAACGCCGAGGATCATGTTGTTGCAGATCTTTGCCGCCTGGCCGGCGCCGGAGCCGCCGCAATGCACGATCTTCCTGCCCATCTGTTCCAGCACCGGCTTGGCCGCCGCGAACGCGTTTTCCTCGCCGCCGCACATGAACGTCAGGGTCGCGCCCTTGGCGCCGCCGGTGCCGCCGGACACCGGCGCATCGACCGAGGCGACGCCATGCCGGGCCGCCAGCGCATGGGCCTGCTTGGCGCTCTCGACATCGATGGTCGAGCAATCGATGATCAGCGCGCCCTTTGTCATGGAAGCAACAATGTCGGTCCACACCGACAGCACATGCTTGCCGGCCGGCAGCATCGTGATCACGACGTCGGCGCCCTTCACCGCGGCTGCGGCGCTGTCGGCGATGGCGGCGCCGTCGGCCTTGGCCTGACTGCGCGAGACTTCCGCCAGATCGAACGCGATCACCTTGCGGCCGGCCTTGACCAGGTTGGCGGCCATCGGGCCGCCCATATTGCCGAGACCGATGAATGCGATGTTGGCCATTAAAATTCCCTCCACTTGGGACGTTTCTATTTTGTCGTGTCGAATACCAGCTCGTCGGCACCGATTTCCGCGAAATAAGGCGCGATCATCTCCGGCGTCACATCATCGATCCCCGGCGGCGACCAGCGCGGATTTCGGTCCTTGTCGATGACGACCGCGCGCACCCCCTCGCGGAAATCGTCGCTTCGAAACACTTCCAGCGCGGCGCGATATTCCCGCACCAGGCATTGCTCCAGCGAGGACGACATGCGCGCCAGCCGCAGCAGTTTCAGGGCCACCACCATGCCGCGCGGCGACTTCTCGTTCAATGTCTTCAGCGTCGATTGGGCAAGCTCCGAGCCGTCCCGCTGCAGCGAAGCAAAAATGTCCTGCATCCGGTCATGGGCGAACCAGCGGTCGATCTGCGGCTGGATCGCAGCGACCGGTCCGGCAGCCTCGCCGGTCGAAAAACCATCGATCGCGACCTTCACATCCGCAGAACCCGCACCCGAGGGCAAGTTGACGAGGGTCTCGCGCAAGGGGGCCAGTTTTTCGGAAGGCACCACTGTATCGGCAAACCGGGCATAGATCGCGTCCCGACCGTTCATGGTCTGGCCGGTCAGGCCAAAATAGGTGCCGATCTCTCCGGGCGCCCGCGACAACAGAAAAGTGCCGCCAACATCGGGAAAGAAGCCGAGACCGACCTCCGGCATCGCCAGTTTTGTCTTTTCGGTCACGACGCGATGGCGGCCGTGCGCGGAAATGCCCACACCGCCGCCCATCACCAGGCCATCCATGAACGCGACATAGGGCTTTGGGAATCGCGCGATGCGCGCATTCATGATGTATTCCTGGCGCCAGAACACCTTGCCGAGATCGCCCTTGGCCCGGGAGCTTTCATAGAGCCCGCGGATATCGCCGCCGGCACACAGACCGCGTTCACCGGCGCCTTCCAGCAGCACCAGCGCGACCGCGGGATCGGCCTCGAACCGGTCCAGCGCCGCATCGATGCCGAGCGACATTTCCAGGGTCATGGCATTGATCGTCTTCGGCCGGTTGAGCCGGATCACACCGGCGGCCCCTTCGCGCCGCACGATCAAATCGGGCTCGGGAGCCGCCATGGCCGCAGCCTGCGTCATCGCGCGCCCTCGATCAGCTTGCGCGCCACGATCAGCCGCATGATCTCGTTGGTGCCTTCGAGAATCTGGTGCACGCGCAGGTCGCGCACGATTTTTTCGATGCCGTATTCGCTGAGGTAGCCGTAGCCGCCGTGCAGCTGCAGCGCCTGATTGGCGACCTCGAACCCGACGTCGGTGCCGAACCGTTTTGCCATCGCGCACAGCATGGTGGCGTCGGCGTCCTTGCGGTCGAGGGCGGCGGCGGCGCGCCAGACAAAGGTCCGCGCCGCCTCCAGTTCGGTCGCCATGTCGGCGAGACGAAACTGCAGCGCCTGGAATTCGTCGAGGCGCTTTCCGAATGCCTTGCGCTCGCGCATATAGGCCAGCGACTTGTCGAGCGCGGATTGCGCCCCGCCGAGCGAACAGGCCGCGATATTGATGCGGCCGCCGTCGAGCCCGGCCATCGCGATCTTGAAGCCGATGCCTTCGTCGCCAAGCCGGTTGGCGACCGGCACCCGCGCATTCTCGAACATCACCGCACGGGTCGGTTGCGCGTTCCAGCCCATCTTGCGCTCATTGGCGCCGAACGACAGACCCTCCGTGTCGCCCTCGACCACCAGGGTCGAGATTCCGCCGGGTCCGTCGCTGCCGGTGCGCACCATCACCACATAGAGATCGCCCTTGCCGGCGCCGGAGATGAACTGTTTCTGGCCATTGAGCACGTAATGGTCGCCGTCGCGCACCGCGCGGGTGCGCAGCGCCGCTGCATCCGACCCGGAGCCCGGCTCGGTCAGGCAGTAGCTCGCCAACAGCTCCATGGTGCAGAGCCTTGGCAGCCACTTCTTCCGCTGCGCGTCGTTGCCATAGGCGTCGATCATCCACGACGCCATGTTGTGGATCGAGATGAAGGCCGACACCGTCGGGCAGCCCTGCGCCAGCGCCTCGAAGATCAGCGCGGCATCGAACCTGGTCAGCGCCGAGCCGCCGACATCGTCGCTGATATAGACCCCGCCGATTCCGAGCGCGGCGGCCTCGCGCATCACATCGACGGGAAAATGCTTGTCCTCGTCCCAGCGGATCGCATGCGGCGCGATCTGTTCCGCGGCAAACTTCCGCGCCATCTCGCGAACCGCAATCTGGTCCTCGTTGAGAGCGAAATTTGTCATTCGGGCCGCCAATCAGAGAGCAGCATTAATCCGACCAGGTGATCCAGAGTGCTGGACAATTCTTTCGCCACACCGGAAACAATCGTCATTCCGGGGCGCGCTCTTGCGCGAGCCCGGAATCCATAGCCCCTGCAGGGGGTATGGATTCCGGGCCTGCACCTCTGGCCGGCTATCGCCGACCAAAGGCGCATCCCGGGATGACGGACGATGGATCATAGGATCGGTTTCCAGCCTTACCTCAATTCATCGTCGGAATCGAGAACTCCGCGCCCTCCTTGACGCCGGAGGGCCAGCGCGCGGTCACGGTCTTGGTCTTGGTGTAGAAGCGGATCGAATCCGGACCGTGCTGGTTGAGATCGCCAAACCCGGACTTCTTCCAGCCGCCGAAGGTGTAATAGGCAATCGGCACCGGGATCGGCACGTTGATGCCGACCATGCCGACATTGACCTTGGCGGCGAAATCGCGCGCCGCGTCGCCGTCGCGGGTGAAGATCGCAACCCCGTTGCCGTAGTCGTGGTCCGACGGCAGCGCCAGGGCTTCCTGGTAGTCGTGGGCGCGCACCACCGAGAGCACGGGGCCAAAGATCTCTTCCTTGTAGATCCGCATGTCCTTTGTCACGTTGTCGAACAGGCAGCCGCCCATGTAGAAGCCGTTCTCATAGCCCTGCATCTTGAAGCCTCGGCCGTCGACCGCGAGCTTGGCGCCTTCCTGGATGCCGATCTCGACGTAGTTCTTGACGCGGTCGAGCGCCGCCCGCGTCACCAGCGGACCGTAATCCGCCGACGGGTCGATCGAGGTGCCGATCTTCAGGGATTCGACCCGCGGGATCAGTTTTTCCATCAGCCGGTCGGCGGTGGTCTTGCCGACGGGCACCGCGACCGAGATCGCCATGCAGCGTTCGCCGGCCGAGCCGTAGCCGGCGCCGATCAGGGCGTCGACGGTCTGGTCGAGGTCGGCGTCCGGCATCACGATGGCGTGGTTCTTGGCGCCGCCGAAACATTGCGCGCGTTTGCCGGTGGCGGCCGCCCGCTCATAGATATATTGCGCGATCGGCGACGAGCCGACAAAGCCCACGGCGCGGATATCGGGATCGTCGAGGATGGCGTCGACCGCTTCCTTGTCGCCATTGACGACATTGAGAATGCCCGGCGGCAGGCCGGCCTCGATCATCAAGGCGGCCAGCGCCATCGGCACCCCGGGATCGCGCTCCGACGGTTTCAGGATGAAGGCATTGCCGCAGGCGATCGCGGGGGCGAATTTCCACATCGGGATCATGGCCGGGAAATTGAACGGGGTGATGCCGGCGACCACGCCGAGCGGTTGCCGCATCGAATAGATGTCGATGCCCGGCCCGGCGCCTTCGGTGTATTCGCCCTTCATCAAATGCGGAATGCCGCAGGCGAATTCGACCACTTCGAGCCCGCGCTGGATGTCGCCCTTGGCGTCGGGCACGGTCTTGCCATGCTCGCGCGCCAGCAAATCGGCGAGCTTGTCGTAATCGCGC
>Ga0182030_10015472_pt1 | contig 14948 bp, 13 predicted proteins | sample 812S3MmetaG_FD_121299 | JGI IMG/M metagenome (GOLD analysis project Ga0182030, IMG submission 121299) | Permafrost microbial communities from Stordalen Mire, Sweden - 812S3M metaG (Illumina Assembly) | ecosystem: Environmental > Terrestrial > Soil > Wetlands > Permafrost | place: Sweden... | reverse complement strand
GTCGATGATCGGCCCCGAGCCGCCGCTGAAGAGGACCTTCCCGGCGATCTCCTGATAAGCCTCGCATCGGTCAATCGCGCCCTCAAGTGCCGCAAGAGCCCCCTCGCTCGGACCGCCGCCGAGCAGCGTCGGTCTCGGAATCTGCCGCTTGTAGTCTTCCGAGACCGCCTTCAGCGAAGCTCTCAGTATCTCGCTGTCGTTTTCAAACATCGCGCGCGCCCTTATCTGAGGATGCTGCGAAACGCGCATCCGACGAGATCAAGCCCTGGTCCACAATCTGCCGCAGGGTTATCGTCGGGCCATCCGTTGCCGCATCCGAGATGCGGACCGGAATTTCAAGATCCAGCAGGGCGTTCACGGGAGTCACGAAGGCGATGTCGGTCGCTCCATCGTAGCTGCAGGAAGCAATGCCGAAGACCTCTCCGGCTGCGTTGAACACGGGTCCGCCGCTGGACCCGCCGTGAAGATGGATGCTGGTCCGGAAATACGGCGGGACGAGCTTGACCGACGGGCCGCGATCCTCGAACAGATCCTGCACAGTACCGTCGTAGAAGGCCGGCTGCATCCGGAACACCTTGCCCTCGTCCCCGTCGACGACACCGTGCAACGGATATGCCCAGGTGCTCACTGCCGAGCCGATTTCGGGCATCCGCGACGCCAGCGAAAGCACCTTGGGACGAACGGCCTCGCCCGACGCGTCGTCGACGAATTCATAACGTGGAATGCCGAACGCGACGTCGGCTGTCGGATGGATGAAGAACTTCCAGATCGGCAGAAAGCGGGTCCTGCCGTTCGGAAGAGTGTGGGCGATCCCGACCGAGTCCGGCGTCTCGGCGAGCTGTATCTCCGCTTCCAGGGCGACATGAGCCGCCGTGGCGAAGCCCCCCTTACGTTGGAGGTAGAATCCAGTGCCAATCAGGGACAAGCTGTTCATCGTCGACCTCTTCAGAATCGCGAAAGTCGCCAAACGCCCGTCCGAGACCGCATGGTCGGCGTTCTGCATACGCCAGATCCCCGCGGGCGCGGTGCCAGGCAAAGGTTTCAACGGGCCATCGCTCATGGTCGAACCAAATAAAAACAAATGTCGGAAGGGTCTAGACACGATACCTAACCGAAACACTAAACCACGCTCTTTTGCAGGACGTCGGCTTAAACCGCGGCGTCTGTGGCCGGCGCCAGTGGCCAACGTGTCAGAATAGCATGCCGTCGACGGTCGAATACCGCACGTCGACGACGTCCTGCAGCGACCAATCGACGTACGAAACCACGCTCGGATCCTCGGTACCAACGAACGTGTCGCGGTGAAGGATGACCAGGTTGCGGTTGTCTTCCGCGTTATCCAGCTGCATGGATGACTTGTAGATCACCGCATCGCAGCCGAAGTACGATTTGAGATATTCCGCCACGATCTGCGTTGCGATGTATTCGCGCTGCCGTTCGTGCGGGCGGACCGGCCGGCTGATCTCATCCTGCATTTGCGTGATGAAGTCATAGCGGCTGTGATCGAAGAAGTGCCGCTGATCCGCCGCGCGTCGCTCGAACACCGTGAAATCGAAGACCTTCAGCGGCACGCGGGTCGTGAACCTGCCGATTGCGATCGAGTCGCCGATGCCTGGCCTCAGTTCGGCGACTGCAGTAGATCGGGCGAACGTAGCGTAGAATACCGGAATGAACTCCACGTTCATTCGGCCGCCTTGTGTTCGATTGGACGGCGGCGCACCCAAGAGCGCGGCGCCGTCCCCTGCCAGGGCTTGCTCGGTCAGTTCGCCACCCATGAGTCGGGCGCGAAACAAAACCTGGCCCGCGGCCAGTTCGTAAAGCGGCTTTACCGGACCTTCGCCGTATTCTTCCGGCTTACCAAAGAGGCCGTCTAACCTCTCCTTAATTCCAAAGAAACGCGAGGAGAACTGCACCTGCGCGCAAAAGTCCTCCCATTCGCCCGAATACCTGTTCGCAAACCAATACTCGTCCTGGTCGGCCTTTTGGCGCGCGCGCGCGTCTTCTATCGGCTCGAAATTGTGCGCGTCGGTGTAGTATCGCTCCGCGCCGTCCATGATGTCGCGATGGGAAACGTCAGGTAGAGCGTCGATCACCGCCTGAAGCACATCGTCGGACGAGCCTAACTCGTCCGCGAAAATCTGTTCGTACGGCTCTCCCTCGGTGCCGTGGTAGATCCGGTCGCTCTCCGGATCCGAATCGATCTCGAACGTCTCGCCTCCCGGCTGGTAATGCTCCTGGAACCAGCGGTCCGCCTCTTCCGCGAACTCGTCGACGCTTACACATTTAACCGCCGTATGGTCGTCATCAAAGTCGCAGTCGCCTTCCACGCCTGTCCGTTCGAGCCAGGCGTGGAGCGTTCCTTCCTGGATGCACCGCGAGCATAGATTTCTGTCGTCAGCCATGCGTTGTTCTTACCCTGGGCGTGCGGCTTCAGATAGGCAATTGCAGTTGGGGTTGTCCCCCGGCCCCGGCCTGCAAGGACGAAAGCGAAATTCCCAAGAGACGCACCGGCTTCTGAACTGGCATTTCGCTCTTGAGCAGGCCGATGGCGATGATCCCGAGGTCGTCGCGGCAGGAAACCGGCAAGGGGACCGATCGGCTGCGGGTGATAATCTCGAAGTCGTTGAACTTGACCTTCAGCGTCACCGTTCGGCCCCGAGACCCCTTGTCCTCGCAGTGCCCCCAGACCTTGTCGATCAGTGGCTGCAGTTCGGCAGCCATGGCGTCGAATTCGGTGAGGTCGCTGGAGAATGTGTTCTCGGCGCCGACCGATTTGCGGATCCGGTTCGCGCGGACCTCGCGATCGTCAATCGCTCTGGAGATCCAGTAATAGTACGCGCCCGCCTTGCCGAAGTGGGCCTGCATAAATTCCCGCGTCTGATTACGCACGTCGAGGCCGGTGCGAAGACCGAGCGAATTCATCTTCGCACTCGTCGCCGGTCCGATGCCGTGGAATTTGCCGACGGTCAGGGCCTCAACGAATGCAGGTCCCATCTCTGGCGTGATGACGTACTGGCCGTTCGGCTTGCGATGATCGGAGGCGAGCTTCGCCAGAAACTTGTTGTAGGAGATGCCGGCTGAGGCGTTGAGCCCGGTCACCTCCTTGATTTTGGTGCGGATCGCGAGTGCAACGTCCCGCGCCAGCGGAATGTTCTGCAGGTTCTCGGTCACGTCGAGGTAGGCCTCGTCCAGCGATAGCGGTTCGATGATTGACGTGTGCTCGGCGAAGATTTCGCGGATCTGCTGCGAGACCGCCTTGTAGACCTCGAAGCGCGGCTTCACGAAGATCAGGTCCGGGCACTGGCGCTTCGCGGTGATCGAGGGCATTGCGGACCGGACGCCGAACTTTCTGGCTTCGTAGCTCGCCGCCGCCACCACGCCGCGCTCCTGGGATCCACCGACGGCAACCGGCTTGCCACGGAGATCCGGATTGTCGCGCTGCTCGACGGAAGCGTAGAAGGCGTCCATGTCGACGTGAATGATCTTCCGCTGGCGGGGAAAAGGGTCCGCCTGGTCGTCGGCTTCGTCGGTCATGCCACAGGTCCGGCCTGGTCTTCCTTGACGCCGCGGCCGACAATCTTGAGCGCCCCGTCCGGCAGCGGCCGCTGAAGCTTCAAAGCCTCGTCCGGAGGCGCCGTCATCCAGGTCTCGACCTCGTCCGGCGTGGTCAGGATCACCGGCATCGCCTTCGGATGGATGGCGCCGACCTCGGCGTTCGGCTCTGTGGTCAGGAACGCGTAGATATCGTTGGTGGTCTCACCTTCCTTGACCTTGCGGACCGACCTCCAATTGGTCCAGATTCCGGCGAAGCAGGCGAGCGGGCGACTTTCGTCGAGCGCGAACCAGATGTCGCCGCCTTCGGCCTTGTTGAACTCGCTGAAGGAATTCATAGGCACCACGCACCGGTTCTCTCGCCCGAGCCATCGGGCCCAGTGTTTGCTCTTCACGTTGCGGATGTTGGTCGTGCCGGAGTCCGGCTCCATCCGGAGCAATTCCTTGAAGTCGACCGGCTTACCTCTGGCTTGCAGTTTCGCGGCGCGCTTTTTGGTCGCCTCCATCAGCGCGTGCTGCGATGACGGCATGCCCCATCGCGCGGTCGCAAGCTCGCGACCGTCGGCGCCCGTGCGCACGATCGGCGCCGTGTAGTCTGGAAATACGCCGGGCATCGGAGCCAGGTTGCCGACGTACCGGTTGACGACGCGGAACAGCGCGCTGATGGCGGCCTGGTTGGTGGTGATCGAGTAGAGGTTGCACATCGTTCAGGGATCGGTTCGAGGATGCCGCGGCTGCCAGGCCAACTGTAGCAGGGTCGCCGCCGGCCGTCGGCCTGCCTTGGCACATTTGCGGCAGCGCAGCCGGCTGGCGAGATCATGGACGTAGGTAGTCGGCGGGTGCTTCATCGCGGCCAGATCGACGTCGCTCGGCGTCTTGCAGCGGGAGCACCGGATCTCCAGCCAGGAAAATCCGCCATTGATGGCTTGGTCGATGGTCGGCGACGGGTCGATCGGCTCGCCGTCGGACCACATCGGCTCTTTCCAGCTCTCGCAGAGCAGCCGGTCGGCCTGTTGCAGCATGGTCTCGGCCTTGGCCCGCATCTCGGCTGACTGGGCCGCGAGGATGCCTGTCATCGCGCGCGCCTTGCCGAGCTCCTTGTTCAGGGCCTTGCGGTCGCCTCCGGAAAGAGGTGTGGGGTGGTGCTTCGGTGTCATCCAGACGCCCTCGCTTTCAGGTGCGATTAGGTAGAGCGTCGACAGCGAACTAGGCCGCCCTGCTAGTGGCTCGGACGCGTGTGCCCGACTGAAGGTCGTGGACGATCGCCGTCGGCTCGACGGCCGTCGCAATTTCGCAGAGATGGCGGTGATGGGTGAAGTAGACCACCTGTCCCGTGGCGGCCATGCCGGCGAGCAGACGAAAGGCTTCTTCCGCTCGAAAATCGTCGAACGTCTCCATGATGTCGTCTGCGAAAAATGGTGGGGGAGCCTGAGCTCTTGCGAATTCGTGATACCCGGCTACGCGCAGCGCTAAATACAGCTGGAACCGTGTGCCTTTCGACAGTTCGGAAGCGATCTTCGAACCGCCGTCGGATCCCTTGGCGATCAGGAGCTCGCTTCCGTTCGACGGTTGGGTGACGAGCTCCGAGTAGGCACCTCGACTGATCAGCGCAAAGGATTCCGACGCGCGCGTCATCATCGAACTCCGATGACGGTCGCGATAGGCGCGCAAAGCCCTGTCGGCCGCGGCCGTTCCGAGCTTCAGCCTGAGATACGCCAATGCCCTGTCTTCGATCGTGAGCAGGACCGTCCGCCGTTTCGCTTCCAGGATCGCGACGGCGGCGTCGCCGCCGACGGCGGCTATCTTGTCCTCCGCCCTGTTCCGCGCGGAGAAAAGGTCGCGGCTCCGGCCATCCTCGTCTTCGAACCGACTTTTCAGGGCGATCATCTCGGCCTCCAACGAGCCCCGATCGATCGCCTCGAGAATAGTCTCGGCCTGCTCGATGGTTTCCGCCTGCATCCCTTCGAGCAATTCGTCGCGGGCCTGGATCGATCGCACCTCGAGATCGGACCTGCGGGCGAGCGCGCGCAGACGACCGTCGACCTCCGTCAAGGATCCGACTCCGAAGTGACCCATCATCAGGCTCGCTCGGGCCTGCATTTCCGCGGTTTCGCCCGCGAGCGCGCGCGCCTTGTCCTGCTCGACTGCGAGCCGCGATTCCACCTCAAGCCGTCTGTCGGTCGTCTTCGCGGCGGTTGCGATGCAGTCCATGACGGCCTGGCAAAGTCCGAGCGTGTCTGGACTCTGTGACAGCCCGACCGAAGCGGCGAGCGCATCGACTTCGGTCCGGAACTGGATCTGATCGCGCTGCATCTTCGCGATGCGGTCGGTCAACTCCGCTCGTTTTTCCAGAGTCGAGTCCAGTTCCGAGAGCGCTTCCAGCGTTTCACGCACGACGGCCGTCGTAGGTTGGATTTCGCGCTGGCCGAGCCAACAGGTCGCGCAGACCTCTTGCCAGTCCTTGCTCCACGCTTCCTCCGCCAGCCGGGCGTCGCCGAGTTTCTTCTCGCGGAACCTCAGGTCGCGCCGTCGATCCTCAATTGTCGCCCGCAGGTTCTTGGCGTCGACGGCGCGGTCGAGCGTCGCCTGGCCGGCCGCTAGCATCGCTGCGACGTCGTCAGCCTGGGAGGTGTCGACGCCCGCCGAACGCATCGTCTTGGCGATCCGCTCCCGCGTACCAATCGTTTCGATCTGCGCTTCACGACATTCCCGTTCGGCAGTCAGCAGTTTCCCGTTGGCCTCGATTGCCCGGTCGCGCTTCCGTAGCCACAGGCTTAACCCCGCAAGCCCGATGCCGATTTCGAGACCGTGTCCGATCGCGCGAAGGGCCTTCTCGATTTCTTCGGCCAATTCCACGCGTTTCCGCAAGCTTTCCTGCAACTCTCGTCTGGTCTGCTCCAGAGCCGCCCGTACCTCGGACTGCTCCAGCAGTGCACTATTCAATTCCGCGACGCGCGCGGTATGACTGAAGCGCTGCTCCGTGATCAGATCGAGCTTCCGCATCGCGGTCTCGAACGCGACGGCCGTCTTTGCATCCAACTCCGCCTTGTGGATGGCCCAGGCGGCCTCGCGGGCGGACCGCGCTTCGCCGGCGTCCTTGTCGCTGACGACGCCAACCACGGAACCGAGCGCATCGATTCTCGCATCGAGGCGTCCGGCCTCGGCGACGAGGCGATCCTCTTCGCCTTTCCGCGAAGCGATTTCGAGAGAAAGGTCCGCCTCGATCGATGCCCAACGCTGAAGATGATCTTGCGTCGGCACCGATGCCGCGCAGAGCGTATTCCTGTCGCCGGTCCAAGGAAGCAACTCGATCAGGCGATCGGCGAATTCGTCCGCGCGCTCTCGGCATATGCGATCGGCCGCGCGCGATCGTGCCGCATCGTCAATCTGACGAGCCATCGCGATGGCCGCTGTCAATGCGCCGGTCGTCGCCTCGTCGAGCGCACCGTCATGGTCGTCGGTCCTACCTTCGGCCTCCGACAGCATCTCGACCGCCTTGTCGACTTCCGCTTCGGCCGCAGCGAGGGCCGCATCGACGCCCGATCTCCGCTCCATCAGATCGCGAAGTGGTCCGGTAACCGCCGCCGGCAGGACAAGTCGTGCGGGATCCTGCTCCGAGGCATGATCGATGCGGGTCAGCATCCGGGCGACCGTTTGTTCGGCGAGACCCAGACGGAGACGACGGTCGGGCAAGTCCTTCTCCGCCGTGACATATCGCGCCCGCAAGTCCGTCAGCAATTCAATGCGGTTTTCAAGTCCGCTCGCGGAAGCGTTCACGACGAGGCGCTCGAGTTCGTCGCGCAGATTCCCGATGGTCTCGGCGGCTGTCTGCGCCTGCGTCGCGAGCTTCGTCTGCCGGATCATCAGTGCCGGAAGCTCGTCGGTCCAGGTCGATGGCGCGTCGGGCAGCGAGGCGAGCGGAAGAAACTCCGCCCGAAGAGATCGAAGGGTCTGCAGTCTCGGCAGCGCGTTGATGAAGCGTTGCACCTCGTCGATACGGGCCTGCGTGCGGCCGCGCTGGACGAGAGCCTCGGTGTAAGCCGACGACGCTTCGTCGCGCTCGATGACGAGCCGCGAGTATTCGGACGCGAGCGTGTCGGTCCGGTCCCGCTCTTCCTTCAGGGCCGCGAGCTCTTTCTTGAGGTCGGCAAGGACTCCCGATCGCTTTCCCGACCGGAAGAAGCTTTCCGCCTCCGCTCTCGCGGAGCCGAGACGTTCGCTCAGATCGGCGAGCCCGGCCGTCGCCGAGAACAGTAGATGGCCCAGATCGCCCTTGCTGGCGAGAATACTTTCGCCGCCGGCCTCGAGCGTCTCGTCGTCGAGACAGAACATCGTCTGATACGCGTTGCGATCGAGACCTCCGAGTTCTCCGAGCAGCACGGCATCGACAGCAGGATTGCCGGCATCGTCCAGCAGGCTATTGTGCGGCAGCTTGAGCCGGGAAAAGCTACGGACGGTCCCGAGGATCTCAAGGTCGGCTTCGATCCGCATTGTCGGATAAGGGTGCAGAAAGTTGAACCGGCTCTGATGGTGGATGCCGTAAAACAGGTCCATGCACGCCGACAGCGCGGTGGATTTACCGGCCTCGTTGGGCCCGTAGACGATGTGCAGGTCGGGCGCGCCGACCGGGCGCTCGCCAAAATCGATGACCGCGTCGGTGAAGTTGCCGTAGCGTCGAAGTCCGAGCTTTCGAAGGCGCATCAGCGTACCTCCTGCGAGCTGCCTGCGGCGAGACGCGCCAGCACCTCTTCCGATCCCTCGCTGGCGAGTCGGCCGACGAGCAGGTCAAGGCCGGTGTCGTCCGGAGCCAGGCTGCGTCGACATTCCGGGGGGAGCTGCGCGAGAAGGTCGTTGACGATACCGTCCGCTTCGGCTCGGAAGGCCTCGGAACCGACGATTTCGTCGCTCATCGTCCTTCGGAGCGTTTCGACGGGGTCCGCGCTCTCCGCCGAATCGACCACCGGCCGTCGGCAGTCGGTATCGATCTTCTCGATCCACACGTTGCCTATCGCTTCCGCCCGGGCCTCGGATTCGGTGCGCAGGAGATCGGCATCACGCCGGATGCTCCAAGCCATGGATGTCGCTCCGGAAACGGCAAGTCGCGCGACGAGATGATCGCATGCCGATCTGCCGGCCGCGTCTCCAAGTGCCTTCTCGAGCCGAGCGGCCAGGTCGGACCACGACGCCACCCCCGAGGCGTCGACGGCGACGCGTTCGAATTGCGCCAGCCCGACGATGCGCTCGTCGAGAGTGATGGAGCCGTCGTCCAGTACGCTGGCTAACGTCACTGATTTGGGACCCTGCTCGCCGACGTCGCGCCCTTGCGGAATGCCCGGCATCACGACGGTGCAGGGGCCCTCGGCCGTCGAGCGCTTGTGGATGTGCCCCAGCGCCCAGTACCGGAAGCCGGAGGCGAGGAGTTCCGCCGTGCTGCACGGCGCGTAGACGTCGTGAGGCGGCGAACCGTCCAGACTGGTGTGCATGAGTCCGATGTTGATGGCGCCGGCGACGGGTGGCCGGTACTTGGCGAGAAGGCTTTCCGGGGCCTGCGGCTTGGTGAAGCTGAGCCCATGGATCGCGATCGATCTCTCTCCGCGATCCCGCGGGATATCAACGGCGTCGGCCCGGCCGCCGAACAAATGGACGTTTTCGGGAAGGACGAGTTCCTTCGTTATCTTGGACAGAGCGTCGTGGTTGCCCCGGATGATGAAGACCTTGATGCCTGCCGCATCTAAGCGGCGGAGTTGCTCGGCGAGAAAGCGCGCCGTCTTCATCGAAGTCTGCTCGCCGTCATAGAGGTCGCCGGCCAGTAGGAGTGCGTTCACCTGCTCGTCAAGACACAGGTCGACGATACGCGTGAAAACCTGACGGCTGGCGTTGCCGACGAATTCCGCCAGTCGCGGATCGCGCAAAGCAAGCGAACGCAGCGGGGAATCAAGGTGGATGTCGGCTGCATGAACAAAACGATAGGCGCCCATAGTTACAACTCACTCCGGTCGAATCAGCGAAGTCTACCGCGTGGCGGAAGTCGTTATTGGGTTATCGGAGACAACCGGAGATCGCCGTCCTCGATATCCCCAGCGCTTTGTCGCAACCGCATTCATTCGAACACCGGCCAGCAGCCGTCCTCTTCATGGCGGCCCGTCCGCTGCTGGCAGGTGTCCTCCAGCAGCCGCTGGCCGACGGCCTTCCAGACCGCTGCCGGCCCGTAAAGGCGGACCGCATCGGCCTTCTGGATCTCGACCGCGCGGCCGCAGCGGCGACAGCCGATCCTCAGGATGTGTTGGGAAATTTCGGACAGCCGCAGCGTCCGGACCGGCGGGCGCGGCGGCTCCGGGCTGGCGTCGGCAAGGGGGTCCCGCAGGACGGCATCCCAGTATTCGGGGGACATGACATCGCCCGGGCCCGGAGTCGGTGTTCTACGGGGCTCCCTGCCGACGACAGCGGCAAGCTTTTCCATCTGCTTCGGGGTAGGCATGCGCCAGCTCGCGGGTCGGTCGGCCATTCCGCTACCAGAACATATCAGGAACATTGAGTCGAGTCAGCCGATCGTCGGAAGCCGAAAAATGATCCCGGAGACGGTTGTCGGGTGTCGGAACCAAGGTCCCCCCGTTCGTCTTGAGTCCGAACCGCCCTCTGTTTGGAGTACCGAGTATCATGGCCCCCCGCGCTAACTGGAAAGGCTTCCTGCGCCTTTCGCTCGTCACCTGCCCGGTCGCGCTCTAGCGCCGGCATCCTGCAGCACGGAGACGCCGCTACGGCTTTTCCACGTGTTCCGCGCTACCAATCTTTTCAAGCGCCGGAATCAGGACGCCGAAGTCTTCCTTTTCAAGGGCCCCGGCAGGAACGCGTCGATCTCGTCGTCGGAGAACGTGAGGTCCTCCTTGTTCTTCAGGGCGTCTTGCGCCTGCCCATAGGCTTTGCCGTCGGTATGCGGCGCCGACCGGTATATTTTGTGCAACACTTCCTGCAGATCGTCGCGCCGTTGGCGAAGTTGCGCCATCGAACAAACGGGGTCGCAGATGTCGGTCAGCAGGCTGAGATAGGCTTCCCGGACGTTCCAGATATCCGATGCCGCCTCCCGGTGAAGTTGAGCATCCTTGCCAGGATCCAAATCTTTCACGTAGCTGTTCACGATCAATAGTGAGATCGATAAAAGCGCAGTGGCGTAAGGAAAAACGACGGAATTCCGGTCGAAGACGACGCCAATCGCACCGCCCGCGGTGAGCGCGGACAGGACTATCTGGCACCACTTCATGATGCGCTGGCGGCGCGATCCACGATCAGCCATTTTTTCATGGGTTTTGTGCGTATACGCGCAACGCCCGAAGCATTCGCGCACCTGACTATCCAGTGCGTACCGCTCGCCTTCAGCTGGGATAGAGGGTTCCAAAGACTTCTCTCCACTTCTGCCGCCGGGACCAGTCCTGGTGGGCGAGGTCAAAATTCACTGCTTCGATAGCGCGCAGCTGCGCGCTGCGGGCTTTGTGCTCAAATATGCCAGTGCGACCAACGTGTGACCCGCTTCCGGGAGCACGCCAGACTGTCTGCGTTTGCACCTGCTGCGAAAGGAACTCGAAAAAGTCCCGCATCATCAAGTCGTGGTAGAGGAAGGCCTTGTCGCGGTTCGCATAGTTTTCGATGAATTGATAGGCCAAGGTGTCTATCAACATGCCGCTCATCGGTACCGAACAGTGGGCGCACCAGACGCGCGTCATTCGTCCCAGATATTTCAAGTTCTTGTTGGTTTCAGTGCTTCGCTTCGCGACCGCCTTCATCTCCGCTCGCGGGTTGCAGACTTTCCAGCTACCGCCGTTGTTGGCATTGGGGTACGTCCAACTGTCGGAATCCTTGTTGTCGAAAACGGGCAGTATCTCGAATCTCACGCCGTCGTCGAAGGTTATGACCACGACCTGACCGTCGCCAAAACTTTCGGAAGTCGGGTAGGTGTTCTGTATCGACCGCTTCACCGCCTGCAGCAGCGCAGACTGGCCGTTCGTCGCGAAGGCGTGGTACTTCGCATACTCGGCGTATGGCAGGATGAACGCCATGTCCAGGTCGCTCAGCCCTTTCGCCGCAGTGTCCCGGCCATAGGACCCGACATACATGCTGTTTGCGGTATCCGAGGTATTGTCGCGGAAATCGGTGTTCAACTGACGCGTAATGCGCTTGTAGCGATAGGAAATCGAGCTGATCATTTCCTGGGTGATCTGATAATTGTCCCGGAAGGTAGAGAAGTCTTCTCCAACGCCCATCACTGCCTCCCGATAGAATGATACTGCAGGCCGACCGGCCAGCATTTGATAATCTCGATCATTTCGTATCTCCCCCGGACGGCCGAGCTGTCGCAACCCGCGACGCCGGAGGCTGCTGCGCGGCGAGCTTGGCCTGTTGAAATTTCACGTGATCGACCAGGTTTTCCGGCGAATAATCGATGGTATCGTAGAAGTGTGGGACGCGTTCGGCGGCAGCCCTTTTGTAAACCGAGGAATGCAGGACAGCCTCGGGATCGATATGTCGAAGACCCTTTGGCCAGCGGATTCCCCAAAGAAAGCCCGGCTCCCTTTCATCGTGCTGCGGACCCAGCGGATCCGGACGAACTTGCAGGAGCAACGGGTTGATCTTGATGCCGTGGCCGGCCGGCCCGGTTTCGTCCGGAAGGTTTACGGCGGCATGCGTCATCCACTCGAGGGAAATGTCGGACAGCCGAGATTCGTTTTCCAGGTAGCTGCCACCGACGTCGGAGTGGTTGCCGGCAAACCACACCTGCTGCAGCCAATCGGGATCGGTATCCTTACGCGGCGGGCCTTTATTGCTTTTGCTGCCCCACTTCACGATCGCGAAGTCCGCGCGGTTCTCGTCGATCGACAAGGCGTGTCTGGCGTATCGGACATCATTGTCCAAATGAGGATCGTAGAACTTCATCTTCGGCGACGTGAAGTGAAGCGTCTGCCAGAACGAATAATCCTTGAGTCCCGTCGCGTAACGCAGATGGGAGATCACATACCAGATGCCGGCTCCGGCCACTGCCACGGCAGCCAGCAGCCAGAAGGCGGTCCAGAACGGAAGCAGGATCGACAGCAGCCAGCTCAACAGCAGAATAAGGACGACGGCGCCGCCGAACATTGCCGCCGAAAGCGGGTAGCTTCCCAAGGATGCGACGGTATCGAAGACGCCGATGAAGTATGGGTTGGCGTTCGGCAAGCCCGCGGCATCGGACTTGTATTTCAGGCGGAAGCGCAGCGCGATGGCCTTGCGCTGGTCGACATATTTCTCGTCGGCGGGCGAGCTGACATGCTGATAGACGTTTTTGACCGCCTCACTTGCGATTTTCTTGACGGTTTTCGCGTCGCGCCGCAGTGGCGTCTTACCGTCTTTCATCGTGGTCGGCACCCCGCACAGCGATAACACCGCGGCGAGACATCGCACGGTGTACGCTCCTCTGGAGAAACCGATCACGAAAATTCGGTCGCCGGGTTGCCACATGCTCAAGATCGCGGCGTAGCAGTCCACGATGTTGGTGGTGATGCCAAGCCCCGTCGCGAGACTGAAGAGATTGTGCAGCCAACGATAGGCCCGAATGGCGAAGAACGCGCCTTCCGGTGGCATCGAGCCGAGACCAGCATCGTAGTAGGTCACCTGTTCGGCTGGATCGATGGTCGTGTCGGGACCGCAGCGCGTGGCGCGGTACAGCTTGTAGACGTTGCTGCGCCGTTCGTCCGGTCGAAGGCCACCAACCTGACCAGTCCCGTCCGAGAATATGATGATGTTCTTCGCCATCGGGATCTCGCTGACTCAGTCTTGGGACTGGCATTTGAGGGAATGGAATGGAGCAAATGGAAGGGCCAGCTCCTGGAAGAAGTTGCGCCGCAACTCCGGAAGCTGTTCCCGCGCCTCAGCAACCGCACGATCCTTCATTTCCGCTATCCTAGCCGCGTTATCCAAGGTGTAGCGGCCTTCCGGTGCGATCTGGTCAATACGCCAGATCGCCTTATGATCGTGTCCGTCGCCGGTGATGATCTTTGCGGCGCCGAGGGCACTGTGAGATTGTCCGGCCATGAACAAGCGCGTCACCGAGGTCGCCATCGGAAGCTTGCCCTTCCACTTCGGCTGCGCTCTCACGTCGCTGGTCGTGCCGATGCTGAGGATCTTCAATCGGTCGGCCGGCCATCCTAGCATCCCGACTGCTTCAACGGCCGCAACACCGATCGGGTTATTGGCCCACACCCCGCCATCCACAAGCTCGACCGCCTCGTTGGTCATATGCGGTTTCAGGAACGTCGGCGCGGCCGCCGTCGCCATTGCCGCATCGATCGCCAACTGCTTGTAGTCAGTTTCTAATCGCGGATGGTGCGCCGTCTTGTAGAGGTACACGCGCTCCAGCATGGGGTGCCACGCAGGAATAACCAGGCGTGTTAGGCTCTCGCCCAGCTTGCGGTTCCCGAGCACGCCTTCAAGCGCAGTTCGGAGATTGTCCGACGAGTATTTCGACCCGAACAGATGAAGCATGGAGCGGCCACGTTGTCGCAACCACGTCTTCACGGGACCGTGCTGCTGATCGAATATCGCAGGTCCCTGTTCTTCGTACAGACGCAGGATATCTGCGGCCGACAGGCCAACTCCAAGTCCGATTGCGATAATGCCGCCGGTCGAAGTACCAACGATAAGATCGAAATACGAAGCGATAGGGTGTTCCAGATTCTCTTGAAGCTTCGCTAGAAACGCCGCGGGAAATACGCCCCGAATTCCGCCGCCATCGAGCGAGAGAATGCGGTACGTCGGCTGGCCGGGCTGTGAAATGCTCATGATGACGCCGCGGCATCGTAAGAGCGCAGGCGTTTTGGCCGCCTGGCAGGTAGGTCAGATGCGACAGGATGTTCTCCGCCGCCCTTCCACTCGTCGGACCACAACCACTCCTCGAAATAGAACAGCCAGAGGATGGCCCAAGGCACGATCGTATTGTCGATCCTCATCCAGGGCTGCCACTCATACGTCCTCGGCAAGTACAGGCAAAGTTGTACGGGATCCTGCTGGTAAACGTGGGGAAGGCGCCGCCCGTCGGCCAAGAGCTTCAGGTTGGGACGCTCGACGTAGACATCAGGCGTATCGCCTTGACGGTATTCGATACGAAGGCCGTAAAACCGGCTGAGCGGCGACGGCGTGGCTTCGAAGCGCCACACAAAGGCGCCGGCATGCGGAACGCCCTCTCCTCCAGCTGTCAGCGGATTCGCTTTCAGATTGACATATTGCTGGCTAGCCGTGAGCGGCCGGCGCTGACCGATTCTCATGAACTGTCGCTTCCGTGGAAGGTATTCGCCCGCACGGCCGTGGAAGACGCAAGCGCTCCGGTGCTCAATCCCACGGCCGGCGCCGCGACAAGGCGGCCGGTCCCCCGT
>Ga0182030_10015470_pt1 | contig 14949 bp, 13 predicted proteins | sample 812S3MmetaG_FD_121299 | JGI IMG/M metagenome (GOLD analysis project Ga0182030, IMG submission 121299) | Permafrost microbial communities from Stordalen Mire, Sweden - 812S3M metaG (Illumina Assembly) | ecosystem: Environmental > Terrestrial > Soil > Wetlands > Permafrost | place: Sweden... | reverse complement strand
CTGGCGTTACTGCTGGCTCCGTTCGTGGAGAGCGACACCGCCCCAGTGAACAGATTGGTAGAACCCAGCGTGATCGTCGCCGAAGCCGCCGAGGTGGTGAAGGACGAGGTGCCGGTTATAGTCAGCACGCCCGTTTGCGTCAGATTGCCGGTGCTGTCGACCACGGTCAGATTGTTGCCCAGCGTACCGGCGCCCAGCACCGTCGCGATGCTGTTCGTCAGGCTCGCAGCCCCTGTTCCCGTGTTCAGCGATACAGCACCGGTAAAGGCGTTCGCCTGCGTCAGTGTCAGTTCGCCCGTCCCGGAGGTCGTGAAGGCAGACGTTCCGCCGACCGTCAATACGCCGGTCTGGGTGATCGCCGTGCTTGCGGTGCTGTCGACGACCGTCAAATTGCCGCCGACGTTCGACGTGCCGAGGACCAGCGCACCGGCCCGAGTCAGACTGGCATTGCCACTGGCTCCCGTCGTGGAGAGCGTCACCGCCCCGGTTAGAACGTTGGCCGAAGTCAGCGTAATCGTCGCGTTGCTCGCGGACGTGGTGAATGACGATGTACCCGTAATCGTCAGTATACCGGTCTGGGTCAGGTTGCCGGTGCTGTCGATCACCGTCAGTGCGCCGCCGACCGTCGATGCCGCCAACGCCGTCGCCAGATTATTTGTCAGGCTGGCGTTGCCGCCCGTGGCGCCGGTCGTGATTGTCACCGCACCAGTCAGAAGATTGGTCTGCGTGAGGGTGATCGTGGCTGCCGCAGCTGAGGTGGTGAACGACGACGTACCCGTTACCGTCAGAGCACCCGTCTGCGTCAGATTCCCCGTGCTGTCCACGATGGTCAGCGTGCCGCCCATCGTGCCCGCACCCAGCACCGTCGCAATGCTGTTGGTCAGGCTCGCAGCGCCGGTCCCCGTGTTCAGCGATACCGCACCCGTAAAGGCGTTGGCCTGCGTCAGCGTCAGGGCACCGGTCCCGGACGTCGTGAACGACGACGTTCCGCCAACCGTCAGAACACCCGCCTGGGTGATCGCCGTGCTCGCTGTGCTGTCGACGACCGTCAAATTGCCGCCGATCGTCGATGCCGCCAGCGACAGCGCACCGGCTCGCGTCAGGCTGGCATTGCCGCTCGCGCCCGTCGTGGAGAGCGTCACCGCGCCCGTCAACGCGTTCGCCGAGGTCAGCGTGATCGTGGCGTTGCTGGCAGATGTGGTGAAGCTCGACGTCCCCGTCACCGTCAGCACGCCCGTTTGCGTCAGGTTGCCGGTGCTGTCGACCACGGTCAGATTGTTACCCAGCGTGCCGGCGCCCAGCACCGTCGCGATGCTGTTGGTCAGGCTCGCAGCGCCTGTTCCCGTGTTCAGCGATACAGCACCGGTAAAGGCATTCGCCTGCGTCAGCGTCAGAGCGCCGGTCCCGGACGTCGTGAACGACGACGTTCCGCCGACGGTCAGTGCCCCCGTCTGGGTGATCGCCGTGTTCGTCGTCGAATCGGCGACCGTCAAATTGCCGCCGACCATCGAAGCCGCCAGCGACAGTGCACCGGCGCGCGTCAGGCTGGCGTTAGCGCTGGCGCCAGTTGTACTCAAGGTCACCGCGCCGGTCAGCACATTCGCCGAAGTGAGCGTGATGGTGGCGTTACTCGTAGACGTCGTGAAAGACGATGTTCCAGTGACTGTCTGCACGCCAGTCTGGGTCAAATTGCCCACGGAATCGATATCAATCAGATTGCCGCCGACTGTCGTGGTCCCCAGAGCGAGAGCAATATTGTTGGTCAGGCTGGCGTTGCCGCTAGCGCCGTTCGTACTCATCGAAACGGCGCCGGTAAACGCATTGGCCTGGGTCAGCGCAATCGTCGCGTTCGCCGCTGAAGTCGTGAACGATGACGTACCCGATACGGTCAGAGCGCCAGTCTGGGTCAGATTGCCGACACTGTCAGTCACCGTCAGTGTTCCGCCAATCGACGATGCGCCCAGCACAGTCGCCTGACCGTTGGTCAGGCTAACGTTGGCGGTTGTCCCTGTGGTGCTGAACGACACTGCGCCAGTCAAAAGATTGGTCGAACCGAGAACGATCGCCTGATTCGACGCCGAAGTCGTAAAGGATGACGTTCCCCCGACGGTCAGAACCGCCGACTGGGTAATGCCGCCGGTCGAACCCACTACAGTCAGGTTGCCGCCGCTGCTGATCCCGGCGTTCATCGCAACCGACGTACCGGTCAGCGAGATATTTCCTGACGCCGTGGTAAGCGTCCCACCGACCGTGATTGCGCCGCCGGCCGTCATCGTGATTCCGCCGGCCCCGGTGGCATTAATCGTGCCGGTGCCGCCGATGGTACTCGCAGCGTTGAGCGTCAGGGTATTGCCGCTGCTCCAGGTAAGGTTGGAACTGAGCGTGATTGTGCCCGCTGAGGCACCGGCGGTGCCGCTATTGGTGGTCGTGACAGTGATGCTGTTACTGGCGAGCGCAGTCTGCAAATCAGTATTCAGGATATTCGAAGTCGTCGCGCCACTCGTCGGGGAATAGGTGTTGGACGCAAGTGCATCGTTGGTTGTCGCTGAACCGTTGATCGTGACGTTAGATGGGTCGAGCAACAGCGATCCGGTCGTGCCGTACGGCGCCCGCGTATCGACAGTTCCGGTGAACTGGAGAAGCTGCTCGCCCGAAGTTTCGACGAAGCCGCCATCGCCGCCGAGGTCGCCGCCGCGTGCTGAAATCGATCCGGCAAAATTCGTCTGCTGATCCGACCAAACAACGACGTGACCGCCGCTCCCGATGCCGCCCACCCCGCCATCAGCGGAAATTTTGGCGCCGGACTGAACGGTCGTCTGCTGAGCGTTGGCAACCGGTGTCGATGAGAAATTTTGCGTCGGGTCGCTGCCGCCATGGCGGTCGCCGCCCACCAGGATCGTGCCTCCGTCCGATCCACCATCGGCCGAAATGACCGCCGTGCCTGTAACATTCACCTTCGCTGCGGTTGCGACGATCTTGCCGCCGGCCTTGCCGGGTTTGGTTGCGCTGGTGTTGATCGTTCCCGATACCGCCAAGGTTCCACCGGCCGTGCCGCCGGTTACATCGACTGCGCCGCCCGAGCCATCGACATTTTGGGCCGATACGGTGCCGGCTACCGTGACGTCGCCACCGGCCGAAAGCCATACATGGCCGTCTTTGACGGTCGTGCCGGTCGCCCGAACAATGCCGCCATTATTGCCCGCCAGGGCATAAACATTGCCGCCCGCCGCACTCAATTCGACCTGAGCCCCGGCAATGCCGCCGGTATTCGTGACGTCTCCGCTGCCGCTCTTGATGTAGATTTTCTGACCGGCATTAGCCGGCTGAAGCAGAACGTCGTCGCCGGCGGCCAACGCGGCTGTCCCGTTGGCGGTGCTGATTTGCCCGTCGTTCCCGACCGATTTGCCGACCAGCACGACGTTGCCGTTCGCCGAGGTGATCGTGCCTTGATTGACGACCGTGCCCGATGAGTTGCCCTGAAATTCAAGCGCCTGGCCGGTCATGAACTGGCTGTTGCCGACGTCGCGGCTCGATGCGACGAAGCTTCCGCCGGTTATGACCTGACCGGTCGACGTGACGACAACGCCGTTCTGGTTGACGACATAGACCGAGCCGGTTGCTTTGAGAGAACCGGCAACAACGGATGGATCCAAGCCGGTAATCCGGTTCAGCGTCGCGCCGGTACCGTTATTGAACTGGACGCTGTTCCCCTGCCCGATCGAAAAGGATTTCCAGTTGATGATGCCGCGCGACGTCGTCTGATTAACCGCCAGGCCGTTGCCTGCCGCGGCAATTGCACCCGAACCTGCCGCGAACTGACCGCCGGTCGGGAGGGCGCCCGCAGCGAAAGTGTGGTTCGTCGCCGACAGCAGGGCGATGATCGAGGGAAACAAGACCCGCGACCAGCCCCTCTCACGTGCGTATATGCGCGTGCGCGCGCGCACGCGTTCCGTCCCCGCGAGAGGGGCAGTCAGGATCGTTGCATAGTCCTCCGTGATAGGCGTCGTGTCGCGCGCGCGACCGCCGCGTTTGCCTGTGAATTTCCGGCTATTGCGCATATGCGCAAACAGCCGTCGGGATCGGTACTGTACGGGCTCCCCTGGCCCAAACTCCAATCGCCCCAATCGAAAATATTTTTACTAATTTGCGCATCATTTTCGAAGAATCTTCGCCATATCCGTATAATGCAAGAATCGTACCGGAACAGTTTTATGGCGGATTTCCTGGGCTTTCCCCCGAAAAATAGATTCAATTATAACTAATTGTAAGATTTCCTGACAAAAAACAAGCGTATTGTATACGGACCGGCAAAGGACCCAGATCAAATACAGTGAAATTTTCGCCCGATTTTAGAAATTTTAAGACAAAAAAATGCCGTACTTCGACTTCCAAGAAGGCGATTTGAAACAGGCAATCGCCGAAATTCGAAGTTACAGATGACATCTGGTGAATGAAAAAATCCGATCAACTAATACCACTTTAAAAGTGATATTAGTTGATTCCGGCCCAGTCTTTCAGGGCAGCAGTTGTGATACTGTTAAGCTTGGTTTGGGTGATCAGGCCCGCTATCGGGCGCGAAGACTAAGACGCGCCCAACCCACTCGTTCGGGAGCAGATCCATCGGCTCAACCGACGCCCGGATTGGATTAACATACTGACTTAATTGGTGACCCCAAGGGGATTCAAACCCCTGTTACCGCCGTGAAAGGGCAGAGTTTCGGGTCTCGATACGCTAGGGCTTAATGCCGCAAGGCGGCAGAAATAGCCCCAACGCCAAGTTTTACAACGCTTCCAGCAAGACGCTGGTTTCAGTGTGTGCCTGTGGGGGTGATCCGGTTCCCACAGGTTTCAGAATAGGATTGGCACACAATTGGCACAGGAGGAAACCGTAGGGACCCAACGGAAATGAAGGTGCAAGCCGATCAGTTCCACCGTCCCACCGGCGCACGAACAGGGCTACCATCATAGGCTCGGCCTCCGCTTCCCGCCCATATCGGTCGTCGAACGTGGTCATTAAGTCGCACAATAAGAAACGTTAGCGCCTATCGACCGCTCGCCGATGCGCGATCTTTATGACGGCATACCGCCACCGCGCCGAAATGTTGCTGATTTTACCGACACAGGCCACGACGTCGGCCGCTACATCGCGACGTTCCGGTGCGCTGTGAGAGATCTGACACGCGTGAGCGACTATTCGAAATCGGAGGCAAAGGACAAGGAGGACGCGACCCATGGCGTCATGTTTTGGCTCAACCCGGTAAGATGCAACCGGAACATTGGCCGGGCGAGCAGGTTCAAATCCCGGGCAGGATTTGGCCGAGACCGACATTGGCTCGAGGTCGTGATCTGACGCTCTTTCCGCCGGGGTCAGGCCAGGTCGAAGGGGTCGAGGTTCATCACCTTGTTCCACGGAGCCACGAAGTCACGCACGAACTTCTTTTGAGAGTCGTCGCATGCATAGACCTCCTCGTGGACCCGTTCGAGACGATGCGCGTTTCGGAGATCATGGCGCAGCCCGCCTTTCATCTGCCGGCGAGCATGACGATCACCGATGCGATTACCTTTTTCACGGCATCGGATGCGCCCCCCCCCGCATAAGAGCTATCCCTTGATTGATGGCTACGGGCGGGTCGTGGCGATGTTTTCCCGGGCCGACGCACTGCGCTGGACGATGAGCGGTTGGCCTGCGGATAAATCGCTCGGGGAGCAGCTCGCCGATCAGGAACCTGTCGTCGGCTATGAGGACGAATTGGTCGGAAGTCTTGCCGACAGGATGGCCGCTGGGGATATAGGCAGAGTGCCGATATTGCGGCGCATCGATGGTCGGCTGGTTGGGCTCGTCGCACGGCGGGATCTGTTGCGTGTCCGCGCCAACGTCGTTCGCCAGGAGAGGGATCGGGAGATTCTGATCCGGTTCCGAGCGGTCCGATCGACGGGAGAGCGGTGAAACGATGACGAAATATGGGGAATCAATCTTTATTTTGTGTGATGCGCGTCCCTACGCATCAGAGATTGGAGGGTCCGATTATGCGGCGCGCGCTAAAAGCAGCATCGGCCCATAGGAGATGGCGAATAGAGCAAAGCCCATGATCCACAGCACCGCCGAGATGCTGACCAAGAGGATCAACGATCCACCGGCAAAACTAGCCACAACTCGTGTCACGGCGGCGGCGCTGATCATCAAATAGATCAGCGTCGTGACACGGTCCGCTTCCAAAAGCCGACCGGTATGGCCGCGGGTAACACGCGTCATGACGGCGATCACCATGGTTCCGATGGCGCCTGCGGTAAGCGCATGAATCGCTGCCGCCTCAGGAACAGTGCTGGTTAGGATGCTGACGCCTAAGAGCGCGGCACCCACGATGACCCACAGATATCCCAGATGGAGAATGGCCAGCAGAGGCTCGGAAAGCGTTGCGCCTCCGCGCCAGCGCGCAAGCCGCCAGAGATTGAGAGCAGCTGCTAAAAGCAAGAGTGCTCCAAGCGGCCGGAACGCCGGAAAGATCGCCCAACCCAGGAGCCCGGAGTGGAGCCCGGCGAGCGCGGCGCGATCGATCAGACCATGCGCAACAAGCTCCGTAGTCCCGCCTTGTTTGACAAGCCAGTTGTGCGTGAAGTTTGGGATGATCCGGCCGCCAACGACAGAGATCAACATGACAATCGCGGCCAAACCGAGACGCCATCCGAGCCCGGCGGATACGCTTACGCCTGAGTTTTCAAGATACATCAGCAGGTCGGCAAGTCCGAGCACGGCGATCGGGGCGGGGATCGCCAGATTGCGCCAGTTGCGGGCGACGACGATCTCACGCGCGGCGACGAGAAAAAGCACCCACGGAAATGCCATATCGATGACTGCAGCTAGCCAGAACGGGATCAATGTCGAAAGCAGACAGGCTATGCGACCGAGCAACCAAAGAAAGGCCAGACCTGCAAGCGGCAGGCCTTGGATCGGTCTCCGGCCCGTCCAGTTCGGGATCGCGGTCAACATAAAGCCAGCGATCGCCGCCAGCACGAATCCGAACAACATCTCGTGGATGTGCCACGTGAGCGAATCGAAACGGCTGGGAAGCACGGCGCCGCTGACGAAGAGGATGATCCACAGTGCTAGCGCCAGCGCGGACCAGAGGCTGGCCGCCAGGAAGAAAGGGCGGAACGCCAACCCCAGGAGGGCCGAAGATTCGGGTTTTGTCGTCTGCGCTGCCGAGATTTCCATGGAATACCTTACGTTTGGAGCGGTTTGATCGCCGCTCCAGCATCTTTGTGCCGCGACATGCGCAGCACTCATTCCCAAGACCTGATCGCATTCATCGGGGAGATTCTAAAGCCTGCGCGCGCCATTGGATTTGTGCCAGCGCAAACCCTGCGCGATATGGCCAGGGGGATCTAACGCCTCCAGCGGCGTCAGATCGACGAACCCTCCGCGATGCGCAGAATCTCCGATGGCTGGCGGACCGTCAACTGCCGGTTGTGGCTGACGAGTAGGCCCGCCTTTTCCCAAGCCGTGAGAATGCGGCTCGCGGTGTGGAGCGTGGTCCCGGAGATGTCGGCCACGTCCTTGCGTCGAAGCGGAAACTCAATGGCCGTCCCGTCGATCGTGCGATGCCCGGCTTGCCGCGCGAGCCGAAGAACGGCATGGGCGACGCGCCGTTCAACCCGTTGAGTGGAAACCTCCCGAAGCCGGTCTTGCATTACCTGGAGGCGCTTCCCGATGACACGGATGACATTGATCGCGATCTGGGGATGGCGGCCCATTAGTGCGAACATTTGGGCTTCGCTCCAACTCGCCTCGAGCGACTGCGCGAGCGCCACTGCGTCGGCGGGATATCGGCCATCGGTGAACAACGCGACGGTACCGAACATTTCCCCTGGGCCAATGAAGCGCATGACGATCTGAGCGCCGTCGCTTCCCGACTGCGATATGCGGACGCTACCGTCAATGAGCGCGTGAACGCGCACGCCGGGATCGCCTTGATTGAAAATCCGGGCATCTTTCGCCAAGAGGCGAATACGCGCGGACTCGGCAATGTCACCTAATGCTGCCGGAGAAAGATCCTGGAAGAGTTCCAGCGAGGCCAGGGATTGGGGAGCAATTTGCACGCTTGCGGTCATCCTAGGACCTTATCCGGGGGTTCGGAATAAGGGGAGCAGTTTGTTCCAGCACAAACTCTGCCGTCCTTTGCTGATGTAAGTGTCCTGGATGCCTCCGGGACGAGTTGGATTTGTGGATTCTCGCATTGCGATAAAATCCGGCTTGGTAAACCGACCGATCGGCCTTTACTGACTGCATAGGACCGACAATGAATGACGTCATCTTCGCTCGGGCGCTCCATGTCCTTGCCATCGTCATCTGGATCGGCGGTGTGTCCATTGTGACAACTGTCGTGCTCCCCGCCGTCCGGCGGGGCGTGCTCGGTGAGAACCAGCTTCATGCCTTCGAGGCCATCGAACGCCGTTTTGCCTGGCAGGCGCGGGCGGCGATCTTGGTTGTGGGGTTGAGCGGCTTTTATATGACGGCGCGGCTTGACCTGTGGGGCCGTTTTCGGACGGTGGATTTCTGGTGGATGCACGCCATGGTCTGCGTATGGCTGTTGTTCGCGGTCATCCTGTTCGTTGCCGAACCGTTCATCCTGCATCGGCATTTTCACAAATGGGCGACGACAAAACCTGACGCTGCCTTCGCCTGGCTGAATCGCGCCCATTGGGTTTTGCTTGGGCTGAGCTTGGTCACGATCTTGGGCGCCGTCGCCGGCAGTCTGGGATGGTCGATATTTTGAAGCGCCCGAGCTCAAGAACGACAACAAATTCGGGAGGACCGTAGCGATGTCAACAGACGTATCGACAGTCGATAGACCGGCACACGATCCCGTCAGCAACGTGCTGAAATGGGTATTGCTGGTTGTCGCCATCGCCTGCTTCGCCGCGCTCGGCTGGATGACTGTTCTGACCTATCGGGCCGCGCCGCCCTTCCCTGACCGCTTCGTGGCGGCCGACGGCACACCCCTTATGTCTGCCGCGGACATCCAGGCCGGCAAGGCCGGCTTCCAAAAAGCCGATCTGATGGACTATGGCAGTCTTTACGGCATGGGGTCGTATTTTGGGGAGGATTACACGGCTTCGAACCTCGTTCGCCTTGCCGCCCTGACCGAAGACAACCTCGCGAAGATCAGGAATGGCAAACCATTGTCCGAGCTGTCAGCGGAGGATCAGGCGGCGGTCAAAGTCGCGATGCAGGCGGAACTTCAGGGCGTCGATCTCACCAAGCAGGTCGCAACGATTCCGGCCGCCCTGGCAGCTGCTATTACGACGCTGCGGCCAGAAATCGCACAGTCCTTACTCCACCATGATTTCGCCAGGGGCTGGACGCAGGCTTATAGCCTTGACGAACAAAGTGCGCTCCAAACCGCCGATTTCCTGATCTATTCGTCATTGACTACAGTCGCACGCCGGCCTGGCTCGACCGCCTCCTGGACCCAGAACTGGCCGTTCGAGCCGCTTGTGGGCAATGTACCGACGACCAGCACCTTCCATTGGACCTGGATCAGCTTCTGCTTCACCTTCCTCGCCTTCGGCGCGGTGCTGCTGATCTATGAGCTGTATCTCAACGATCCGGACAAGGCGCCGATGGATCCGGTGCTTGCCCAGTTTCGCCCCCTGACACCCAGTCAGCGCGGCACCGGCAAGTATTTTCTTGTCGTCGCCGCGGTCTTGCTGCTGCAAATCCTCGTCGGCTCGATCATGGCGCATTATTACACAGACCGTACGAGCTTCTATGGCATCCAGGTCGACCGTTTCCTGCCGTTCAATTTCCTCCGCGACGTGCATATCCAGACGCCGCTGGTTTGGATCGGGCTGTCATGGATCGGCGCGGCCCTGTTCCTCGCCCCGGCGATCAGCGGCGGCGAACCCAGGGGGCAGCGCTTCCTGGTCGACCTTCTCTTCTGGGTCACTTTGTTTGTCGTGGTCGGCGCTCTGATCGGCAATTATCTCGGCATCATGGGCTATATCCAGCAAGGCTGGTTCTGGTTCGGCAATCAGGGCCTCTCCTATATCCAGCTCGGCCGCGCCTGGCAGATCGGCTTCTTCGCCGGCCTGGCGATCTGGAGCGTGCTGGTATTGCGCGCTCTATGGCCCACCCGCGCGGATCTCAGCTTGGCAACCCGCCAATTCTGGTCGGGCCGGATCAGGCTCGAAAATCTGCTCTGGGCGTCGACCGTCAACATCGCCGTCTTATATGTTTTCGGCATGATTCCGCTTACGGGGGTCGAGAAATCATTCACCATCGCCGACTTCTGGCGCTGGTGGGTCGTGCATCTCTGGGTCGAACAGTCCTTCGAATTTTTCGCCGCCGCTGTCAGCGCCTATCTGCTGATGGGCACCGGCCTCGTTTCGCGGCAGCTCGCCGAGCGCTCGGTCTATTTCGAATTGATCCTGATTTTCCTTGGCGGCGTGCTGGGGACCGGCCACCATCTCTATTGGGCGGGAGAGCCCGGATTATGGGTGCCGCTCGGCTCTATGTTCTCCTTTATCGAGGTCTTGCCCCTCGTGCTGCTCGCGATCGAGGCGATCCAGCATCGGCGGCTGATCAAGGCCGACCGGCAGTTCAAATACAGCCTCGCCTACACCTATGTCATCGGCGCGGCCTTCTGGAACTTCGTCGGGGCGGGCGTCTTCGGCGGCGGTACGCTCAATGCGCCGCTCGCCAACTATTACGAGCATGGCACGTTTCTGACCCTCAACCATGCGCACACCGCCTTGTTCGGCGCCTTCGGCCTGCTGGGCATCGGCCTCATCTATTTCTGCCTGCGCTATATCGCGGCCGACGCCCATCCATTCAGCGAGCGGGCCGGACGCTGGGCCTTTTGGCTCTATAACGGCGGCCTGGTCCTGTGGATCTTGTTCAATTTCTTTCCGATCGGCTGGCCCCAACTCGACGCCGTCTTCGAACACGGCCTGGCTTATGCCCGAAGCCAGGCCTTCTATGACACCACCACCTTCTGGCAATGGATGCGTATGCCGGGGGATATCGTCTTCGCAGCAGGCGCGCTGCTGATGGCCTGGGACTTCATTATCAAGCTGCGTCCCCTTTTTCCGGGTGTGCTGCGTCGCCTACTTGGCGGCGGGGATTCGCGGACCGGCTTCGAAAGTTCGGCCGCGTCAGTCAGTGCTCCACCGCCTCGAAGGAGTGGTATTTGATAGCCCAGCCCCATGCCAAACCGGGAGAAATTGTCGATCTGCGTCCCCTGGGGCGCAGGCTCGCGGATACCAAGACGACGGCTCTTATCAAAACGGAGCATTTCGAGGCGATTCGGCTGGTCGTTCGAGCCGACACCGAGATTCCACCGCACGAGGTGGCTGGAAACATGATGCTGCATTGCCTCGAAGGGCATATCCTCCTCAGCTTGGCCCGATCTAGCGTGGAGTTGAGTGCCGGAGATTGGCTTTACTTGGAGGGCGGCGAGATCCACGCCTTGAAAGGCGTGAAGGATTCGTCGCTGCTTCTCACGATATTGTTCGATAAACAGGCCATATGAATTGGTCAGAGACTCAGATGAAGGCCGATGTTCGGATCAAGCGTGCCTACGAGCCGCCGGCTTCCGATGACGGCGCTCGCGTTCTGGTCGATCGGATCTGGCCGCGCGGTGTGACCAAAGAAGCCGCTGCCTTGATGCTGTGGCTGAAGGACATTGCGCCCACGACCAGCTTGCGAAAATGGTTCGGTCACGATCCTGCGCGCTGGACCGAATTTCAACGTCGCTACCACGCTGAGCTGAATCAAAATCGTGCGGCTGTCGAACAGTTGGCCGATCTTGCCAAAGCGGGGCGCGTAACGCTTGTCTACGGCGCTCACGACACGATGCACAACCACGCGCTCGCATTGGCGGACTATATCGGCGGGCATAAAAAGTCATACGGTGGCGAATAAGCTTGTGCGTCGTTGTAGCGGGTGGCGATGCGTCACCAATTCATTCGACGTCCACGTCGGTTAAGTCACCGGCTAATCGGCTTGGGCGGTCGATCGGCCCGCCAGAAGGTGGCTGGCGGGCAGGCTGTCAGCAACCGTGTGCCGGTCCAGGCTGCGATAGAACTCCTCGCGAGCCTGGGAGATGTAATCGCGCAAGCGGCAGATCGGCAAAAGCGAGCAGCACCCGCCGTCAGCGCGGAAGCATTCGACAACCGGCTGGTCGCCCTCCAGCTGCCGGATCAGCGTGCCGATCTTGATCGCATCGGGCGCGACCGCCAGTAGCACCCCACCGCCCACGCCGCGCACGGTCCGCACCACGCCCAGCGCCGCCAAGGTTTGAACAACCTTGTGCAGGTGGTCGCGCGACAGTCCGCCTAACTTCTGCGCCAGTGTCTCCACGCTCAGCGGACGTTCCGGCGGCTCAGTGGCCAGAAGCATCAGTAAGCGGAGCGCGAAGTCGGTTGAGTTCAATAATTTCATAACAAACCCCAAAACAGGTATTGACGATACCACAATTGGCGGCTAATTGAAACTGGTAAGAGAAATACCAGTTTTGTGAGGAGCCCTTTATGTCAAAGCCACTTTCCGCCACCACGATCGCGCTCGTCAAAGCAACAGTCCCCGCGCTGGAGGCTCATGGCCTCGCCATCACCCAGCGCATGTATCAGCGGCTGTTTCAGGACCCGGCGATCCGCAACCTGTTCAACCAGTCTCACCACGGCATAACTGGCTCTCAGCCTCATGCGTTGGCGGCTGCCGTGCTCGCCTATGCGCGCAATATCGACAATCTCGGCGTCCTGGCCGGCACGGTGGAGCGAATCGCGCAAAAGCACACTGCTCTAACTATCTTGCCGGAGCTCTACCCCAGCGTTGCAACCGCGCTGCTCGGCGTGATCGAAGATGTGCTGGGCACCGCTGCAACGCCCGAGATCCTTGCGGCCTGGGGGGAGGCCTATTGGTTCCTTGCCGATCTGTTGATCGGACGCGAGGCGCAAATCTATCGTGAAACGGCCGCTCTACCTGGTGGTTGGACCGGCTGGCGCGACTTTGTGGTCGAAAGCGTCAGCAGCGAGAGCGAGGTCATCAGCTCGCTCGTGCTGGTCCCTGCCGACGGCGGCCCGGTGGCCGCGCACAAGGCGGGCCAATATCTCGGCTTCGATATCAACCTGCCGGGAGTGGGAACGCTACGACGCAACTATTCCATCTCCTGCGCGCCGAACAGCCGCGCGTACCGCATCACCGTCAAGCGCGATTGCACGCCCGGCTTTCCATCCGGGCAGGTTTCGGAATGGTTGCACGACCACGCGGCGCCGGGCACGGCGCTCAGGGTCGCGCCACCGGCCGGCGATTTTTTCCTTGACGCCGACACTGACAAGCCGGTGGTCCTGGTCAGCGGCGGGGTCGGCCTCACGCCCATGGTCAGCATGCTGGAGACCATCGCGGCGCGACGTCCCGACCTGCCGACCTGGTACATCCACGGCGCTGAGAACGGCCGCCAACACGCGATGGGCGAGGCGGTGCGGGACCTTGCCGGGCGGTCGCCGAATATCATTCATCACACGTTCTATAATGCGCCGCTGTCCGAGGACCGCGCAGGGGCGGATTACAACCACGTCGGCCTGATCTCGGCCGAGTGGCTAGAGCAGCACACGCCGATCGCCGAGGCGACCTATTACCTATGCGGTCCCAAGCCATTCCTACGTGCGTTGGTCGCCGGCCTTGCAAGGCAAGGCCTACCCGCTGACAGAATTCGCTACGAATTCTTTGGCCCCGCCGACGCGCTGCTCGACCCGGCGGTGCCGCAAACCCAGGCAGCCTGAGACCAGCAATGATGCCCGAGCTAATTTCGGAGGCCGAACGGTTTACCCACCGTGAGGAGGCGGCGCGGGCCATCCAGGCGGCGACCGGTCTCGACGAGGTCTTAATCGAACGCCTCGTTCGGACCTTCTACGAGGCCGCGCGCCGGGACCCCGTCCTGGGCGTGATCTTTGCCCGCGTCACCGACTGGGAGGCGCATATAGCGAAAATATGCGCCTTCTGGTCCTCGGTCGCGTTGAATACGGGCCGTTATCACGGCCAGCCGGTGGCCGCGCACCTGCCGCTGGGACTCGAGCGGGCTCACTTCGACCGGTGGTTGGCCCTATTTGAGGCGACGGCACGGGCGCTCTGTCTGCTCGAGGCGGTCCTCCACTTGATGACTCGTGCGCGGCGGATCGCCCAAAGCCTGGAGCTGGGAATCGCCGGGGACCGAGGCGAGCTGCCGGAACGCAGATGCTCGACACGCTGATTCTGCTGGTCGCCTTCCGACATAGGGTTTCAGCGTCCAACCAGGACGCCGCACTGGTGCGGTTCGAGGACATCGCCGGGCACGTGATCGATCCGGAAGCATTCGCTGCCGACGTGCGGAGATTAGTCTCGGCAGGTCTCATCTACGATCCGGCGCGGCTGCCGCAGAACGGGTTGCAATGTCACTGGCTGTGTGAAGTGACACCGGAAGGTGCAATCCGGGTTGCCACCCTCGTCGCCGCGCAGGGAACCGGCATCGACCGACTCATCGAAAGGATCGCGACGCAATGATTTGCGCGCCAGCGCAGCCGAATGCGCCATTCAAGGAGACATGAATTGCTAACCAACCGAACTCTATCCCGCCGCCGCCTGCTCGCGTTGGCTGCAGCCGTCGGCAGCTGCGCAGCCGCGCCAGCCTTCGCGGCCGGCGCGGAAGTGTGTGCAAAGCCCTATGCTGGCGACAGGCAGCAGCGCGATACGGCGCATTACGCCGAAGACAGCCCGGACCCGCAGAGACTCTGCAGCGCCTGCAATTACTTTGAGGATCGTGGCAAATGCGGAAACTGCCGGATCTTCGAAACACAGGTCAATCCCGCGGGCACTTGCGATTCCTGGAGCGCGCGAGCGAACTGATACACGCGCCTTTAGTCGTCCGCGCCGACATTGAGATGCTCTGGCCCGATCGTGTCGTAGGGTGAATG
>Ga0182030_10015469_pt1 | contig 14950 bp, 11 predicted proteins | sample 812S3MmetaG_FD_121299 | JGI IMG/M metagenome (GOLD analysis project Ga0182030, IMG submission 121299) | Permafrost microbial communities from Stordalen Mire, Sweden - 812S3M metaG (Illumina Assembly) | ecosystem: Environmental > Terrestrial > Soil > Wetlands > Permafrost | place: Sweden... | reverse complement strand
TATTGTCAATTCTTACGTGGGACACCACACTAGACTAAGCAATTTCCGGTCCGGCCCCGAAGGGGCCAACCGTGGGTAGCCGCAGGTTTTAACCTGCGGCTCGCAAAACCCCATGGCCCCTTTAACCCCGACGGGGTTGACCGTGGGAAAGGTCGGCCCCTTCAGGGCCGCATTCCTTTCTCTCCTTCGGTTTCCGTAGGTTTCACCTACGGAAACTCACGGTGTCCCGCTTCGCGGGAAGGAAGGCGGCGAATCATCGGGTGGCTTATTCTAGCGCCTATGGGGTGAGGGGGTCTCCCGGGAACAGATGGATGAATAATTTCCTCCAACATTTTAAGTGAACCGGGTTGGGGCTAGCCGCAGGGGCGGGCTGCTGCGCGATGAGCCAAAGCAGGGACTTTCATTCCCCAGCCCCTTTCCCGGGAGATTTGGCTGGAGCATTGGCAGTCCCTTGGGCAGCGGCTTTGATAGCATACTGCACGAGGATGGAGATTCGCCGGTTGGAAGGATCATTAGGGGTTTCGGGCTTACGAAGGTGCTGGTCGGCGTAACCCCTGACCTGTGTCACTTGGTCGGAGCGCAAACCATTCTCCTGCATCAGCCGTCGGGCGGAGTTGGCGCGGTCTACGGAAAGCTCCCAGTTTCCGTATTCACCCCCATGCCGGAGCAAGGGTTTGGAATCGGTATGTCCCTCAATCGAGATTTTGTTGGGAACGCCGCCTAACTCCTTCGCCAGCGCCATGAGCGTTTCCTTGCCGCTGTCGCTCAGCTCGGGACTGCCACTGTCAAAGAAGGTGCTCTTAGCCGACTCCAAAAGTTCAATGCGCAACCCTTCGGACGTAACGGTCATCTCAATCTGGCTTCCCAGCTTATTGAGGTCTTCGATCTTTTGGATCGCACCCTGGAGGTTCTCTTTCAGTTTTGCCATGTTGTCTTTGGAGAGAGTCATGCTATCCGCCGGGCCCTCTCCCGGGCTCTGGCCCGGGCCCTTGCCATTGCCACCAGCTAGTTTGGTAGTCCCGGCGGGATCTTTGAAATACCCCGCCACGGCCTCTTTGATGGGCTTGCTGCTGTTCATGAGCCAGAGGACGATGAAGAGTGACATCATGGCGGTGACAAAATCGGCGTAGGCCACTTTCCAGGCGCCTCCGTGGTGGCCGCCGTGGCCGCCTTTCTTCTTGATGACGATGATGGGGCGAGCTGCTGCCATAGTGATCCACGACTCCGTTTACGCGGCGGCGGCCTCTTTCGGCGCCGCCGCCTCACCCTTGTTGCGGCAATAGGACTCAAGCTCCTGGAAGGTGGGGCGCACGTGACCGGGAATGGCGCGCCGCGCCACTTCCACCGCCATAATCGGCGCCGTCCCCTTGATAAACGAAGCCATCGCCACGCGCAGCACTTGCAGGAAGGCGTGCTCCTCATCCGCGGTTTTGGCCATATTGGCGGCGAGCGGTCCAACGAAACCGTAACAGAGCAGAATGCCAAGAAACGTGCCCACCAGCGCCGCGGCAACCTTGTGCCCGATCTCTTCCGGCGGGCCGCCCAAAGCGCCCATGGTGATGACCACGCCCAGCACTGCGGCCACGATGCCCAAGCCGGGAAGTGCGTCCGCCGTGGTGCTGAGCGCCGTCACGGGTTGCGTGGAGTCATTGTGGTGGATGTCCATATCGGACTCGACCATCTGGTCAAGTTCAAACGCCTCCACGGCGTTGCTCGCCACCAGGCGCATGGTGTCACAAACAAAACATAAGATGTGATGGTCCTTGAGAAAGGCAGGGTATTTGGAGAAGACCGTGCTTTTCTCCGGGTCATCCGTATCACTCTCAAGCGCCACCAGTCCATCCCGGCGCGCGCGGCTAAAGAGTTCGTACATCATCTTCAGCGAATCCTGGTACCAAGCCTTGGTGAATTTAGACCCCTTGATAATCCCCGGCAGGCCGGCGGCGATGCCCTTGAGGATATGGAGGGGATTGGAAATCAGCAGGGTTCCCATCCCTGCTCCAGCGATGATGAGCAGTTCGGCCGGTTGCAAGAGCACCTTGAGGTTTCCGTGCTCCATCAAGTAGCCGCCTGCCACGGCCCCCAACACCACGACGATTCCGATGATTGCGAACACCTGTGTTATCTCTCCTTAACCTATGGCGTTTCGGGAGCACAAAGCACGATGGCGAAATTGCCGCCCTTGGCATCGGCCTGTTGAAGCGCGTTTCCTGCACGCCCCAAAAGTGCCTCAATGGGTTCACCGGGCCGCAAGACCGTTCCACCTACCGACACGGTGGCCGACAAGGGATCGCCCCACCAAGCGATCTCGGAGGATCGGGCGAGCCGCTTCAGGCGCTCGGCCGTAGTCAACAAGTCCACTTCACTGCAATTGGCGATGATGGCCAAGAACTGGTCTTCCGACCAGCGGCCCACGAAGTCCAGGGGGTCAAGGCCGTTGCGCAGCGTGTGCGCGATGACATTCATGATGGCCTCGGCCGCGTCCAGGCCATGAGTTGCCCTGAGCGCATGCAAGTGGTCCAATTGAACGCAGAGCAAACCAAAGGGAATGACGTGCTCGGAAGCAAATTTGATCAGGCTCACCAGGTGCGATTCCGTAAACGGGTAGTCGGGGAGCTGTGTGACCGCATCCAACCCGTGGCCTATTGCCAAGTCGGACTCCGGGCGGCGCCGCGACGACGCGCAGGGCCTCTCCACAAAGCTTTCCACCGCGCCAATCACATGGCCGTGGGCATCCCTGATAGGAACGGCCCGCAAGCTGACGGGGACAGCGTACCCCGACTTGTGATGAAGGTAGACGCGCGACTCACGAGCCTTCCCGTCCCGCATCGCGGCCACCAGCGGGCAGGAGTGCTCGCAGAGCGCCGTCTTGTTCTCATGAAACTTGATCAAGAGGATCTCACCGCAAAAGCGCCCGAGGACCTCCTGACGCAAATAGCCGGTAATCCTTTCCGCGCCGTCATTCCAAAAACTGATCTTTCGGTCCCGATCTACAATGCACGCGCCCGTCTGCAAACTTTCCAGTGCGGCGCGAAAGACTTCCGCGTTTTGAAGGTCCAGCATCTTTCAACCCCTTAGACTTCTTATCGGCGGAAATGATTCCACCTTGAGGCATACTGCCACGGGCAGCCGCGTTGACCCCTCGATGAGTTCGCTAATCTGGACAGCCGTGGTCGCCCCCTAACCCGCATTTCTCACCGCGCTTTGATGGGCGGTGGAAGGGCAGGGCTTCACAGGCTGCGGAAAAACCCTTCGGCACTGTCATTCTGAGGAGCCGCCGGCGGTCCTGAGCAAAGCGCAGGAAGAATCTCGCATTGCCTCGAAAATACGCAGAGCGAGATCCTTCGCGCAGTTTACCCTAAGCGGCAGAGCGAGATTCTTCGCTGCGCTCAGAATGACTGCGAATGGGCTCAGGATGACAGCAATGGAGCGTTTTTCGCAGCCTGTAAGGCCCCGCCTTTCCCAACGCGTGGTGAGAGATCCGCACCAATCATGGTTTGGCGCCAGTTCTTCCGGCCGCCGACCGTTGCGCGGCCATCCCTTCGCTATTCGCCGGGTCAGACGGGGCCAAGCCCGGCGGTTGAATGCGGGTTACGGGGTCGGGGTTTGGAGGGAACGTCCGCTCGGGCCAAGTTGTGATATTGTAAGTCCGCTATGAACACACAAAACCATATTTCACGTCGTTCTTTTCTAAGCGTTTTGGCGGCGGCGCCGCTAGCGGCTGCCGTGACGCCCTCAAAACCAATCCCGGTGGGACTGGAGCTCTACTCGGTTCGCGACGAACTGGAGAAAGACCTGATGGGAACCGTTCGGGGTGTGGCGAAGACGGGTTACCAGTGCGTGGAGTTCTACTCGCCTTACTTCGAATGGACAACCGATTATGCCCGGAAGGTGCGCGCTGAATTGGATGAACTCGGCATCCATTGCTACTCGACCCACAACGATTTGAAATCGTTTACCCCGGAAGGGATGGGCAAAGCGATTGACTTAAACAAAGTCCTCGGAACTCGCTACATTGTGTTGGCTCATCCCGGTGAGGTGAGCGGCCTGGACGGCTATAAGCGGGTGGCGGAGACCCTGAACAAGGCGAACGACACAATGAAAGGGCAGGCTCTGCACGCCGGCTATCACAATCACGATGCCGAATGGAAACCCATCGACGGGCAGAAACCCATGGAGGTGCTGAGAGCGGCGCTGGACAAAAGCATTATGCTGCAACTGGATGTGGGAACCTGTTTGGCAGCCGGCAGCGATCCCGTGGCTTGGATCAATCATAACCCCGGCCGCATCCGCTCGATGCACGTAAAGGATTGGTCGCCCCAAAAGGAATACAAGGTGCTGACCGGCGAAGGGATTGCCCCTTGGAAGAAGCTTTTCGCCGCCGCCGAAAAGACGGGGGGAATCGAGTACTACTTGATCGAGCAGGAAGGCAGCGATTACCCCGAAATGGAGACCGCCCAGAGGTGTCTTGCGGCATTTCATAAGCTGCATGCGTAGGTGTGCGCCGCCTGAAAGCTCCACTGGTTAGCCGGGCGCGCGAGGCCAAGCCCGTCCAATTGGTGCCTGCCCCCTCACCCCCACGACCCGCAAAGCGTGGGCCCCCTCTGCCGTGCGGTTCCCCCTCTCCCCCCGGGGCGAGGGTATGATTCTTGGTTATAGGAGGATTGGAATGATGAACCAGTTGTCAAAGGAAGGGCTTCGGCCCGATGGACGTCTGCTGTTCCGCACGTTTCTAGTTTTTTCCCTACTTTTGCTCGGCGCAATTTCCCTTGCCGCGGAAACGGACCCGACAGGCTTCTGGGTCTTTCGTGCGCCCAACGGCGACGGCACCTTCCGGGAGACGTTCCTCGACCTCAAAGTGTCCGGGGAGAAAGTTACCGGCAGGATTCTGAGGAATGGACATGATACGCCGATCACGGACGGAACCTTCAGCAATAGCAAGCTACACCTGGTCGTTACCTCGCGGTTCGAGAACCAGGAACACACCATGACCTGCGATGGCACGACGGAAGGCGGCCGAATTTCCATGACCATGAAGTTTCCCGGGCGCGACCCCATCGCCGGCGTTGCCGAGCGCGCCACACCGGATGCCGCGCTGCCCCCGTCGCGCCTGCCCCTGCCGGCTCTGCATGATGTTCCTGACAACGGCCTGGCGCGCACGCCCCCCATGGGCTGGAACAGTTGGAACAAATTCGCCGGCAAGGTGGACGACGCTGCCGTGCGGGGCATGGCCGACGCCATGGTGGCGTCAGGCATGAAGGATGTGGGCTACACTTACATCAATATTGACGACACCTGGGAGGCCGGGCGCGACGCCCAGGGAAACATCACGACCAATCGGAAATTCCCCAATATGAAGGCGCTGGCCGATTACGTTCACTCCCGGGGATTGAAGATCGGAATTTACTCCGGACCGGGGCCCAAGACGTGCGCGGGCTACGAAGGCAGCTACGGACACGAACAGCAGGACGCGGATTCTTACGCCGCCTGGGGCTTTGATTATCTCAAGTACGATTGGTGCAGCGCGAGCAGCATTTACAAGAATGAGGATATGCAGGCCGTCTATCAGAAGATGGGTGATGCCCTGCAAAAGACCGGCCGGCCCATTGTCTTCAGCCTTTGCCAGTATGGGTTGGACGACGTTTGGAAGTGGGGGGCCAAAGTGGGTGGAAACCTTTGGCGGACTACCGACGATATCAACGACCATTGGCGGAGCATGGACAAGATCGGCTTCAGTCAATTCGATATCGCCTCCTATACGCAGGTCGGCCACTGGAACGATCCCGACATGCTGGAAATCGGCAACGGGGGGATGACTGCCGACGAATACCGCACCCACATGAGCCTGTGGTCGCTGCTGGCCGCGCCGCTGCTGGCGGGCAACGATCTGCGCACAATGAGCGCGGAGACAAAGTCAATTTTGATGAACAAGGAAGTCATCGCCATTGACCAGGACCCCGAGGCCCAGCCCGTGAAGAGAATCTCCGAGCAAGGCTCGCGGGTGATCGCCGCGCGTCCGCTCAAAGACAACACGTGGGCCGTAGGGCTCTTCAATCGGGGATCTGCTGCGGCAAAGATAACCGTCGCCTGGTCGGACCTCGGGCTGCACGGCAACCTGGAGGTCCGCGATCTGTGGGCGCACAAGGACCGCGGCAAAGTCTCGGACCAATTTTCCGCCGAAGTGCCCTCTCACGGCGTCGTGCTGTTTACGGTCAAGCAATAAGGGCAGTGGTTAGTGGCTAAGGAGGGGAAGGTGAAGCGGCGCGGAACATCGAAAGAAGGAGTGGCTTTCCTATTCGATCTTGACGGCACGCTGATCGACAGCGTGTATCAGCATGTGCTGGCATGGCGGGAAGCGCTGGGAGAAGCGGGCATTGAGCTTTCTGTCTGGCGTATCCATCGCCGAATCGGGATGAGCGGTGGACTGTTTATGCACGCGCTGTTCCGCGAAACCGGGCACCGCGTCACTCCCCAAGAGGCGGCGCGACTGGTGCGGGCGCACAAGGAAGCGTACCTCCGCCAGGCGAAGCAGGTTCAGCCCCTTCCGGGAGCCCGGGAATTATTGGCTTATCTAACCCAGGCAGGGGTTCCCTGGGCCATCGCCACCAGCGGCCGGCTGGAAACCGCGCAAAGCGCACTCGACGGCTTGGGGTTAAAGCGCAGCGCCCCCGTGATCACCCGGGACCAAGTTTCCCGTGCCAAGCCCGATCCGGATCTTTTCCTGGCCGCCGCCGAACGCCTTCGCGTACCCATTACCAATGCCGTCGTCGTGGGGGATAGTGTGTGGGACCTGCTCGCGGCGCGCCGTTGCCGGGCCTTGGGAGTGGGTTTGCTCTCCGGCGGCTATGGTCAGGATGAACTGGAGCGCGCGGGAGCTTACCGCGTCTATCAAGACCCCGCCGACCTTCTGCGGCACCTCGACGAAGTGGGCGTCCGTTCCCGGGACTAGCCGCGCTCCCCGCGGCGGTCTTCAATCCTCGCTATCCAACCCCGCGCTAAAAGGTAAACCTCAGCGCCAACTGAATCCCCCGTGGGCCGCCTCCCCCGATGAAGGGATTGCCTTCTCCCACGTCGCCGGTGGCCGTGGTGGGCAGGAAGCCCTGGCACACACCGGTCGAACTGACCGGCCCATTGTTATCGCAAGCGGCAAAGAAAGTCGGTAGGAATGGATTGGTGAAATTCGGATGATTCACGATGTTGAAGAAATCTGCACGGAACTGCATCTTCAGGCGCTCATTTATCGCTGTGTCCTTATAGAGGGCAAGGTCCCATTGTTTGAACGGGGGGCCGAAGAGGGAATTGCGCCCTTCGGTGCCCGTGTGCTGCGTTCCCGTGACGCATGCGCCTTCCGAAAAGGTGCACGGAACCTTGAACGCGGACAGGTTAATGACGTCATTAGGGAGGCTGGTTCCCGCGAAGGGATTGCCGATCACATCAGGACGGGGAAAGTACTCACCGGTGCCATCGTAGTCGCCGCTGTAATTGAAGTTCAACTGGAAGGGCTGGCCGGTCTGCAAGGTCAGGACACTGTCGATCGCCCATCCTCCGCCGAGCTTGGACCAAGCTCCGGCGCCCTTGGGCGAGGGGAGCTTGTAATCGGCCATCCAGGTAAGACGATGGCGCACGTCAAAGTTGGAGTTGCCGCGCTCCAGATCCACGCGGTAGCTGTTGTTGGGCTGCGCGGCATTGGGCTCAAAGTCCGTCCCGTCACTGGCATTGTCAATTGAATGTGAGTAATTGTAGTTGACCGTGGATTCTATGCCATGAAGATTGCGAATCCGCAGTTGCGTCTGGAGAGAGTTGTAATTCGAGTTCGCCGAAGTTTCCCAATAGTTGATATAGCCATAGTCCGGGTAGGGGAGAGATTCCGCCAGAGGGGTCACGCGCTGGATGGCCGTGCCACGGCAAATAAGACCACTACCGAAGCCCCTCGGACTTTGACGGAATCCTGCGGCCCCGCTCTTGCGCGCTACGCCGTTTCGTTGAAAAATGGAGGCTGGCACTCATTCCGATTTCAAGCCCCGGAACAGTGCAGCCGCCACCGCAATGGCGTTCTGGCATACTCTCGCCCAGCCCTGCCAAGGGGGGGCAATATTCTTTTGAGGGGTCCGAAAATGCAGATCAAAGCAATCCCGTGGGTTCTAATCCTGACAATCTTGCGGGTATCCTTGGTGACGCCTCCAATTTATGCGGCAGCGGCGTCGCCGGACCTGGAAAACCTGGTGCTGGGATTCCCCACTCTGGACGAACTGGAAACCCACATGGGCTATGAGGCGGCACGAGACGGCGTTGATCCCCATCTGCCGCCGCGGGCTCATGCGAGTTCCGAGGCTACAGAGGGCTCCATCTACCCCGTAAGTGCGCGCTGGTTCACCGCTTCCCCTGCGCCCAACCCCTTCCGCGCCTCGGCGCCCGCCCCCCCTGCCGAGCCGGGCGAACTACCGTTGGCTTCACTGTTTGCCAATATGGATGCCGCGCAAAAGGAAGCGGGGGCGCTCGGCAAGGAAATCAGCAGGCAGAACAACCTGCCCATCAACAAGTATCTGCTCGACCGCTGGACTGTCTACGCCCGGACGGATTACGGCACGGACCTCACGGGGCTGTTTGTGAATGGCATCGGTTTCGGCTCATTTCAGCAATCATTCCGGCAGAGCTATGGCGTGAATTACAACTTACCTCTGCTCCAACGCTTTTCCGGCAGCACCAAGTGGACCCGAATCCTCAGCGGGTGGACCATCAGCAGCAGCGTCGGCGTCATGCCGCAGTTCAGCCAGGCATTGCAATTGCAGCAGCTTCTCAATAACCTGCAACTTTCCTGGTCGGTATCGCTCAGCTATAACGTTAGTGGCTCGACGCTGCGCAAAATACAAGACGGACAGTACGACCAGGAAGCGGCCCTGGGTAAGGCAGCAGGCCGCGCCGCCGCCACTCGCGAGGAATTGCTGAAAAAGATGGCCCTTCGGATCGATGCTCTGTCCGCGAATCGACCCGTCCGTGACACCCGCTTGACCTCATTGCGGGAAATCTACCCGCAGTTTGAGCTCTATCAAGCCCGCTACGAGCAGGCACCATCGTGTGACGAGCGGATGGAGAATTTCTTCACCCTGAAAGGGTTGGCGCTTAGCCTGCTGACCCTGGCCGGCTACGACCGGCCTGACAACGCGGCGAGCGACCTTCTGCAGCGTTGGAAAAGAGCGAGGTGGGTGGGTTGCGGGAATTCTTCCTAGGCCGGACTTCTCACCACGTTTGGACGATGCCGGAGGGGCGGGGCTTCACAGGCTGCGGAAAACTGCCCCCGGCGTATAACCACCCCGGCGCCCAAGGCGCCACCCCTCCTGAGATGAGGAGGGGTGGCGCGCCGAGGGCCGGGGTGGTGCTGACAGCGCTCGCGCCCAGCGCCACAGGTTTTTTCCGCAGCCCGTTTAGCCCCGCCATAGAGGCATCGCCCTCTTGTGGTCCCGCGCCCCCGGCGCCTCGATCGTTCGCCAGGAACTTCGGGCATCGGCCCCCGCCCATAAACATCTTGACATGGTAGCCTATAAGGCGTATTCTCGTATCGAGGCTATGGCAATTATCCCACGAGGTGGGGCGGGAGGCCGGCCCTATTGGCGCTGGAATAAGCCACCCGATGATTCGCCGCCTTCCTTCCCGCGGAGCGGGACACCGTGAGTAGCCGTAGGTGAAACCTACGGAAACCGAAGGCGAGAAAGGAATCCGGCCCTGAAGGGGCCGACCTTTCCCACGTTCAACCCCGTCGGGGTTATAGTGGCCATGGGGTTGTGCGAGCCGCAGCTTAAAACCTGCGGCTACCCACGGTTGGCCCCTCCGGGGCCGGATCAGGGTTTCGAAAGGAACTCCATTTCGAAGGGTACCCGCGCCAAATTACGAACGCGCGCTTGCGGATCACGGGCGCTCGCGAGGAAAAAATCTGCGAAATGCCCCTGGGACCCGAGAAGTATATGAAAAGACAGCATCTTAACGAAGAAACAGAGAATTGCCATGACTGGCCTTAAAATCAAGTTGTTGAAAAGAAGGAAGTTAAAAAGACACCTAATAGGCTAGGCATAAGAAGGAAAAAAGGATGGTAAAATGAAGGTATTACCTGAGAATGTGCTGAAAATAAACGAGATAAAAAATTGCCTGGGCTCAAATTCCCTCCTACCCTGAGAACTTTAAGAAAAATAAACCAGTTATCGCTGCGACCCTGAGAAATGATTGAAAAAAAAGGAGAAAGGCATTGAGCGCAAATTCTGAAGTCTGACGCCTGTCCATCCCTAGGCAGCTTGCAGTCGGGTGGGGTTCCCTTCGTCTAATTGCCGTAATGCGCGACCCTAATTGTCGCTGGTAGCTGGGCGCAAGGGCGGAGCTTTAGAGCTTGCGGAAAAACTCGAATGCGCGGTCATTCTGAGGAGCAGCGGCGGTCCTGAGCCTTGCGAAGGAAGAATCTCGCCTTGCCTTGAAAATACTCAGAGCGAGATCCTTCGCGTAGTTTACCCTGAGCGGCAGAGCGAGATTCTTCGCTGCGCTCAGAATGACAGCGAACGGGCTCAGGATGACAGCATGGTAGGCTTTTTCCGCAGCCAGTTTCGCCCTGCCCTCCCGGGAGCGTCCCATCGTGGTGAGAAGTCGGGGTTAGGCCCCCGAATTGCCAGAATAAGCCAGCGCCTGAGATGCGCGCCGCATGGGCCGCCTGGGTCCATCACCGTCGAGGATGTAAAAAAAGTTAAGGGAAAGCGTAACGCGAACGGTTGTAAGACCGTCTAAAATTTTTGGTGGAGGAGACGCCCAGTGAAGAAGGTAAGTTCCTATATTGTGATAGTCTTGGCAGGGCTATCGTTGGCGGGTCGATTTACCCTGGCGCAGCCTTCCGGGCAGAATCCGCCGGCTGCTCAGGCAGCGCGCGCCACAGGAGATGTGACCCAGGTGCAACCCGGTCATCTTACTGTGCATACCCTAAAAGGCGAAGTTCAAGTGGGGCTGCCCGAGGGGGTAAAGATTTTGCGCGTCCCCCCGGGTTCCAAGGATTTGAGTTCGGCGGTTTCTATTACCGCCGGGGATATTAGTCCGGGCGACCGCGCTGTGGTTCTTGGCCATCTGGGAGATGACCAGCAAACCATTCAGGCCACGCGCGTTGTGGTGATGTCCAAATCGGACCTTACCAGCTTCCATGAGGCGGAGGTTCGCGAGTGGCAGACGCGCGGGATCGAAGGCGTGGTGAAAACGGTGGACCCGGTGAAGCTGGAAATAACCCTCGCCGTGCCGAACCGCCCGCCGACCCCGGGGAACCTGACGCATCCCGTGGTCCTGACCACCACACCCAAAACAGTGCTTTTGCGTTACGCACCGGACTCTATCAAGTTTGCTGACGCCAAGCCCACCAATTTTGACGGGCTCAAAGTTGGCGACCAGTTGCGCGCCTTGGGCACCAAGAATGAAGACGGCAGCCAATACGCCGCCGATAAGTTGGTTTTTGGCACCTTCCACAACATCGGGGCCACGGTCATTTCTGTGGACCCGCAAGCGAACACGCTTACGGTTAAGAACTTAGCGACGAATAAGCCGGTCGTTGTGCACGCCAATGCAGATTGCAAGATGCACCAACTCCCTCCGTTCCTGGCGCAGATGATCGCCGGACTCAGCTCCGGCGCGCCAAGTGGCGGGGCAGGGGCTGGAGGTTCATCTGGAGGTGGCGCGGGTAGTGCGCGCGGAGCCGGCGGCCCTGGTGGCGGTGGCGGCCCCGGCGGCGGGGGCGGCGGAGCTCGCCGTGGAGGCATGAGTGACCTTAGTCAGGCGCTGGGGAATATGCCGGCCATAACTCTCAACGATATCAAGCGCGGCGACCCCGTCGTCATATTTAGTTCGGAAGGCGCCAGCCCCTCGGAAGTAACAGCCATATTCATTCTTACCGGAGTTGAGCCGATTCTTGCCGCGCAGCCCAAGGGCGGCGGAGTGAATCTCGGAACCTGGAATCTGAGTCTCGGCGGCGGTGAGGGTGGTGGTGAAGGTGGGCCCTAGCGGGGATTTTTCCCTGAAAACGGGACGAAGTCCTTTGAATTCAGGTAGTGCTTTACGTTATGGGAGGTTCCAACTTCAGGGTTCGTCGGTGTTGTAAAGCGACAAGACCCACCTGCCACGGGTTGGGAAGAGCGGATTTAAGCCCCGCCCTCCGGCAGCCCCCTAAAGGCGTCCAAGCCTAGAGCGATTCAGGGAAATACGCCCACGTTGCGCGCGTCGGCGGGATCCCTGTGAAGAAGCGAGTTCGACCCCATAACCCCTCGCATTAAAACGCCTCTTGGGTGATTTCTGCGCAGAATACTGTGAAGGAGAAATAACTTTGTCTCGAAACGCACGTCGGATGCTTAACGGATTCCTGCTCTCCTCTTTACTGTTGCTGCCTGCCTTGGCCTTTGCTCAAACCTCCACTCCCAGCTTGCGCGGGCAAGTGCTTGATCCCTCTGGCGCGGCCATCCCAGCCCTCACGGTTACGGTAGTGGGACCCACGGGTACGAAGCTGGTTGTGCAGACCGATGAACAAGGCAAGTATGCCTTCCGCAGCCTGAAGCCGGGCACTTACACGCTTACCATTCAACTGAAGGGATTCGATGACTTCATAAAGGCCGGCATTGTTGTCGCCGGCGCCGCGCCGCAGGTGGTAAACGCGCAAATGTCGGTGGCGGTGGAAAAGCAACAGATCACGGTGACGGACACGACCACCAAAGTCAATGTCAACCCGGATGAAAACGCCAGTGCGCTGGTGATCAAAGGCAAAGATTTGGAAGCGCTTTCCGACGATCCCGATGAGTTGCAGTCGGAACTGGAAGCGTTGGCGGGACCCTCAGCAGGCCCTAACGGCGGCCAGATCTATATCGACGGGTTTACCGGCGGTCAATTGCCCCCCAAATCGTCCATCCGCGAGATTCGCGTCAACCAGAACCCTTTTTCCGCTCAATACGACTCGTTGGGCTACGGGAGGATTGAAATCCTGACCAAGCCGGGCACCGATAAATTTCATGGCCAGGTCTTCGTAAGCGGGAACGACTCGAGTTTCAACACGCGGAATCCCTTCGCTACCGACATTCCGGGCTATCACTCGGAGCTGTTTAACGGAAATGTTGGCGGGCCGATCAACAAAAAAACGTCATTCTATGTTGACGGGCAGCGGCGCGATATCGAAGACGATGCCATTGTAAACGCCACCATCCTGGGCTCAAGCCTCACTCCGACTTCCCTGGTTCAGGCCATACCCACCCCCCAAACGCAAACGAATATTGGTCCCCGCCTGGACACCCAATTTGGCAACAACAATACGTTGACGGTTCGCTACCAGCTTTGGGAAAACAACCAGCACGACCCGAATGTTGGGCAGTTCACGCTTCCGGAGGCAGCTTACAACTCCTCCGAAAGATACCAAAGCATTCAGGCCAGCGACGCCCAAGTGATAAACGAGAAGGCGGTCACGGAGGTTCGGTTCCGTTACTACCGCGACACTGAGCTTCAAACTCCCGCTAATTCACTCTTGACCATCTCAGTCCCGGGCGCCTTCACCAGCGGCGCTTCAAGCGTGGGGGCGATTGATACGGTTACGAATTCTTATGAGCTTCAGGATTACACCTCCGTTACCCTGAACAAAAATTTCCTGAAGTTCGGAGTCCGGTTCCGCGATAGCGCGGAATCCGCGACCTCCAACGCCAATTTCAACGGCACTTTCACCTTCCCATCCCTTAATGCCTATCAAATAACCGAACAGGGCTTGCAAACGGGTTTAACCCCCGCCCAGATTCTGGCCAACGGCGGCGGAGCCAGCCAGTTTACGCTCATTGCCGGGAACCCCCTTGCCCGTGTGAGCTACTTTGACCTCGAGCCGTACGTGGAGGACGACTGGAAGGCGCGCCCCAATTTGACCATTAGCGGCGGGCTGCGATTCGAAACGCAAGATCACATTCGCGATCACGCTGACTTTGCCCCGCGGGTCGGCATTGCCTGGGGTTTGGGCAGAGGCAAGTCCACCAAGACCGTGCTGCGGGCCGGCTTCGGGGTTTTCTATGACCGGTTCGGTGAGAGCTACATCCTTAACGCCGACCGTTTGAACGGAATCAACCAGCAGCAATACATCGTCGCCTCACCCGACTTTCTTCCTCCGTTTCCGTCCACCGCTCCGTTCACTCCTCCGCCCCTTGGTACGCTCTCCGCCAGCGCCCTTTCGCCCACGATCTATCAAATCGCTCCCAATCTGCGCACACCCTACACCTCCCAGTCAGGCATAGGGTTGGAGCGGCAGGTTACCAAAAACGCCACCGTCTCCGTGACCTATCTCAACACCCACGGCGTCCACCAGCTCATTTCACGGAACATCAATGCGCCGGATCCGGCAAACCTCGACGACGCCCGGCCCAACCCCAGCCTCTCCAATTTGTACCAATACGAGTCCGCCGGCCTTTACAATCAGAATCAGGTGATCGCCAATTTCAATGTTCGCGGTCCCAAGGTTTCGCTCTTCGGCTTTTACACCCTGAGCTACGGTGACAGCAATACCGCCGGCGGCGCCAGCTTCCCCATGAACCAGTACGATTTGGATGAGGATTATGGGCGCTCCGCCTACGATGTGCGCAACCGCCTCTTCCTGGGTGGCAGTTGGAATCTGCCCCGGGGATTTCAAATCTTTCCCTTCGTCGTTATCAATTCGGCTCCCCCCTTCAATATCACGCTGGGAGAGAACCTGAACGGCAGTTCCATTTTCAATAACCGGCCTTCCTTTGCCGCGAGTCCTACCGAAGCCAACGCCGTCAGTACCAAATGGGGCGACTTTGACACCGTGCCCGTCGCCGGAGAAAAGGTCATCCCCATCGATTATGGGGACGGCTTCAGCCAGTTTACCGCCAACCTGCGCCTCAGCAAGACCTTCGGCTTCGGCAAAGAGGTGCAGGGCGGGGGCAATGGGGGCGGCGGGGGC
>Ga0182030_10015468_pt1 | contig 14951 bp, 19 predicted proteins | sample 812S3MmetaG_FD_121299 | JGI IMG/M metagenome (GOLD analysis project Ga0182030, IMG submission 121299) | Permafrost microbial communities from Stordalen Mire, Sweden - 812S3M metaG (Illumina Assembly) | ecosystem: Environmental > Terrestrial > Soil > Wetlands > Permafrost | place: Sweden... | reverse complement strand
TGTCGAAATTATAAACTAATCACACAACATACCAATGAAGTCTTTCAAGAAGTTTGGTCTTGGCGTAGGTGTAGGACTGCTGATTGGAGTCGCAACTCTGCTCATTTGGAATTCAAGACTCATTTATCTAAGCGACAACCAAAGCGTGGCACTCGGACTCGGCATACTTGTCGTAATCGCCTTAGATATTTACCTCTTGCTTAGAAAGCGCGTCGCATTATCAATAGGCGTTATAGTCGGATTCATTCTCCCCTGGATATTCTTGGTGCTATTACTGACGATGGGCTGCCTGTCTTCGGGTGTTTGCGCTTGATTATCCATGAAAACCCTAATCACGAAGAAGAGCAGAAGTTCCTTCCGTGGTGTCCTGCGAACCTCGCGGGGGAGCGTGATTCTCGTCGCGGTTGAGAATATAGCATTTACATAACACAGGTATAGCAAGGTCGAAATTAAATCTAACTAACATCCAAATAACATGAACACTTCCTTCAAAACAACAACTATCATAGGGGTAGCATTACTATTTGCATTTGTTTCGGGGCTGTCATTTATCCATTTCTCCTCCGCTCAAACCACGAGTTCGTCGCCCACATCTACGCCTACAAATCAATCATCAACGCCGTCGGCATCCTCATCCATTCCGGTGGTCACAACACCTTCCTCATCAAGTACCACCCCCACCTCGACTCCGACTTCCACCATCCCGTCAACGACGTTCACGCCTGTCGTTGCATCTTCTTCGTCAAGCTCAACATCGTCCCTCTCTTTCTCCACTTCGACTACCGCCACCTCAACTGCTACGTCAACCCCACCCGAACCAACCTCGACTCCTGCTCCGACCCCGACGGCGTATCCGAATTGCGGAGCTAACGTATTGACTGTTCCCGGCGGGTATCCTACCATTCAGGCCGCTATCAATGCCGCAAGCATCGGAGACACGATTGATATTGCCGCTGGCACGTATAGCGAGAACGTGAACCTGAAGGCTGGTGTCTGTCTTGAAGGTGTAGGAGTTGATCAAACCACCATTTCAAAGAGCGGCGCTCCGGGAGTTTCAGGGAATGATGTCTCCTACGTGATCATCAAGAATCTCACGGTGAGTAACAGCGGCGGGAACAGCGTGGCTGGTGGAGGAATCAGCCTGTCCGGGTCAACCAATATCAGCTTGCAATCATGTCGCCTTACGGGGAATGTTGCCGCAAACGGCGGCGGAATATATATATCGCAAAGCAATGTCACAGTGGATCACTGCCTGATCGATGGCAACACCGCCCATAACATGGGTGCAGGCATGGTCATGGAATCGAATTCTGTGGTCACCTTCACCAACGTCACGATGGCGAATAATAAGTGGACGAACAACTTCGGCAATGGGGGAATCGGAGGGATACGCTCGTACAGTTCCAGTCTGCAGATGACGAATTCAATTGTGTGGGGCAATAATGTTCAGAATCTTGTCGGCAATGGCGTGAGTGTCAGTCATTCGGACGTGAGCGGGTGGTATAGCGGAGCAAACAGCATTAACGCCGATCCCCGTTTCTCTTCCGCTGGAACTTATGAACTTCAATCCGGTTCGCCAGCGTCGGGAATGGGATCTTATTAAACGAAAAGTTTAGCTCCTGCACCAAATCAACTCCAGATTCACTGAAATGAATGACAATAATGGCTTTTCCCCAGAGAGTATGCTCAAAGGCCGCATGGCCGAAAGCATGGTTGAGGAGTTGCTGAAGAAATCAGGGAATACCGTTTACCGCTTCGGATATGAGGCAATCATGCAGAACCTGACGCAGATCAAGAAGACCTTTGACGCCCATAGCGACGCCGGGGAGAGGATTCGATGCATCCCTGATTTCATTGTGATAGATAAGGACGGCAGCCCTATATTCCTGGAGGTGAAGTTCCGCTGGAATGGTCTTCTGCATAGCGACGATCTGCTGCGCCTCAAAAAGATCGGCAGTTTCTGGAATGCCAAGATCATTTTTGTGGGGTCCCTCAAAAAGCCGTTCTTTCGAATCTCCGTCCCTCCCTATATCGACGAGAAGGGGACACTCATCACAAAGCCATTGCTCAAAGAGACCTCGTGGAAGATCGATCCTGCGGTCTATGATGAGATCGAAAAGCTCGTCGCGAAGTATCTGTCACCGACACTTTTCCCGTTAAAATAGATCCGAGACGGAGTACTCAAATGAACTCCATTCCGAAGGTAACAATCGTCATCGGCCTCCCTGGTTCCGGCAAAACGACCTATTTGAATGACCATTTTTCCGACCGCCTTCCCAACGGTTTCTTCGATGATTTTCACGGAGGGTCCCTCGACGGAACCGGCGCGTTTGCGACGAGCAGACACTATGAGGCGCTTAAGAGGAAGCTGAAGGAGTGTCAGGATTGCGTGATCTCGGACATCGAATATTGCAGGAGTGAGCGATTGAGGGCGGCAGAGGAAGGATTACGGACCATATCGCGCGATTTGGGCATTGCCATAGAGATTGCACCGCTGTATTTCGAGAATAATCCGAACGGGTGCAGGCATAATGTCGTCCACCGTTTCGCCCACGAGGGAGGTAGGGACTATCTCATCGAATTGCTTAACATTGATGATTTGACTAAGGTCTACAACTGCCCGGCCACGGGAGTTGTCCCTGTAAAATCGTGCTGCTGCAAAGAGGACGCCGACCATCGATATTGTCCGGCCTAAATTCGAGGTATTCGCGCTTTGAGCTGTTGGCAATCGCGTTCTTATGATGCTGTACTTTCAGCCCATTGGCTTGCGCTGCAAGGAGCCGTGGGCTACGCTTTATGGTATGGAAATCAAACCCGGCAAATTGATCCGCGTGGACCTGAGGGAGATCTGGAAAAACGAGGAATATGATTTCTCCAACTGGCTCGCCGAGGAGGAGAACCTCACTCAGTTAAGCGATGAAATCGGCATAGCGATTAGGCTGCCGGAGAAAGAAGCCGGTGTCGGCAAGTATAGCGTTGACATTCTTGCGGAAGAGGAAGGCACCGGACGAAAGATCGTCATAGAGAATCAGCTAGAGAAGACCAACCACGACCATCTTGGCAAGATCATTACGTATGCAGCGGGCTACGATGCGAACATTGTCATATGGATATTTAAGGACATTACGGAAGAACATCGGAACGCCATCGACTGGCTGAACGAGAATACGAGCGAAAGTCGATTATTCTTTGCGATCAAACTCGAAGCATGGCGAATCAATGCCTCTGAGCCTGCGCCGAAATTCCAAATCGTTTGTAAGCCGAACGAATGGGCGAAGGTCATCAAACACAGTTCAGAGAGTAAGGATTTGGGCCAAACCGAACTGAAGAAGTTGAATTTCTGGACTCGGCTCAAATCTTACGCGGTTGAAAAGAAAGTGCAGCTCTTCAGGCAATCGCCCGCTCCTCAGCATTGGTACAACATTTCCATCGGCAATTCCGACGCGCACGTCGCTCTCACGATGAACACCAGGGACAAGCTATTGGGCTGCGAAATATATATCGATGACAATAAGCCACTCTTTCAATTTCTGAAAACTCAACAGGGCAGCATTGAGCAAACACTCGGCGGGACGTTGGAATGGATTGAGGCAAAAAAGGCGTGCCGTGCGGTTCAGAGGAAGGAGCAAGTGGTTTTTGATAATGAAGACCTCATGCCTGCACAGTTTGACTGGCTAATTGATCGAGCGATTGCCTTTGACAAAGTCTTCAGGCCACTCGTCAAGCAGTTCAAGGAGATGTAACGAAGCATGTGGAGATGGAATGATTGTGGGCATCGACAGGCCTCGCGAATACCGTTACCTGGCCTTTGATCCCGATGGCTTGTTGTCTTTTCGGGCGTCCACTTGGATGACATTCTTATCCTCAGTGAGCTTCAGTCTTTTGAGAATTCTTTCGACGCGCTTTTTCTCGGACGCACTAAAGTACACAATGACCTTGATGGTAGTCTTTGCATCACTGGCCTTTTCGTAAATAGGGGCCTGCTTTTCCAAGTTTTTCTCAAGTTGGGAATTCTTTGCCAGCTTGAACTCGATCAGCGTTTTATCGGCGTTCCCACGCGACACTTTGAAATCGGCGGGGCCGCGGCCATCATTCGCTTCACGGGTGACATCGGAGGGTGTAGCGAACCACGTCATCCGATACAAAATATGAAGGTCCTCCTCGCGTTCCAGCGGTTCGCCGCCAATGTAGAAAAGGCGGTGCCCACCCTTATTCTCAATGACATCTTTCAGGAACAGGGCTCGTCGGTAGGCCTCTTCATATGTGTCTCCAGGAATGTCATAGAATTTCGACTTCTTCCGCAGCAATTCGGCGAACTGCCCAAACTGCTCCAGGTAAAGCTGTTGTGAGGTTGCTACGCGCTGATTGGCAATGCTTTCGGCCCTGTCCCCGGTATCCTCTTTATGTTTGATATAGAAGTCGATCAATTCGGGGAATTGCTGCACTGTCCGGAACGCTGCTTCGCGTTCGTCCTTGCGGCCGGGTTTCCGTGGCAACATCTTTCGGAAGTAGTTGCTGACCTGACTTCGTAATTCCTCATTGGCAATGGCATTGGGGATCGTCTCAAAATCATCAATGAGGTCTGTCTTGTTGATCCATGTATCGTCCTTCGTCAGGATGTTCTTCGGCGTCAGCAATACGTGATCGTTCAAATACCAGGGCAACGTGAAAACCCCACTCTCCCATGTCTCAGTGTGGTAGTTGAAGCGGACTTTACTTACTGCGACTTTGCGGCATAAAGACGGCGCGATGTGGCGCACTGCAAATGTCTGCGTGTAGTTGAGCAGAAATTCCAAAATAAGGTTATTGGTGAAATCGCTGATGCTATCGCGCCCAACGTTATCGCGAATCAAGCAGAGTTTTTCCAAATGGCTTCCACGAGTAATCCGCTCCGTACCGAACGATCCAAAGATACGGTTAAGATTTGCGTGAAGAGATTCGGCAAAATTCCTGCCGAGACCATGCCCACGGTTGCCTTTGACGCTGAACCCCAGCCAGTTTTGCCCAACTTCCGGAAATCGGTACCACGCACGAAGGAGCCCCTCAGGAAGATTGGGGTCTTCTAAGGACTTCTCTTTGAGGAAGCGGAGGTACTCGATAATCCGATCATGAAGGTCGCGGTATTCTCGCTTTTTGCTGTTGAAAAGGAGAAAAGGATCGACGAAGAGGGGAAGGTCAGCGAGCAGTGAGATGTTGAAGGCACCGTATTTCTGTAAATCCTGCTTACTCACGCCAAAGAAATCGGAGAAATATATCCGCATCCCATTCGAACGTTTTCTTTCGCTTTGAGCCTTCATGGACACAATATACTCCCGCGTCACACAATTCCCAAGGGCGACTCTCTCGGGTGGGGGTTCGTACTAAATAGGTTGTTTAGTGTGAGTCACGGACGAGTTCCGATTCGTTCAAGTTCGTCTTTACTCACTGGGTCAATCCACATACCGTTGTTAAATAGCGCCCTGATATTTCCTGCTCGCATAATTATGCGCCTTCTAAGTTCCTGAGCGTCAGGGACGTTGAAGACCTTCGCGAGCTGATCGGTGGTTTCCTTGCGCTCAGCGTTTCGCAGAAATAATGGAGTGTGCTTGAGGTACAGATCGCTCCACGGACGCCATTCCATGGCTACTGCATCATCTGGTTGTGGAAGTTCCGCAGCAAGGAACAGAAAATAGTCTGCCTCCATGAAGTCATCTATTGGCATGATGGCTGCTAAACCGCCCTTCGTGTGGCGTTCATACAAAATATCGGCATGGAGAGACATTCTCTGCCCCCGTCTGCTTTCCTCGATCAGCCCTGCCATGTGATCAGATACGATTGTCCAATTCACCGTTCCGGGTCCTGTTAGGCGGGGGATATAACGAATTGGGATTGGTTCGATAAGTAGTCTCGCTAATAACTCCCAGCGTTGATCCTTGAGGAGAAAAGCGATCATGGTAACAAACAACTCATGGCCCAGAAATTTGAAATAGTCTTGGTCTGCATAGCTGAAGCTGCCGGAAAATCCCTTGGGTAGGTAATAGCGTTGGAGAACATTTCCAAACCAACGATCTACCTCCATTGCCGCCTCAGTATCGGGAAGTGCCGCGATCACTTCCAAGATTTTCGAGAATTCTGCAACGGTCTCTTGCGTTTGTTTTATTCCTTCAACCAATTCAAAGAAACCGCCGCCAGCGCTGTATGTCTTCGGTTGAGTTTCATCGAGCTTGCGCAGGATATCAGTAAGATTGCGGCGTAGCACGAGAATGCGGTTTGGGGCTTGGCTCTCAATAGCCGAGAGTGCCGGGATCGAAGGAAGCTCCTCAATTTCCGGCGAATGTTGAAGCGCCGTACGAATCGCATATTCCAGCTGGCCCTGCAACGTCTTGCGGTCGGGACCACGGGTCTTTCCCACAGCGGGCATATCGTATATAAGAATTCGCCGCGTTCTCAGATCAAACGGCAGTTCATCTATCTTGCCAAATGCGGTATTGAACACCAAGATGACTTTTTCATGCCCCAATGATTTCAACGCATATCCAAGTTCAATCAGGACATTTGGATTGGGAGTCACTCGCGTTTCGCCTCTGACAACAATCGAAATGTCGGCAACAAAAACATTGGCCGCCGTGATCTTTGAGAAAATCGTGGATGCAATATCCGGCGAACCGGGGACGCCCTGTGTATCTCGATCAACAACAGGTTCGATGGCAACGCTCGCGTCCGAAGCGATTACCGAGGCTGCACTTTCGAGCGCTTCTTGAATAAAGCCTCTGTTGGTCGCGTTTGGGAGGTCGGACTGCCACGAATAGAAGACGATTTTTCGCATGTTTTTGAATCTCGGTTATTCGGATCAATTCTACCCCGGAGCGTGAGGTTGGCAAAGGCAGTTCCTTGTAGACCGTACTCGCAATATCATTCAAGGTTGCGCAGCGCGCAATTCGTGCCACCTTTTATTGAGCCCCAGTCGGCATATTGTGAATCTGGGCCGCTCGACGGGTGTCAGCCAATTGAGGAGCGAAGATGGTTGAGACGCGATCCTTCTCATAGGGTCGTGGCTTTTGGCCCCGTGCTCGGAAAGGACGAGCGGCCTACCTTTCTCTTTCGTCGGGAGTTGCGCCGCGCGCAATTGGTGCCACCTTTTGCGTCCTCGCAGCGGCCTTATGATGACCTCACGCTTCGATACATAAAAGTCGAATCGAAGCGCCATTCACCCCATCCGGAAAATCCACTCACATCCAGACATGATCGGACCGTTGCCCTACATCGGAGGGAAGCGTGCGATTGCAGACAAGATCATTGCGATCTTCCCGAAGCACACGACGTATGTCGAGCCGTTCGCCGGGGGAGCGCAAGTGTTTTTTCGCAAAGCCCCTTCCAAGGTCGAAATATTGAACGACCTCGATGGCGAAATGGTGAACTTCTTTCGCGTCTGCCAGCAGCATTACGAAGAATTGCTTCGCTACACACGCTTCCTCATCGTGAGCCGTAAATGGCATGAAGTCCTTAAAGCGACCGATCCGGTGACGCTCACCGACATCCAGCGCGCGGCGCGTCATCTATACCTCTTGAAAAACGCCTATGCGGGGCTGATCCGGAGCCTGGACTACAAATGTCACGTCGCCCAACCGCCTGGGCTGAATCCTGAGCGTCTTCCGGAGACCATCGAGGAGACCGCACAGCGGCTCGCGCGCGTGCAGCTCGAATGCCTGCCCTATGAAAAAGTGCTCGAACGATTTGATCGCCCATGGACGCTCTTCTACCTCGACCCGCCGTATTTCGGCCTGAAGCTGTATCGCCATAATCTCGTGGCAGCGGACTTCGAAAATATGGCGAAGCGCCTGGCGGACCTGAAAGCCAAATTCGTGCTTTCCCTGAACGACGTTATTGAGGTGCGCAGAATCTTCAAGCCGTTCAAGTTCCGCGAGATCGATCTCTCCTACACGGCGCAGAAAGTGGCCGGTCGCCGGTACCGCGAAGTGCTTATCACGAACTTCTGAAAAACCGTGCAAACACTTTTTCGCAATTGTTCTCTACGGCAAGTTGTTGAAATGTATAGGTCCTCGTTTGTCTGAACGGCAATTCTGTTACCAATATCGTCCACCCCCACAACATACTCGCTTCGTGATTCATTTCCTTGAACAACTCGTTATCTCGCTTTGGAACCGACTGCAAGGTCGGCGTCGGCGCAAAGGAAAAGACTGCACGGGCATGACGACGCTTGGGCTCCGCGTGGCGGAAGAACAAGTGACAAAGCGCCCGGTGGGTTTGAGCCAGACGCGGCGGACGATGCACCTTGCTTTGCTTGGGAAGACTGGCACCGGCAAGAGTTCACTCCTCAAGTATCTCTGCCTCCAGGACATTCAGGCGGGGCGTGGGTTTGTGTATTTCGACCTGCATGGGGACGCAACACCGTTCCTTCTCCGCGCTATTGCCGCACAGGAATGGAAGCAGCAAGAGCATTTGAGCGACAAGCTCATCGTCATTTCTCCCGCTGACCCTGAAATGTCAGTAGGTCTCAACCCGCTTGGGGGAGGCAATCCCGATTTTGTCTCCATCGCAGAGATTGCGGAACTCCTCAAGATGTATTGGGGATTGGATCGTTTCGGCGCACGTACGGACGAGTTGCTTCGCAACGCCCTGTATGTGCTCGCGGCGAACGGGCTCACGTTGCTTGAGTTGGCACCGTTGCTCACCCATCCGGGATTCCGCGCAAAGTGCTTGGAGCGCGTACCGAATGCCGAAGTGCGGCAATACTTTGAACTCCGCTATGGAGCCGTGAGCGAACCGATGCGCGCTACGATGCGCGAACCAATTCTCAACAAAACATCAGCATTCACCGCCGATCCTCGGTTCCGGCATATCGTGGGGCAAGCCGAATCCACCTTCTCCATTCAGGAAGCGATAGACGAAGGGTATCGGATCATTGTGAATCTCGATAAGGGCAAGCTGGGCACGCAGGCGCTCACGCTTGCTGGCCTGTTCTTCACGATGATAAAGAACGACATCTTTACCCGTGAGAAGCGGGGACTGTTCACCCTGTATTGCGATGAGATTCAAAACCTCATTGCGAACGCAAGTGACGTGGAGACGATCCTTTCGGAAGCGCGTAAGTTCGGGGTGAGCGTGGTTTCGGCAAACCAATTTCTCGATCAGTACCCCGCCCCGATGCGCGCGGCGATTCTCTCTATCGGCACCCATTGCTTCTTTCAGTTGTCGAGTACCGACGCAACGGCGGTTTCTCAGATGCTCGATGGCGGGAAGTCACTGGCCGAACGGTTGAAGAACCTGCCCCAGCGCCACTTCATTCTGAAGAGCGGCGCAGATCACTGGACGGAAGCGTGCGTGCCATCGGTCGAGGACTCGAAGGCGAGTTACACCGACCTCTTGAATCGTTCCCGTGCGCTACGCACTCGCCCACGCGCGGAGATTGAGCGCGAGATTGGAGTGCGCCACGCGGCATTCACTCGCGCGCCGAAGGAGAAACTTCATGGCTGGGACTAGCACTGGTGCAAAGAACGGAAGGCAGCACGGGCTCATTCTGCAGCCGCGAGACCTCGCTCTGTTGCGAGAAACATTCCTCATGCGCGTGGCAGATCGCGAACTGTTGAGGATTGCCGCAGGATTCGGATCGACGACACGGATCAACACGAGGTTGCTCGCGCTCCACCGCGCGGGACTCTTGAGGAGATTCTTTCTCGGCTCCGGCGGAGGACGAAAAGCACTCTATGCGCTCTCTATAAAGGGTGCAAGACTCATCCAGGTTCCCTTCCGTGGCCCTCGGCGTCGGCAGGATGAAATGCTCGTCGCCGACTTCTTTGTCCAACACCAACTCAGCATCAACGCTGTCTATTGCGACTTGAAGTTTGGAACGATACCTGTTTCTCAAGTGAAGTTTGCCAGTTGGCAAACATTCCATGAGCCGATTACTTCCGCGCTCAATCTCATTCCAGATGGCTACGTGGAGTTCGGAACTCCCTCGGGGATTGATGCCTCGTTCATCGAAGTAGACCTTGGCCATGAAGGGCGCTCCGTTTGGGTGGAAAAGGTCAACCGATATATCGAACTTGGTGATTCTGGGGAGTATGAGCGGCTGTTCAAGCTGCCTCGCTTCCGGGTGCTCGTCCTCGCAAATTCCGCACGCAGACTGCATTCGATCCGCGATGCAGTTGCAAAGATCACGCCGAAGGCTTTCTGGTTTGCGCCGCTCGACGCAGTTACTGGCGAGAAGTTCTTCGGCCCGGTGTGGCTCCGGCCCAAGGGGGAAACCCATCAACCATTTTTCAAAGAAACGATATGAAATTTTGCTACCAATGCGGAAAGATGACGGCGGGCGACCCAGCTTACTGTGGCACCTGCGGCAGAACGTACGACGTGAAACTCTGCTCACGTGCGCACGTGAACCCGCGCGGCGCGGAGGTCTGCTCGAAGTGTGGGAGCCGCGAACTCTCGACGCCGCAGCCCAAGATTCCCATGAGTCTCCGCCTGCTCGCCATTGTGATTCGGCTGGGGCTCGGCCTCCTGCTCTTCTATGCGACGATCTCGCTTGCCGTCGATCTCGTTCGCACGCCTGAGGTGCAAAGGGCCCTCGTCGCCTTTGGAATGCTCTTGGCTATTCTCTGGGGTCTCTGGTCGAAACTGCCTGATTGGATGCAGGAAGCTATTCGCTCTTTCTGGAAAGGAAGGAGGCAGAAGGATGACGACTGAAGGCAATGCGGAAGAGGTACGCATGTCGGGTTTCGAGAGCGGCGCAAAACCTGCGGAAACATTGGGGATTCCGCACGATTCCCTAGGGCAGAGCTACCCGCAGCATTACCCGCAGGCGCGCGAGCCACTTGGGGAGCCGCTCTCTATCAATGAGGTTGCGGAGGTGATCGGCTGCTCGGCATGGACGGTGCGCCATCGGTACCTCCCACAAGGACTGCCGCATCTTCGCACGGGCCCGATGGGCAAGCTCGTGTTCTACCGCAACCAGGTCGTTCAGTGGATTCTTCAACAACAACGGAAAGGAGGAAGGTAACCCATGTCGCTCTACAAGCGTGGCAACAAGTGGTGGAGCAGCGTGTGGATGAACGGCACTCGCTCGTTAAAGCCCACCGGAACATCCAACCGCCGCAAGGCCGAAACCATCGACCGGCAACACCACGATGAGTTGAATGAACGCCGTCATCGGCTTCCCCAGTCGAAGCCTGAGATGGAGTTCGGAGAACTCGCCGCGCTTTTCATCGGAAGCGGAATGGGGAAGCCCCACTCGCTCGACCGGATGAAACACCTGTTGCCTTTCTTTTCTGAGATGCAGATTCAAGCGATCAACACATCCGCTATTCGGAAGTACCGGCAGGAACGCCATAAGGAAAAGACACTCACTGCTGCCACCGTCAACCGCGATCTTTCCGTATTGCGCCGCATTCTCAATTGGGGAGTCGAGGAGGGCTACCTTTCCGCGAATCCTTTGGGACGGCTGCACATGGAACGGGAACGCAGAACCAAGCGCCCAGTGATGAGTGTGCGCGAGGAGCAGCTCCTCATTGCCGCCTCACCGGAACACTTGCAACGAATCATCCATTGCGGGCTCGACACGGGAATGCGCAGGGGAGAAATCACGAGCCAACGTTGGGAAGACATTGACTTCGACAATCGCATCCTTCACGTAAGCCACTCAAAAACTCCCGAAGGTGAGGCGCGGGAAATTCCGCTCACGACTCGTCTCTATGAGTCGCTCAAAGCAATTCGCCAACATCGCGGCCCGGTCTTCACGTATGACGGCGATGCCATCAAGATTTTCAAAACCACCTGGGGTTCCAGTTTGCGCCGTTCGGGAATCCGTCACTTCCGGTTCCATGATCTGCGCCATACCGCGAATACCAGGATGATGCTCGCCGGAGTTCTCCAGGAAGTCCGCCGAGAAATCATCGGACACTCTTCGCAGCGATCACGCGACGTGAATGATCGCTACGTCCAGATCGAGTTGCCGGAAAAGCGCGAAGCGATCCGCAAACTCGAAGTCTGGCTCGAAGGCCAGACGCAATTGCTCCTGACAGGGGAGGCAGTACCGCTGCTTCTCAAGTCGGGACAAGAAACCACAACAACGAAGGATCAACCAGATGACGGAATCAAACACAGCACCTCAGCCGCGTGATCAGGACGAGGCGATTCGCAAACGCGTGATCGAACGCGCAATGGCAATCAATTCGAAACTCCAAGCTCGGCTCGCAACAGTTGCGGACGATCTCGACGCGGGAGGCCATCGCGCCGCGCTTGGCGGACTCGATGGCATTGAACGCCAGATCGAAACCATGCGCACCTTACTGCTCCTGCTCTCGTAGGAGTACCGCACTTCAACAACCAACCCATAAGCCCGAAGGAGGCTTTATGACACCGCAAAAAACAGCACCCGCACAACCAGAGGCCACAGGGCGCAAATCCTGGGTTAAAAAAACTCCGGTCGAGATCGTCCTCGAACAAATCGGCAAGCAGGAAGAGAAAGTCGCCGAGATGCGCGAGGAACTCGCCCACGAAGAGCGCGAGCTTGGCAAATTGCAGCAGGCTCGCAAGGTGCTCGAAGGGTAGTAACAACAGGGGAGTTGTCCGTTAATGACAACTCCCCTTTTCATACCGATCAATCAGGAGGAATTTATGGACACCACCATTCGCAACCTGGTTCAACGGAACCAGAAGTCGTACCGTCTTGAAGCTCGCGCTTTCTACCTTGGTGCACATGGCATTGACCCCGCACCAGTAAAGGAGGAAATAGAAGCACGGTTCGCCCAAGAAGCGTCCGAGGAAAAACAGGAGCCATTGCGCGCGCTCCACGCACTTGAAGCGAAACTTCAACAGGTGCGCAAGGAATTGCCGGAGGCCGAAGCAGTCTGGGAACATACCCGCGAGCAGTACGGCGGCACCCCGCCGCCATACTTCCAATCGATTCTCATGGCCTGCTGTGCATTCTTTGCACTCGTGATCGACACGCTCTTTCTCGCGCCGACAATGGACATTTTGAATATCGCGCTTCCGGCGCTCCAGTACCTCGCCGCTGCGGGATTCGCGGCGCTTTGCACGATCTATTTCGAGTTGACCGGCCTCCTATATATAGGAGCAAAGAATTCCTGGCCCAAGCGCCTGATTGCAATTGGGGTTGGGGCAGTTGGCGTGGTTAGCCTCTCTGTCTGGGGGCTCTTGCGCGGCTATCAACTCCGTTTCGCCGCAGTTCTCGCTGGCAATCCCTTGGGACAATTCCTTGCCGAGCATCCGACGCTCGCATCGGTGTTCTACATTTTCATCACTCTTGCGACTCCGGCCATCGGCGCAACCGCGCTCCTCCTCGGATGGCAGGAAATCTCACGCGCCGTTACTTGGCGTCGAGTGCGGGAAAAGTTTGAAACACTTCGCGCTGCCGAGATCCAACATGCCCGTGATGTTGCTACCGAGCAGGAACATCTGAGCCACTTTGATAAGCGAAAAGAAGATGAATGCCGGGAGTGGCGCGCGATATTCGACCAGTTCTATAAGCGGGGACAATTGACCGGCGCACGAAAAGAAACGTTCGCATCGGTTGTGCGAAAGAGCGCACTTGGCGGCTTCTGCGCCAGTTTGCTCGCTTTCCTTTTTCCATTCGCGCTGGTCCCGGAACTGATCGGCATTCCCGCAGTTGTAGGTACAGCGCTCTTCGTCTACTTCAACCATCGCCGTCATCACCCCAGCCATGACCGTTACCTGGCGCATGAGAACACCCAGTTCGCCATGATTCCGGATGCGCCGAGGGTGCGTGAGATTCAACTCCCTGTACAACGCCTCTTACCCAAAGGAGATCAGAAATGACCGCATTCCGTTTTGCCGTTTTCGCATCTTTGCTTTTCGTGGCCGCCTGCTCGCAGCACGCTCCCGTCGTGACCGTGGAAGTTATCGACACCAGTATGAGCATTACACCGCGCGCTGAATGCGCCGCCCAGGTCGCCGTGAGGAATCAGATTTCGCGCATGGGGCGCGGAGATCGATTGATCCTCATCCCGATCACCGGCGACGCAGAGAACGATGCCGGGGGACGAATTCTGCGTCTCGCAGCACCCACCAATCGTGAATCCTATGACACGGACCTCCGGCGCTTCCAGTCGGATGCGCAAAAGCGATTCGTTGCGTGGGCCGCATCGCTTGACCCGCATCAGACCCGGACGGACATCCTGGGCACGCTCGACGCCGCCCGACAGGAGTTCGCCGCAGTGCCCGCAGGGAGCGACCGGCGGCTCATCATCGTGAGTGATTTCATCGAGGATGAATCCTCGTATCGCTTCGTCTCGGCTCCGCAACTTGCCAACGTCAAACGCGCCAAGGCTCTCGCTCTAATGCTGCGTTCCGAGCGGCAATTCAGGCTGGCAAACGTTCCCATCTGCCTTGGACGTCTGGAGTCGAGCGACTTCGCGCCGCTTTCTCCGCAGCGGAAGGACGCGGTGCAGGCTTTCTGGGCGGCGTACCTCACTGATAAGGATCGCAGACCAGAAATGCACTTCGATGGCACTGGGATGCTCACCGGCACGGATGGATGCTTTAGCGGGCCGCAAAACGCGGCCCGCAACTAACCAGGAAAGGATAAGCCGTATGTTTGTACAAACCAACTACATTTGTGCATGGGCGGGGATAGTGAAATGCATTTCAGTCCTTACCCTCATCATTCTTGGCATCGGACTGATGGTGAATGCCGTGAAGCTCTCCGATGTCCTCAAGCACCTCGGAGCGATTCTTTGCATGACCATCCTGTTGTTCCTGCTGCCAGTATTCATGATGTCCGCATGGTCTTCCTTGTCGTTTTTGCAGTGTCTCGAAATTGTCAGTCTGGGAATAATGGTTGGCCTCTCGCTCCGGGCACTGCGGCAAGGGGGCCGGAGGAAAGACCAGTGAAGCCCAGTCTTACAAGTGATAGATGTTTCTATCTCAAGAGTTTCACAAAGGGTGCAAATATAGCTACCTCTGAAGCTATTGAC
>Ga0182030_10015466_pt1 | contig 14952 bp, 11 predicted proteins | sample 812S3MmetaG_FD_121299 | JGI IMG/M metagenome (GOLD analysis project Ga0182030, IMG submission 121299) | Permafrost microbial communities from Stordalen Mire, Sweden - 812S3M metaG (Illumina Assembly) | ecosystem: Environmental > Terrestrial > Soil > Wetlands > Permafrost | place: Sweden... | reverse complement strand
CTCCTTCTGGTCATAGGCGGCCAAAATCCGTTCGCGCAAATCCAAGGAGATCGTTTTTCGCATGGACAAAACCATAGCATAGCCCCAAACAAATGGCTATAGTTTTATTTAAAATGCTCTAGATTGTAAATTAAACTTACCGCTTTTGCGCCTTGAGCCATTCTTTGCGTCCCATGAAACAAGAAATGAGCGTTTATTAGACTTCACGTAACTGGGAAATTGCTGGACTGTCCGATGTGTGAAAAGGATCATCTCCCGGATTGTTGCTCTGCTTTTTCTCGTCGCGCCAGCCGCGTTGCATGCTCAATACGAGGATGATTTCGATTACAGCCTGAATCCCAACAATACAAACACTATCACCATCACCCGATGATGCGTATAATAATCACGCAATATAATTACGCATGAAGACCGAATGCAGAAGAGCGGGGGCCAGCGCGTGTGTCCCGCGCGCGGTGTCTGGCGCCCAGCCAAACACATCTTCGCCCCCAGCCGCCGACCAAGTCACCGAAAACCGGGATGCCCACCCGTGCCAGGGTGGGTTTGTGCTCTCGCCTCACCCAGCGGGAAGCAAGAAGGAGGGTCCGTTAAGCTTGTCCTGCCCGCTTCCGCGGCCCTTCCTTGAATTGAGTATGAATTGTGATAGATTCCATAACTAGAATGGGCCTCCGTCGTGCATTACTTTGCGCCTTGGCAACAGCCTTGACCGCCGGCACGACTTGGGCCGGCGGCAGCGGCTTGAACGTTGCTGTAATTATCAATCAGAACAGCACCAACTCCGTTCGACTGGCCAATGCCTATTGTGAAGCCCGTTCTGTCCCGCCGCAAAACGTCTTGCGCCTGACCAATCAATGGTCCGGCGGCTCTATCGCATGCACCGTGGATGAGTTCCAAAATGAATTGGTCGCCCCCTTGCTCAACATGCTGCAAACGCGCAATCTCACCAATCAGATTCAATTCGTGCTCCTCTCCATGGACTTGCCTTATCAGGTCAGTGGAACCAATGGTTTTAACGCTACCAGTTTGAACGGCACCACCTCGGCTCTCTTTTACGGCTTTAAGCCCGACAACGCTCCGGAGTGTTCGATTGCGGATGGTTCAACCAACAGCTACGCCTTCAGCGAACTCCCGTTTTCCGAAGCCCTGCCCGACACGGCCCCCACCAACTCCTTCTTGGCCGTCATGCTTACGGACAGCAACCTGGCCGGCGCCGAACTCATCCTCAGCCGGGGCGTTGCCAGCGATGGCTCATTCCCCACCCAAACCGTGATTCTCTCCAAAACGGACGATCCGGCGCGAAACGTGCGCTATGTCGGATTCGACAACGCGATTTTCGACACGCGCCTCCGCGGAGACTATTCAATGGTCCGCGCCAGCACAGATTCGACCGTCTTCACCAACCTGCTCGGCCTGGAAACCGGACTGCAAGATTTTGACTATCCCGGCAATGCCTTTGTCCCGGGCGCGATCGCAGACAACCTGACCTCTTATGGCGGCTTGATTCTGGTTCCCAATTTCCAGACGCCGATGCTGGATTTTCTGGACGCCGGGGCCGCGGGCAGCTATGGAACGGTGACCGAACCCTGCAATTACACGCAAAAATTTCCCAATTCGCTCGCCTACTTCTATCAGGCTCGGGGCTTTTCGCTGGCTGAAGCCTACTACCAAAGCATCCTGAACCCTTATCTGGGATTGATCGTCGGCGAGCCTCTGTCTGCGCCGTTTGCCCTTCGTGGCACAGGGATTTGGGAACAATTGTCCGCCGGAACCCCTGCCCTGTCGGGCCGGACAAACCTGCAACTCCAATTCACTGCCGCAGCCACCAACCTTCCTCTCGGCCAGGTGGATTTGTTTATTGATGGAACCTGGTTTGAAACCATCACGAACCTTCCGCCCGCTTCGGGCGATGTCCTCTCGGTCACGCTCAATGGTCTTTCCAATAGTTACATCGTTCCGGCCAATGCCACCCTCGCATCCGCCGCGGGTGGCTTGGCTTCCATTTTGAATACGGCCAGCAACAACACACTCGTCAGCGCCACCTCGTTCGGCGATCGGATCGAACTGCGCTCGCTTAATCCGGCCGTCCCGGGCGCGGGCGTTACTGTGAATACGGGCGCCACCAACAACACAGATTCGGCCGCCACTTTTATCAGGCCGGCTGACTTTGGTTTTCTTGACAGTATCGCCGAAGGCTATCATTACCTGTTTATCACCAATAATCCTGCCGTGGGCGACTGGCTGCAACTCGTTGTGACCAAAACCAACGGAGGCCAGGTAACCTTGAGCGTGACCAATGGGAGTTCCGGCACCACTATTGGCAATCTGCTTATGGTTCTCTTTGATGAGGTCAACAGCACGCCGGCGTTGCAATCCCCTGACGGCATTTACGCCGCCGATTACGATGACTATGCCCCGGACGGATGGGCGGCCGCCGATTGGAATCTGTATGCCCAATCTCCGGGGTGGGCCGCGTCTGCGGTTCAAGTCAGATTGAACACGTCGCCGGATCTCGTGGTCCTGCCGCCCGGCCCAAGCTTGCTTCAGGACAATCTCTCCGACCTTCAACCGCGTAATCACCTCTACGTCTCCTCGGGCCGGCTCTCTCTGCCGGTCGAGTGGACCCTTGACACTACCCAGCTTCAGGATGGCTATCATGAATTGACCGCCGTTGCCTACGAGGGAACCAGCGTCCGCACCCAAACCCAAGTCACGCAGGAGGTGCGGATTCAAAACACCGGCCTCAGTGCAAGCCTGAATACCTTGGTTGGCGCCTCCAATACCGATCTCGGAACCACTCTTCAATTCTCCGTCGTGGCCGGCAGCAACAACGTAAGTTCCATCGAATTATTCACTACAGGCGGACCATTGGGAACTGTCCTCAACCAGTCCACCGCATTTTTTTCGGTGCCCGGAACAAATCTCGGCGTGGGTTTGCACCCATTTTATGCCATTGTGACCGACACCGCCGACCATCAGTACCGCACCGCCACCACTTGGATTCGTCTGAACGCGCCGTTGGAAATCTCCGTGACCTATCCGCCCCTGACTCTTTCCTGGCCCAGTGTTCCTGGGCGCAGTTATTCCATATTTACGACGACCCACATCCGCGGCCCTTTTCAACTTGCCGCCACCGTCACCCCTTCCACCTTCGCCTGCGTGTGGGTGGATACAAACTCTTCCGTATCGGAAAAATTTTATGCCATAACCGCATCCTACTGATGCAATTTGTTTGTTGATTCAGAACTCGGCGTATCCTCCAACGCGATATTGGCGCTATTGGTTATGGTTGCCATCCAATCGCCGCAGTTCCCATCGAACGCTTTCATGGCGGAAGTGATTTGCCGCCCGGGCCAAATATGGAAGCGCACTCGCAAGAAACCCCAGTTGCCTTGCGAAATCCAAATCAGGCGCGGCTGCGGCGACTGAGTAACAGACCGACCAATGCCCCCACTGCGAAGGCTAGGCCGATGGCCTGATAGGGTTTGTCGCGGATAAGCTTGTCAGTGGCCTTTGCTCCTTCCACGGCTTTCTGTTGTAAGCGGTCGCAAGTTTCTTTGGCACCGTCGATCGCAGCGGAGAGCCGGTTGCGCGCCTCGATAACCTTTTGTTCAGTTGCGTCCGCGGTGGCGGCTACCAGTGATTGAGCATTGTCCGCAAGGTCAGATGTTTGATTTTCCATAGAATAATTTTCCTGATTGCTATGTGTTTTATTTCGAGCCATGTGTCCTTTCATCGCCACGGGGTTTTTCCCCCGGACTGAAACGATGCTTTGCTTAAAGTATGCCAGAACGGACGCGATCCCTTGCCTCGCACGAAAAAATCTCAACCCGGCATTTACTGCATATTGCGAAAGCAGCCGCCTTTATCTGTGGCGTTTTGCGGCGAAAGAATTAACAACGTTAAGGACCTACCCGCGTGCGCTGTAATCCCTACGCCAAGATCATGGCACACCTCAAGCTAATGGTTCGGTCGGAAAAGAAAATTATCTCATTATGAATAAAATAGTATCCATTGCCATTCTCGTGGTCGGCATAATTCTGCTATGCCTCGCCTACAACTCCTACCACTCAGCCGCCTCCGGCGTTTCCCGTGTAGTAACCGGGACCTCCACGGATAAAACCGTTTGGTTGTTAATCGGCGGCATCATCGCTACGGGCGCCGGGCTCACCGGGACATTAAGCGGATCGAAAAAGCTGTAGGAACAAGACGAAGCCGCGGCCTCGTTTATCGCTCTGCCATCTGGTGAAACAGGATCGGATGAGTTGCGGGCTCGCCCAATCCGCCGAGGGAATTGCCCACAAATCGCGCTCCGGAAATGGCATTGTTGGTGCATGAAGCGTCATTGACTTGGAACGCCATGCCGCCACAATCATTTACCATAAGATTGTCAAAGCGGTTGCCAATGCATTCCGTGTCAGGGCAAAGCTGCCATCCTTTTGCCGTGGGCGCGGCCGCTTGGGCCATGAAAACTCCGTGATGGTGGCTCTTCGTAATGGTTAGCCCTTGGAAAGAATTGTTGCGCGAGTGGCGCATAAAGATACCCAGGTCATTGCCGGCCAAAACCGCATTGGAGATGTAGTTGTGATTGAAGTCGAGGTCCAAGGAAATTCCAGCGGCCAGATTTTCGTGTAACCGCAATCCGTCAAAGCGGCTCTCTTCGGTTTCATAGCAGGCAAGACCATCAAATTGATTGTCGTAAGCGTTAAAATCATTGATTTGAAGACGCCGGACGCCCGCGGTAACCAACCCTCCGGAACGACAGCGGCAACAAGTTACATGCCGGACCACAGCGTCCGTCACGTTCCAAATCTGCACCCCATTATTATTGATTTCCGAGCCATCCCCGGCGCATCTCCAAAACTCGGCCTTCTGCTTTCCCCGGTTTCCGTCAATCATTAGATCAGCCAGGAGCAGATGGGACGCCCGACGTTTGCTTTCGCTCATAGGCGGGCCGAGGATTACCACGGGGCAGTCGGCCCCGTTCGCAAGATGCAAGATGGTGCTTGGCCCGTTCCCTCGCAACGTCTCGTAATCATGCCGCAGCATGAGCGGCTGGGAGATTTCGTACGTGCCAGAACCAAGAAGCACTTCCCCATGGGGGGGCAAGCCATCCAGCGCCTTTTGAATTTCATCCGTCCGGGCAGAAGCGGACAGGGTGCGAATGACGGGGAAATCTTCGCCCATCGCCTGGGCCCTGTTATTCGGCACAAGCACCAGTACCAAACCAATGAAACTTAATGTAATCGTCGTTAATCGCGAGTGTTGCATATTTCGTCTAATCATCAGCATTATTCGGCTGAAAATTGGACGGAGACTCTCCCGATTTATTCGCGTGGACGTGAGATAATTTTAGTTTTTTTATCCCCCAGCAAATAATTGCAACGTATCTGCCTGAAGGAGCTGAAACAAGCGTATGCTTGAGGCTGTGAACTCCGCCAGCAAAAGCGTGGGGCGGGGATTAAAAAATCTCCGTCCCACGCAATGATGCCGATAGCAGAACAGAAGAAGATCGGCCTTAGAAGACTTCACCGCTCACGGCGGCGGGCTCCCATGCTCCGCCCTCCAGCACAAAATTATTGCCGGGGGGTGGGGTCATGCGATCGATTTGATCAATAGGCGGAGCCGGCGGGGCCGCAGTGTACCCTTCGGGAGGAGGCGTGTAAGGCCCCTCACAACCCACCGCAAAAAACCCGATTGCCGCCATTGCCAAAGACGATGTTAATACCTTGCTTGTCATAATATGTACCTTTCTCAGAACCAGATTCAGCGTGGACCGCGGCTGCCACCATCGCCACGCCGCCAACAATATTGCCCAAGAAGACCGGTACTATGAATCTCGTCAGGCAGCCGCCGAACGAACGATCCCGGGCATTATTTATTAGTTAGGAACAGAAAGCAGGATGAGCACCAGTTTCAGGGGCTTGCCTAAACGGCTCAAATGTAGTGGGTTATGAGATGTACCTAACGTCGCATCCCCAAACAGGCTGATATTTTGCGAGCCCTGCCAATTGTGATTTGCAAAATGCCACGGTGCTCAGCGCCCAGGAAAATGCGGCGCGGTTCCGAATAAAAAATCCTTTTTGTCCTTGTGTTCAGGTTGCCCGTCCAATCTTCTTTTGGATCGTTTATGCACCAACTGTTCCGCCGCAAGTCTCTAGACCGTCTCGCAGGCGAAACCATCGAACCGCAGTACCGACTCAAGCGCGCGCTCGGACCAGCGCATTTGACGTTATTAGGGGTAGGCGCGATTGTCGGCGCAGGAATTTTCTCGACTGTGGGCACGGCGGCATCCGGTGGCGCGGGACACGCGGGTGCGGGGCCGGCCATTATTATTTCGTTTCTGATCATCGCCCCAATCTGCACGCTGGCTGGGTTGTGTTACGCCGAATTCGCATCCATGGCCCCGGTGTCCGGATCAGCCTATACTTATGCTTACGCCACATTGGGCGAATTGGTGGCGTGGATCATTGGCTGGGATTTAATATTGGAATACGCTGTTGGCAATGTTGCGGTGGCCATTTCCTGGTCAGGATATTTTCAGGCCTTGCTTCATTATCATTGGCCCGGCTGGCTGGGCGTCGATTTTCGATCCGCCTTGCAAGCAGCCGCCGTGGTGAAGGACGCTGCTGCCAAACACGTTGATCTTTCCACCCTCGACCTCAACGTAGTGCGCGCCGCCCAAGCCTGGAACGACGCGCCGCATTTGCTAGGCCTGCCGATTATTTTCAATTTGCCCGCCTTCGGCATCGTCATGGTTCTGACATGGCTCCTGGTTCTCGGCATCAAGGAAAGCGCCTGGGTGAACTCAGCAATGGTGCTCCTAAAGCTGGGCATCCTCCTATTCTTCCTCGTAATGGGAGCGTTTTATGTCAAAGCAGAAAACTGGAGGCCCTTCGCTCCGCATGGGTGGAATGGCATCGCCGGCGGCGCGGCTATTATCTTTTTTGCTTACATCGGATTCGACGCCGTTTCTACAGCGGCGGAAGAAACCCAGCGGCCCCAGCGGGACATGCCCATTGGTATCCTCGGCAGTCTCGGCATATGCACGGTCCTTTATATCGCAGTCGCAGCCGTTTTGACGGGGATGCTGCCTGTCGCCAAACTTGATACTGCCGAGCCGCTGGCAACTGCGTTCGCCGGCCTGGGTTTGAATTGGGTGGTGGTAATCATCTCCGTAGGCGGACTTCTGGCGACCGCATCGGTGTTGCTTGTCTTTCAATTAGGCCAGACCCGCATTTTCTTCAGTATGGCTCGGGACGGCTTGCTGCCGCCTTGGGCCGCCGCCGTTCATCCCAAATACCGGACGCCCCATCTTTCCACGCTGTTGACCGGCATCCTGGTGGCGGCCTTCGCCGGAGTCATGAACATCGATGAAGTCGTAGACCTTTGTAATATTGGAACTGCATTCGCCTTCATTCTGGCCGCGGCCGGAATCCTTATCCTTCGCAAAACCGATCCGGACCGCCCGCGGGCGTTCAAGACGCCGTGGGTTCCGTGGGTGCCAATCGGATCGATCCTCAGTTGCGGCTGGCTGATGGCGGCGTTGCCGCGAATCACATGGCTGCGATTCTTCATCTGGCTGATAGTGGGCCTCGCGTTGTATTTCTGCTACGGTTTTTGGCAGAGCAAACTAACGGTGCCGCCTAATAACGATCCAGCCGATAGAAGGCGTGACGACCAATAATGGCCACCGGGCGCCTGCCTTTGGCCCAATAGGGGTGTTCTGTGGCGCAGGTGAAATGATTGGCAGACTTGGCCAGCCCCGGCAGCGAGGAGGGGTTTTGGCAGACCGCTTCCGCCAATTCTATCGCCTGATCGTAGCCAGGCTGCCCCGTAAATTTCCATATCAACCGGTCCAATGTCGTCCCATTCAAGCATGAAAACGCGTGGACCGAACCCCGGCCAGCCGAAATGATCTGGAGTGGAGTGCGGCCTTTTTCCAAGGCGCGCTGATGGATGACTTCAGCAACGGCAGTCATTCCGAGCGGGCCATCGGATCGCGCTTCGCCCATTAGGACGGCGCAGACCGCCCGCTCCTGATAAGTTATGCCCCATGCTGTCAACTGAAGTGCGCACACGCAAAATGTTGCAAACCATTTCATTTAAAGCGGTAGTTGGATGCGCGGTTAAATAGAACATCCGCGGCGCGGCGACGCAAAAGGGAAATCCCGGTTGCGCCGCCCGCGCCCCCTTTTTCCCGGCCCTCGATTCCTCCCGCGTACAAAGCAACGGAAGGCAAGGTTGCTCAAACGGTTCCATTCTGTCTGTTTCGAGGTTTCCCTGTTTGTTTCTTAAAACTTCTCACGCTTGGGCCCTCTTACCTTCCATTGATAAACCAGCTACATCTATGCCACGGGGGAAAGAATCTACGCTAGTCATTGATTTCAAACGGTTTAAGAACCACATTTGTCATTCCAGCAGCCTTTCCTTTCCGCAATTTGCAACGGGCGGGAAACCTCGTATTTGCAGGGTGCGAGGGAAAATGGCATGTTTTTTCAACAAGAGAAACTGCAAATCCTACGGGCCATTTTTTGGTATCCCAAATGCTGACACGCCGCCGCTTTAGGGTCGGCCACAGGTACATCGACTTACCCCAAGCGTGGTCGGGTCAGGCTGGCGAGTTTGCGGAGGATGCTATTAAGCACCCAACCGGAGAGCGAACTCACTGAGCGGATCTGATGAATTGCCACCGGAACGGAACGGTCAGCCCGCCACGCGTGATCGGCAATTATCAACGGACGATACTGTGGTGCGGAATTTAGCTTATCAATAATTATGAAATTATATAAACTTAAAATTCATACTAACGTGGAAATACACCATTGGTGTTCAGCGGCGTAGGCTGAACGTTGCCTGGCACTGTGCCCCCAGGCAGCTGATTCCCGGGAGTTCCGCCCGGCAAGTTAGTAAGACCACCGTTCCCAGGCGGTAAATTGGTCAAGCCGCCGCCCACGGGCGGTTGTACGGCGTTGACTGGTGGTTGCACGCCACCTGCTGGCGGTTGTACCGCATTGATAGGCGGCTGCACTCCGCCTGCCGGCGGTTGCGCCCCACCACTAGGAGCGCCTGATCCGCCTTGGTTTTGGGTAAAACCGGACACGGCGGACGTCACCACGAGAAAAACCGACCCAAACAGGATTACTCTTCGTTTTGCCATATTTTTTAGTATTTTCATAATCGACTCTTTGGCAGTAATCAGCCTAGCGCGTGCCATAGCCACCCCCACGCGCTTAAGCGCTTGAAAGGCAGTAAACTAGAAGGAGGGTGTTCCCAAAGTCTATGTTGAGAAATGTGAGCAATACGCCAGGCAAACAGGAGCGCTCCTCGCAACTTGCAATTCCAGGAAACGAGGCGTTATTTCACACTTGCTTACTAGTTGCCAACTTTAAACAATCGTCAGAATGACACACGGCAAATCAATCCTCCTCGCCGAAGACGAGGAAAGTGATGTGGAGATTTTCCGTCTTGCTTTAAAGCGGGCTGGATTATCCTCGGCTTTGATAGTGGTACGAGACGGGCAGGAAGCGGTTGATTATCTTAAGAATGATAAGGATGGTTCAAGGATGTCCCCGAGCCTGGTTCTTCTGGACCTCAAGATGCCCCGCATGAACGGATTTGAAGTCTTGGCCTGGCTCAAGACTCAGCCCCAGTTTAATGCCGTTCCTGTCCTTGTGTTGTCTTCCTCCAGCCACGAGTCGGACATCCAAAAGGCCCGTGAAATGGGGGCTCATGATTTTTTTGTAAAGCCCCGAGATCTCTATGATCTGGTAAAAATATTGCAAAACATCCACGTCCGCTATTTATCCCGGTAGACCCTTCAGCTTGATCTCGCGAATTGCAACAGCCCTTGTTTCGCCGGTAACAAATTGCAACGCTCCCATCTGGTAGGCAAAAACACCAATCAATGCAACTGTCTGGTTTCTAGATCGTTACGCAACGCATCACCGCGTGGCACTTAACCAGCTTAAGAAAGTCTGATTGGCGCTAATGTTGCGCTGACAACTGGAAGAACATTTTTATCGAAAGGATGCAACTCATGAAAAACAAATTTACAATCGGGAGCATAGTCATCGCTGGTTTGTGCGGGGCGCTGCATGTTTCCGCGCAACCAACTCCCGCCAGCGACACTACCGCAACGCCGCCCCATGACGTGAACACCCCCGCCTACGGCAGTGGAAATGCCAGCACCACCACGGGCAACGCGGATACAACCACCTCGGGCAAGGCCGGGAGCGCCTGGCGTAACGCGAACGATGCTGCAACAGCCAACAATGGTGCGAACGACTGGCAAAGTTCACATTATCGTCTCGGAAAATTGGAGCGTGCGGAAAAAATAATCGGGCGCGAGATTAAAGACAGCCAGGACCAAAAGATTGGCAAAGTAAAAGATCTCGCGGTGGACCTGCAAAATGGGCGCCTTGTTGAAGTTATCGTCGGCACCGGCGGCGTTTTGGGTGTGGAGGAAAAATTCATGGCAGTTCCCCCCAGCCAATTCACGTGCGACGCTGCCACCAAGACCCTCACCTTGAATATGGACAAAGCCAAATTCATGGAAGCGCCATCCTTCAAACTGTCGGAATGGCCAAACAACGTTCGCCAGGGCGACATCAGCACGGTCTATCAATACTACGGAACGAAGCCTTACTTCACCTCGGAAGAAGTGACGGACCAAAACAAAAACGCGCTCAACCGGCTTGGTGAAGTCGAACGCGCCGACAAACTGATCGGCACGACAGTGCATAATATGCAAAACGATCGCCTGGGCAAAGTCCATGATCTGATCGTCGATCTGCATGGCGGTCGGGTGGTTGAGGTTATTCTGGCTTCGGGCGGTTTTCTCGGCATGGGCGACGAATTCAGCGCAGTCCCGCCCCAATCCTTCCACGGAGGGACCGAATCTGACACCCTGGTCCTGGATACCACCAAGGATGCGCTCTCCAATGCGCCGCATTTTAAGTCATCGGAATGGCCCGAATACAATAACGAACAGGTCACAACTGTTTATCATGCTTACAATGTGCAGCCAAATTTCAGCACCGACGCGGATAACACCGCCCAAAACGTCCGCGACCGCTCCGGCAACACCCTGACTCCTGTGAATCAGGGAACATCGGATGCGGATATGGAAACAACCCGGGAGATTCGCAAACAAATCATGGCGGATGAAAGTCTTTCGGTTAACGCCCACAATGTAAAAGTGATTACTTTAAATGGAAAGGTTACGTTGCGCGGAACTGTCAACAATCCGGACGAAAAGCGTAAGATTGCGGACATCGCCGCCAAGGTTGCCACTCCCGGCAATGTAGATGATCAACTCCAGGTTGAGAATCGAACAAGTTCAACGCAGTAAAACACAAACCCCATAAAAGGATAAATATATGTCAAAGAAATCAGTATTCTGCATCGCAACCAACCGCAGCCAGGCCGAGCTCATCGTGGATCGTCTGCAAGCCGCGGGGTTTTCAAATAACGACATCTCGGTGCTCTTCCCCGACGAAAGCACCACGCGGGATTTCGGCCACGAAAAGAACACGAAAGCCCCTGAAGGCATCGCCACCGGTGCAGGCACGGGTGGGGTTCTGGGAGGCGCACTCGGTTGGCTGGCGGGCATTGGAGCCCTGGCTATCCCGGGCGTGGGCCCGTTCATCGCTGCGGGTCCCATCCTGGCAGCATTGAGCGGCGCCGCGGTCGGGGCTGCGGTAGGCGGCATCGCCGGAGGCTTGGTCGGGCTCGGTATTCCGGAGCTGGAAGCCAAACGTTATGAAGGCAAGATCAAGGCCGGTAACATTCTTCTTTCCGTCCACACCGAAAGCTCGGACGAGCTAAGTGAAGCGGAGAAAATCTTCAAGGATGCCAATGCGACGGACATCTGCGCCACCGGCGAGACCACGGCGCCCAAGCCGGCTCGTGCCACCCAGACCGTCTAATCATTCTTTTAAGGATATATGATTATAGCTGCAATAGGTTTTTCGCTGTTATATCTGCTGTTGGGCGGAGGATTGGGCGGGGCCATCCTCATTTTTATACTGGCGAAATTATTGGGTAAATAGGGTGGGAAAATGGGGCTCTTGCGTAACGCAGGAGGAATGTCGCGGGCCGTGAGCCCGCGGTCCTCCTGCGGTTCGCACAAACGGGAGCAGTGTGGTAAACCGCTGGCGGGCTTTTTTATATGAGAAACAATCATCATCGCTATTTGTCTGGAAAAGTACGCTACGCCGTGGTCGGGCTCGGTCACCTTGCCCAGAATGCCGTCTTGCCGGCGTTTGCCCACGCGCAAAAAAATTCTGCTTTGACCACGCTGTTTTCTGACGATCCGGTCAAACTCCGGGCCATGTCCCGCCAGTATCGTGTCGAGAATATTTTTGGCTACGAAGATTACGATGCCATTCTACACGGCGGGGAGATCGACGCGGTTTATGTTTCGGTGCCGAACCATCTCCATCTGGACTTTTGTGTGCGAGCGGCCCGGGCTGGCGTCCATGTTCTCTGCGAAAAGCCATTAGCCGCGACGGAAGAGGACTGTCAACAAATCATTAAATCCTGCGCCGAGAATGATGCTCGGCTCATGACCGCCTACCGGCTTCATTTTGAACGGGGAAATCTCGAAGCGATTGACTTGGTGCGCTCTGGAAAAATCGGCGAGCCGAGAATTTTCAATTCAGTTTTTGCGATGCAAGTCAGGGCGGGCAATATCAGGACCCAATCCAAAGCCGGAGGTGGAACGCTTTACGACATCGGCGTGTATTGCATCAACGCGGCGCGATACATGTTCGGCGCCGAACCTACCGAGGTCTTCTGTTTTTCGGCGGCGGGAAAAGATCGCCGCTTTCGTCAGATTGAAGAGATGACCTCGGCCCTGCTTCGTTTTCCAGAAGAGCGCCTGGCCAGCTTTACAGCAAGTTTTGGGGCATCGGATACGGCCGATTTCGAAGTGATTGGCACCCGTGGAAAACTGCGGGTGATGCAAGCTTACGATTATTCCCGGCCGGTGATTCTGGAACTGATGATTGACGGCCGTCGGCAAAGGAAAACCTTCGAACGGCGCGACCAATTTGCGCCGGAATTGGTTTATTTCTCGGACTGCATCCTGAGGGATAAAGAGCCTGAGCCCTCCGGCATTGAGGGCTTGCTGGATGTGCATATCGTCAGATCGCTTTATACCTCGGCCAAAGAGGGAATGCCGGTGAAATTGAGGGAGTTGGTGCGAAAGCGGCGGCCCAGCCTGCGCCAGGCGATCTTTCGGCCGCGGATAGGTAAGCCGCGACTGGTTAACGTTGCGCCGCCTACGAAATAGTCTGCGGGTCAGCAGCGAGCGGCGGAACGGGGGACGCGACATTCAACAGATCCTGGGCAGTTGCTCCCCGGATAGCATGTCAACAATACGATTGCCGCCGACCCGTGTTCTCATCGTGACGAAGCCCGGATGATTTTCAACAACCTCGCCGATGATGGCGGCAGCGCGTCCCAGCGGATGGGCCTGCATGGCGGCCAAAACGCGATCCGATCCCTCTTCCGGCACGATGGCTAATAATTTGCCTTCGTTGGCCACATAGAGCGGGTCAAAACCCAGAATCTCGCAGGCGCCTTTGACTTCCTCGGTAATGGGAATGGACGCTTCATCAAGATGAATTCCGACTTCGGCCGATTCAGCGATTTCCGTCAAGGCGCTGGCAACGCCGCCGCGCGTGGGGTCGCGCAGGACATGCACGTCCGGGAATGCGCCGAGCAGGATTGCAACCAATGAATTGAGCGAGGCGCAATCGCTGGTGATTTCCGTTTCAAAATTCAGGCCTTCCCGTACCGACATTATGGCAATGCCGTGCATGGCAATCGGGCCGTTGATAATGATCTTATCGCCGGCGTGAGCGCGGGCGGGATCGATGCGTACTCCCGGAGCGATGGTGCCAATGCCGGAAGTGTTGATAAAAATTTTATCCCCTTTGCCACGATCAACCACCTTGGTGTCGCCGGTGACCAGCAGCACCCCCGCCTCGGCCGCGGCCCGCTTCATCGACTGCACGATGCGGCGAAAATCGTCCACAGCCAGGCCTTCCTCAAGAATGAAGCCGGCCGAAAGATAAAGCGGATTGGCCCCGCACATCGCCAGATCGTTGACCGTGCCGTGGATGGCCAGCTCGCCAATATCGCCGCCAGGGAAGAATATAGGTTTGACAACAAAGGAATCGGTGCTGAAAGCGAATCTCGTGTCGCCGATGGAAAAGACCGCGCCATCGTGCAGGGGTTCCAGCAGGGCATTGCTGAACTCGGGCAATATCAGGCTCTGAATCAACTGATGCGAGAGTTTTCCGCCGCTGCCGTGTCCCAGCACGATTTCTTTGTGGTCGAAAATGGGAACAGGGCAGGAACCGGTAAAGCTAACCGGTTGCGCTGCGGGAGCGCCATTCCCGTTCAGGCCGATCGGGGCTTCAATTGACTTTTTTTCTCCGGCGCGTGTCATGGCGCTCAGGCGGGCGCGGCTGCCGCAGTTACCGCTTCGTGCTTCAATTGCAAATGCCGGCCGTACGCGTAATAGGCAGCGCAAGCCCCTTCGGCGGACACCATCGTTGCGCCCAGCGGGTGGTCCGGAGTGCATTGCTTGCCAAAAGCGGGGCAGTCATGGGGTTTCTTGACTCCGCGCAAGACCAGACCGCTGATGCAAATAGTCGATTCTGCGGTGGTTATGCCTTCCACGTTAAAGAGGCTTTCGGCATCATAGTCGCGCAGCTCGGGGCGCAGCCTGTAGCCGCTTTGAGGAATCGAACCCACCCCGCGCCACTTGCGGTCACAAACCTCAAAAACCTTATTGACCAGTTCCTGGGCAACGCGGTTGCCTTCGCGTTTGACCACGCGCGGGTATTGGTTTTCGACTATCGCCCGGCCTTCTTCAAGCTGGCGAAGTGTCATCAATGTGCCTTGCAGCAAGTCCAGCGGTTCGAAACCCGTGATCACGAT
>Ga0182030_10015465_pt1 | contig 14953 bp, 9 predicted proteins | sample 812S3MmetaG_FD_121299 | JGI IMG/M metagenome (GOLD analysis project Ga0182030, IMG submission 121299) | Permafrost microbial communities from Stordalen Mire, Sweden - 812S3M metaG (Illumina Assembly) | ecosystem: Environmental > Terrestrial > Soil > Wetlands > Permafrost | place: Sweden... | reverse complement strand
TTTTTGAAAGGATTAATATGATTAATGGGATGGGCTGAAGGAAAGAAGCTGCCTTTAAAATTATTTTAATCTTATTAATCCCATCCAAAAATGTTCCCCCTCTTTTTCATGTCTTCTTGATTTGATGTTTTCCTGTAAAAAATGGTCCTTTCAACGGGACAAACTCATCACAACATGCTCAAACACCTGATTGTCCCGCTCGATGGCTCGCGTCTTTCGGAATCGGCGCTACCCACGGCCGTTCACCTTGCGCAAAAGCTGCAGGCGGCTGTGACGCTGGTTCATGTAATCGAAAAAAACGCGCCGACCGTGATCCACGGCGAGCCTCATTTGTCCAGGGCCGGGGAGGCCGAGCATTATCTCGAGGAAGTCGAACGGCGTTTTTTCCCTCCCGGCCTGCGCGTCGACCGGCATGTCCACAAAACGGCCATCACCGATGTGGCCGGCTCCATCGCGGAGCACACCAGGGAATTCAAGTCGGACCTTGTCGTGATGTGCGTCCATGGCCGGGGCGGCATGCGAAAACTGCTCTTCGGCAGCATTGCCCAGCAGGTCGTTTCGGCAAAAGTAGCGCCGGTCCTTCTGATCCGCCCGACGGAAGGCGGAGTCGCCCCTTTCCTATCGGGCCGCCCCTTTCTTGTCCCCCTGGATGGCACAGCCGCTCGCGAACAGGCCTTGCCGATTGCGGCTTTGCTGGCTTCCGTCTGCGGCGTGGACCTGAAGCTGCTGATGGTGGTGCCGACTCTCGAAACGCTTTCCGGAGTCGAAACGACCTCCCGCATTCTGTTGCCCGCGACGACCCAGGAACTGCTCACCTTCGCAACTGAAGATGCGCAAGCGTATGTCCGGCAACTGCTTTCCACGCTCGACCCAAACGGCGCCAGGGTGACTGCTGAAATTCGACGCGGAGACCTGGCCGAGATGATTGTAACGGAGGCCCGCCGGCTGGGCGTCGACATGATTATCATGGCAACACTTGGCAAAGTGGGATTGAACGCCTTCTGGTCCAGCAGCCTCGCCCCGAGAGTCACGGATCGCACCCATTTGGCGCTATTGCTGGTTCCTGTTCGCCCATAAGGAAATACCTCTGGCATGTGGTTGAATCTAATAAGACTTTAGCGATTGCCGATGATTGGAGGAACTGGTAAGGCTTGAATGTGCGCCGTCTTTTCCTTGCGATAACCTTTGGGTTCGTGGCTGCAACCGCGTATGGAGACGGTGCCCCGCCTGTACCGCAAAACGATCCTTCCATTCTGCAAAAATTCGAGGGCAACGCACCGCAAACGACTCCCGCTTTCACCGCCCCGGATAAATGGGAGGTGCGGTGGAATTCTCCCCGGAACTTGAACGTCGGGGTCTTTGCCGCCGACGGCATCCTCGTTGCGGGAGCGGCGAGCTTTCGAGGCGCCCTTTATCTACCCAGGGGAGGAAATTATCACCTGCAGATTGATTGCGTCCCCATCCCATCCGGTAACGGGCCCTATAATCAAACGCCCAATAACGGAACCCCACCTTCGACCGGAAGCAACGGCCTTCCGGGTATGCAGAATAACATCAACGGCGGAAATAATGGCGCTTCCCCAGGTACGCCGCCCAACCCGAATGGAGCCCCATCCAATAATAATGGATATCAACCTTACGGTCAGGCTCCCAATGGCCCCAATGGAACACCCTACCCGCGCCCCATGTTCTCCATGATGCCCCAGTCATGGAAGGTCGAGGTGGTGGACATGGGATCGGCCACCGCGCAGGATCCGGCGTCGTTCCTGCCTAACTTCAACTTCCCCACATCCGGATCGGTCGCTTCCATGCCGGGCGCGTTTGCTGCGGCGCAAACACCTCCGGGGGCTTCGGCGCCTGCCGTAAAACTAACGGAAGACCAGGCCCGCGCGGTGGTGCTGATCAAAGGCGATAATGCCGAGGGAACAGGGTTCATGATCAAAACGCCGGACGGCCCGGCTATCGTGACCAACATTCATGTGATCGCCAACAATCCGAATCTCAAGATCACCACCAATACAGGTGCGTTGGTCAAGGTACTTTCGGAAAAGGGCGCGTCAGATCGGGACCTTGCCCTGCTCGCGATTCAAGATGCCGGTTATAACTACCTTGAGATGGCCCCCGACATCAGCCAAATCGTGCAGCCCGGCGATGACGTCGTTGCCCCGGGAAATAGCCAGGGTGGTGAGGTCATGCTCAACACCGCCGGAAAAGTGCTTGGGATCGGACCGGTGCGGATCGAAATCGACAACCCCATCTACCACGGCAACAGCGGCGGTCCGGTCTTCCATACCAAAAGCGGTAAAGTCCTGGGAGTCGTCACCGAGGCGATGAAAGTGGACATGTCCAACGACCTGGACAAAGCCTCGTTTGCCAGCCGGAATTCGGCCATCTCCGGCACGATGCGTTACTTTGGCTTGCGGGTCGACACTGTCTCCGCATGGGTGCCGATTGATTCGCGACGCTTTCAGATCGAGACGACCTTCCTCGACCAATTCCACGAACAAAGCAGGCGCCTGGATGCCTATTTGAACCCCCCGAAGAGGAACCGGAACCAATCGGGTTACTACAACGATGGGAACAACAACAACGACAACAACGACGACACCGTCTCCAAAATCTATCTTGGCGACGAAAAAATCATGAAGGCCAATAATGGCTTTACCCAACGGGCCTCGGGATCGGATACGTCGCAACGCATCGAGGCGCTCAAGGGATTGCTCTTTGACCTTCAATGCGTGGCCGATCTCAATGTGAACCAGATCCAGAACGCCAATAATTTTTACTCTTTCGACCGGGAACGGGCGCACGATGAACTCGATTATCGCAAGGCGTTGAAAGCTGAACTCAACTCCATTGGCAACGATATCGAGCGATTGGGCGGCCTGCCGCACGCGAGTAATTAGGCGTTAAAGCAGGTGGGCAAACCACCCGGCCCGCTGACCCGATTCAGCCGGCGCTTCTCATTATTGACCTCTGCATAACAGACTGACGTTAAGGAAGGCATTTAATTGTAACCTCCCCTCCCAAATCTCTCAGGCCGCTCACCCGATTCAGCCGGCATGTCCTACATGGCCTAAATGGCTTATAATTTTCGGAATTATGCACTTGACAAACAATAGAAATTTCGTAGAGTAAGGGCATGAAAACGAAGACCGCGCCGCACGAGTTAACGCTTATTCAGCTTTTTGAGCGTTTTCCCGATGACGACAAAGCCCGCAAACACCTCGAAGAAATTCGTTGGAAGAACGGGATTGTTTGCCCGCATTGCTCTTGCAATGACCAGTCTAAGTTTTCCGATATAGCCGCGAATCATGAGAAGAAAGTTCGTGCGGGCCTTCGTTACTGCTCTGCCTGCAAAAAGCAGTTCACCTGCACCGTTGGTACAATTTTCGAGGATAGTCACATCCCGCTTCGCAAGTGGGTCATTGCTTGGTATCTGCTCTGCACTTCCAAGAAAGGAATCTCCGCGCTCCAAGTTCAACGGATGCTCGATCTTGGTAGCTATCGCACAGCATGGATGATGATGCACAAGATTCGATTCGCGCTCAAAGACCCCGTGTTTGCCGATAAGCTCTCTGGCATTGTCGAAGTTGATGAAACCTATATTGGCGGCAAGAAGCGCGGCATGGGGCACGCCTACAAGGGCAACAAGACCGCTGTGGTGTCTTTGGTTGAACGTGGTGGGCGCGCTCGCTCTGTCGTCGTTCCTACGGTCACTGGTAAGAATCTGAAGGCTATCCTGAACGAGCACGTCGAAAAGGATACACGCATCATGACCGATAATTTCGGGGGATAGGGGAATCAATTCCACTCAAGACCTAAAACTTCCGCTTATTTGTAAGCAGTATTCTATCAGCCTGATAATGCTGACCGGTGGTGCAGTAAAAAGGGGCAAGGCTTCCCAGAGGCAATCAATAGTGGGAGTATGGGATGAGATCGTTAGCTTTTCCAAGCTGAAGGCTGGGTCTAGTGCGGTGTTGGGGAACAGAACCATCAAAGGCGGAATACAAAAAAGCTTTCTGAGGATCAAGGATGACAAATAATAAAAAATCGCAACGCCTCAAGATTGATCTTCCGCCAGAAGAGGCATTAGGCCGAGCCATGATGGTAAAGCCGCCGAAGGACTGGAAGAAGGCTCTGGCGAAGGGAAAGAAGAAGTGAGGCGCCTTTGTTTGAGTTGTGTTGTATTACTGATCCTACTCTACCCTGTCTTTGCCTCCACGGATATACCACCAAAGTATCGTCTGATCCAAGCACAGGACATTCTTCTAGCTAAGGTTGAATCTGTTAGTGGGGATTCCGTGGTATTTTCAATTACCGAAGTCCTGAAAGGTAAAGCACACTCGCCTTTGAATTTGACGCGAGAAATAGGACTCGGCGAAGTCTTCAAACCCGGTGAAGAGCTTATTCTTTGCTGGATGGGAGACGCCTCAGCGAAAGGCGTAGTTTGTTCATCAGTCATGGAAGGTACGCCCGAATGGTTTTCAATAGCTGTTCAACGCGATGGCGGGAATGTGACGGTCTCTGGAATCGGATCGCTTGAGAAAGCGAAAGAAATCTGCGCTTCAAAGTCGCCTTAGCATTGTTTGTGAAGTGCATAATCCCGATAATTTTAGGCTACCGTAGCCATGGAGGGCATGCAGCGCTACCGCCTTCGGACTCTTCCGTGCAGTACTGCTAGCATGACACGTAACATGATCTCGATTCGGTCGTAAATTTCAGATGAAAATTTCGGGAACTCTATTTCTTTAGCAATCATCGTGCATTTGGCGTCAGCCAGTTGATTTTGATTTCTCTTTCGAGTGGCTTAAAATCGGTATCGGCTGTGACGAGTTCTGCCTTTTTATGTTTTGCCAGGGCTGCGGCAAATGCGTCGGCCAGACCCAGGTCGTGTTGGTTTTTCAAATGCGCGGCAACTTCCGCCAGCTCGCGGTCCACCGGCACGGTTTCCAATGGTGTCGTTTGTTCAAACTGGCGCGCGATGTCGTGGCCAAACTTGCCCTGTTTGCGTTCCATCCGATAAAGGACTTCGGCCCAATTAACGGCGCTGATGAAGACGGCACGGTCGGACTCGGATGCCTTATGGAAGAGTTCCCGCATTTTTTCCATCCCTGGTTCGCCAAAGAACATGGCCAGCAGCGCGGAGGCGTCCAGCACGCTGGTTTTCACTTGTTCTCTTTCTCGCGCTCGGCGCGGCGTTCCTCCAAGTGTTCCTGCACGACGGATTTTTCGCCGGGCTTAAGCTTGAAGACGCCGCAGAAGGAATCAATGTATTCGGAGGTGACAGGCTGGAAGATAATGCGCTCGCCCTCTTCGACAAAATTGATGCGCGTGCCGGGCTTGATGCCGAACCGGCGCCGGATGCGTGAAGGCACGACTAGCTGGCCTTTGGATGTGACATAGGCGGTGTTCATATTGTTTCTGTCGTTCTTGAAAAGAATAGCATAAATGCAAATGTAAGGCAAACATTATTTTGTAAGACTTATTTATAATGCCTTTAGGCGACGTTCCGGTCGGAATGGAGTGATTGCGCCTGTGATTGACAGAGCCCAACGCGCGACACTTGACCTATTCCCTCTCGTTCCATTAATTCCGGTTAACTAAAAATAGTTTCAGAGGAGAAACAAAGATTTTAAGCCGTTTAGGCGATATAAGCTTTGTAGCGCTACCGCCTATTTTCCGGATGCGTTAGGATCGCATCCATGAAACATATTAGCTCTGAGTCTCCTCCCTTTCCGGTTCTCTGTTTGGATTCCCTCTTGCACCGGCTGCCGCACGCGCCCGGACGGAATTCTATCGAAATATCCTCGCCGTACGACCTCAGACCACGTCATACCACCCCATAACGGAATATCCCCATCCCCCCCGCCACCTGTGGTTTCAATCCCTTCCTGGACCTTCATCTCGGTTTTCCGGGGTTCTTCCTGAACCCTCACCGCGAACAATTAAGCGTATCCCATACGCCTGATTCGCCCTATTCACTTATTTTTTTATCAGAAAGCGGGATCGGTACACCGCAAGCGGCAAAAAATTTACCCGGATACATTAACTGTTAATCCCGCTTGCATTGCGGTTGCTTTACACTTTTCATAAGATGCACCGACGGCTGAAATCCTGAGCACGTGCACCCATGGACTATTTCATTCTTAAACCCGACGGTGAGCAAACGGGCACTTATTCCATCGAGCAGATCCGGGACATGTTGGCGACAGGCTTCATCGGTTCCGATACCCGCTACTGGCACGAAGGAATAACCGAGTGGCGTCCCATCGATCGCATCGAAGAGTCCCTCGATCTTCAGCCTCCGGTTCCGACCGCGCAGGAGGTGGCCGCCGCCCGTCCACAGAAACTTCCGGTCGCCTCGCGATTGATCAAACGACCCGATCCCCTGCGGCAGAAATCCCATGTTTCGCCCGGCCCATCCACGAAGGTCGAGGATCAGCCCTCCGCTCCCGCCGTGCCCGCTTTCCTCCCAAGCCAAAATGAATCCCCGGCCAGCCCGGATATTCCCCGCGAGGCCGGCCCCGCCAGGACACAGCCAACAGACGCGGCCCGACCCAAGGGCAGACGTCTCCTCGGCTGGGTCTTGTATATGATCAATGTGACACTGGTGGCACTGGCCATCGATTATGGTGGTCCCGCCGTGCATTACGTTTGGGATTTACTCCAAACCAAAGTCACTTTAACCGCCTCCACCTACGCTCTCGTGGATCGATCGAAGCTGAAAACTTTCGTGGACGAAATGCAGAACCGATCCATGATCGAAGGCGTCCAGCATCAAATCGAGCTAACCACCGATCCCAAGTCTCGGGCGTGGTTGCAAGCCGCCCTGGAAAGAGACAGCGCCCGGCACGTCCAGGATGTCCAGCAACACTACCTTCAAAGCAGCGAGGCTGAATTTATCGATCCTGGCATCTATCGTGTCCTCGACTATTTTGACGACAAGGGCGTTTCAACCGGTCATCACGACAAAAATCTCGTCTGGACCGCGATCTCGTACCAGGGCCAGACCGTCTACTTATTCATGGCTGCCGACTCGACCCAGACCGCGCGGCCTCCTGAAAAATAGACGCGGATGATTGAAGCCACACCTCTTTCTGATTTAATTGATTCTATTTTTCGCGGGTTTTCAGGTACTTTGCCATGATGTTGCCCTTCACCCCTTACACCTTCGGTAGTATGTCATTGGGCCGGAATCCGGCTGATGTCGCCCCGGACCTGGTCGTCGCGCGGCGCGCGATGGAGACCGGCGGCTGGTTTCACTCGAGTCCCACTTACAATAATGGGTTCACCTTCATGGTGCTGCGCATGGCTTTTGATGAGAACCGGAACCGGGTGCCCCGGATGGTGATCAAAGTGCGGGATGCCTCCGTGCCGCTCATGCGCTTCGAGGTCGAGGACAGTTGCCGGCGACTCGGACTCGACACCATCGACGTTGCGCAACTTGTGTCCATGGATCCGCGTCCCGGCAATCTCGTCGACCAATTGCGAGGAAACGGCGGTCCACTGGTCGATGAACTCGCTTCGCTCCGGGCGCGCGGCCTGATCCGTCAGGCGGTGTTATTTCTGGCCAAAGAAAACTCCGATGCCGCCGTGGAGGCAACCAGGAGCGGCTTGATCGACGGAGTGATCCTCTATTGGAATGCCTGCCAACGCGATTGCAGCAGTACCGCCTGGACCGCGATTCGGGAAAAGGGAATTCCCGTCCTCGCCCTGCGCACCTTGGGCGGTGGGCCTTCCGACCAATCCAGCAACGCGAAGTCCGGGGAACTTGCCGAACTGATCGAAGCCGCCGGCTGCGGCAGTCCCACCGAATTCAATCTCCGCCTTGCCGCCAGCGAACCCGCGATCCGTACCACGATTGGCGGCACCGCTTCGCTTGAGCATCTGGAGGATTACCTAAAAGCCGCCACAAACGCGGCGCCGCTGTCCGCGGAGATCCTCCACCGCGTCGAGCAATTGCAGGTTCATTAAGTGTAAGTTTGCTGATAATTCTTTGCTTTTCCAGCCTCCAAATGTCCCAAAGCAGCCAATGATGTACAAAAAAGATTGCAGCCTAGTTTTTTGAGTCACGAGAGGGTTCAAAAGTTGTAAGCTCAAAATTAGGGACAACCTGAACCCGCCGGGCACTCTATCGCAGTAGGAGTATGTGGAGGAAGTAGGTGCGGTGTTGGCCGAGAAACCTGTCCCCAAGGTACAAAAAAAATGCTTGCAAAGCTTCTTTGGAGTTAATAGTTAACCCTTGATGTTCTCTGATCCTTACTCAGACGGGCTTATTGCTGGTAGCGTGCCATTATTCATGTACACAGTTAAAATAATTACAAAAAAGTACTTGCGCTGTAATGAGCGTGATGGGTATTATCTGTAATAGCGGCTCCATCTAGAGTGTATATCGCAATAGTGGCGAACGAACATTCTTCTTGGCTGTCCCTTAAAAAGATAATCATCCAGGAAACATCATTATGAAAAAAAACTCCCATTCGGTACTTCGTAGCGTCGGCGAGTTTTTGCTCAAGGGATCATTGTCTTTAATTGCATTTTCAGCGCTATTGCTCAATCAGTCGGCGCAAGCGGCAACGGATACATGGGCGGGTAATAATGCCAGCACGGACTGGGCCACCGCGGCGAACTGGAACACGCTCCCCGTAACCGGCGATACTCTCACTTTTGGCGCCGCCGGCACGAACGGCAATACGCTCACCAACACGCTCACAAATTCGTCCTTCAACATCGCCGGCATCACGTTCAACGCTGGAGGCGCCGCTTTTACATTCGGGGGCAATACCTTCAATCTTACCGCCGGCATCACCAATAACGGCAGCGCTCTTCAGACGTTTAACAACACCGGCGGCCTGAGCAACAGCGTTGCGTCGACGTTTACCACGGGCACGGGCGGCATCACGATCACCAACGGATTAATCGATACATCGGACGCGGCCCAGACGACAACGGTCACCGGAACAACCGGTGTGCTGACTCTCGGCGGATTCGTGTTGAACAACAGCGGTCCGCTGGCGGTCACGGACACACTTACCGGCACGGGCAATGTCAACATCACGGGCGCGGTCACAAACGGCGGTGCGGGCCCCAACGGCCTGACCTATAGCGGCTCGGGCACGCTGACCCTCGGTGGCACGAACACCTATGGCGGCACAACGACGTTTAACGGCGCCAGCGGCACTGTCCTCACGAGCGGCACCAACACTTCCGGCGGAGGCACGACGCTGACCGCCGGCACGTTGAAGCTCAACAACGCCACCAACGGCGGTCTCGCCGGCGGCTTGTTCAGCTTGAGTGGCGGCACGCTCCAGAATAACGGCGCAGCGGTGTCCCTCTCCAACGCGGTTTCCCTGACCGCCAACAGCACGATCTCCGGCAGTAATAGCATCACCTTCAACGGCCCCGTGACGAATGCTAGCACTGGCTTCCAGTTGACCAGCAGCATGGCCGGCGGCGTGTTGACCCTGGCCGGCCCCGTCAACCTCAACGCCACCAACTCCGGCTTGACGCTTTTCCTTGCCGGCTCGGGCAATACCACCATCAGCGGCGTGATCCAGAACTTTAACGGCGGCAGCCTGGGCACGGCGGCCGGGAACTTGACGATCAGCAACACGGGCACCACCACCCTTTCCGGCGCGAACACCTTTACCGGTGCTCTCACCATCAGCGGCCTCGCCGGCACCGTGGTCGATGCCAATGCCGGTTCAGGCGTCCTCGGTTCGGGCGCGCTCACCATGAGCAGCACGGCGACTCTCGACCTGGGCAATAATAGCCCGACCATCACGACCTTGACCGGTGCCGCGGGCAACACCATCACCAATGCCTCGGGTGTGGCGGCCAATAATGTGCTGACCCTCAGCAACGCTTCGACAACCTTTGCCGGCGTGATCCAAAACGGTACGCCAAACACCTCGTTGGGCCTTACCGTGAACGCCGGCACCGAGACTCTCACCGGCGCGAACACCTACACCGGCGCGACGACGATCCTCGGGGGCACGCTCAATCTCGGCGGCGCCGGCGCCACCGGTTCGATCGCCTCCACGAGCCCCCTCGTCCTCGGCGGCACGATCAATCTCGGCGGCACCGGCCCCAACGGTTCGGTCATCTCCAGCAACCCCCTCAATCTCGGCGGCACGTTAAGCTATACCCGGACCGGGACCAACAGCCAGACCTTCGCCAGCACAGCCGTCAACGCCGGAATGAACATCATCAATGATACCGTTGCCACGGATACGCTCACTTTGGGCGCCATCACGCGCAGCGGCGCCGGCATGGTCGATTTCGTGCCCACGGGCGCGGCCAATATCAATACCAGCACGGGCAATACGGCCAGCATCATCGGGCCGTGGGCCTTCTTCAATAACGGCGCCACTCTCGCTTATGCGGTTTCCAACGGCTCAGGTGTTGCCATCACCGGCTTGACCGGCACGGTGGCCACGGCGGGAACCCTGGCAAATCTGGCGACGGGCGGGAACTATTCCTTTGCGGCTGCCGCCACCACGGGCGGCAATCTGACGGCCAACACCCTGCAATATATCACCGGCGGGGCCAACACGCTGGCTCTGGGCACGAATACCCTGACCCTGAACGGCTTGATGAATGCTGGAACAGGATTGCTGACGGTCACCAATACGGCGGGAAGCTCGGGCCTGGTCATCGGTTCCACGGGCGAACTTGATATCGCCAGCAATACGCAGGGCCTCACCATCTCCTCCGTCATTTCCGGCACGGGCGGCGTGGTTTACGGCGGTCCCGCCGCCGGCACGCTGACTCTCCAAGGCGCGAACACCTACAATGGCACGACCACGATCAACTCGGGCATTGTGGTCACGACCGGGACCAACAATACGGCGGGCGGCACCACGCTCAACGGCGGCGTCCTGTGGCTCAATAACAACTCCGTTCTCGCCAACGGCGGTCTCGCCAACGGCGGTCTTGCCTCCGGCACGTTGACCTTGAATGGCGGCTCACTTCAGTCGAACGTCGCCAACATGGTTGTCACCAGCCCGGTTTCCCTGGCCGCCAACACCCTGTTCAACGGCGGTAATATCCTCTCCCTGGCCGGCGGCGTGACGCAGACGGCCAGTTCCACGTTGACCAATAGCCAGACCGGCTCCAGCCAGTTGAACCTCTCCTCCAAGATCAACCTTGACAGTGCTTCCAGCGGCGCGGGCTCGGGCCTGACGCTGACCCTGGCCGGCAGCGTCCCCATAACCGTCAGCGGCGTAATCGAGGACTACAGCGGCGGCGTGGGCACGGTGCATGGCAATTTGATCTACAACAACTCGGCCACCAGCTATTTGTCCGGCGCGAACACCTACGGCGGCCTGACCACGGTCCTCGCGGGCGGGTTGGTCACGGCCGGGACCAACAGTTCGGCGGGAGCCACCACGCTGACCGGCGGCACGTTGGAGCTTGATAACCCCACCAACGGCGGTATCGCCACAGGCACGTTGACCTTGAATGGCGGCACGCTCCAGTCGCTCGTCCCCTCGATGTCCCTCTCCAACGCCGTCGCCGTGACGGGAGCTGGCGGCACGATCAACGGCGCGCAGAACATCACCCTCACCGGCGGCCTGACGGTGACGGCCCCTGCCGCCGCAGCCACGCTGACCAACAGCATCACCGGCGGCAGCACCCTGACTATTGCCACCGGCTCCGTTAACCTCGACCAGACAACCGGCGGCGCGGCCAACACGCTGACCCTTGCCGGCGCGGCCAACACGATTATCAGCGCCCCGATTCAGGATTACAGCGGCGGTGCGGGTACGACGGGCGGAAACCTGACCATCACCGGCACGGGCACCACTACGTTGTCCGGCGCAAGCGCCTTCGGCGGCGCCTCCGGCGGCACGGCCGGCACCCTCACGCTCGGCGGGGGCGGCGGAGGCACCGGCACGGTGATCCTCGCCGGCACCAACAGTTCACCGATTGGAATCACCACGGTGCCCGGCTTCGCCTACACGATAGATCTCGACAACGCCACCAACGGCGGTCTCGCCGGCGGCACGATAAACTGGAATCAAAACAGCACGCTCCAGAATATTTTGGGCTCCCCGATATCCCTCTCCAACGCAATTTTATTGGGGACCGGTATGACGGTCGCCGGCACCAATAGCATCACCTTCAACGGCACCGTGACGATGACGTTTAATCCCACGTTGACCAACAACCTCACCGGCGGCAGCACGCTGACCCTGGCCGGCGCCAATCTCAACCTCGGCACCGCCACCGGTTCCGCCTTCCCGCTGATCCTTGCCGGCACGGGCAACACGACCATCAGCAGCGCGATTCAGGACTACTTCGGCGGCGTGGGCACGTCGCACGGCACTTTCACGATCACGAACACGGGCACCACCACGTTGTCCGGCGCGAACACCTACCAGGGCGCCACCTCATACACCGCCGTGGGCGGCACGCTGAATCTTACCGGCGGCTCGCTCACCGGCACCAGCGTCACGTTCAACGCTCCGGGAGCCACCTTGAACGAAAATAGCACGGGATCGATCAACGGCACCGGGAGCACCTTCACCCTGGGCAACGGCTCGGCAACCTTCGCCGGCACGAACACCTACACCGGCGCGACCACGATCAACGGCGGCACGCTGCAGGTCGGCAATGGAACGGCGGGAAGCATTGCCGGCACATCGGCCTTGGCCATGGGCGGCGGCACGTTCATTTTGAAGGGTACGGGAAGCGTCCTCAACCAGACGGTCGCCAGTTTGGCGACCACGGCCGGCACGGGGTCGGTCATCACGGTCAATCCCAACGGCGCCGCCACGACGACGCTGACGATCACCAGCAACACGCTTTCGACCGGGGCTGGCTCCGCGGTTAACTTCAACCTTGGCCTCGGGACCGCCAATGCAGACACCTCCACCCTGGGCAATACCGTCGTGGCGTGGAGTCCCACCCTGACGAACGGCGGCCTCATTGGCGGCGGTGCCGCGTATACGGTCACCGATGCCGGCGGTTCAGGTTTCGCCACGAGGAACGGCGGCGGGTCGGGTGCTGACATCGTTCGTCTGACGGATCCGGGCAGTGCCGGCCTCCCGGTCAGCGGCGGCGTCTCGACCGGTAATTATTTCATCAACCAAAACTACAGCACGTCCTCCACGACTACACCGGGCAGCCTCAAGGAGGCTTTGTCCGGAGCCGTGTCGGCCAACACCATCACGGTTGATACCACCGGAGTCGCTTCGGGCGCCCAGCTTGCTCTCGGCACGAACGTGCTCACCATCACCAACGGCGGCGGCTTTGTCTTCGACGACGCGAATCCCTACGCGATCACAGCTTCCGGCGCGGGCGGCATCCAGTCCGGCACTGCCGCAGGAAACACGATATTTAATAACTTCGCCACCAGTGCGGTAACGATCAGCGCCCCGATTCTTGCCAATGGCGCGAGTACGGCGACGTTCGCCGGCACGGGTAACACCATCCTCTCCGGCGTGAACACCTACACCGGCGCGACAACCATCGGCGCGGGCGCGACGCTGACCCTCGGTGGCGCGGGCCTGTTGCAATCGGGAAGCTACGGCGCGGCTATTACGGACAACGGGACCTTCAATTACAGCAGCTCGGCGAACCAGAACCTCACGGGAATCATTTCCGGATCGGGCGCCTTGACGGCCAGCGGCACGGGCACGTTGAGCCTCGGGGCCCAGAACACCTATACCGGCGTAACGACCCTCAGTGGCGGCGTCGTCAGTCTCACCGTCGGGGAAACGGCGGGCACGTCAGGACCGTTGGGCAAATCAGCCGCGGCGAATCCGGGCTCCATCGTTTTCAGCGGCGGCACGCTGCAATTCACGGCCGGCAATGTGAATGATTACTCCGGCCGCTTCAGCACCGCCGCCAGCCAACCGATCAGCATCGACACCAATTCACAGACCGTCACCTTCGCCACCGGGCTACAGGGCGCCGGCACAACCCTGACCAAGATTGGCGCGCAAACGCTGACTCTCACCGGCGTGAGCACCTACACCGGCGCGACAACGATCACCGGGGGCACGCTGGCCATTGGTGGCGCGGGCCAGTTGGGTTCTGGAACTTATTCTGCGGGTATTTCCGACAGCGGGACCTTCTATTACAACAGCACGGCCAATCAAGTCCTCTCGGGAACGATCTCCGGAGCAACAGGCGCGTTGTCGTCGATCGGAACCGGCACGTTGACTCTTTCCGGCACGAACAGCTACGGCGGCTTGACCACGTCCGCCGGGGGCGTGCTGGTCATGTCCGGCACCAACAGTTCGGCGGGAGCCATCACGACAACCGGCGGCACGTTGCAGCTCAATAACGCCAGCAACGGCGGTCTCGCCAGCGGCACGTTGACCTTTAATGGCGGCTCGCTCCAGTCGCTCCTCCCCGCGCAGGCCCTTTCCAACGCCGTTACCTTTCAGGCAGGTGGTATCACCGCCACCGGCGCCAATAGTATCATCCTCAACGGCACCGTGTCGCTGGCGGCCACTTCCGCATGGACCAGCACCATCTCGAACGGCAACGTGTTCGTCCTGAACGGTCCCTTTCTCTACCTCGACTCCGTTAGCAACGTGGCCCAGGGCCTGAGCTCACCGGCCAACGGCGGCACGACCAACACGACCATCAACAGCGTGATTTCAGACTTCAACGGCGTGAGCACGGCGCACGGCACTTTAGGCATAGGCAATCAGGGCATCACCACCTTGACCGGCGCGAACACCTACACCGGCCTGACCAGCCTCTTCGGGTTCGGCGCCGGCACGGTCTACATGGTCGGCACCAACTCGGGTGGTGGAGGCCTCACCATAGGCACCGGCGGCGGGAACACGCTGGTCCTCGCCAACGGCAGCAACGGCGGTATCGCCACCGGCACATTGACGATGCAGGGCAGCAACATCTCGTCGCTCACTACGAATGTGTCGATCTCCGACCCCCTGGTTTTGAGTGCCACCGGCAACACGCCCAACATTGG
>Ga0182030_10015464_pt1 | contig 14953 bp, 11 predicted proteins | sample 812S3MmetaG_FD_121299 | JGI IMG/M metagenome (GOLD analysis project Ga0182030, IMG submission 121299) | Permafrost microbial communities from Stordalen Mire, Sweden - 812S3M metaG (Illumina Assembly) | ecosystem: Environmental > Terrestrial > Soil > Wetlands > Permafrost | place: Sweden... | reverse complement strand
TATCTCCCCTCCGCCGTTTTTCATATATTTGCCGCCCATTCATAGTAATGGCCCCGTAGTTTAATGGATAAAACGAAGGTTTCCGGAACCTTTGATAGCGGTTCGATTCCGCTCGGGGCTACTTTTTTAAGTTTTTATCATAGGTAACTTACCTTGAAAAAGGCTTCTGGATACAAATCCGGATACAGTTTTGAGCGTATCCTTGCTTTTCTGACCGGTTATACTATTCTACCTTTGCTGACTATGGATAAGCTGAACTCTAGTGGTAAACCCACTAAGGAAACCGTTACAGAAATAAAGATAGATGAAAAATCAATCTTCGCCCCGCTTTATAATGAGGTTGAGAAGGTTGAAATAATATATTGTGAACCGAAAAGCAAAGGCTTTAGAAGGGTGTATGAAATCCTTAGTTTTAATGCTTGCCCTGATCCTGAATCATTCCGGCATAAAATTAAAGAACTATATAAGACATTTTATGCGAAGCTATCAGAGTTCATACAAAAGGAACCAATTAGTGAAAGGAGCATTATCCTCAATAATTGCGAAGTTCAATTAAGAGAATTAAAAGCAAAAGTTCTTGGAACTAAATATGATTTTGAAAGAAATGAGTGGCCAAATAGGTTCGTAAATTGTGAGTGTATCTTAGCAAGCAAGATTGAAGGTAAAATTGTTCGGGATATAATTGAGGAGCTTCCTCCCGGACCACATCATATGCATATACTACATCAACATGCAAGGAAAGTTTCAGACCGAAATAATATGAAAAATAATACTGGCTTGCTCAAAACAGCCGAGCCATTTGTGTTTGTTTGGCTGGAAAGCGTTGATAAAATGATCGTCAAGCTTGAAAATTTATTAGAAAACCCACCCAAAGATCGTTCTACGCCGAAGAAAATCAATATCAATGAAAAGCTCCTACCGACTTTAACCAAGTTTTTGATGCAATATTTCAGGGACAATACGTATTCTGAATTATACTCAGTTCTATCTGGTTCAGAAATTAAAGAAAAACTGATATTTTATAGTACCGCAGCACGGTTTCTTGATGTGTTCTATTTATTGTATGCTAAAAGTGATGATAAATTAAAATTAATAGAGGATAAGAAAACTGTAACTATACAATGGATAATTGACAATTTCAAATATATCAAAAAGAACACCCCCAATGTTTTTGAGCCAACAAACATGAACAATTATATTAATGTAGATGAGCGCAAGTGTAGACGCCCTCTATCTCCCGATTTTGAGGATGATCTTTCCGATTTTCTGGCAGATTCTGAACACAATTAGTTCGTTAGTAAATCTACTAACGAACACCTAATGTTTACTGGTATTAACTTTGTGCTCGATTAGCGGCTAAATTAAAAGCTGACCTAATTATCACAATATGATACAACAACCGCAGGATATCAATCCGTTCAAATTGCAATTCGATCTTCTCCAGCAAGCCAACAGCAAATTAGATCATTTGATTGGATTATATAATAATAAAAGTCCAGAGGCATTAGATTTTACGAAACCAATGACTGTAACTGTCTTATCAATCTATCTGTCCTGTTCTGAGCAAAAAATATACAAAAAAATTAAAAAGAAAAGTATCCCTTATCATCTCAAGGATGATGAAAGGACATACTACTTTTTTAAGGATGAAATAGATGAATATTTAAAATCAAATTAATAAAAGTTAGCGAACAAAAATAAACTTCAAAAAAATGGCAAAGAAAAAACCAGTTGAACCGAAGAAAAAGAAAAAAAATACGTTTGGTAGATGGCACGAACCACCACAGGTAAATACCATGGGTTCTATTCCGTCTTTTAGCCCCGTACCGCAGCAGCCGGTATCCAAGTAAGAAAATCACTATTTGAAAAAACTCAACAACAACCGCACCCAAAGATACTGCCATATGAGCGAGCGGTTCTAAAAAAATACTATGAACAAAGAAGATAGCAAAAGTAATCTGAATGCGATAAACGATTTTGAAAAATCCGGCTTTAGCCTTGATGAATTTAGAGCTGAAGACCAGCAGCTACTTGCCAATGACACTTCCTGTGAAGTGAATCGCTTCCCTGTAGAAGTATTCCCTTTGGCTGTCCAGGCAATCATCACTGCAACAAACGAACACCTTAAATACCCCATCGACTTTATCGCTGCATCTATTCTTTATGCTGCTTCAGTTGCTATGGGCAATACCTATAAGGTGCAAGTAACAAATGGCTGGGTAGAATCTTCGGTTTTATGGTTGGCAGTCGTTGGCCGAGTGGGTACTAATAAAACGCCCCCGCTGTATTTTGCCTTAAAACCAATTATTGATGAGGATGAGAAACGCCATATGATTTACATTAGGAAAAATAAGGAATATGAGATAGCCAGTTCACTTTCTAAAAGTGAAAGAAAAGAGCAAAGCATTGATGACCCTATAAAACCAGTTAGGGAGAAATATCTGCTATCGGATTTTACCCCGGAGGCTTTAGCCCAAATACACAAATACAATTTACGCGGGATAGGCGTTTACGTAGATGAACTAGCCGGATGGTTTAAAAATTTCAATCGATATAATAAAGGTTCGGATATGGAATTCTGGCTTAGCACTTGGAGCGGTAAGCCAATTAATATAGATAGAAAGACGGTCGAACCAATACTTATTTCCTTACCTTATATACCAGTTGCTGGCACAATACAAAATGCAGTACTGAAAGAACTGGCTAAGGTTAGTAGATATAGTAATGGGTTGCTTGACCGCATACTATTTGTGGTACCAGAAAATCTTCAAAAGCCATATTGGAATGAAACTGAAATAGAAGATAAATTTATAGATCAATGGCGAGATATTATTATGAATATATTATCTATTACTATTGACTTAGATGAATTCCTGTTGCCTCGACCAGTGATATTACATTTTACTCCTAAAGCAAAGGCTATACTTATTCAATGGCAACGATCAAATGCTGATGAATGCAACACTGCGGAAAGTGAAGCAGTAAGAGGCGTAATCAATAAATTGGAAATTTACGCAATTCGATTTGCTCTGATACTTCAATTGCTGCGCTGGGCTTGCAATGAGGGCGACAGAAATGCAATAGGGGAAGAGGCTGTGGAAGGCGCGTTACAACTAGTCGAATACTTTAAGAAGTCAGCCATCAAGGTTCACTCTATCATTGATAACTATAGCCCGTTAGATGACCTAACGGACATTTGGCGCAAACTTTATGAAGTTCTACCCAGTACCTTCACTAAAGCCGAAGCATTAGAATTTGCGGATTTCTACGACATCTCGCCAGATACCTTTAACAAGTGGCTGAAGAAGCAAACCAAAATCCTATTTAAGAAATTAAAACAGGGCATCTACGAAAAATTGATTTAACCGGTGGAGTATTAGGTAACCCGACAAGAGTGAATTGCCACAATTGCCACAATTGCCACCTTAATATTTAGAAATGAAAGACGAATTCACTAATCCCTTGCCCAAACTGGTATTCGATAAGAAGAGAACCCGGGTAAAATTTTGCCCCTGCGGAAAAAGCAATAAGGATGTGAAGTTTGCCCCTTTCGTAGGGTACGAAGATAAGGGCTTCTGCCATTCATGTGGGCTGACTTTTCTACCAGAATTACCCGGGGTGGAAAATTGGAGAAACTTATCATTTAATAAACCTATACCTGTGATTAAGTCGAAACAAGAAATTGAAATTATTCCCATGTATATATTGGACGAAATCCTGATTAAATATAAGCATTGGGATAACGATAACCATTTTATCCAGTGGCTTGGTAGCGAAAAACGCAAGGAGATGGATCAGGTGCCATTTGATAATGAACTGGTAAAAAGCTTGATTGAAAGATATCGACTTGGCAATTACGGCAATTGTGGCAACCAGTATAACGGATGGACGCTATTTCCTTATATAGATATTCAGGGGAGGGTGAGGCAGATGAAGATAATGGACTACAATGCTGAAACAGGTAAGCGCGTCAAGGAACCGCAAAATAAAGTTTTATGTGTTGGTAAAATAATTTTAAAAAATACGGAAGCAAACATAGTTGCGTGTTTCTACGGTGAGCATTTACTTGCAGGGAATAGCAAGTCCGTAAGATTATTCGAAAGCGAGGCTACAGCTACCTATGCCGCCGCGTTCTTCCCCGATAGTATATGTCTTGCAACGGGTGGTACGCATGGTGCCAAATGGGTTGAACCGGATGTGTTTAAAGTATTGCGGGGCAGAAAAATAACGTTGTACCCGGATATTGATACCCATGAACTTTGGGAGGAAAAAGCTATGGTTTTAAGGGACTATAATTTAGACGTAATAGTATCGCAGATTATCGTACAAAAAGCTTTGAGCTATTCTAAATCAAAAGGTATTTCTTATAGTGAATTGGTCAAACAAAAATACGATCTAAGGGACTTTCTAAAGTACCAGTGCAACACAAATTTTGTTCCATCTAAAAACGATTTCGTTATAAATGTGCCAATCCATACTACACAGCCGATGGAAAGAAATTTGAAACTGCAAATATATGATACAGCCGTTGACTGCAATTCGTTTGAACGCATTACTCTTCAGGGAGAATCCGATAAAACAGCTCACGTAAAACCAACAAAATTTGATGTTGCTATAGAGTTTGTAACCGTCAAAATAGCTGACCTATCCACTTCCCTAAAGGATTTTCAGGTAAGAAAACAAAAATATTCTATACGTACCTACAACAGAATTATACGCGAAACACAAGATGGAGTGCTAAACCGGAGTTCTATCCCGCCGATTCAGATTTGGATGAATCTCGAAACAGGAAAATGGATAATCCTTGCAGGTCACTCAAGAGTTGCCGCTTTTTCGGATTTGAATGATGGTGTTCATGGTGGAGAATTTAAAGGCAAATATGAGTATATAAAGGCGCAGATAGTTGACGCAAAAACATTGGACGAAGCAAAGAAAGTAGCCAAGGAATCTAATTCAGGGGCACCGCACACAGAGTTGGAAAATGCAATCTATGTTCGTGATACTATTTTACCGCTTTATGCGGATAAACCGTTTGCCACATTACTCAAAAAATTAGATGACATATTTGGCGAAAACTACCGCAGGATATTAGCATTTGCACACCTTAACCCAGAAGGCAAGCCATGGCAAGCGATGGAAAATTTTGAAGGTTCACAAGCGGGTGAGAACAAGGGTAAATTAAAGCAAGCAGCAAAATGGATTGGAGAGGAGCGCATGAAACATGAGCAGCTAACCAATGCCCATGAGGGTGAAATGTATGACTTCCTAATTACCAAGAGCAGCATGAAGGATTTAAAGCAAACAATGTTTGCGCAGCGCGTTGGCTCATTGCTGGGTAAAAGGGATTTTAACGCGGAAGCTCCTTTAAATCTTGCCCGGATAAAAAATAAAAACACAGGGGAACAGGAATATGACAATCAACACGCTGAAATAAAAGCACAATTAGCCAACAAGACAAAGCAGCTAAGAGACCTGAACGCTCAAATAGTAAATACAAAACTACTTCAACAACAAAGTATAGACACAGATAACCCAATAAATACTTATAATGAAATGCTGAAATTGGCAGATGCCAAAATAGCCGATTTAGAGAAAGAGATTGCTGCCATAAAAAGGAAAAAAAGAATTTTTGAAACGCGAAAAAGGGCTATGATCATCGCCGGATATGGCCAGAAAAACCTCTTTACCCCTGAGGACAAAGAATCCACCGCCTCTTTCAAATCGATAACCACCGAAGCCGCAAACCTTCTAGGCAGCAAAAAATCTTGGCCGGTACAGTGAGTTTTGGGGATTGGAAAATGATGAAAAGTATAATCAGCGCAAGAAAGAGAAAATTGAAATTTATAACCAGCTGGGGCTAAACTTAATTCAGTTAACTGACTCCGACATAAAAAACATTGAAGATTCTCTGCCAAAGTATCTATTGAAATATGGGATTACGGTTAATTGAACGGACATTCCGGTTTCGCTTTATTTAATCTACCATTAATTCCGGCTCGACAGTAATTGCTCTTCATTTAATCAAACGGTGCAGTGATGCACTTAATATTTTCTTTTTTTGCTCTTTTTATTTTTCTCTCTGTTAACCATTAGAATTTTGGTCTTTTGATTGAGACTTTTTTGAAGGTTGCTTTTGTCAATTTTTGGATTGATTTTTAACTCTTGTAGTTGTATCGCCTCTTTAATAAATGTTTCAAGAGATAAATTATCATTGGTTTTAAACATTAAATACGTGTAGAGCTTTAAAATTGTTGTATACCGAAGGATGGGCATATTTATTAATTCAATGGCCTCAAGGATGTATTTTTTATTTCCTTTTACATCAAGGTCAATCAGCCAGTAGTAAAGTAGCATTAACTTAAACTGATTTTTCTTGCTATTTGGTTTTAGCTCCGCAATTTTTTCCTGAAAGATTCGCTCTAAATTATTTTGAGCCAAAGCATCGAATAATCGAGTTTCAATGACCAGAGGCATGAAGTTTGTTATAACTTTCATCAATACTTGTACTTCATCGGATGTCAAATTTTGAAAAGCTGATTCTTTTGTATTGTTTAATTCATCTATGATTTGAAAGCCTAAATAACAAGCAGCGTTTAGTATAAAATCCAATACCTTTTCATTAAAGGTATCGTCCTTTATACTGCTGTTTCTATAAACTCGAGAGAGAATGAAAAGTGCTTTTTCCATATTCTCAGCACTGTATTCAATCGTATCATAGTATTTTTTTGTTTCAACAGCGGAATTCCTAACATTTAGGGATTTTACTTCGTCCATGTATTTATCCTGTTGTTCAACGCTGAGAGCTTTCCTAACGGTTGCTTTTAGCTTTTTTATGGGGGTTTCGATATGATACAATTCATTTACTCGTGCAGAAAAATAACTATCAATATCTACCGCTGAATAGGTTGAAAACTGCTTGGAGAGAATTTCTTGAGTTTTCAGTAGGATTTTTTCTAAAAAGTCTTTATCTCTTTTGCCGAAACCGGCACATAATTCTAACTCGTTGCCAAATGAAAGGTAGAAATGATTATCCCCTATTACTTCATTTCTGAACTTAATATTTTCATGCATGTAGAAGGCCAAGAAGTATTCAAACACTCCATTCAATCGAATCGTATATCTATCAAGGCCATTCCTGATTAAGATGCTCTTATCAATAATTAACGTTACAATTTGTTCTACAGGGATAACAAATTTTTTATTGCCTTCTCTATACTTTTCGGTAAACGCAACAATTTCCGCATAGCTTGCGGAATAGGCGGTTTCAGGAAAACTTGTAATTAAATAGTATGATAGTTCACTTAAGTAAACCTTGAAATCTTCAAAGTTTAATTTGGAAGATTTGTTTAGCGCTAATCCTTTTTTATCTAATAAATTATCAATGTATAGCTGGATTAAATCAAAGCTGCTATGAAAGTTTGCATCATTGTTTTTTTCAAAAATCCAAATGAAAAGAGAAACAGTCCAATAGTTACTTGGAATATTTAGTTGCGAAAAGACAGCGAATATCTTATCGAGAATTAACTCCTTTTTTTCAGCCGTTAAGTTAGGCCATTTATCAGCTAAAGAACGTACTTGAGGTCTTGAAATGTCGTGTATAAATAGCTTTACATATTTTTTGTCCTCAAAGGATACATTGTCAAACGAAGTGTGTAAAGTATCTTCGGCGGTTGCGACAAAGCTGATATTTGTATTTGATTGAAGGAATTTATTCAGCTCTGCTTTGAAATCACAATCGCTAGGGTTGTAATTATCAAGAAATATACGAATACTGTATTTGGTTGGCAATTTTTCAGCGCCACTTAAACTGACTTCATAATATTTTGAAAGTAAGGCATAGATAGAGAAAAACTTATTTGAGTTTGCGTATTGCCTACAATCTATGTAAAGCGGTAGGGTTTTATAAAGCGAGAAATCGATCAACAACTCCAAAAAAAGCTTATACAATATTGATGTTTTACCACTTTTATCTTTCCCATAAATCACAATATTTTCATCCAAAGAATTAATTGTATCAAGAGCTATATTTTCTATGTCCGACCTGCGCTCCGCGATTTGCGCTTTGGTTTTGTTTTTTAATATAGGGTTCGTAAAAAGTTCTAAAAATTCGTCCGAAGCCTCGTGTCCGTCGTACGATATAAATAATTCATTTGCTCTATTTACTTCCTCGTTATATCGTTTGCGTAGGGTTCTTCTGAACTCATTTTGCTCCCGTTTTTGGTCGTTCACGGGAATCATGGTACGAATTGGGTCAGGCGAGAAGAAGAATTTATTTTCCATTTTTTCGTACCTCCTATTCCAAATAGAAATATCATAGGTTTCTAAATCAATATCTATTATTGAATAACCTATGTAGGAAGTGGTATCAAAGGCCAAAGTGGCTGGTGATGTGCAGCAAAAAATGCCTTCATCTTCGCTTAGATGTATTGATTGCTTTTTTTTGTGAACGTGACCTGAAAACATTGCTTGGAAATCTGTATATATAATATCTTCCATCAAGGATGAGTTCCAATCTTTGAAATCCGATAAAGGGTGATGCATCAGAAGCAATAGAGTTAAATCACCAAACTGAGAGATTGTATTCGGTTCATCCGCTTGAATATAAGTGTCAATTAAATGGCGCATATCTGCTTCATATGCTTTCAGGTCAAGGGTTTCCCCGCTGTATTTCCTTATTTCTTCTCTTAGGTTCAGATAGAAGTCAAGCGTCTTCTTTATCTCCGCTATTTGTGCCGTCGAATAACCCGCTGCTTCCATTTCATCAGCAATATTGGCGTATGCTCTTATTAGGGCTACGGTAGCCTTATACAAGGCAGTTCGCTGTGGCTCTGTTTGTAGCAGTTCAGTTTCAACTTCCGAATTGCCACAGAAATAATGGAAGTATGCCAACTGGTCTTTGGGAGGTGCTACTGGTTCGCATAACAAAGCGATTTTTTCCAGCGCGGCATCTAAAACTTCCTTGCCTTTTTTAAGGCGGTCTTTCATCATCACTTCACAATCTTCTTTTTTGAACCCTTCCGTATCCAACTCCGAAGTGTAAACCTGTATTGCACCGGCAACACTCTCAAAGAGATTTTTGTAATCCACTATGTAGCCAAATTGTTTATCATCGGTATCTAATCGGTTTACTCGACATATTGCCTGAAACAAGCCGTGATCTTGCATTTTTTTATCAATGTAAAGATAGGAGCACGGCGGGGCATCAAATCCTGTCAGCAGCTTGTCAACCACTATGAGCAACTTCATCCTTGCCGGTTCTCTGATGAACTTAGCTTTGCACTCATCTTCGTACGTTTCAGTTTTGGTTTTATTTGGTGCTGGTTTAACATCTTTCAGCAAATCTTTGTAAATGTTATAGATGTATTCCTTATCCGTTTCGGTGTTAGCGCCAGTATCTTCGGTAGTAATATCTCTCGTTACGGGATTATATGATGTAATGACTGCGCACATGCCCTTTAATGAGGTTTTTTGAAACTGCTCAAAATATTTACATGCTTCGTAAATACTGGATGCTACCAATATGGCATTGCCCTTTTCCGAACTAAGACGGGGCTTAACACTAAAATCAAAAATGATGTCGTTAACAACTCTATCAATGCGGGCGCGGGAACTCAATACATTTTGCATTGTTCCCCACTTCTTCTTCAGTTCTGTTTTTTGGAACTCATTTAAGCCTCTTGTTTTTGCTTCAAACCAAGCATCTACTTTTTCAGGAGAAGAAAGTTTTTGGTCAATGTCGCGCCCCTCATAAACCAAGTCTTTTACAACTTCATCGGCAACTGCTTCATTAAATTTATAAGTGTGTATGTACGATCCGAAAACCTCCAGCGTTGTTTTTTTGTCTTGAACTAAGAGTGGTGTGCCAGTAAAGCCGATAAAAACCGCTGATGGTAGAATCGCTTTCATTGCACGGTGTAGTTTACCGCTTTGCGTACGATGACATTCATCAACAAAAACATAAAGTTCACCCATTGATTTTACGGGGTTCCTTTCTATCTCTTTAATGAATTCGTCAAAATTATCTACGCCCTTTCTGCCGAATTTATGTATCAATGAGCATAGCAGACGGGGCAATGGTTGCTCCAACTGGTGCATTAAATCCCTACCGCTGCTGGTGCGCTTTATCGGTTCACCTGAATCATTAAATACCCGTTCTATCTGCTTATCCAGTTCATCGCGGTCGGTTAGGATCACTACCCGTGCATTGGAATTGTTTTCCAATATCCATTTTGCCAGCATCACCATCAGGATACTTTTACCTGAACCCTGTGTGTGCCAAATAATACCGCCTTCTTTTTTTCTGATACGCTCCTGTGCGGCTTTAAAGCCAAAGTATTGGTGTGTTCGCGGTAATTTCTTTACGCCAGCATCGAATAATACACAGTCGTAAATTACCTCCAAAAAGCGCTGCTTATTGCAAAGTTTGGTAAGGTATTTATCTAATTGAAGCTGGCTATCGTCCTGCTCATCTTCTTTCCATTTAAGAAAGAATTTTTCAGGTGTAAGAATAGTTCCATAGCGCAAACCTTGCGTATCGTTACCTGCAAAAACAAACTGTACGGTTGAAAAGAAATTTTGGATGAAAACATCCTGCTGATTGGTTAGGTTTTGACGGATGCCCTCAGCCACATCCACAATACCACGCTTCAATTCTATTATGCCCAAAGCAATACCGTTTACGTACAAAACTACATCAGGTCTCTTCTCATGGTTTCCGAAAACGGTTAATTCTTCTGCAATACCAAAATCATTATTTGCCCAATCCTTCCAGTCAATCACATGAACCGTTTCAAAGTCCTTGCTTACATCTTCCTTCACGGGTACCCCAAAGCGTAGTAGCTGGTATACTTTTTTGTTTACCGTATATAAATCTTCATTATAGCTATTAGCTATATTTTTCAACTCAAAAATTGCTTTGGTTATAAGCCCAGCACTATATCCCTTTCTGGTTAGGTATTTGCTTAAAAGTTGTTCTTCAATATTGCTATTGTTTAGTCTTTCTTCCCAATTACCCAGATACTTGTAGCCGAGTTTTTCAGAAAACAATTTTACAACTCGGTTTTGGGTTGCTCTTTCAATTTGTCCAACTTGCGAAGTTGCCATAGGGGGTTATTTACAATGACTTTACAATAGTGACGAACGAACTGTTTCCGCAATCAACTGATACATTAATAATATTATCTACACCTACTTGTTTGGCATGATTCATAAAACATTTTTCCCAATCTTGAGGATTATCAAAAACGATATACCCCGATGAACGCATATCTTCAGCTTTCAAAAAACCTAAATATAATAACACAACGGGTATTCCGTGACTGGCTAACCACCAAGAATGGGCAACCCGATTAGACAATTGATAGCACTTATCTCTTGATATAGAAACACCTTGCACGGCTTTGTTAATTTCCGAATTGGCTTCCATAATTGCATGCCTAATTCTTTCGTGGTTTTTCCTTGAGTTTTCAGAAGCGTCAGACTCAAGACGTTTACCCCCGTCGTGCAATTCACTCTCATGTGCTTTAGCCTCAACCAACAAAATTCCCGCTTTGCCATTTACGGTGCATGTTGAAACTAAATCCCAGTTAGGAGTTCGCGGATTGGAAGTATCAACTTCCAACCACCAACTTTGAATTTCCTTTCCTAATTGAGCGGTAATTGGCGAATTAATGAAATTAAATAACTCTGCTTCTTTAGGTTCTTTTTCACCTTTGGGCAACCAAGTATCTTTATCTGATACTGCCGCACCCGTATCTGCAATCAGGGAATTAATGTCTCTGATAAAATCAGGTGAGCTAATAAGTTTTAAGATGCATCTATTGCTTCCTTTATAATTGCTCATACTAATCGTATTCTACCCGTTAGCAAATTTTGCATCATGCCTTGTTTTATATTTTTGTATTTATCCAGCTTAGTTTCTAGCCTATTGGTAAATCAACAATTTTTCCTGACTATGATGTGAAATTAGATATTGATAAATTTTTTGGCACGCATTCAGCGATTTTAGGCAATACGGGAAGCGGTAAATCCTGTACAATTGCGTCAATCTTGCAGACCCTTTATGAATTTGATAATTATAGTGCGACCGGCAGCACATTCATTTTCTTTGATGTTAACGGTGAATATCGGCGAGCGTTTTCAGAATTACATACCAAGAACAGTGAGATTGAAGTAAAACATTTTACTATTGATTTAATTGACGAAAAAGATAAAAGTGATTTACAGGAATTTGTACTTCCACATTGGTTCTTAAATGTTGACGAATGGGCCTTGTTGTTAAAAGCAAGTGATAAATCTCAATTACCATTGCTAAGAAACGCGTTAGGTTTTACACAAAATTTGTCGCGCGATGCTGTTAATCATATCTATGCATGTAGCATCATGTATGTATATGAAAATTGGGAAAGTTCGGTTACAAAAAGACAAAGAATTGTTGCCCTATTAGAAAAAGTGAAATTTACACCAACAATAGATTACTCCTAGCTAGATGCAAAATTTGGTAATTTTCCGAATGCAGTTGTGGAAGAAACTTTTAAGAAGTCAGTTCGGTCTTTTATTAAATCAGATATTGACATTGACCCAAATTACAATTATGAAAAGTTTAAATTTTCCGACTTAGGTGATGCGATTGAAAATGCAATCTTATATGAAGAGTATCATGGCAACAAGCAAATACGCGATTATTGTTCTTCAATGATTACGCGATATAAAAGCATTAAGGAAAGAGAAGATTTTAAGTTCTTGACTAAAACTACTGCTAAGGTTGACCAAGCAACATACATAGAACAGTTTTTAGGTATTGGCAATAAACAAAAGAAACAGCAAATAATAATTATTGACCTGAATTCGGCAAATGATGATATGGTGGAAGTTATTTCTTGTGTTTTATCAAGAATGCTTTTCGAGAAATTGCGAACTGCAAAAGAACGAAACAAGTTTCCGGTAAATCTTGTGCTTGAAGAAGCCCATAGATACATCTCTTTAGAGGCGGGAAAAGTTTTTGGCGATGCCGACAGGATATTTGATAGAATTGCTAAAGAAGGTAGAAAATATGGAATGTTTTTGCTCATATCTTCCCAAAGACCTAGCGAATTATCAAAAACAGTGTTATCACAATGCAGTAACTTTATTGTTCATCGAATTCAAAATCCAGAGGATTTGTCTCATATAAGACAAATTACGCCACATATTTCAGAAACTATACTTAGGCATTTGCCATCAATTCCTACCCAACATGCGCTTATTTTTGGTCATGCTGTTAATCTCCCAACCACTTTTCGAGTTAATGATGCCAACCCCAAACCTAGCAGTGACAATAATGAAATAAGTAAAAATTGGTTTAAAGAAAAGGACTTTAAGGTCTCTTTATAGAGCAATACAAGGATTAGTTATACAGTCGTAAAACTTAAATATTCATGGATGAATAATCCATTTCAAACATCTTGAAAAGAAAAATAATGGTTGAGAGGAAATGAAAAGCTACACGACTAAAGACATAACTAAACATCCCTTTGAGTTGATTTTTGCGGAGAACAATCCAAAGTTTCTTGTCATTGGATCGTTTCCAACTACGGATTTGAAGATGTCTTTCAAATTCTTTTACCCAAATGCGAATAATAAATTTTGGAAAGTTTTGAGCGAAGTTTTTACTGAAAGTAAAACCAAATTGACTTTAAAAGTTTCAGTAAATGATACCACCGAAACAAAAGAGCAAAACAAAACAGATCGACAGAATTTTTGCAGGGAAAATAAAATTGCAATGACGGATATGTTGGCATCATGTATCCGATTAAATGGCAACTCAAAAGACGAGCAACTGCTGGTACATAGCTACAATAACGTTTTGGATATTTTGAAACAGAATAAATCTATCGACAGAATTATTTTAACCGCTAAAAGTAGTGGGGCATCAGCACACCACCATTTTTATCAATACCTTTCAATGAATGGAATTGAATTTGACTTTGATTCAAATGGCGGAATTTCTAAAGGAAAAATAAAAATTGATGATAGAATAATAAAAATATTTAGCATGGATTCTACTTCTTCTCGAAATTCTCATGTTACAGATGACGGGTTAATAAAATTATACAAAGAAGCATTTAACCAATGTACAGTCGAGCAAGAAAAACTTAATCCCGACATCAACATAATGAAGGTGAATTTGTTTGATTTGGATATAAGCGTTCAATTAATGAATGGATTGAAAGCCGCCAATGTTAGGACAATTGGAGATTTGATGGAATTGAATCAGGGAAGTTTGCTGAGTATAAAAAACTTTGGAAGAAAGTCACTGAATGAATTAAACTTAGTTCTTCGAGCGTATCATTTATCCATAAAGAACGACAGAGCCTCTTGAAAGTAGAAGTGATTAAAAATATTAGGGCTATTCATTTTATTTATATTTACGAATGATATGCGGGGACACACTTCAAAAACCTATTCTCGCTTCTTCACGAATAGTATATGGCAAACATTTCAGGAATACAGCTAGATCGCTTTTTTGTTTTAAGGAAAAACTCCAACATTGATGAATTTTATACCATTGAAGATGCCCTAAAGGCTGGTCTTGGGGAGATTATCATCATTGATAAATTTAAAGAGTTTTTCTCTCCACCTTCTGGCTTTGCATGGAGGATTTCTGATTTTGTTTTTATTGATGGAGATAAAAACTCTTATAAGTTGGCCAGTGACGGTTGGAATATTCAATCCATTGATACAACTTATAAAAGCAGCAGTAGAATTGCTTTTAACGTAGTCATATCAGATCCAACTAGGAAAATCAAAAGAATTTTACAAGAAAGTAATGTAGGAAGAAGTCATGATAATGTAAGGGCACCTCTAAAAACCCAAAAATCGTTATAAACATTTGATTGTCAATAACTTATGTTTATTTTATAGAAATCAAATCAGTAACTTGCTGCAAATAAACAAAAGATGAAAAATGTAAATC
>Ga0182030_10015463_pt1 | contig 14954 bp, 12 predicted proteins | sample 812S3MmetaG_FD_121299 | JGI IMG/M metagenome (GOLD analysis project Ga0182030, IMG submission 121299) | Permafrost microbial communities from Stordalen Mire, Sweden - 812S3M metaG (Illumina Assembly) | ecosystem: Environmental > Terrestrial > Soil > Wetlands > Permafrost | place: Sweden... | reverse complement strand
GAAGGTGGGGCAGACTTCAGTCTGCGGCGGGCTTCAGCCCGCCCTCCTGCCAGCGATGTGAGACCTGCGGCGGGCGGACTGAAGTCCGCCGCAGGCTGAAGCCTGGCCCCACCCCCCGGCTCAACCCAATTCCACGACCTCAGGAGGTCTGAGTCTCGTGCAATTCCGCCCATGCTGCCACCAGCAGCCTCTGCCTCCTTGGCATGGAACCACCGATCAGTTCCACAGGGCCAAAACTGAAAACGCCGGCTTCGCCTTGGTAATAGGCATCGAAGGGAGCAGCGTGATGCGGCGGTCCCGGTTCGGTAAACACCGGCTGAGCTCCGGCACAGCTCCATTCTACATCGTCACGCCCACCCAAAATCCCCCTTGACAGGCCGCGCAAGTAGTGCTATTTTTCTAGCATGATGCTAGAAACACTACACGAGGCGCGCTCGTGACTATCGGCGCCGGGCTCAGCCGGCGGGAACGCCAGATCATGGACATCCTCTACCAGCACGGCAAGGTCTCGGCCGCCGCGGTGCGAGAAGCCATGCCCGACGCGCCCAGTTACTCGGCCGTCCGCGCCATGCTCCGCGTTCTCGAAGAGAAAGGCCACGTCAAACACCAGGCCGAAGGACTGAAGTATGTCTACGTTCCCACGGTGACTCGCGACAAGGCCAAACGCTCGGCCGTCAAGCACCTGCTGGACACCTTCTTCGCGGACTCGCCCGCACAGATTGTCGCGGCGCTGCTGGACGTCTCCTCCACGCGCCTCACGCGCGAAGAACTGGACCGCATGTCGGAAATGATCGAAAAAGTGAAGAAAGAGGAAAAATAAATGTCGCCATGGCTTGCGATGTTACTGGGCGCCGCCCTCAAAAGCAGTATCGTGGTGGGAGCGGCATGGTTGTTGGCCTTCGCGTTGCGCCGCCAGTCGGCCGCGGCGCGCCACCTGGTGTGGACCGCCGCCGCGGCGGCCCTGCTGGCTCTACCCCTGCTTTCCGTCTCCATGCCGGCCCTGCGCATTCGAACCGGCGCCTTGGCCCCCTTTGTCCCCACCGTGACTTTTCGAACCACCACCGTGGCCACGGCCGCCTCTTCCCTGCCCTCCGCCCCCCAAACGGCGCGAGAGCAGCAGCCCGTCAGCCACTTACCCTGGCGCTTCGACTCCGGCCGCTCGATCGCTTTCCTTTGGATCGCCGGCAGCGCCCTGGCACTGACCCACATGCTGGCGGCCTGGCTGATGATGTGGCATATTCGGCGCACCGCTCGTCCGGTCTCCGCCACGCCGCTCTTCCATTCTCTGGCGCAGGCTCTCGGCATCCGGCGCAACGTGGCCCTGCTGGAGGTCCCCCGCGGCAGCATGCCGATCAGCTTCGGAATGGTGCGGCCGGCCGTCTTCCTGCCCGCCGACGCCGCGGAGTGGAGTGAAAGCCGCCGCCGCGTGGTGATGCTCCACGAACTGGCCCACATACGGCGCGCCGATCTGGCCACGCAGATGCTCGCCCGCACTGCCGTGTCGCTCTTCTGGTGGAATCCCCTGGCCTGGATGGTCTGGCGCGAATTCGTGAAAGAGCGGGAACGCGCCGCCGACGACCTGGTGCTCTCTGCCGGCGAACCGGCCACCGGATACGCCAGCCAGTTGCTGGAAATCGCGCGCGCCATGCAGCCCGTCCCGACGCTGGTATCGGCCGCGGTCGCCATTGCGCACCCGTCGCAGCTTGAAGGCCGGCTGATGGCGATCCTCGATTCGCGCACCAATCGCAAATCCACCGGCCCCCGCTCGGCGTTGGCGGCTGCCGTGCTGGCGGTAGCACTGGTCGCGCCTTTTGCCGCCCTGCAGGCGCAGGACAAGCCCGACCCGGCGATCCAGCCGGCGGTGGACGCCACCATTCGCGCCGCCGTCGGACAGCAGAACCACGAGATACTCGATTCCGCCGCCGCGGCCTACGTCACCACGCGTAAGTATGACGCCGCGCAGCAACTGCTCGAGAACTCGCTCACCATCCGCGCGCAGACGTCCGGCGACCACAGCTCGACTTACGCCGCCGGCCTCATGAAGCTGGGAGATCTCGCGGCCAAACGCGGCAAGGTGGACGACGCGGTCGCCTTCTATATCAAGGCCGTTTCTCTGGGCGACACGCCCGAAACCGCGCCCGGCTTGATCTATCTGGGCAGACACTCGCTGACCGTCAGGGATAAGATCGCGGCCGAGAGCTTCATTGATCGCGCACTCGCCGTAGCTCCCGCGGGTCAGCAGGCCGGCCGCGCCCTCACCGTGAAAGGCAACATCGCCGCCGCCAATGGACTCCCCGGCTTCGCCGAGTTGGACTATCTGCAGGCGCTCGCTCAGGACCCGCCCGATTCTGCGGAAGCCGCTCTCACCATGGAGACGTACGCCCGCTTCCTCAACACTCAGAATCGCTCTGGCGAGGCGCAGGCGATGCTCGATCGGGCCAAGCCCATCCGCCAGGCGCTGATCGCCCGGATCACCTCACATGTCATCGCCACCGATTCTGTGGCGAAGTTCGGCGGCAGCGTGGCGGCGCCCGTCCTCTTGCATAAGCAGGAACCGGAATACTCCGAGGATGCCCGCGCCGAACAGATTCAGGGGGCGGTTGTGCTCAATGTCGTCATCGGCGCCGATGGACAAGTCCATCAAGCCACCGTCGCCCGTAGCCTGGGTTTCGGGCTCGACGAGGAGGCCGTCGAAGCGGTCATCGGGTGGCAGTTCAATCCCGGCAAGAAGGACGGCGTGCCCGTTGCGGTGAGTGCCACAATCGAGGTCAACTTCAGGCTTCTGTAACTACCGGGCGGCGCGGCCTACTGCTTATAGACCGTGCCGCCCTTCATCACCATCTTGACTCGGCGAATGGCCGCAATTTCTTTCGTCGGGTCGCCATCCACGGCGATCAGGTCGGCCAGCATCCCGGCCTTCACCTGCCCAATCTCCATGTGCAGCACCTGTCCGGCCACCGAGGTCGCGGCTTTCAGCGCATTCACCGCCGGCATCCCGTAGTCCACCAGCATCTCGATCTCGCGCGCATTGTCGCCGTGGGTGAACACGCCCACATCGCTGCCGCTGAGGATGGTCACGCCGGCATCGAGCGCCGCTTTGAAGCTGGCCCGCTTGCGCGTGATGCCAGCCGGCTCTGGCTGCTGACCCTTGCGCCAGCCGCTGTACTGCGCAGTGGCGTCGCCCGCCGCCAGCGTGGGGCAGAACGCCACGTGGTGCTCCGCCATGAGCTTGAAAACTTCGGGCGTTCCGGCGTCACCGTGCTCCACCGTCTCGGCGCCGGCCAGGATGGCGCGCCGCATGCCCTCCGGCGTGCTGGTGTGGACCGACACCGGCACTCCCGCGCTCCGCGCCGTCTCCACCGCGAGCTTCATTTCCTCCAGCGAAAACGTGGGATGCGCGCCGGGACCGGGTCCCCAGCGATAGTCGCCGTAGATCTTGATCCAATCGGCGCCGTGCCCGATCTGGTCGCGCACCACGCGTATCAGGCTATCCACCCCGTCGGCCTCTTCCGCGCCTTGCGGCACGCGCCACTCCAGCGCGAAACCTTTGGGCGCGTAGCTGCCGGTGGCCACAATCGCGCGCGTGGAGACCAGCATGCGGGGTCCGGGGATAATGCCCTGGTTCACGGCTTGCTTGAGTTCGACATCGGCGTAGGCGGCGCCTTCCGTGCCCAGGTCGCGGATGGTGGTGAAGCCGGCCATCAGCGTGTCGCGCAGGTGATTGGTGGCGCGCGCCACCCGCAGTGCCAGCCCTTCGTGGGCCACCTGGTCGTTCCACGGCGTCTCATTATAAGGGTGCAGCAGAACGTGCGAATGGCCCTCCACCAGCCCCGGCATCAGCGTCAGGCCGGGCAGATCCATCACCTTGGCGTCGGTGGTATCGATGCCGGCGGAAGGACCGGCGGCCTCAATGCGATCGCCGCGGACGCGCACGGCCCAGCCTTCCTGCAGGCTCTCGCCATCGAAGACGCGGGCCGGCCGCAGGACGATGATGGCGCCGGAATTTCGCGGCTGCCGTTGCGCCGTTGCAGGCGCCTGTGCCAGACCGAGAAGGAGACAAACTGTAAGTGCGCTATGTAGGGTCCGCATGGACCCTATGATACTCTGCCTCGCAGGTCACAGAGCCAACGCTCCCTGACGGTCGCGGTATGCGCCGCGACGCCGGCCCTGTGCCGGCTAGATAGTTTCTGTCATGAAACTCCGACTCGTAACGGCAAAACCGCTCCCTTGCGGTCGCGGCTCAGTAACACTAACAAGTCCCGTGGAATCAGGCGCGACTGTTGCCGAGCCGCGAGCGCAAGGGAGCGGTTGCTTGAGTTTCGCGACAGAAACTAGACACGAGATGGATACTACGTTGCCGTTTCGGCTTCCGGCTCCGCGTCCTCTTCGCCGGCCGGCTCGGGATTGAGCAACGGTTCCAGCAGTTCCCGCGCCTCATCCGCACGCGCGGATTCCACCTGAATCTGCGACACCATGGCGCCCGCCGGGGACATGCCGGTGAGCCCGCGCTCGGTGGAATCGTCGCCACCCACTACATATCGGATACCGGCATCTTCCAGCGAGGCTTTCCCCAGATTGACGACGAACGGATCGCTGGTCTCCAGCACGGTGACCAGAGCGACCTCATGTTCCGCGCTGGAAGCGGCCGGTGGGAGCCCAGGGGCCAGAGCCACATGGCAATCGGAGCATTCGGAGAAACCGTCGCGGTACTCCGTCAAGCATTGTGGGCAATGCATGGCCATTTCGTGAACCCCTCGATTGGTTCACTCACAGTATACCTCGGGCCCCTAAGTTCCTATGTACTCCGATTCACCGAGGCCGCCTTACAACAGCCGGAAGTTCACTTCGACAAACGCCACCACTGCCGCCGGCTTGCCATTGACCTTACCCGGACGGAACCGCCACTTTTTGACTGCATCGATGGCGCGGTCGTCGAGGCCCAGCCCCAGGGCTTGACGCACCGCAATGTTTTGCGGCAGCCCGTGAGCATCCACCTCGATGCGCAGCAGCACGGTACCTTGCAGCCGTGCCTTGCGCGCCTCTTCGCTATACTCGGGTTCGGTCTTCGACAGCAATGTGGGAGCCGTCACCGCGCCGCCCCCGACGCCCATGTACCCGACGCCGTCGCCGCCGAAGCCGCCGTCCTTGCCGGGGCCGAGGCCCGGACCGTCTCCCGGTCCAATGCCCGAGCCATGACCGTTGCCGATCCCGCCGCCATCGCCGGGACCGCCCGAGTGCGTGCCCAGTACTCCATTGGGGTCGCCCCACTGCTTGTAGTTGAAGGCGGCAAGTTTGATGTCGGGATCGCCGATCAGCGTCGGCTCCATCGGCAAAATGGGAGTGGCGTTTTGGATATCCACGGTGGGAAACGAAAACTGTTTGTGCGCGAACCGGGGCACCTCGCCACGGCTGGCCGGCGAATCGGCATGCACGCCGCCTCCGCCGCCGCCCGAGTGCGCGGACATCTTATACGAATCGATATCCGCCGGCATCCAGAGTACGTCGAGGGTATGCCGGATGAGTTGAGGTTTGACGCCCGTCGTTGCCAGAATCAGCAGGATGGCGCCGCAGTGTAACAGCCAGGAAAGAAGCGCGGAGCGCTTCGGCGAAGCAAACATACTAATGTTCTCCTGCCGTCCCTTCGCATGCACTTACCGCGCCAATTGCTTATTGCCCGATTATGCGCACTTAGTGGGCAGTAAGCCGTGGAATGCGCACCAACACTGTATATTCGAATGCACGGTTGTAGAATGGTAACCGTCATCCTCATATGGGACCGATTGCCCACAAAGCACGGCGCCTGCCGATTGCGGCTGTCATCGGTGTAACTATTGGCGCCACGATCGCGCCAATCTTAGTTGCCGAACGCGCGCTCCATATCGTCACGAGGCCCCGGCCGGAACCGGCGGAGGCTGCTGCCATCGCGCGATGGCATTGCGCTCGACGGTTGGCTTTTCACGCCTCCCGATCCCAACGGCTCGGCCGTAATCCTGCTGCATGGCGTGGGCGACACGCGCAGCGGCATGGCCGTCCATGCGGGCTACCTGTTGCAGGCGGGCTTCACGGTCAGAACTCCTGATGTCGTGGAATCTGCAGTGAGCCCGCAGGTGGGGCAGGCGGTGCTCGCCTTCGCTCGATCCTATTCGAGCAGCGGGCCTAATTCAGTAACCTGCGAAGCCCTCGCCTTCGAAAGGAATGGCTCGCCCATTTTCCCCGCCAGGCAAGAATTGCGGGGCGACATCAGGAGGTCTGACGGTCCTGACGCCCAATTCGCGCGGCCACGGCTCCAGCCTCATTTCGAGGTTGTGTAGCCTGTCCCCGAATTAGCCCTTACACCGTACCGGAATGGCGTTTGAAGATTTGCGTCAGGCTCTGCGAAAACGCGGAGCGCGCCAGGACCATGTCGCAACCGGCTTCCTGCGCCGACTGCTTCAGCTCCCCCTGAACGTGCGAAACATAACCAAGCAGGCTGATGCCTTTGGTGGCCGGCTGGCCTTTCAGTTTGGCGATCAGCTTGAGCGGCTCCATGGCGTCGAAGTTGAGATCGAAAACGATCAGGGTAGGCTTCTCTTTGGCCTTCTCCAGAAGTTCGGCGGGATCTTTCACAAACTCCAGCGCCAGGCCGCAGCGCTTGGCCGCATCGGTCAGCTTCACCGAAAAGAAAAGGTCGGAGACCACTGCCAGCACTCTCTTAGGCGCATGAGTCTGCATATAGGAGCGTAAATTCGTTGTTACCCTTGTCTTTGAGATTAGGAGGACGGGACGGAATGATTTTACCATGGAACACATGGATATCCATTCTTGGTCCCGCCCGGACCTGATTCGCGTTCGCCATCTGGAGTTGAACTTAGACGTTCGTTTCGACCTCCGTGTCCTGGAAGGCTCCGCCACCCTCCACGTGGACCGCTTCTCGGGGAGCGAACTGGTGCTCGACACCCGCGGCCTGCAGATTCATTCCGTGGAGAACGCCGCGGCCTTTGCGCTCGGCGCGGCCGACCCGATACTCGGCGCCCCACTCCGCGTTCAACTGCTCCCCGACGCCTCATGGGTGCGCGTTCATTACTCCACTTCGCCACAAGCTTCCGGCCTGCAATGGCTCGACCCGCCGCAGACCGCCGACAGGGTCCATCCGTTTCTCTATACGCAGTCGCAAGCCATCCACGCGCGCAGTTGGATCCCGTTACAGGATACGCCCGCGGTGCGTGTCGCCTTCGAGGCCGAGATCGGCGTGCCCCAGGGACTGCGCGCCGTCATGGGCGCGGCCATGTCGGGCAGCCATTTCCGGATGGAGCAGCCAGTCCCCTCCTACCTGATCGCGCTGGCCGCGGGCGACCTGGAATTTCGCGCGCTCGGCCCGCGCTCCGGAGTGTATGCCGAGCCGGCGCTGATCGACGCGGCGGCCTATGAGTTTGCCGACACGGAAGCCATGATCGGCGCTGTAGAGCAGATGTATGGACCCTACCGCTGGGGCCGCTACGATCTGCTGGTGCTTCCGCCCAGCTTCCCCTTTGGCGGCATGGAGAATCCGCGCCTCACTTTCGCCACTCCCACCATTCTGGCCGGCGACCGCAGCCTGGTCTCGCTGGTGGCGCATGAGCTGGCGCATTCCTGGTCGGGCAACCTGGTGACCAACGCCACCTGGAGCGATTTCTGGCTCAACGAAGGCTTCACGGTATACGTGGAGCGCCGTGTATTGGAACGGCTCTACGGTCCCGCGCGCGCCGCCATGGAAGCGGTGCTGGGCCGCCGTCAACTGGACGGCGAAATGGCCGGCCTGCGCGAACAGGATCGCATCCTGCATATCGACCTGGCGGGCCGCGATCCCGACGATGGCTGCACCCTGGTTCCGTACGAGAAGGGCGCGCTACTGCTCGGCACCATCGAACAGGCGGTGGGCCGCGAACGCTTCGACGCTTTCCTGCGCGCCTACTTCGACCACTTCGCCTTCCGCAGCATCACCACCGCCGATTTCCTGGACTATGTGCGCCGCGAGTTGCCGAACGATGTGCCGTTGGACGAATGGATCTTCCGCCCGGGCATTCCCGAAGGCGCCGCCGAACCGCACTCCGATGCCTTCGAGCGCGTGGAATCCGGCTGGCCCGCCGACACCGGCGCGTGGTCCACGCACGAGTGGCTGCATTTTCTGCGGTCGCAGAATCCGCCCGACATGGCGCGGCTCGACCGCGAATTCCATTTCACCGAGTCGGGCAATTCCGAAATTCTGCATCAATGGCTGTGGATGGCGGTGAAAGCAGGTTACCAGCCCGCGTACCCGAAGGTGGGGCAGTTCCTGAAGTCGGTGGGGCGGAGAAAATTTCTCAAGCCAATCTATAGCGAGCTGATGAAAACGCCCGAAGGGCAGGCGCGCGCACGGGCGATCTATGCCGAGGCGCGGCCCGGCTACCACCCCATCGCGCAGGCGACCATCGATGGCATCGTGGGATAAGAGAAACCGTGGCGAACCCAAGAGTGAGCACAGGGGGCGGCTCTGATGCGCGTTCAGAGCCGGGCCCAGGGGGCACCCCGTCAGGGAGCGTTAGGAGCCGCGGCAAAATAAGCTGCACAAATGTCTCGAACGTGCGCAATCGCTCCCTAACGGGGTGCCCTCTGGGCCCGGCTCTGTCAAAAGCACATGCCGAGCCGCGCGCGGGAGCAAGCGGTTGGGTCTGAATGCACAGGATATTTTTCGCGGCTTCTTAGGTAAGTTTATTTCTTACCAGCTCCTTACAAACATTGAGACCCCATTCCGAGCCGCGCGCGCCAGCAAGCGGTTCTTAGCCAACATCCGAAGCTGTTTAAGCACCCTCGGGCAGCCCTCGGTTGACATCGGCCATTCCGCTTTGATAAAACTCGCGGACACTGTGAATAAAAAAGATCTTGTAGGGAAGATCGCCTCGGATGCGTGTTTGACACGGGCGCAAGCTTCCCGCGCGCTGGATGCGTTCGTGCAAGGAATTCAGGCCAGCCTGGTGAGGGGCGACCGGGTGACTATTTCGGGCTTCGGAACATTCGGCGTCAAACATCGCAAGGCCCGCCGCGTGCGGAATCCAAGAAGCGGGAGCGCCATCGAAGTGGCCGCCAAACGGGTGCCGCGTTTCGCGCCGGGCAACGAACTTAAAACCGCGATCGATCCGCCGGCATCCAATGGGTGATGGCTTCCCCTTATCGCGTAGTAATCGTGGGCGGCGGGTTCGGCGGATTGTACGCCGCCAAACGGTTGGGCCGCGCCCCCATATCGCTGACGCTGATCGACCGGCGTAACTTCCACCTTTTCCAGCCGTTGCTCTACCAGGTGGCCACGGGCGCCCTCTCGCCCGGCGAGATCGCGTCGCCCTTGCGTGCCGTAGTCGGCCGGAATCGCAATACCGAGGTGGTGCTGGGCGAAGTGCGCGACCTCGACGCCGCCAACCACCGCGTGATTCTGGACGAAGGTGCGGTTCCGTACGATGAGCTGATCGTGGCCACCGGCGCCACCCACTCCTATTTCGGCAACGACCAATGGGCCGCGCTGGCGCCGGGGCTGAAGACCATTGAGGATGCCACTTCCATTCGGGCGCGCCTGTTGACGGCTTTCGAGCGGGCCGAGCGCGAGCCGGACGCGGCCCAGCGCCGCGCGTGGCTGAATTTCGTGATCGTGGGCGGCGGACCCACGGGGGTGGAACTGGCGGGCGCGTTGGGCGAAATCGCCAACGACACGCTGCGCCACGATTTCCGCCATATCGATCCCGCCGAAGCGCATATTCTGCTGGTGGAAGGCGAGAATCGTCTGCTCCCCGTCTTTCCGCCGGATCTTTCGGCCAAGGCAGGGAAGCAACTGCGGGAGTTGGGCGTCGAAACGCGCACCGGCGCGCGCGTGACGGCAATCGACGCGGAGGGCGTCACGATGACGTTTGCCGGCGGCAGCGAGAGAGTGATCGCGCGCACGGTACTGTGGGCGGCGGGCGTGCGCGCGTCGCGCATGGGAAAGGTGCTGGCGGACCGCGCCGGAGCGGAGCTCGATCGCGTGGGCCGCGTGATGGTGGAAGCGGACCTCAGCATTGCCGGCCACCCCGAAATTCGCGTGATCGGCGACCTGGCAAATTTCAGCCGCCAGAGCGGCAAGCCACTTCCCGGAGTAGCGCCGGTGGCGATGCAGCAGGGCCGTTACGTGGCGCAGGCGATCATGGCACAACTGCGCGGGAAGACGGTGGGCCCGTTCCGCTATTTCAACAAAGGAAACCTCGCTACAATCGGCCGCAATCGGGCGGTGGCCGATTTCGGATTCCTGCGGGTCTCCGGATTTCCGGCCTGGTTCTTGTGGGTATTCGTACACTTAATGTACCTGGTGGAGTTCGAAAACCGCATGCTGGTATTTGTGGAGTGGGTGTACAACTACTTCACGCGCAATCGCGGCGCCAGATTGATTACCAAGGGAAACGAATAATAGCTTTCAGCGGACAGCTTTCAGCAATCAGCTCGCGCGGCTCCGGCCGCCGCCGCAGTATCTGAAAGCTGATAGCTGAAAGCTGATCGCTGAAAGCTGTCCCCGTGTTACCCTCAAATTTATTCCATTTGAGGCCCGATATGTCTTATCTCTCTATACGCGATCTCGACCTGAAGGGGAAACGAGTCTTCATCCGGGTGGATTTCAATGTGCCGCTGCAGAAGAACGAAAAGGGCGACATGGAAATCACCAGCGACAAGCGCATCAAGGCGTCGCTGCCCACCATCCAGTACGCGCTCGAACACGGAGCCGGTGTCATCCTGGCATCGCACCTCGGGCGTCCCAAGGGGAAGGTAAATCCCGAAATGAGCCTCAAGCCGGCGGCCGCGCGGCTGCAGGAACTGCTGGGGCGCGAAGTCAAGATGGCGCCCGATTGCGTCGGCCCCGAAGTGGAAGCCATGAAGCCCGCGCCGGGCGAAGTGCTGCTGCTCGAAAATCTGCGCTTTCATCCCGAGGAAGAGAAGAACGATCCGGCGTTCGCGCAAAAGCTGGCCGCCCTGTGCGACGTCTACGTCAACGACGCGTTCGGTTCGGCGCATCGCGCGCACGCTTCTACCGAGGGCATGATTCAGTTCGTCGCCAAGGCCGGCGCGGGCCTGCTGATGGAAGCCGAACTGAAATACCTCGGCATGGCGACCACCAACCCGACGCGGCCTTGCATCGCCATTCTGGGCGGCGCCAAGGTCTCCGATAAGATCGAGGTCATACGGAATCTGGGCAAGGTGGTGGACCGCCTGTTGATCGGCGGCGCCATGGCGTACACCTTTCTGAAGGCGCAGGGCAAGCCCACGGGCAAGTCGCTGGTGGAAAACGACAAGGTGGAACTGGCGAAGAATCTGCTGGCTGAACTCGGCGGCAAGTTGCTGCTGCCGGTGGACCACGTAGTGGTGGCGGAGATCGCCGCCGGCGCCGCCCATGAGGTTGTCGAGACCATACCCGACGGCATGATCGGCGTGGATATCGGACCGAAGACCATCGCGGCCTTTTCCGAGGTAATCGCGAGTGCCAAGACGGTGATCTGGAACGGTCCCATGGGGATCTTCGAGAAGCCGCCATTCGATACCGGCACGGTAGCGCTGGCCAAGGCAGTGGCCGGGTCGGGCGCGATTTCGGTGGTAGGCGGCGGCGATTCCGAGAAGGCCATCAAGGCGGCCGGAGTGACGAGCAAGATCACGCACGTTTCCACCGGCGGCGGAGCGTCGCTGGAGTTTCTGGCGGGGATCGAACTTCCGGGCGTCGCGGCGCTGAATCGGTAGAACCGGCGCGGGCACTGCTGCCCAATGCCACGTACTTTGCTCAAACGTGGAATTCTGCATTTGTTGTGGGGCGGCCAATCTTGGCTGCAGCCGCCTTTCCAGGCGGCTTTTCGGGCCATCTACGAGTGCTCGTGGTCCAAAAGAGCCGGCTAAAAGCCGGCTGCAGCCATGATTGGCCGCCCCACGGATTATGCGGAATTCCGTCTCTGCCAAAGTAAGTGACATTGGGCGCTCCCGCCTGCGTCACGTCACCAGCCGGTCTGCGACATTCGCCGCAGAATTTCGGCGCTATAGGAGTTCATCCGTTCCGGCTTGCGGTGGAGCGGAGAGGGAATTACGGCGGCCATGCGCGCCGCCTGTTCGCGATCGATCTTCGCGGCGGGGACGTTATACCAGGCCAAAGCACCCGCCTCCGCACCGTAGATGCCCGGACCCCACTCGATCACGTTGAGATACAGCTCCAGAATGCGCCGTTTGGGAAGCAGCAGTTCGGCGGCGGGCGCCAGCGTGAATTCCACGGCTTTGCGGATCAGCGACCGGTTGGTGGTGAGAAAGAGATTCTTCACCAGTTGCTGCGTGATGGTAGATCCGCCTCGCCCCAGCTTGCCCTGGTCCATGTCCTTGTCCACCACCTTCTGGACCTCTTTCCAGTCGATGCCGTGATGCTGATAAAAACGTCCGTCTTCGGCGGAGATCGCGGCGTGCTGAAGATCGGCGGAGATGCGGCGCAGCGGAACGAAGGACTGGCGCTTGCGATACGCTTTGCGATGCCACCAGGCTTCCACGCGGCGTTGCGCCTGGACCGCGGTGGTGGGAGGGTTGACCCAGCGCAGCGCCAGCAACTCCGCCAGACATACGGCATAGAACGCCGCCACCAACAGCAGAATCCAGCGCACTACAGTACGAAAGATACGCCTGCCGCTAAAATGAGCCACGCTTACGATGTTAGCCTAATGGTCGGACGCTGCCATGACACGTCTCGACAACTTCCTGGCCTACGCCGAATCCCACAGGCTCACGGTTTCCTGCGCGGCGGCGGTGATGATTGTGTCGATTGCCTGGACCGACTGGGTAGTGCCGAACACGTCACTGGGTTTTCTGTACCTGCTCCCCATGCTGCTCTCGGCGGCGGGACTGAACGGATACCAGATTCTGCTGATGGCGCTGGTGTGCGGTTGGCTGCGGGAAGCCGCCGACCCCTTGCAGGGCGCCCCGGGAGATCGTTCGGCCTTCGTTTTGGACCCCTCGCATTGGGTGGAGGGATCGGTTCCCCGCTTGATTGTTGCGGCGAGCGGCTTTGCCACTACCGGCTTCTTCGTAGGGGAGTTGAACCGCCGGCGGCGGCTCCTGGCGGAACACCTGGAAGAACGCGAGGAACAAATGAGACTCCGCCGGGAAGCGGAACTGCAGGTCCGCACGCTGATCGAGACCAGCCCGCTGGCGATCCTCAATCTCGACCACGACGGGCGAGTGGCGCTGGCGAACGAGTCGGCGCGCCAATTGCTTGGCTTCGACAGCGGCCCTCTGCAGGGTGAGGACGTGACTCCGTATCTGCCGATTTTGAGCCGCATGCTGCACAGCCACCACTCCGGCGGCAACATCCGCACCAACGTGGAGTGCCGCGGACAGCGGCGCAACGGCGACGTTTTCCTGGCGCACGTCTGGCTTTCCACCTACCGCACGTCGGAGGGCCCGGCATTGGCCGCGGTGGTGTGGGACGCGTCCGAGAATCTGCGCGACCGCGAAGGGGCGGGCCTGGATTCCATGATGGCCACATCGCGCGTCCTGATCGGCGCCATGTCGCACGAAATTCGCAACCTCGCGTCGGCTGCCGGCACGGCTTACACCACGCTGGCCGAACAAGGACCGATCGCGCACCACGAACAATACCTGGCGCTCGGCAGCCTGATCGAGGGCCTGGAAAAGATCGCCTCGACGGGCTTGCGAATGGCATCCAGCCGTGAGGCCGTGGTGGCCGACCTGGGAACGGTTCTGGACGAAACGCGCATCGTGATCGAACCGGCGCTGCGCGAGGCCGGCATCACGGCGGTGTGGGAAGTGGCAGCGGGGCTCCCGCTGGTGCGGGCCGACCACCACGCCCTGTTGCAGGCCTTCATCAATCTGGCGCGCAACAGCCAGCAGGCGCTGGCCGACAGCCCGCGCAAGGAGATGCACATTGCGGCATCGCTCGAACGCGACCTGGTGGTGGTGCGGTTCCGCGACACAGGCCCCGGTGTGGCGCATCCCGAAGAACTGTTCCAACCGTTTCAACCGGGAGCCCACTCGGTGGGCCTGGGGCTGTACATTACGCGGGCCATTCTGCGGTCGCACGGCGGCGGGTTGCGCTACGAGCCGCCGGAGAGAGGCAGTTGTTTTGCCGTGGAACTCTGGCCCGCGGACAACGCGGTAGAAGAATGATCGAGACCAAACCAGGAGTCACTCGCGTGTTGCTGATCGACGACCATGCGCTCTTTCGCGAGAGCGTGGCGCGGGCCCTGGCAATGGATCCGCAACTGGAGATCGAACATTGCGCCAGCATCGCAGCGGCCTTGCAGATCATGGCCCAGCACCCGTTCGACCTGGTTCTGCTGGATCACGATCTGGGCGGCGAACGAGCGTCGCAGTTTTTGCCGGCGGCGCGGCAGGGCGGCTTCGACGGCCGGGTGCTGGTGGTCACGGCCTGGGTGAGCGAGACGGAGGCGCGACGTCTGCTGCAGCAGGGAGTGGCGGGCATTTTCCTCAAGCAGGCGCCGCTGGAGGAACTGACGGCCAGCATACGCACGGTGATGGCCGGTGGAAGCTGGATCGACCGCTCTCTGGCGGGACAAGAAGAGAGTCCGCGAGGAGAATCGAGCGTTCCGCAGTTCAACGATCGCCAGCGGAAGGTGCTGCATTTCGTATTGGAGGGCCTTTCCAACAAGGAGATCGCCTGGCGGTTGCAGATTTCAGAGAGCTACGTGAAGGCGATCCTGCAAAGCCTGTTTCACAAAACCGGAGTGCGCACCCGGGGGCAACTGGTCCGCGTGGCGTTCGAACAGTACGAAGATCAGCTTTAGCGGTACCGCGTCGAGGCGCGGTCCATAGGAGCTGTTAGAGCCCGCGAAACAATAAGCTGACCAAATGTCTCGAACGTGCGCAATCGCTCCCTAACGGGGTGCCCTCTGGGCCCGGCTCTGTCAAATGCGCATGCCGAGCCGCGCGCGGGAGCAAGCGGT
>Ga0182030_10015462_pt1 | contig 14954 bp, 14 predicted proteins | sample 812S3MmetaG_FD_121299 | JGI IMG/M metagenome (GOLD analysis project Ga0182030, IMG submission 121299) | Permafrost microbial communities from Stordalen Mire, Sweden - 812S3M metaG (Illumina Assembly) | ecosystem: Environmental > Terrestrial > Soil > Wetlands > Permafrost | place: Sweden... | reverse complement strand
GCCGTCCTGCAGTTTGCCTCGAACTTTTGGTATGAATCCCTGCTTATGAGACCTGAAACTCCAGGTGTACCTAGGACCAACCTGGAAATGCATACCGATACATGACGCCTTCCCAAATGTCCCTTGCAATCTATGCTCTTTTTGCATTGGCTCTATTAATTTTGGCAGCAGCAACACTGTCCAGTTCCCTAAACCACGACTTCAAATCGTCTATATGACCTGTCTCCACAACTCCATATTCTACAGGTGGACCACGGACTTCGGGCTGATGCTCATCCTTAAACACAACCCAACTGCTTGTTTCTTGATCCGACCGGAGGACAAATCCTCCTTTGACAGAAATGACGACGAAGTTTCGAAGCATAACACCATCCCCAACATTAACAATAGGAAGGGCTTCTTTGTAAGGTCTGAAGACTTGGATTTCTATAATTTGGCTGGGAGTCATTGTCGAATCGGTAACATTAAAAGCTATCTGGTAGTGTCTGGGCCCACCCTTCGCTCGCTGAGGCTCTGTTGAGGCTGTAGTCGCCACAACTAGAACGTCAAGCTTTTTGCCGAGATGAAAGCGTAGCGTTTTCAATCCAGTAAAGTCTTGTAAGCCTTTTTCAGTTCGTAGCGCTCGCGTGAGTTTCAATTTGAGGTCAACTGGAGCCGATCTTCGAAGATCATGTTGCCTTGTAGGCGAATCCAATGTCGCCATTACCATTTCGACACTAGCGTCGTGCCCCATTGGCGTTGTTTGGTCATCAAGGAAGCCTTCAAGATTGCTGTCCATTTGGGTACTTTCAGGATCGACTTTCTTGAGAGGGCGATTAGGTGTAGCCGGTCGAGCAGAATCTACGGGCTCCGAAGTGGATCCAGATTTTACGATTCGCTGGCTTCTTCTTGGACTGACACGAATGGGCTCCTCATGACTTTGAGAATTATTGTGTGGATTGGGCACTGAGAGCTTGCTTTGCTGATGTTTGTTTGATCCTGGAGTGTGCACTTCAGTCATACCCTGGATTTCTTCGGAAACTTCACCGTTGATATCGTTAAGTTGGCTCTTCGTGGTCTCCTCGCTGACCGCTACTGTCTCGTTGGTTTCCGCCTGCGAGCCCGACATGAAATGTTCGTATACTTCATGCTTTTCTTTGGCTTCAAGTGTGGTATCCAACTCGGACTCTAAGGCTGGATCAGTCGGAAGGGTAGCTAAGTCTTCAGTGGAGCCTGTTATTGGGTCTAGACCAGTTGTGAAAGAAAAGGATACCTGAGACTTAATTTGTGAAAGCTGTGTCGCGTCAGGTGTTGGTAGCTGAGGATTAATCTCTTCTGTATCAGGGTTCCCTGTTGTCACTGTGCCTCGCGGAATCTGTTCGGACGCTGGTGGAATTAGACCATCACCATTCGGCAAAGCAGGATATGAAATAGGCTCGTCACTGGCCCCGTCATAACTGAAAGCATCAGTGAAGTGCATTGGCGGCAACAGAGAATTTTCGGGGGAATGCTCAGATAATGGGGGAGTAGCGCTGGTTAAATTCTCGTTTTCGACGACAATATATTCAGTATCCAATCCTTCAGCCACAGTTTTGCCACCTTGGAATTCGTGGTTTTCAGAGTCGTCTTCCTCATAGGATCGAACTGACTGGGCGTCGCTTGGTTTGCCATCAGAATCGGACGGATTGTTAAATTTTTGGTCGGTGGAATCGACCTGCGCAATTTTCGCGTCCTCGACTTCAACAGCATCTTCTTGGTCAACATTTCGATCAACATCAACCATTTCATCATCGCTTTTTAAGGCTGCAGGTAGCTCCTCATTCTCATTGTCGGCAGAGATATGGTCCTCTTGACTCTCACCTGTAGGTCCTTCTGTGAGCTGTCCCGGGCTTCCAACACCTAGCTTATCTCGCGTTCCATAGCGAACGTGATCTATCTGTGCATCCGTATCGCTACCATTGCGCTTGTCATCTTCATCCCCAGTAGACTTGGGCTCTTGGCTAGGAAGTTTCTGTGGGATCTTGGTTTCGTTATCTTCGTCGTCGGATGAGAGTAGATCAATAACCACTGGGGCGGCTCTGTGCATAGGAGGTCGGTTGTCTTCTTCCATTTCTTCCTCGTCATAGTTCGCCTCATCGTCTTCCTCATCGGACTCAACCTCGCCATCTTGATCGTAAGTCAGAGCATCCTCATCCTCTTCATCGAATTCCTCCTCATATTTGTGGTTGTACCTCGAATTGTTCTCGTCACCTTCGCAATCATCCCCTTCAGGTCCTTCCTCGTCATCAGAGCCTTGCGACACGTCTTCATCTGCCAATGCATCATTTTGCGTGAAGAATCTACCATGAACCGGCCTTTCCCGTTCATAAATCTCCTTATCCGCAGATCCATCTCCAGACTCATCGTCAGATTCCTCAATATCTTCTTCGCTGATGTCTTCACCTCGGAGCGGATCTCCACTCCCATCATCATCGACATCGTCGTCCTCACTTTCGTATTCTTCTTCGCCATCGCTTTCAGTCAAATCCACAATAACAGAATGTGCGCTATGCGATCTTGACATAGCAGGAGCTTGAGGATGCAAGACTTCGTTAACACTCTCTTCCTTTCTACTATCAGGTGATGGAAAGTGCGGATAAGCAGCACCCTCATAATTCGATGCCCAGGTCGCGCCAACGGTGTGACTAGACAACTGAACGTCGGGTTCGGGATACTTGGGACAGGCTTCTTCCCTTGCTGATGGGGATGAAACGTCGTTTCCGAAAAACCCATTCTCGTCGCCACCGTCAACATACAATCGATCTGGCTGATCCTGAGGAGATGAGGATTGTCTAACCAGGGAATCTGCACTTTGCCAGTGGCTCCCGTATTGGTCGTCAGGAATAAATTGACCTCCGAAATCCGGGTGTTGTAATTCACCATACCCAATGGCAGCGCCGTGAAAAACATTCAAAGGGTCCAAATGTTGTTCAGCACGATGACCTGCAGGACTGACACCGTATAGATCCTCATGGTCATCAACAGCAGGAAGTGGTGGCGCTTCTGACATCAAGTTCTCCTCCACTATCCCAGCTGTTATTGGAGCGTCGGAATTCTCTAGAATAGGGCCCACATTCTCGGTTTCCGAGGCAAGAGAAGGATATACGATTGACGCTGGAAAGCTATTGCCAATTTGTTCATCGAGCCCCGCTCTTCCTTCACTGAAAAGTCCAATCTTCGATGTGACAAGAGGAGACACTAAAGGTAGAGTATCTGACGACAGAGGCTGTAGACGGGGTGACAGGGGAGCCATTTGTGTAGAAGCCCCTACTGGCAATTGTTCCTGCTGTGGCGACACTGGAGAGTCTAGCTGCGTTCGGATTGCAGGTAGTTGCATAACCCCGTCAAGACTGGGCCCTGCACTCGCTTCAACTTGTGTATGATCCCCGGCGAACATGACACCGTTCATCGTGGTTGATCTCCTCATATTGGTAGCCTGCCTTGAAAAGTCCGCAAGCGCCTCTGCTGCATCTCCTTCTTCCAATCCAAAGGTCTGGCTGGCCTCGTCCGTCATAATGGGTGTTGAGTTTTCGTAACCCAGCGGAACATGACTAGTTGTACTGACGGGGCCTATCTCTTCTACCTCAGGAGTCGGGGAACGACTACTGTATCTCCAAGTAGAACTTAGCCTAGTCCTCTTCCTACCCTTTCCTCGGATTGTGCCATCCTCTTCCGTAAACGGATCGTACCCGTCGTCAAAGAATGACCCGTACGATGTTCTCGACCGCTTAATAAAAGCTGGGGATGACCATTCATTGCCGTTGTTTGGTAGTAAGTCCGGTCGAGAGTAAATGGAAGGCAAATTCGTTCTTGTAGAGGGGGATGCACTGATGTCTGGACTAGGAATTCGTGCTACAGATTCCTCCGGCTGTGGCGCTGGGTGATCAATATCGACTAACTTAATCTCTTGCGAATCTTCTTGGCGAAACTGTAGTGATAAACATTAGAGAGTAAACACTTTGATCCATTTCGAGAACTGACTTGAAGAAGTAACCTCTCTGCAAACTTCAACTCAAACTCGACTCCTCTGCCCGGCGTTGACATCTCGGATTCATCTTGGGACCACTCTACTCCATCCAAGCATAATACAACCTCATCTCCGCTGGCGATGCCTGCTTTCGCAATGCTCTTCGCGCTCGATCCAGAAAATTGAACGCGAACCTGGCCTCTGGATTTACGTAAACGGAAATCTGGCTCTGCAAGCAGGAATGCCACAGAACCTGTAACAGAGCTGTAAGGCCATGTGAGAGTGACTATTGCTTTAAGTGATCTTGTCGATGGCTCAGTAAGCTCTGGAGAGAGGTGAGAGATTGGAATGTGCGAAGTCGATTCTATTGAAAGCGCTGTTGCGCCGTCGGCTATAATCGCGGCCATTGGATGAGTTTTGAAGGGCGACCTTCTTTTCTGAGATGGATCATATCCTTTGGATAACCATCAAAATTCACTTCGCGCTTTTCAAGTTTGTGTGATGAAAGTTGAGTGGTAAACGCGTTGTGTGCTTTTGAAGCTCATGACGAGAGCGGTGGACCATTTCTGCCACAAGCTTTGGTTCTGCCCCGCTGTACTAGGACTTTAAATAATTTCACCTTGTCAAGCTATCAGCCTATTTTTCTGGTAACATTTTTCTCCTTTCTTTCTTGTGATTGTTTTCATGAGGAATTTCAGTTCCTGTGGTCTCTGGCAGCGTTTCTTTATTCTCTACTTTCACTCCACCAAACGCTATAGAGAGAGGTCTTACATACTCACGTGTAAGGCAACACTACAGTATAAGACATCATGCGGTCTATTCTACGCCCAGCCAGGTCTTTCAACGTGAGAAATATTGCTATAATTGGAGCTGGCCCCAGTGGCCTCGCGGCTGCAAAGTATCTCCTTGCTGAAAAAGCCTTTGAAAGAGTCGATATATTTGAGCAGCAACCAGAAGTTGGTGGGGTGTGGTTTTACAATTCAGGCGTTACAGGATGTATCTCAGTCCCCCAGATAACACCACATGGTGCCCCAGAACGTCCAATCTGGCCAAAGGGCGCGCCTGCTCCGTTGTTCTCGAACCCAATGTATGATAATCTGAACACGAATATACCCAAGGGTCTGATGCAGTTTTCTGACCAAGACTTTCCTTCTCAATCTTTACTGTTCCCGACCCGAGAGGACGTTCAAGAATACATTCTGAAATATTCTCAAGATGTGAGGAGTCTCAGTAAGTAGTGATCAAAAGCCACTTTTAGGGTTTTTGCTATTTGTATCTCCCTCGATGTTCATAATGGACGAGAGGCTAATGGATGAAATAGTCACGTTTTCTACGCAGGTTCAAGACGTCCGGATGGTTGCGGAGGATGACGAACATTGGGAGGTTACAGCAAAATCTACGATCACTCAAAAAGAGACAACAGCTCGATACGATGCTATTATTATAGCCAATGGACATTATTCTGTACCATTCATCCCATTTATTCCAGGAATCGAAGCTTTCAATTCCGCATATCCATCTGCCATAAGGCATTCCAAACAATACCGCTCCCCCAGGCCGTTTTTAAACCAAAAGGTCATTGTAGTCGGTAGCGGAGCGAGTGGCTTAGACATTGGCACTCAAATCAGCCACGTCTGCAGAAAGCCGCTGTTGAACTCGGTAAAGACTTCATCTCCCCTCAAATTGGGACAAGAAAACAAAGAAGAGGTATCTCCTATCGTGGAGTTTTTGGTCAAGGAAAGGGGTGTGAGATTTGAGGATGGACGGGTAGAGAAGGACATTGATGCGATAATTTATTGCACGGGATACTTATATTCATATCCGTTCCTGAAGCACTTGGACCCACCTGTTGTGACGGATGGCCGTCGAGTACGCGGTCTCCACAAGCAGGTCTTTCATATCACACATCCTACGCTTGCCTTCACAGCCCTCTCACAGAAAGTGATACCCTTTCCTCTGTCGGAGGTCCAGGGGGCAGCAATCTCCAAAGTATGGGCGGACAAATTGGATCTACCAGGAAAAGAAGAGATGGAACATTTGGAGAAAGAGCAGGTGGAACAGCTTGGAGATGGGACAAGCTTCCATGTATTAGGTTACCCAAAAGATGCCGAATACATTAACAGTCTTCATGATTGGGTCAAGACTGCAAGTGATGGGTTTGCCAAAGAGCCGGTATATTGGGATGGGAGACAACGCGAGATACGGGAAATATACTCGGACTTGAGGAAGAAATTTGTGGAAACGGGAGGAAAGGCGAGGACACTGGAGGAGCTGGGGTTCGAAGTTGGAATAGGCGAAGAACAGGTAGAAGAAGGAAGGGCATCAGGGAACAGGTAGCATATCTACAATAAACATTTTCCATTGTCTGCGTTTTGATGGTGCTATGTGCTATGTGCTATGTGCTATGTGCTACGATACCTTACTAATAACAACGCCATGATCAATCTGTTGAGGAATTAATTCTACAGAAGCGGCAGTGCTAACTTGGCTCGGCACTCTACGTAGCCCCATGACGCGTTTGGCGTTCAGGGTCCACACCGCTGCACGAGTGTATCAGGGGTGAATAGAATTCAGCAGAGCTCAGTCCAACCTTGTCCAAACATGCCCAAACGCCAGTTTCCATTCGTTCATTTGTCTTGTGTCTCTTGTCTAACACGTGCATGATTGATCGGCGAAAATAAAATTGTGGACTATAAATAAAAATCTTAATTGAGTTCTTGCTTTGCTCTTCCAACACATCTCGAAGACATTTCCCTTGTCTTCCCCCGGCTCCAGATACCCCAGACACCCCTCCCCAAGATGCAACAAGCATCTCCTCCCGTTGATCATGGCGAGAAATCTGCAGAGTCTTCGTTAGCTTTTACGCCCCCAGAGTACACCATGAAAGATATCTACGATGCCATTCCACCGCATTGCTTGCATCCCAGTACTTTCCTCTCTCTCAGCTATGTGTTAAGAGATTTTACATATGTTGCAGTCTTGATGGGTCTTGCAACACAAATCCACCACATCCGGAATCCTTACCTTGAATTCTCCGCATGGATCACTTATTCGTTTACACAAGGCCTAGTGTTCACGGGTCTATGGGAGATAGCACACGAGTGCGGTCACGGTGCATTGAGCAAGTATAGATGGGTCAACAATGCTATTGGAATGGTAGTCCATTCTTTCCTTCTGGTTCCATTCCATTCTTGGAGACTCACCCACGCTCAGCATCACAAAGCTACTAACAACCTGGAACGGGACATTGCATTCGTGCCAGACACGAAGAAAGAGTACCTGGAAGCTCGCAGTGGTTATTCCAAAGCCTGGGAGATGGCCGAAGATACGCCCATCGTCACATTGATAACCCTATTCTTCCATCAACTCATTGCCTGGCCTATTTATCTAACGATCAACAACTTCGCACTAGCTCGGATGAGGGCTGCGCCGTGGTATAAGCGCTCCCATTTCTATTTTGGAGGAGATGGACCGAACTTCAAACCGCAAAATGGAATGGACATAATGATTTCCGACCTGGGGATTGCAACGATGGCTGTCGTTCTCTGGGCTAGCGTGTTGCAGTTTGGTGGGAGTAATGTCGTGCTACTCTATGTGTTCCCATACCTTTGGACAAATCACTGGATTCGTAGGTCACGTTCAAAACCACAAGAGACTATGTTAACAACAGAATATAGTTACCATAACCTACCTCCAGCATACGGATCTAACAATACCTTATTACCCAACCAAAACTTGGACATTTCTCAGAGGTGCGGCCTCGACAGTTGATCGGGATTTCGGATTCATTGGTCGACATGTTTTCCACGGTGCCATTGAAACCCATGTCATGCACCACCATAGCTCTCGGATCCCTTTCTATTATGCGACTGAAGCGTCGGCGGCGGTCAGGAAGGTTATGGGATCTCATTATCAGAGCGACTTCAAGACTCCGTACATGTGGGCTTTTTGGAAGAATCATCGGGAGTGCCGCTTTGTGGAGGAGAAAGACCCTGGAAGTAATATCTTCTTTTTTACAAAGTCCGAATGATTTGCCTTGCATGCATGCAGTATGGGTGTGCTCCTGAGTTGGCGATGAGAATCCTAAAAGAGCTGGAATATCAAGAAAGTTTCCATCCATTTCGTGTCGACGGGAGTATGTAAGGAGACTGTCACGTGGACCGCAGCCATTTGTGGAACGGCGACGATGGAGGTGACCTTGACTTTGTTACTGCCTAGAGCATTTGAACTATAGATACCAAAGAAAATAATCAGCAAAGATTCCGTCCAATGTTCTATATTTCTGTGCTCAAAGTGTCGGAACTCATCAGACATTGCCAAAGTATATTTCAAACTCAACCAGAACCATGCGGAGCACGACGGCTGAATCATATTACCAGATTTGTACTCTTCCTCATGTGACGAGATAGGCTGGAGGAGGCAGGATTGCTCACTTTGAACGAGTAGGACAGAGATGTTTGTACCCATCTTTAGGTCATCATCGGTTCATGGGAAGCCGCACGAGGGGCCCTCGTGACGATGGTTTTGAAGTGGGAGGAGATGTATGATCTTGACCACACATCGGAATCGGCAGCTGAGTGGAAGAAGTCAAGCTGTCGAAGATTTGAGTTGGAGGTCTTGCTGTTAACGAGAAAAGAAGAGGATGAAAATTCAGAGGTGAAGTGTACTTATTATTCCTACAAGCGAGCTACGGTGGCTCTTGCCGGCCCCGCTGCTCTAACGTTATTTCTTCCGACCAGAACAAACCTCTCTTCAAATTATAAGAACAATTGAAGAGAGAAGCACTTTCTAACCAACGATCAGACGAATTTTTACGACCATATACGATCTTCCTAAATACACAACCCATCTCCATACAGAATTCAACCTCCTCAACTGCCCTGAAGGTACATACCTTAGCTCTCCCTGAATTGCAGCTTCCCAAAAGTCTCAGGGTCTCCAGAAGCTCTTGCTCACCGGCATACGAAGCTCGAAGGCTCCTTCCAGGTGTCTTTTACTCCGGACGTTCTTCCATATTCAGTGATGGATAATCTATGGACTCGCCGTTCAAAGTAAGCTCGACCCGGCCTGAGCACGAGCGCATAGCTAACTTAGTATCAAAGTTCCAGCAAACTTTCCCTTTCCACAGGGAAGGAAGCAGCGAACGGCGCTGCTCCTACCAATGATCATCCAACAAGGAACTACACACTGGGAAGAAAACATGGAGGAGAAACTTCGTCACACGGGACTAAAAATCCTTTTAACACTGCGTCTCCCTCAGTTACCTCCATTGCCTCCCCCACCGCCGGCGCATCCAGCGCATTCGGCCTAGGTTCTGGCGCATTTGCGTCTTTTGGATCTTCGAAGATTCCAAAGACTCCAGGCACGGCTCTGGACTTTGGAAGTGTAGTCGCATTGTCTGCCAAAACACCCGCCATAGAAAAACAAGCTAAAGACATGGTCACGAAGATGTCAAAGGCTTCTCTCGCAGACTCTAAGTCTGCCACACCGCCCCTCTCCCATCCCTTAAGGCACACCTGGGTTTTCTGGTTCCGCCCTCCAATTTCGAAATCGAATGGCTTTGTGGAGTATGAGAAGACGTTGCATTCCATTGCCCGTGTTGAAACTGTGGAGGACTTTTTTACAGCATACTCGCATCTGAAGCGCCCCTCAACTCTACCCCTCGTATCCGACTATCATCTCTTCAAAGAGGGGATCCGACCAATCTGGGAAGACGGCGATAACAAGCGCGGTGGCAAATGGATTGTGAGATTGAAGAAGGGGGTGGCGGATCGATACTGGGAAGAATTGTTACTTGCCCTTATCGGCGATCAATTCGCAGAGGCCAGCGAGGAAGTCTGCGGAGCTGTTTTAAGTGTGCGTAATGGAGAAGATATTTTGAGTATTTGGACCCGCAATTCGGAGGGAACAGTTCTCAAGATCAGGTATGTCGACTTCGGAGATGAAAACACTAGATTGCTTAAATTGCTTTAGAGAAATTATGAAGCGGGTTCTCGATTTCCCTCCCGGCACAAAGATGGATTGGAAGAGTCACGACTCGAGCATTCAACAACGAACTGCCATTGACGATGCTCGAAAGGATAAATCCAATCAGCACAATCACCACTTGTCTGTAACGTCCCGTAATGGCAGTAAGGATGATTACTCCGACAAAAAGCAGGCTTCGTGATACGGAGTTCATCATTGCTTAGGAGTGCTACACACATTGTTTGTACAAGTATTTGGGCTGCATTAATTGGTAAAAGCGACACGACATTGGCTATGGCGATTCAATTCTTTTGGGTTTAGCAAGGGTGAGTTATTGTTGATGTATTATAAGTTGAAGACTTGCATTCTAAGTCTGCGCTGCTTTCGCGCTGGAGAGATATAGGAAAATGTCATACTTTTCCTCTGAGTGGTGTCTTCCCATTTGGCACTATCAATTTGATTGCTACTGAATGTCCGGCATGCTTACCCTCAAAGGATTGTATCTAGGTATGAATCTGTTATTCTACTTTTACCCGCATTCATGCTAACTTTAACAATCCGCAAGTTGCAAAACCCAGTTGAGACGAGTTGCGGCTTTATTCGTTATGCTTCATCATGATGCCTTCAATCCTACTAAGACCCGACAGCGTGAATGGAATTTGGGGAAAGGAGGAAGTCAGAATCGGTGCGTCCTAATAACAGTCATTCGAATGGTCCATTCAAGTTTTTTAATGGTGCCCATTTTTCTCATCTCAGGATATGTTCTTGCTCACTGAAGTCTAAAATTGCCTCACGATGGCAATTCCATCTAATTTCTAATTTCTTTGACTGTTGGTGTGTCTTGGAGAGCTACGTTTTGAGGTTCTGATTCTTATTTTTATATTGATGGTCGTTCTGCAATTATTTGAGTGGTGATGTGTATAAATTTAATCCCACCTTTGGCAAAGAGGCGGTGTACAAAGTCTTCCATATCTCTGCTGTAACAGGCGAAACTTGAGTATTGGCTACACTTTCCGGGCCAGGAATCATGCCGGCATGCATCCATTCGTTCTTCCTCACTGCAGACTTTGTTACCATTGCTGTTTGGAATTCGCATTTTGGTCTTAACGGTCTCAAAATCATGTGGGAACAAAACATGCTGGGTGGAATTGATGCCTTTGACTCATCAAAGCCGGTCCAGTGGATGGTCGTCGATCGCAAAGATAACAAAGGGCTCGTGGCAGAGTTTGAAAGCCCTGCAGATTTTAGTTTTCACAGCGTTAACGCATGGCAGGGGCCACGTGCTGATGGAACTGTCGACATTGTTTGCTATGATAACCTTGATATTCTGCATGCCCTTTACTACACTAACATTCGATCTCAGGGTGATGGTGCTCTGGCGTTCGCAAATGAAAAGGGCGACTCCTCTCGAAATCACTTGGTACGTTTCCGACTAGGTGGTATTGACCCGACCAGGACCTTGGTTCGCGACCTAAAAGCTGCCATCCGTTGCGCAGAGAGGATATTCAAGATTCCATCGCCTCACTCCGGTGAACTTCCCACCATAAATCCCAGCTACTCAACTTACCCTTCCAGATATGTGTACGGCGTTGTGAACAGGGGCTATTCCTTTTTTCTCGATAGCCTTTTCAAGACCAACACTGAAACGAGAAAGACCACTAATTAGGGAAATCCATACGATCATACGCCTAGAGAGGCATTCTTCATTGCTAATCCAAACGGCGCTCAGGAAGACGATGGCGTGCTGCTTAACGTCGTTCTGAATAGGATTAAGGAAACAAGCTATCTATTGTTTTTGGATGCAAAAACAATGAAAAAGATGGGTAAAACGGAAGTAGGTTATACCGTAGGCCTAGGATTTCACGGTAGCTTTGTAGCATAGCTTTCATTTCCCCCAGGGATTCGTACGAACGTAAATCAGATCATCTTTGCAGTGGTAACGTATTATGATTTGCCAGGGTATGGACGAAAATTTGCAGACCTTCCAATTCCTATGAAAACAGTTTCAAATACCTTCGCATCGGTAAGAGAAATCTCTTCTGATTATGAAGCCCCGCACCTCGCCATAGCAATCTACCTGCGAAAAGGAATCAATATCTAAAATGAGCTGCACGGGACATCTTTTTCGAGAGCCATAGCCAAGTTTTTGAGGCTGCCAGCATCTTTCAAGATACAATGACCAGCATCGAACAGCACCACATCCTTGAGTATATTACAAGTCTTCGCAAGGGCCAGACTCTAATTGTAGCACAGATCTCTCTTCCCAATTATACTCACAGTAGGGATACTAATTTCTCCGAACGATGCGATCGAATTGGACCGCTCGGTCTCCAGCATCACTTTTGGTGGGACAAGCGCAGCACATATGAATACTGCCATTCCGAATGGCAGATCCAGTACTGTTTGATCACGCTGGGAATGTGCTAGATATGCTGCGGCCACTGAAGCTCCCTATACGTTGATGCCTATGATCAGATTTTTGGGGGAGTTGAATTGAGACGAAATCGGTTCCAGCGCTGAAGAACCTGGCTGAATCCAATAACACATTCGTATGGACCATCTTCGTCAACGACGTCTTGAACGTACTGAACTGCTTCTTCCCTGGCTTCTGATGTGTAGCGTGGAAAGAAGCAATGATATAGTCCAGGGTAGACAAGCTCTAATTCCTCTGCTGCGCTGCATCCGTGAGAAGAGTCGACGGAATCAAATTGCCAGGTAGGGGGTAGCAATGATCGCAGTGGACTTGTAAAGATATGAGCATCATCATGGGGTTCCGAGCGATGGATCTGGAACTTACCAAGCTGCCGTTCAAAAATCTCAGCGGAAGATTCTTAGTCGTGCAAACAATACCAACGCATTTCGACGGATGACGAGAGACAGGTATTCTGCGGTATGGGCTTCGGCCTCACCGTTTCGGCTGTAAGTATTCTGGCTGCTGTTGAGTGCGAACTCCACAGCCATGCCGCGGCGCAGGGTTTGCAGGTTTGGTTGCTCAGGCCCGTGTGTTTGGCGGCAGCATCGGTATCGCTGCCGCGACAGCAATACTTGCAGTCAAAGAGAGATCAAGGATCACTGGGTTGGGTGCGAGTGCTGAACTTATCGCACTGGGTTCCTCGATTCGAGAGGCAATTCGTAATCAGACACATTTTCAGAGATCATGTGGGTTCTCTGCGGTGATCCCCTCTATTGCTTTCTTGTTTCCTGTCGCGACGTATCGCAAAAATAAGCCGATATTGCAAGATAGGATGCTCGTCCAGTGCGCTGAGGCAGACAGACAGACGCAGAGAAGGTAAAGTTGTTGCTGGTGGCGCTGTCACTGAGTCTCTATGTGTTTCTCCGTGTAATAGTATTGTGGAGAAAGCCAAAATAAATGATGAGGAAAAGAATGCTGTTGAAGAATCATCAATTTCTACTAAGCAGGATTCTGATTCTCCACCGATAAATGAACGGCTGGGTACAGATCTGGAACCCGCAATTGTGTCAAAGCGGAGTAAACATTCAATCAAAAATCGTTGCCAGACAATAAAACCTTACCTAGACAGAGAGCAAAATGTGTCAAACTTGTTGACTGTCTAGGTGCATAGACCGAAATTGAGGCCATTGGACCGCCATTATGATCATCGTTGGCCGATAGTCATTCACCGATCGAAATCCCCAATATTCAACACCTAGGCTCTATTTCGTCGTGACGTTTGGTGTTGTTATGATTTCAGGTTTTCTATCATAAGCAATACATCAAGGGCTCCAGTCTCATGAATGTAACGAGCTAGATGAGGTTGTGCCTATGTTTTCCTCTAGAGCTTAAAACTTAGAAAAGCCGTGGATCTCTGTGAAGCAATGAGAGGGGCATGATATGTAGTCAGTTGATGTCTTCGATTATATACATACATATATATGTGTGTGCGTGTAAAGCCACCGATATGCACAGCCCTTAACAGCCCTCCGGAAGGTCTTTGCCATCCATGAAATCATCATATCGGCTCAGGGTGCTGAGGTAATTGTCATACCTATTTTTCTCGACTTTCCTGTGCGCCGTCGACTACTAATGGATCTCTGCCGGCGATCACGATGCGCATTTCCAATGAATGGAAAGCAGTATCCCGGATGGAATGAGGTAAGAGCCAGAACTGCTACCACAAACATACTTTTGGAAAGTGTCAGCAAGTGACAATAGAAAAGGAGAGCTCATAACATAATCGTTCGGGTCAAGGAAATGCAAACGTACAATCCCTCCAGAATGATACATTCTGTTTGGTTGCGCATGATAGGATTCGCCCATCCTCCGGCGATCTCCACAATTCTGTAAAACCATCTGGCAAAAATGGTAAGAAAAGCTATAGTAATGCCAGTAGCAAAGATTTTGAACGAAGTCTTCCGTGGATACTGTCTCGCGAAATCCTGCACCTGGTCATAGGAGCGCCGGATTTTCACCCTGTACTCCAAAGACAGCGCCGCAAAGACGGTCAAAGTCGCAACCTGGAAAACAATCCTAGCCAACATGGTATTGGTACCCTTGGCTCGTAGCTGACCATTGTTCCCAGCCCCTCCGGCCAGCCCTCCACCGATAGCCTGCAGGTTGAGCGAAGTGAAATCGCAAGATATGAAAATCCAAGTGTACAATACTAGACCACATCAACCTAACAATTGCCTCGCTTAGTAGAAGCCTAACAATTAACCACAAATTTATATTAGTTATAACTTTACAAATAATAATACAATTAATATATAAAGTAGCTTAAAAGATATATTAATATTACAATTATGAAACAATTTACTTTATACCTAAATTCTATAATAAATAACTTTAATATTTTGTATATTATCTCTTAGTTCTAATACAAATCTCTATTTTTCTAGGTATACTCTAATACAAAATATCAAAAGATTTTTTATTTAAAGTATTTCAAACTATTTGTAAATAATTTTTTAAATATTATCTTATATTTTTTTAATTTACTCTTACTAGTAATTATATTAAAAAATATCATATATATATATTTTT
>Ga0182030_10015461_pt1 | contig 14955 bp, 13 predicted proteins | sample 812S3MmetaG_FD_121299 | JGI IMG/M metagenome (GOLD analysis project Ga0182030, IMG submission 121299) | Permafrost microbial communities from Stordalen Mire, Sweden - 812S3M metaG (Illumina Assembly) | ecosystem: Environmental > Terrestrial > Soil > Wetlands > Permafrost | place: Sweden... | reverse complement strand
TACGTGGTGAAGGACGGCAGTACGTAGGCGACGGATCGACCCTCGAGGTCGAGCGTGAGCCGATCGGTGGTCGAGAGCGAATCCGACTGGTGCATGGCCCCGACCTCCGCGAACGCGCGATAGGTGCCCTGGACCCATTCGTAGCGTGCGCGCAGATTGCCCTGGAACGTCGGGGCCCCGGACAGGGGACTGCCGAGGGTGCCGGCCGGATTCGCGAGCTGTTCGTGGCTCGAGGTTTGCAGCAAGCTGAAATTGATCGGCGTGCCGTTCGCCCAGAAAAACGGCGCCTCTTTGACCAGCGCGCTGTGATTCCAGGCAATTCCCGCCTCGAAGGACAACCCGCCGGCAGCGCGCGCCTGAGCGGAGGTCTCGAGGCCTCGCACGCGATAATTCCCCCCGTTGATGGTCGCGTTGCCGAGCACGCTTGTATCGAGCGCACCGATCTGGGAGTGATTCCATTCCTCCTGGTAGAGCGCGCCATCCCACCCAAGGTGCTGATCCAGCCACGTCGTCTTCCAGCCGAGCTCATTGTTGATGAGCGTGTCGGGTCCGTAGGCCAAGGGCGCGACATATCCTCCATTGTTATGGGCCTCTGCTTGGAACCACGGCGGGTTCGAGGCGACGTATAGCAGCGGCGAAGCCGAGGGAGTTCCGAAACTCCGATTGAAGCCTCCCGCACGAAACCCCTGGGACCAGGTGTAGTAGAGCAGTGCGTCCGCGCTCGCTTTCCAGCTCAGGTTGGCGCGGCTTCTGAAGCCCGCATAAGTCCGGTCAAGCCCTTCCTGATCGAGATTGGTGAAGTTGGTGTGATTGACGCACGGATTCGGCGGATCGCTGGCAAGTTGGCAACCCAAGCTGCCGGCAATCGCGCCCACTTCGAACGCGTTGGTGCTGAAGTAGCGGGTACCGGCCGTCAGCGTCAGCACGCCGGGCAGGAGCTCGAGGTCGGCGGACGCGTAGGCGGCCTTCTGCCGGTAACCTCGCGTAATGTCGTTGAAATAGCTGTCGCCGAGCGGACGCACGTTCGGATTGTTCAACGTAGGCGGATCCGCTACGAACACAGCGCCCGGCTGACACCCGCAAACCTGTTGACCGTCGAACGTGAAGTAGCCCGTCGGCGGCCCGAGCGGATGGAAGTAGGGAGTTGCTGTCAAGTAGTACCAGTCCCCCTGGTCGTGGACCTCGTAGTTCTCATAGAAGAATCCGCCGACGGCACGAACTCGCCAATCATCGGGCGTACTCAGCCTCAGCTCCTGGGTGAGATGGGTATTGCGCTCGACGTCACGCCAGGTCGAGCTCGGCGTGAAGCATTTTGCCGCCGCCGGCGGGCCCGGATTCACGCATTGATAGTAATCCGCATAAACCCCGGTGTGCGCGTAGTCGGTATAGTCCTGAGCCTGCTCGACGTTGCGTATCAGGTAGGCGCCCGCATAGACGAGCTTCAGCGCCGTGATACGTCCCTCGATCGTGAGCGCGGTATTCTCGAACCGGTCCTTGTCATAGGAAGGATTGTAGAGCTGCACCGAGAGGTCCGGGAGCGCCTTGCCGAATGTGTCCGACGCTGCTTCGGCGAACACACCGTCTGCCTCCATGTTTTGATACGACTGTGCGATGAGGGCGCTCCAGTCGTCGTTGGGCCGGAACAAGGCTTCGACCCGGATGCCGCTATAGGTCACCGGATTGATGTTGTCGGCGACCACGGCCGCATTGTTGATGACCACGCTATTCTGCGGCACGCGGTTGCCCGCGTAGGCGATGCTGCGGTCGGCGCTGGTGCGCACGAAGGTCGCCGGGAGATTATCGATGTATCCGCCGCGCTTCTCATCGTAGATCACACCGCGCACCGCCGCCCGGTCGGCGACGATGGGCACATTGAACATCGCTTGAACTGCGCCGCCCGGATCGCCGTGGGCGGTCGAGGCGTAGCCGGCGCTCACGCTCGCCTCGGTCACGTTGAGCTTCGGCTTGTTGGTGATGTAGCGCAGTACTCCCGCCTCGGCGCCGGCGCCGAACAAGGTACCCTGCGGACCCTGCAAGACCTCGACGCGCTCGAGATCCGCCGCGTAAATGTCGAGATTCCGGCCCGACAGCTGCGCGGACTGCTCATCGAGATAGACGGCGACGTTCGGGAAGCCACCGTTCGAACCGGCGGCCTGATTGGCGTAATCCCCGGTACCGAGACCGCGTATATAGAGGTTGTTTTGACTCGGGCCTACGCCGTGGGCGGTGACCCCGGGCAAGTGGCTCACGAGGTCTTCGAAGGTCGTGATATTGAGCCTCGACAGCGTGGCGTTGCTGAGTACCTGAATCGTGATCGGGACGTCCTGGAGATTCTCCTCGCGGCGGTTGGCCGTGACGATGATCTCGGACAGCTGATCGCCTGAACTTACCTTCGTCGGAGTTTTCGGCGATGCAAGGGCAGCGAGGATCCGGACGCTGTTGGAAGTCAGATACTCGAATCGAAGTCCAGTGCCCTCGAGCAGTCTTATGAGTGCTTCCTGGGCGCTGAGGCCGGCGGATACGGCGCAGGACTTCCGCTCCTCCACGACCCCGGATACGTAAATGAGCTGCAGGCCCGTCTGGCCGGCAAATGCGTCGAGCGCACCCGCCAAAGGCTGCGCGGGGATGTCGGCGGTGAGCGCTGCGGGCGCCGCGGCCTCCGCCGCCGAGGCCGGCGGATCGATGAGCGCCACGGGCGTGCACACCGCAAGGCTGCGAAGCACTATGGAGACGGCAGTCGCGATATCCGTCGATGGGCGACGCGAGCGAACACGCATGCGCACCTGATCGTTATATGTTCTTCGAACCGTGAGTGTACCCGTTCGGTCACTGCATGAACCAGCCGTGACTGACGACGAGCGACTGTCCTGCTAATGCATTGGACTCGAACGATGCGAAGAACAAAGCCGCATCAGCGACGTCCTTAAGTGTTGTAAACCCGCCATCCACTCGTTTTTCTGCCGCAGCGCCGCACGCGTGGTTAGGAAGGCGCCATCCAGGTGAATGGCGATTAGACCTTTCCAGTCGGCAAACGCCGGCCCGTGACGACGGCAACCTTGTGCTCGAGGCTCGGTTCCTTAATGTCCATGCGTTGGATCTTCCCCGTGCCGGGCGACGAAGGCGTCGATCGCCGCCAGACATTCGGGCTCATTCAGAAGCGGTGTGTGTCCGCGGTTTGCGACCGTGATGTGCTCCAGGTCCGGCTTCTCGCGCGCCATGCGCTCGAGCGTCGCGGCACTCAGCAGATCGGACAGTGCCCCGCGTATGACCAGCAGAGGTACCCGCTTGATCTGCGCATACAGCGGCCACAAGTCGGCCGGGGCGACAGAGGGGTTGTGGAACGCTTGGGCGATTTTCGGATCCATGTCCGGGACGGGAACACCGTCCGAATTCTCCCGGTAGCTGCGACGCGCATAATCGAGCCAGTCCGCGTCCGTTAGTCCGGGCAGCGCGAGCCCATAGACACTCTTCGCCTGAGCGGCCGCCTCGGCCCACGAGGATACCGGCGGCAGTTTGCCGGCATACGCGGCGATGCGCCGCACGCCGGCGGGATCAAATTCAGGGCCGGCATCATTGAGCACCACCCCGGCCGTTCGTTCCGGCTGCATTGCCGCCATCGCCATGCCTATGATCGCGCCGAGCGAGGTGCCCACGACCAAAACCCGCTTCACGCGGCGCGATTCCAATAGCGACCACACGTCTTGAATGTAGGTGGCTGATTGATAGTGCGACGGATTCGAATCCCAGGCCGAACGACCGCGGCCGCGCAGATCCACCGTCAACACTTCGTGACGTCGCTGCAGATGCCCGGCGAGCGCAGCGAAGTCGCGGCTATTGCGCGTCAATCCGGGCAAGCACAGCACGGGCGGGCCCGCCGATCCTCGCGCGGGATAGATTCGGCAATACAAACGCAGGCCATCGGCGCTGTCAAAAAAATAATCCCGGGCGTTGATGTTCATGTCGCCAGCCCTTCCGTCTAGTGCATGAATTCACGGACAGAATGGCGGCAAGAATGAGTCTCTCGACTGTTCGATCTCCCACCCATCTACATTGGGTTCGGCTTCGTATGGTTTTGAATGGACCGCAGGTACTCGACCAATTGATCGATCAATTCCGCGACCCGCTGGCGACGAGTGGCGTCCTCGCCCTCGTATCCATAGAACTCCCACCCCCAAATGGGCATCGCCGTTGTGCCATGTGCCCGCGGCATAGATCTCCCATCGATCACCCGGTGCACTGTCTCTGCGGGAAACTCGCCGCCGTGGCGCGTAGCGATCAGCGTAAGATCCGGCACCCGCGATTTGAGGCTGACGGCAACCGGTCCATCTCCGTGTCCACTTACGCCGTGACAAGTTGCGCAAAACTCCTTGTAGAGCTCTGCGCCCGACAGATCCGGACCTTCGGCCGCCTCGCAGCTTCCAGCCGACATCAACGCCATCATCGCGTAAGTACTTATATAGCTTCGCATTGACATGCTCGCTCTCCATCTCGGCGGGGTGCCCTGCGACGCTTCCCTCGATCGCTGCGGCCGGCGGTTAGTATACCCCTCGAGAGCCGTATCTAGTCCCGCGTCACGCGAATGCGCATCGCCGTTACCTCCACGTGCACTCCCTCGAGGCTGCGTAGGAAGGCGATGAACGCATCGGTATCGTCCGTAGCAAACACCCCACTAATCTCCAGGTCTCGCAGCGCGGGAGTGGCGATCTCGATCGGTTTCGCGGCGTAGCGATTGAATTCGGCCGCCACGCGCGAGAGCGGCTCGTGATCGAACGAGATCTGCCGCCGCAGCCAGGACGTGGTGCGCTGGGCGTCGACCGCTATCGGCGCGGCCGGCCATGCCGTTTGCGCGACGCTGATTTGCTGGTTCGCGGATAGCTCGACGAATTTCGCGAGCGCCGCCTGGCTCGAGTCTGCATTCCCGTGCAGCATCGACGACGGCCCCACGGCAACTCTTCCCTCGAGCACCGTGACCACGGTGGAGTCGTGCTCCAGACGGACGTCGAATTGGGTTCCGATGTCGATCGCCTCCGCGAATCCGGCAAATACCCGGAACGGACGCTTGGATTCATGGATCACTTCGAAATCTGCCTCGCCGGAGGTTAGCATGACGATCCGTTCGGACTTGCTGTAACTGATCGTGACCGCGCTGTCCGTGTTGAGGTGCAAGATGGAATCATCGGGCAAGCGGTGAGTCTGCTGCTCGGCATGCCGAGTCTGGAAGTGGAGCGTCGCGACCATGTCGGGAGCAAGCGGGCGCGGCGCCGGCCGGTAATTCAACCATACTGAGAGGCCAAGACTCAGCACGGCGAACGCCGCCACGGTCACCGCGACCGCGCGCCGGCGAGGCGAGAGCGTCTCGCGGGTGGCTTCCACCATTCGCGGCCAGAGCGGCCGGATCTGCTCGTCCTCCGCGGCACCTGCGGCCGCGACCAGCGCATCGACAGAAATTTCCGGCTCGGCGCAAGCCTCCCGCAGATCGCGAGCGATCGCGGCGAGCCCCATATACTCCTCCACGTGTACCGGGGAGGCTTTGAGCCACGCGGCAAAGTCTTCGCGCGCGCGCGGAGAGAGCCCCGCGCGGTTAGCCACGAACCAGTCCGCGGCTTGCTGGGCAATGAGGTTGCGAAGTCGTTCGTCGTTGGCGCTCATAGCGTTCATCCCAGCCGCGCCATCCGGCGCCGGAAATGCATCAACGCCTGGCTCAAATACTTGTTGACCATATTCGTGGATACTCCGAGCCGCTGGGCGATCTCCTCGTAGCTCAGTCCGTGCCAGTACTGCAGCACCACCGCGGCACGACATTTCGGGGATAACTGGTCGAGTACTTCGCGCAGCCTTTTGACACGCCGCTCCCGATCGAGCTGCCCGCCGAAAGCCGGAAGCTCGGCGAGCTGCTCTTGCACCAGCGGATCGTCGATGTCGAGCACGGCAGAGTCGTGCGGCGTGCGCCGGGCGTGCTCCTTGGCGAGGTTGCTCGCGACCGCGTACAGATAGGCCTCCGGATTACGAAACGTGGTCATGTCCGGAACCCGCAACATCCGTACATAGACCTCTTGCGCGAGCTCCGCCGCGTCCGGATGGTTGCGCACGCGCCGGTACAGGAACGCCTGAAGGGCGCCCGCGTGTTCCGCGAACAGCCGTTTCACCAGTGATTTTTTGATCTCGGCCATTGGAACTCGAGCGTTCGAACCGGATTCCCGAAGCCGCTGCAATATCTCGCGGTGTGTTCCCGTAATCCAGTAGCCGAAGATTACGGGAACACGACCGAACGCGGTCGAATTATCTCAGGGCGAGATGCGCGTTGCCGCCGACGTGCCGACCACCTCCCGGAACATCGTGCCGTCAAGCTGGTACATCTTGGTGTCGTTGGTTCCAGTATACGAGTTGCCGTCGCGGGACACTTCATCGGTCTCGGTTTCGATGAAATGCCCACTCAGAGCTCCGTCCGTGTACAACCAGCCGACGTGGTACCGGAACACCCGGTTCTCATCCACGGCCTTCCAGGAACCCAGGCAGATATTGCCGCCCAGGATCGGAAAATCGATGTTCTCCCATTCGGTGCCGTCGCTGTGCCACTGAATAAAGGCATCGGCATACACCGTTCCCCCGGCGGCGTAGGCAACCTGCCAAGTGCCGACGATTTTTCTGGCAGCGTGCTCGCCTTCCGAGAAATTCTGGCTCGTCGGTGCGTTCAGTGCGAGTTTCGGTGTCGGGCGCGAGCCGGCTTGCGCCGCTGTCGCGTTCGGATCCACGCAGGCCGCACCTGCCTGGGCCGAGAATAGCGCGCCGAGAATACCGGTGCACAAAATCGCCCCTGCGCCTTGAACTGCAGTTTTTCTCGTTGCGTTGAATACTGCTTGCGTTGTCATGATCATCTCCTGTTCCATGTTGTTCGCTGGCCGAAATTCCGCGTGGGCTTTGGTGGGTCCGCGAATTACCCCCCTGTCGGGTAGGAGTGGCTTTGGCGAGATTCCAGTACCACTATTTATTTGTTGTCGCGCGCGGGCGCTGCGACATAACGTTTCTTCCCTTGCGACCGGCAGCGGGGTTTCCCAGCCCGGGCATTGCCACGAATCGAAGATCCCACCAGCATGACTCGATCGACGTGACAGGAGGGTGATCGTATGAAGTCCATGCTGTTTATTTTGGTGGCTCAGCTACATGCGGGCGGCACTCAGACCGTGGCGGCGTACCCTAGCCTGGAGCAATGCCGGGATGCACTCAAGGCGGCGGCCACGAACCTCGCAGCGGATTACGCCTGCGAGGCGACGCCGGTGGAGGGAAAGTGGTCGCAAAAGGACTCGCGCTACTTCCTGGCGCGGGATTGATTACGGTCCAACTGACGTGAGCGCAAAAATCGAAGATACTATCTGCGTGGGTACGACCTTGCATCGAGCCTGCGAATCGACTCTACCGCTGTGGCGAATAATCAATGGACGTATGTGTGATGGCGCGGACGAGGACGAGCGGCCGGAGGGCATCTCTCGGTAGCTCGTGCGCGAGCCGCGGAGTGGTGGCGTTCCTGGCGTTGTGGCTGACAACCGCGTGGGCGGAGCCAGCTCACGAAGCAGCAGAGCCGACTCAGTGGAACAAGCTCAATATTCATGGCCACAAGATCTATTATGCGGTGCGCGGCAGTGGCCCGACGCTGGTCTTCTTGCACGGCGGAGGCGATTCGGGCGAACACTCGTTCGCGCGTCAACTAGACGTATTTTCAGAGCATCATCACATCGTTGCGCCGGATCAGGTGGGCCAAGGGCGAACACCTGACGTACCGGGGCCGTTGAGTTACACGGCGATGATGGAAGATACCGCCGAGCTGCTGGGCAAGTTAAAACTCCAGCGCGTTGACGTCGTGGGTTTCAGCGACGGTGGCATTTTGGCACTGATGCTCGCGGTCCGGCATCCCGAGTTGATCAGACGATTGGTCATCAGCGGCGTCAACATTGCTCCCGAGGGCCTGAGACCAGAGGATCTCGAGGAGCTGCGCGCGACCGAGAGCCCCAAGCCGACGACGATCGATGAAAAACTTGCGCACCTGTGGCTCACTTCTCCCACGGAGGCGGAACTGAACCTCGGGCTTCTGGGCAAAATCACCCAACCGGTGCTGGTGATCTCGGGCGATCGCGACGCGATCACGCTCGAGCACACGCTCAAGATATTTCATGCGCTCTCCGACGCGGAGCTGTGCGTTCTGCCAGGCACGGATCACGCGACCTTCTCGGGGCGATCGGAGTGGCTGAACCCGATCATCAGTGCGTTCCTAGATCGCCCAGCAGCCGTTGCTTCGACGCCCCCGCAGTAAGTTCCGCCGGCCGCTGGACTCGCGTGGCACGAAAAATGCTCATAGTTATCTGTGAGCTCCCTGGCTTTCCATCAATCCGGTATCGGCGGTAACCGTCCCTCCGACGGCAAGCAAGAGCCGCTAGAGCCAATCAAGGCGGCAAAATCTTGCCGCTGCGTCGAGCCGCCAACCGTGCAAGTCACGGTATGGGACGAATCGGATGCGGAAGGTTGTCGGCGAGCATGTTTCATATCGCAGGGAGATCGTATATGCGATTTTTGAGATCAAGCTCGGTCCGTCACACCGGCACCGATTACAGTGCGGCGGTGGCCAACGCAGTGGCGTGGCTGGGGAAACGTTATCTTTTGGCAACGGCCGCGCCGCGATTGAATGGCATCGAACGCGACGTGGCGGAGCCTGGTGAAAAGGCGGCTCGCACCTTGTCCGCCACCTCTCGCTCGCGAAATGACAACGCGCTCGGTTCTGCCACGGCGGCGGGTGTTGGACGATAAGCATTGCTGCCTTACTGTATGCATGTACAGTCACGCCGCGCCCTGTGGCTCCGCTCCTCGATCGTGGCACGTCGGTGGAGCCCATGATAATGTCGAGCGCATGTTTGAGGACGCTGCGCCTGTCGACATCGCGCTCGCACCGGGCGTCGAAGAGTTCGCCGAACGCTATGTGCGTCGCGAGCGCCCGGTCATAGTGCGCGGCGGCGTCAGAGACTGGCCCCCCTCGTACAAATGGACGCCCGAGTATCTGAAGGCGATGTGCGGTACGCGCCGGTTAAAGATTGGCGTCTCCACGAATGGCGACTACCGCGATTATGCCGAGAGGCTGAATCTCGGTGTCGAGCCGGAAATCGCCTTCGCGGAAGCCATCGACGGCATCTTCGCGCCGGCGAACGCGGACCAGAAGCGTCGCGTCCACCAGGTGTCGCTCGACTCATGGGGTGCCCTGCACGAAGAGTCGTCTCCAATCCCGTACGTTCTCCGAAAGGTCGTCGCCAAGAACATCTGGATGGGGTCGACCGGAAACGTGACGAAGATGCACTACGACATGGAAGATAACATCAACGTCCAGCTCCGCGGCCGAAAGGAGATCATTCTCTTCCCGTCGACGCAGCTCGATGAGCTTTATCCGCGAAGCGCCTGGGACTACATGTCGAACTTCAGCCGTGTGGAGGTCGCAACGCCGGACCTCTCCCGCTACCCACGATTCCGTCGTGCGACTCCGTTGCGGGCGTTCCTCGAGCCCGGTGATTTCATTTATATTCCGATCTACTGGTGGCATCAGTTCCATACGCTGGAGGCGAGCCTCAACGTCAATTTCTTTTGGCAGGCTCGAGCGGGTCAAGCGTTGCGCCGACACGGAGTGCGCTACTGGCCGCGCATGGCGAGGGACGGCTATCTTCACACGCACATCGTGCGAACGGTCCGCGACTCGATCGAGTCGCTCGTCGCACGCTGAGCCACTGTCATCGTTGCGCGGCGCAGCGGGCCGCCGGTAAGCGGTGTATTGGAGTTTGACAATAACCAGAACGCGGCCGCCAAGATTTCCTCCGATGAGCCCGCATCCCGTGTCAAATTCGATGCCGGCGTGCTTCAATCCAGACTGCAATCAACAAAGGAAAGGGAAGAAGCAGTCGAAGCATGTCAACTACAAGCGGCCAAACACCACCAGGACCTCTCGATGCGTACGACCCAAGCGAAGACCTGCTCGGGTGGATGGAGCTGAACCTCGAGCGATACGGGGACATCTACAGCGCCAGGGTCTATGGCAGCAACGTCTACGTCGTCAACAGACCCCAAATGGCCGAGCATGTCCTTTTGAAGAATTGGGGCAATTATCTGCGCAAGGGGCAAGCGGTGAAGCGTATCGCATTCAGCTTAGGCCCCGGCCTGATATCCCTCAATGGCGAGCGCTGGGCGTCTCAGAGACGCATGATTCAGCCCGCCTTCACTCGCGAAGCCGTCAGCGCATTATTCGACGCTATCTGTGTTCCCAATCAATCGCTTTTTGCCAGGTGGAAGCAGGCAGCAGCGGCGCATCAAAATGTGGATGTCACGCATGATCTGAGTCTCACGGTTCTGGAAGTAACCTTGCGCGCCATATTCGGCCGCGATTACGACTCGGTCGCACCGGAATTTCAGATTATCTCCGACGAGACCCGCAGTCTCGAATTTGCGCATGTCTGTTCCGAACTCGTGTCGGTGATCGTCGCCATCGTTCGAGCGCGTCGCGAGCGGCAAAGCGATGATGCGGATATTCTCGGCCGAATGATGGCGGCGCGCGATCGGCAAGGGTCGCCGATGCCGGACGTGCAACTGGCACGCGAAGCGATGACCCTGGTGATCGCGGGACACGAGACGACCGCGAGCACACTGAATTGGGTCTGGTACCTATTAGCCAAGCATCCGGATGTGCAGTCGCGAGTGGCGGCTGAGGTACGCGATTGCAAGGGGAAAGCGGCGCTCTCGATGAACGCGCTACAGCAACTGAGTTACACCTGCAGCGTCTTGGAAGAAGCGCTGCGCTCGTATCCGCCGCTATGGCTTATGACGCGAAAGACGATCAAGCCCGATCTCTTGGAGGGGTATCAGGTTCCGAGCGGTACGGAGATTTACATCTCCCCGTACCTGCTGCAACGGCATCCTCGCCTGTGGCAGGATCCGCATCGGTTTGATCCGGAAAGATTCGAGGCCGGCAACTCGGCGATTCAGCAGCGCTTGTCGATGTGTCCGTTCGGCGCGGGTCCACGCAACTGCATCGGAGAGTACTTCGCAAGGGTCGAAATGCAGATCCACCTGGCCAGCATCGTCGACTCGCTGTCCCTGTACAATACGGTGGAAGAACCTGCGCAAATTGTCGCCGGAGTGAATCTACTCAGCCGCGGTCACTTCATCATGCAGCCGCAATTGCGCAACGATTCGAACGCGAGCCGGATCGCGTAACCTGAGCTTCGGCGCCATGGTTGGCTCCGGCTCGATCGGAAGGGCCTCTCGATGACCAGTTTAGTGGGTTGGATCGTCATCACGCTGACATTCGCGTCGCTCAGTATGGCTGTACTTTATCCCTGTTACCGCATCGCCCAGAGGTCCTACCCCGACTCGAGGAAAATCCGCTGGATCTATGCTGTGGCCGCGGCGGTCTGCAGCGTAGCTCTTTGGCTCCTGCTCCCCGTCGTGGTCCAACATTTTTTCGGGCGCACCGCCTCCTGAGCCCGCCCCGCTACTCTCTCAAGTGCTTCGCCAGACGCAAGGCAAGCGCGACGATGGTCAAGGTCGGATTGGCCTGCCCCGCAGTGGGAAAGACCGAACTCCCGGCCACGTAGAGATTTTCCATCCCATGCACGGCGCAGTTGCGATCGACGACACCTTCCCCGGGATCATCCGACATCCGCGTGGTGCCGATGTAGTGAGGAACTCCCTGGAGTGCATCGACCGGGGACACTCGCTCGTCCTGCACCCAGGGTTCGAGGCGCGTGCGGCCGATCCCAACACGGGCGAACTCCGCCGCGACCAGGCTTGCCACGCGCGCCGCCGTTTGACGCTCTCGTTCGCCGTGCCGCCAGTCGGTTCTCACCCGACGCAGTCCGAGGGCGTCCCGGTCATCCGCAAGCATCACGCGGCTTTCCGGATCCGGCGCCGGTTCGAGATCAACCACGAGCACGGCCGATTTCGAGGGAGTCACGCTGCTACCCGCCAGGGTCCGATGCGACGCGAGCTTGCGCTCGAGTACCCCGGCCAGCTCCCGGAAATTCTCCGCGATCCGGCCGACCTTGTCACCGATGTCGGGCGGCCAATGCCCGGTCTGAAGAGCGCCCCAGATGTCATGCGCGGCGGCGATACCGGATTCGCGGTCCGGCTCATACTGAAGGATGCTGCTGCAGTGGAGCAGTTCTTCGCGTTCCATGATCTCGGGCGTCAAGATCATCCCCACCTCGACCTGCAGTCCATCCGGACCTCGGAGCAGGTTGAACTGGTTCTGTAGGCGCAAGGGCTCGGCACTCGCGATCAGGCCCGCGCGACCGCGCAAATGCTGCATGAAATACCGTCCTACACGATCTCGGTCATTACCGAAACCGCCGGAATTGCGCTGAGACTCGAGCAGCAATAATCGCGCGTTCTCAATCCCGCCGCAGCAGAGCACATAGTTCTTGGCCTCGATCGTTGCGGCAACGCCATTGAGGGACCTCACGGTCAAGCTCGCCACCCGAGTTCGGTCCCTCGAGAGCGAGAACTCCGCGAAGTTCGCATGCAGCAGCGTGCGAACGTTGACCGCTTCCGCGAGGAGAGTGCCGTAGGCTTTGGCCCATCTCCACGTCGAGGCCCCTCTCATCGCGGGGGCGTAGTGCCAGATGAACGGTCTGAGCCAATCCGGATTCAGCACAGGCAGCGGCGCCTCGAGGAGCGCCAACGTTTCCTCATCCGAACGCCACTTCGATTCAAAGCCGGCGACCTCGCACGCGCGCTGATAGTACGGTTCGAGCTCGGCACGATCGACAGGCCAGCCGCTATGAGGAATCCAAGGACGGCGCCGGAAATCGACGTCACTCAGAAACGCACATCGCCCTTCCCAATGATTGGTGGTTCCGCCGAAAAAGCGTAGGCGTCCCGCTTGGAGCGGCACGGGAATTCCGACGTTGGTACCGGCATACAGCGACTGCGACTCCGCGAACTCAAACTGCCACCCGCCGCCTTCGACGAGACAGACTCGCTGCTCGGTTCCCGCAAGTTCCCGCGCGACGGTAATTCCGGCGGCACCCGCGCCGATCAAGCAGACATCCGCTTGGACCGCAAGCCCTCGAGTGTGGTCCCGAAGATCCTCGATCACGCGCGCACGGTCTCCTCGAGATGGAGGAGCGCGCACAGGCGTGCCTCGGACCGCGCGAGGAGCCAGCCGTCCACCACGGCAACGTGATTGCTGGACCAATCCCGGGCTACGGCGCTCAAGAGTCGCGACGGAATCGTGCCGTCGCCGCCGCCGATCAGCAGGCGCGACAACAGGGCGCGAGAGCGCTCTTCGGGGTGCGCCACGAGATAAATGGCCCCGAGTCGACGCAGCGCCGTCAAGTCTGGAAAAAAATCGGCTGCGCAATAACGGAGCCAGTCGCCAAGAGACCCAGGATTCGGGCCCATGTGTCCACGGCCGCCCGCAGCACAGGCCAACGCTCCGGCGCCGAACCCTAGGAGCGCGCACATCAGCTCCCGGCGATTGACCTGCTGGCCGGTCATTGCGGCCCTGCTTCGTGCGCCACCCGCCGCGACATGAGCATCGATGTACTACCTGCGCAATTGTTCGGCGAGGATTCGGTTTGTAGCACGCTCCACGGAGAAGGTGACCGACTGTCTACATAACGCGGCACTAGTGGCGGCTCGAATGTGAGCAATACCGAACCATTCCCAGCACCATAACCCATTATAATGCGGTGCAGCAGCGGGTGCACTGCCCGGCATGTCACCCGCATCCGTTCGACAGCGTACAGACCGTTGAACGCGATTGTGTTCTGCTCTCTCAGTACTCGGATATTTCGGGGGGCAGAGTGGATCACCCGAAGGCGGCGGAATCCGGCAGGAGTTTTCGGAGTACGGGATTTCCTCATCGGTGCGTCAACTGGCACGTCCCCCGCCGCTCGCGCCATCCGATGAGATGCAAAGCTGCCGTACTCCTTTTTTTCGCTAACCCCGGCTCGCCTCTTCCTGCGTCCATGATCGCTGGCGGTTATCCGGCGGCCGTCTTGCCCGCTCTAACGGAGGGCTCCTGCGCGGTTGCAACGCTGGCGTCGCCGGCATCCGTGGTGAGATCTCGAACGAACGATCCACCTTCAACGTGTCGATGGGAAATCGTCGCATGTAACTCAAACTCGAATATCCGGTTCCAAAATCATCCAGCGCAAGTTGCACGCCACGGGCCTTGATTGCGCTAAGCACCCGCGAGATGGCCTCAGAGTCCTGCATGAAGGGGACGCCCGTTGAGCATCCCATCAGCCGTGTCTAAATTGGGACTACGCTGATTTGCGGTCTCGATCGGCGAATGTAAAGATCCGTCCTGGAAGATCCTCTTATGGCGAATCCTCGCAGTTCGATTTGAATCTCCGATGAAAAACGATTTGAGACTCGATACTCTCGTGGCGACCGGTCTCGGATGGATAGACCGAGAAAGCGACGGACTGGGGATGCCCCTGCGACCGTCGACCTCCTTTTTGCGCGATCCCGACAACCTCGACCGTGCGCGACGCTTGTTCACTCGGGACGACAATCCGACCTATCTGCAACCGGAGGCCGTTATCAACCGGCTCGAAGGCGGCATGGGGTGTCTTCTGTTTGCCTCGGGTATGGCAGCGATCACTGCGTGCTTGCAACGCTTGGGGCCCGGCGACCACATCATTATGCCGGCGCAGCTCTACTCGGGGCTGCGGACCTGGCTGGAAAGGCACGGACGTCGCTGGGGCCTCGAAGTCACTTATCAGGCGAAATACGATGCCGCTGCCCTGGCGGCCGCGATACGTCCGGGCTCGACCAAACTCGTCTGGATGGAGACGCCCAGCAACCCCACTTGGGCCGTGACCGATATCTCCGTCGCCGCTGCAGCGGCCCACGCCGGCGGCGCCCTCCTCGCGATCGACAACACGGTCGCAACTCCAATCCTCACGCGGCCGATCGAGCACG
>Ga0182030_10015460_pt1 | contig 14955 bp, 10 predicted proteins | sample 812S3MmetaG_FD_121299 | JGI IMG/M metagenome (GOLD analysis project Ga0182030, IMG submission 121299) | Permafrost microbial communities from Stordalen Mire, Sweden - 812S3M metaG (Illumina Assembly) | ecosystem: Environmental > Terrestrial > Soil > Wetlands > Permafrost | place: Sweden... | reverse complement strand
GCCCTCGCCCTGAGCTGCGCCGCGCTCGCTCCCGCAGCGGGCGCCGCCACCCCCCCCACGACGACCACCACCACCGCAGCGGCCACTGCGTCCCCCGACACTTCGTTGGCCGCGGCCGACCGGGCCGAAGCACTCGGCCTGACCGATCAGATCGCGGCACAGGGCCGCCGACTCGACCAGTTGGCGGAAGCGGCAGACGCCGCCCAGATTCAGCTCACGCAGATCAAGAGCGAAGTCAGCCAGAGCCAACGAGCGCTGCTCGGCACGCAACAGTCCGTCAACGCGGCCACCGTACAGGTACGCAACCAGGCCGTCAGCGCCTACATCGGTCAACCGCCGCCCAGCCTGGCCGGATTGCGCATGGACCCCAACGCGGCCGACGCCATCGCGTTCACCTACGAAACCAGCGTGGCCCAGATGGAACAGCAGTCCATCGACCATCTAAAGAGCCTGCGCGCCGAGCAGGGCCGCCAACTGCTCACCCTTCACGCCGGCCAGAGCGAGGCCGTGGCCAGCCTGGCGCAACTGCGGGCCAAGGAGACCCAGGCCCAGAAGCTCCAAGCCGCGCAGGAAACCCTTCTGGCCAGCGTGCAAGGCCATCTGGCGGTCCTGGTGGCCGCCGACCAGCGCTCCGAGCAACAGGCGCAGCAGAGCGAGTTGGCCGGCACCGAGCGATTACCTGCCTCGCCGGCCGGCGTGGGCGTGGCCGCGGCGCCCGCTCAGGGAACGGGCAGCCCCGGGTCGAGCTCGCGGTCTCTCGCCGCCACCGTGGCGCCCGCCCCCGTTTCCGACACCGCAGCGCCCACCGCCACGCAACCGAGCGTCTCGAGGCCCCCGGCCACCAACCCGGGCCCCCCGGCGGCGACAACCACCCAAGCGCCGGTGCCGGTCGCCACCGAGGCGCCGGCCACCACCGAGGCTCCGGCCACCACCGTCCCCGCGCCGGCGCCTGTCGCCGGCCCGGCCGCCGGATGGCAGCGGGCTATCGCCACCGCCGAAGCGCAGATCGGCAAGCCCTACCAGTGGGGTGGGGCGGGCCCCAACTCCTATGACTGCTCAGGTCTGGTCATGGTGGCGTGGGCTTCCGCCGGCGTGGACTTCCCGCACCTGGCCCAGGACCAATACGACATGACCGAGCGCATTCCGCTGTCGTCGTTGCTGCCCGGCGACCTGGTGTTCTATGGAACCCCCGACGACGTTTACCATGTCGGCCTCTACGTCGGCGGCGGGGACATGGTCGACGCCCCCTCCACCGGCCAGGACGTGCAGATCCAGTCGATCTACTGGAGCGGGTTGCTGGGCGCCGGACGCGTCGTCGGCTAGGCGACAACGGCGCAAGCGGCGTTAGCGTCGCGGCATGCAAGCTGCCACCATCGTCGAGGGCAAAATCCACGTCCGTTCCCATCCGGACCCCGTCGCAGGGTTCGGCCAAATCCAGGTGGCGGTGCGCGCCGCGGGACTCAACGGCGCCGACCTGCTGCAGCGCGCCGGCCACTACCCACCGCCTCCCGGAGCGCCGGCGGACATTCCCGGGATGGAGTTCGCCGGCCAGGTGGCCGTCGTCGGCCCCGGGGTTACTCGCTGGCGGGTCGGCGACCGGGTGATGGGCCTGGTGGGCGGCGGCGCACAAGCAGAGCTGGTCGTCGTGCACGAGCGCGAGGCCATGCCGGTCCCCGAGGCGATCGACTGGGCGGCCGCCGGCGGCCTTCCCGAAGTGTTCACCACGGCGCATGACGCCCTCTTCAGCCAAGCGGGGTTGGGGATGGGCGATCGGGTGTGCGTGCACGGCGCCGCGGGTGGGGTGGGCTCCGCCGGTGTGCAGTTGGCGGTGGCCGCGGGCGCTTCGGTGGTCGCCACGGTGCGCAACCCGCAGCTGCGGGCGCAGGTGAGCGCGCTCGGCGCCGAGGCCATCGATCCCGCGGACTTTGTGGCCCACGGGCCCTTCGATGTCGTATTGGAGTTGGTCGGTGCGCCCAACATGGCAGCCAACCTCGAAGCGCTGGCCGTCGGGGGGCGCATCTCGGTCATCGGCCTCGGGGCGGGCGCCCGCGCCGAGATCGACTTGCGGGTGCTCATGGGCAAGCGGGCCAGGATTTACGGTTCGACGCTGCGGGCCCGCCCCCTCGAAGCGAAGGCGGACGCGGCACGCCGGGTCGAGGCCCACGTGCTCCCGCTTTTCAGCTCCGGTCGTGTCCACGTGCCCGTCGGCGCCACCTTCGCCCTCGAGGCGGCCGCCGAGGCCTACGACCGTTTCGCCGCGGGGGCCAAGTTCGGCAAGGTCGTCATCGTGGTCGGGTGAAGGCGCGCCGGCTTGCTCAGGGGTAGGCCGGGAGCTGCCAATCGTGTCGGATGGCCCCGAAGATGAGGGGGACGACCCGGTTGGCCCCGCTCACCGTGATGTGGACGCCGTCGCTGTCGCGCACCTGTTCGGGTGCTCCGTTGCTGCCCGGCAGGTACTCGGTGTAGCCCCCCCTGGCCGTGGTCAACGGCGGCGCCAGGTTGACCACCTCCATCCCCGGGTGCGCCGCCGCGGTGGCCGCCAACGCCTGGTCGATGACCGCGTCGGTGTTGTTGATCTGGGGGCGGACGGTGGGCGGGACCTCCAGCCAGATCAACGTCCGCGACGGTGTGACCACTTCGGTGGCGATCTGGTTGATCCTCCGGGCGTATTCCTGGGCCCACGCGGCGGTGCCCAGCACCACCCGTTTGCCGCCGACCATCATGTCCTGGTCGTCGTTGGCTCCGAAGATCATGATGACCACGTCAGGCTTGGAGGTGGCCAGCTCCTTGGCGACCTCGCTCGGCCAGTCGTAAACATCGGGCCGGGCCAGGCCCGTGCCCACCTGGTAGTTGACCGACGACGACATCAGGGGGTCACCGGCATAGGTCTCCTCGAACGACTGGGCGACATCGCCCATCAGCGAGTCGCCGGCCAGCCACACCTTGAGCGGGTCGGCCGCCGTCGGTATCCGTTTGGGCGGCGGCGCTGGGATGGTGGTGATGGGGGGCAGGGTGCTGACCGGGGCCGTGGTCTTCACCGGCAGGGTCCTCACCGGCAGGGTCCCCGTCGGCGGGACGACGCTGATGGGGGGTAGGGGCACGGTGGTGACCGGCGGCGGCACCGCCACCTCGGGAGGCACGCTCACCGAGGTCTGCCCCGAGGTGCGAATGTCGTTGAGCCAGCGCAGCGGCAGGTCCAGGCCCGTCCAGCGGCTCACCGTGCGGAAGGGGCGCACCAACGCCAACTCGACGTTGCGCGAGGTCCCGTAGCGTTCTTGAGAGACGGTGTCCACCAGGCTGTTGGCGTCGAGTAGGGCGCAGACCACCAGGGTGACCAACACCGTGAGGATGACCCGAGGGGCGGAAATGAGGCGGCGGCCGTCAGGGGCCTGGGTGCGCTCCTCGGTAGGAGGGGTGCGAACCAGGCTGCGGACTGCGTTGCGCAACGGTTGGGACAGGGGCATCGGATCAGAACCGGAAGTAGATGAAAGGAGCGACGCCGACGGGACCCCACACGTCGATGACGATGAGCACGACACCCAGGGCGAGGGCTTGGGCCAGCACGCTCCACCGGGAGAAGCGGGCCATGGCCGCCTCGCTCCAGTGGCTGGGGATGAACTGGGTGGCCAGCGCGGCGACGACGACCAGCACCACGACGGGGTCGAGGGCCACCCGGCCCGAGGCGAACAGTCGCGACAGGACCTCGGTCGCGTTGCTGAACGAAGTGGCCCGGAAGAACACCCATCCCAGGCACACGAACTGGAAGGTGAGGAACCAGGCGATGGCGTGGCGCAGCGGGCGTGGGATGTGCACTCGGGCCTGCCAGCGGTCCTCGAGGGCGTCGCTGAAGCGCCGGTAACGGACCAGCGCCAACACCAGCGGGCCGGCCGGTGCTCGGTCCTCCGTCTCCCCGGGGGTAACGGAACTACCGTTGGCGTCGGGGCTCGCGCCGAGGGGCGACCTCGGTGGCGGAGGTGGCAGCGTTCCCATCCCCTGGGGAACGGTGTCGGCGCTGAGGGCCACCGGTTGGCGTAGGGCCATCCGTCGGGTCTGATGGGCGACCCGGAGACGGCCGACCGCCAACCCGACCCCGTGGAGCGCACCCCACGCCACGAAGGTCCATGCCGCGCCGTGCCACAGGCCACCGAGGAGCATGGTGGCCATCAGGTTGAGGTAGGTGCGGGTGTTGCCCCGCCGGTTCCCGCCGAGCGGGATGTAGAGGTAATCGCGCAGCCATCGCGACAACGTCATGTGCCAGCGACGCCAGAACTCTTGCAGGGACCGTGACTTGTAGGGGGAGTCAAAGTTGAGCGGGAAGCGGACGCCGAGGAGGAGGGCCAAGCCGATCGCCATATCGGTGTACCCGCTGAAGTCCGCGTAGATCTGGATGGCGTAGGCGTAGATCCCGAACAGGGCTTCCAACCCGCCGTGTTGGTGGGGGAAGCCGAACAGCGGATCGACGGCCTGCGAGGACAGGTACGACGAGATCACGACTTTTTTGAACAGGCCGCGAGCGATCAGCCACAGGCCACGGCCGGCGTCGATGTGGCGGGCATCGATCCGGCGCCGGATCTGGGGCAGGAACTCGGCGGCACGCACGATGGGCCCCGAGAGCAGGTGGGGAAAGAACGACAGGTACACCGCGAAGTCGAGCAGCGACACCGGTTGCAACTTCCTCCGGTTGACATCGATGACATAGCTGAGGGCCTGGAAAGTGAAGAAGGAAATTCCTGCGGGCAATAAAACTTTGGGCAGCGGCAGGTGCACGCCGAGACCGAGGTCGTCGAGCAGGCTGGTGGTCGAAGTGGAGAGAAACCCGATGTACTTCAGGTAACCCAGGGCACCGAGGTTGACGGCCACGGCGCCCCGGACCACCCATTTGCGCCGGTTGCCCTCGCTGCGGAAGATGACCCAAGCCAAGGCGTGGTTGACAACCGTCGACCCGATCAACAACGGCACGAAGCCCCAGCCCGCGCAGCCGTAAAAAAACCAACTGGCCGCGACCATCACCAACCGCCACAACGTGCGATTGGGCAGCGTGAGCCAACTGAGTGGGAGCACGACCGCGAAGAACACGGCGAAGGAGATGGTGGGAAAGAGCATTGATGGCGGAATGAGGCTCAGCTACAGCCCCGGTTGGCCCCCACAGCTCGGCCGCCAAGGGAGCAAATCAAAAGGATAGAGGTCGCGGCAGGAGCCGTGAGGGCAATCGGCCGGCGAAAATGCGTTTAGGCGTGTAGCGCGTGTATTGCTTTGCCCCGGGCCAGCACAAAAACACCAATCGTCATAAGCAGCAACCCGAAAATTTCTAGAGTCAACGTTCCGGGACTCGATGGCAAACGGTCACCAAACGCCGCGACCCCGATCAAAATGCTGACGATGGGGTCGACCACGGTCATGGGGGGAAGCGACGAGTCGAGGTGCCCCGCCTGGAACGCGCTCTGGGCCAGGACCATGCCGACGACGCCGGCCACCACCAGTCCATAGGTGGTCCAACTCGACAGCACGTGCACCAGGCCACGGTGCGACAGGAGGTGGGCGGTGGTCCGGGTGAACCCGGCGGCCACCCCGTAGACGACCCCCGCTCCCGCGGACAGGAGTGCGGCCCGGCGATGAGCGGAGCGCCCGGAGGCTGCCAGCGCCAGGGCCAGGGTAACCGCCGCCGCCGAACCGAGCAGCAAAGTCCAAACCTCAAGTGAAGGGTGACGGTGGTCATGCGGTGAGCCCACGCAGGCCAGAAACATGGCCAGGCCTGCGCACACGGCCAGCGCACCGGCCCAGTCCTGGGCGCTCAACCGGCTATGGGCCAGGTGGGCACCGAGCGGCAGCGCGAAGAGCAGACCGCAGACCAAAAGGGGCTGCACAAGGACCAGCGAACCATGGCCCAAAGCCACGAACTGGGCGATGTAGGCGCCGACGTCGGCCGCGATTCCGGCCAGCCAGAGGCGGCTGCGGGCCAAGCGGGCCAGGAGCCCGAGACGGAGCGAAAAATCGGGCGATTGCTCTCCCGCCGCCCGCTGCTGCCACACTGATGCGAGTGCGTAGAGCAGGGCTGACGCCAACGCGCAGGCGACCGCAATCGACACCCGCCCCAGGCTACCAAGCTCGTTCGACGCGCACGGGCCAGGGGGCCTGACGTTCCGGTGAGCTTTCCCGAGGACCAGATCAGGTTTTTCGACCGGCTACAGCACCGCTTCCGGCCGGTGGCGTTCGTGGTGGCCGTGGTGAAAAAGTACGCGGACGACCGGGGCCCCAACATGGGAGCGCTGCTCGCCTACCACGCCTTCGTGGCGGTGACCCCTCTGCTCCTCATTTTCTTCACGGCGCTGGCCTTCGTGCTGCGGGACAATCCTTCGCTGCAGCGCACCATCGAGCGCTCGGCCCTCTCTGACTTCCCGGTCCTGGGCGACAGCCTGGCCTCCCCTCACCTTCAAGGCAGTGTCCCGCTGGTGGTGGTCGGTGTGTTGATCGCCCTGTGGGGCGCCTCGGGGATCAGTCGCAGTTTTCAGAACTCCATGGCGGACATCTGGAACGTCCCCTTCCGGGAGCGGCCCGATTTCATCCCTCGCCTCGTCCGGGGCCTGTGGTTCATGTCGCTGCTGACCTTCGGGGTGGCGGGCACCGCCGCCATCAACGCGGTGGAGACGTCGATCCACCTCGGCTCGCTCGACGCCTGGCTGCTGTTCGCCCCCACCGCAGCAGTCAGCGTGGGCCTCATCATCATGGCCTACCGGTTCCTCACCCCCGGCCACCGGCGCTGGCGTGACCACCTCGCCGGTGCGGTGATCGCCGGGGTGGGCTACCAGCTGCTGCAGACCCTGGGGGTGCGCCTGGTAACCCACGAGGCCAAAAGGGCGGGCGAGTTCTACCAGACCTTCGGCGTGGTGGTGGGCTTCCTGGCCTTTGCCTACATCGCCGGCCAGCTCATCATCCTCAGTGCCGAAGTCAACGTGGTTGTGGCGCAGCACCTGTGGCCCAGGAACCTGTGGCAACCTCCCCTGACCGACGCCGACCGCCGCCAGCTGGTGCAGCTGGCGTTGCGCGAGGAACGGGTGCGGACCGAGATCGTGCACGTCGAGTTCCTGAGCGAGACCCCCGACGTCGTGGGAGACTATGGGGCACGGGCGCGTGGTGGAACGGTAGACACAGCGGGCTTAAACCCTGCTGCCCACGGGCATGAGGGTTCGAATCCCTCCGCGCCCACCGGTCATTTTGGGGATGAAAGTCCAGGTCAGGACGTTGTGGCCAGGGGCGAAAGAGCGCCGTGACCCGCAAACGACCCGCAAGATTTCCCGGGACCATCGGGCAATAGGGGTCAAGGGCTCGCAGGAACGGGTTAGAACGGGCAACAAGCTCAAGTCGAGCCTGAGAAGCTTGCATCGGTTCAGGACACCATCAGCGGTGCGCCCATCGGCCGGTATTCGACTACGGAAAGCGTTCGTCTCACCGGGGCGTGATGCCGACGCTTGACCTGTCGGGGAGCGCCCTGGCATCGCCTGCTCGGGCTGCAACTAGCAGCGCATTCGCCTCGGGATCGGCCACGGACGGGTCGAGACGGTCGAGCCTCAAGCGGCTACGGAGCGAGCACTACCCGCACGGCCGCGGGGACCTGTGGTTGGGCGGCTCGCTGTGCCAGCGAATCGGTGCTGAGGCGGGGGGCAGGGAGTTGTCGGGGATTGGCGATGCCGCTCGTGAGCCCGGAGCGGATGGTGGCGGTGATTTCCTGGGGTCCGAGTCCGGCGGCTTCGGCTGCTTGGAGCAGGTTGCTTGCGGCGATCGCTTGGTCGAGGATGCCGGCTCCGACGAGGGTACCGAGGTTGTAGGAGGCTCGGTTGAGGGTGTGGTTACGTTGTCCTCGGGGGGCGGCGGCCACCGTCGCTGCTTCGCGCTCGAGAGCTGCTTGGACATAGCGGTCGAGGCGTTCGGCGCCGGCCGCCGGGATCCGCTGGGTTAGTGGAGTTGGGGTGGGCGGGGCGGGTTGCGCCCAGGCGGGCAGTTCTGCGGCGGCGTGGGTTCCGGGTTCCCACTGGTAGCGGCGTCCGGAGATGTGCGGGGAGGGCGGGGCGATGATGTAGCCGCCGTCGCCGCGCACGTCGATACCGGGGGTTGATCCGAAAGCAGGGAGCTGTCCGGTGGTGTTGGCGACGGTCAGGTTCGGATGCCGGAAGAAGAGGTGGTGGCCGGCGCCTCCGGTGCGCACGGCGAGAGTGTCGAGCGTCGAGGCGGGGAGACGCCCGTGCCGGGCGAGGTCGTCTATGGTTCGGAGCCCGCCGTGGGCGGGGTCGATGTCGACGACCACGAGCCCGGATGGGGTGCCGGTTCGGATGGCCACGCCGGCCCATGGCCAGGTGTGCCACCACCGGGCGAGTTGGGCGGGGTCGGTGGTGGCTGCGTGGAGGCCGTGGCGGGTGAGGGGGTGCTTGGCGGGGTGGTCGCACATGGGCCCGGCCCGGCAGCTGCAGTGTCGGTTCACGATGCCGGCGACCGGGAAAACGGGCCACCCTTGGGCCGCGTAGGCGACAGCCGCCTGGTAAGGGCTCGCGCTGTTGAGCCCTTCGAGCTGCAGGTTTCTCCCGGCCGGAGGCGCGAACCGGGGAGCGTCACCTGGGACTTGCTGCCAGCTCGGGGGGAGGTCAATTTGCCGTGATTTGTCGTTATGGTCACTGGCACTCATCGCTGAGTTCTGGGGACTTGAGCGGTCGGTCACGGCCTGCCGCTCCCTGGCGCAGGCGGTTGATCGGGGCTGGTGAGCCGGGGGGGTTGGTGGTGGCCGGATCGGCAGTCAGCAGCGGCTTCGATCCCGATCCAGTTGGTGACCCGGGCGGCGAACAGCGGCAGGTGGTAGGTGTGCCAGGTTTGGGCGGTTTCGGGGTTGGCCAGCGGGCCCTGGAACGCGGCCCAACGACTCCACATGAGGGTCGTGAGCTCCTCGATCAGCGCGCCGTGCTGGGCCCAGCAGGGGGGGATGGTCTGCTCCTGGGTCCAGGGGTAGCGGTGGTTGAAGTAGGCGACGAAGCGGCCGAGATCGCCGAAGAGACAAGCCGCTTGGGATGCGCTTTGCTGCGCCCAGTCCCAGCCGCCCTGGTTCTCGTCGTCCGCTGGGTCGTGCAACTCCGGGGGCCTGGGGGCGGGGCGGAGATCGGGGGCGCTGCGCCCGGGGGTGGTGTCGGTCATCGCGCTCCGCCTGGTTGCGGGTCACCCTGTTGGTGGCGGGTTTGTGCGGCGCGGATGGTGTTCCAGTCGGGGTCGTCGCTGAGCAGCGGAAACTGGGCGATGATCGGTGGGAGCCGTCCCCACAGGACCAGCGCGGCGCCGGACGGGAGGGTGCGGATGTCCCCGGAGCGCAGCACCGGGGCCGTTTCCCAGGTTTGCGTGGCGGTCCGGGCGCTGCGCTCGCCGCCGCGCTGCACGCTGTCGCGGCGGGTCCGGCGGGTCCCGCAGATTCGTTCCAGGTCGCCCAGGTCTTTGGCGGAGCTGAGACCGCCGAAGACGACGGTGATGTTGGTGGCGTTCGCCATGGTCTCCGCTGGTGACGCCCCCCAGCGGGTGACCGCTTGGGAGAAGCTCTGCATGGCGTAGACCATCACGATCCCCCGGCCTCTCCCGTCGGCCAGGAGTGCGGGGAGGCTGGGGATGGGGGCGATCGAGGGGGCCTCGTCCAGCAACCCGAGGAGCGGCGGGTCGAGCCGGCGGGAAGGCTGCTGGTTGGCGAGGCGTTCCGCGGTGTCGAACACGTCCTGGGCGAACGCAGTCAGCAGCGGGGCGACCGCGCCCAGGCCGGTGTCTTTGCCGAGCAGATAGACGGTGCCGTTGGCTTGCAGGAACGCGGGGACGTTGAAGCTGGCGTCTGGTGGCGGGCTGCAGGCGTCGATCACATGGGGATGGGAGAAACAGGCCAGCGCTCGGGCTAGGTGGCGCATAACTCCGGACGTGGTCTCGGCGGCGCCGGTGGTGTGCACGGCGATGATCCCGGCCCACCCGGGCGCCGCGGCGGGGTGGGTACGCAGGATGTGGGCGGGGGTGGGGTCGTCGACCCGTCGGGACCAGCCCAACACGGTGCGGATGTCGCCGCCGTCGAGGGCGGCGGCGTGCAGGTAGCACTTGAGGACATCGCGCGCCGCGTCGACGAAGAACGCGCCGTGGCGGGCGTCGCCGGCCTCCCCCGCGGCCGCCAAAAACGCTCCTGCGCGGCGCTCCGCGGTGACGCTGTCTTGACATCCAGATACCGGTGACCAGCGCACGGGGTCGGCCGTTTTGACGAGGCGGTCGGGGTCGAACACGGCGACCGGACCGAGGCGGGCGCGGGCGTCCGCGGTGAGCTCGAAGAGGTCGGCCTTGGTCGAGGTGGCCACCGCGGGGCCGGGGTGGTGGCGCAGGATGCGGGCCAGGACGCGGAACGTTTTGCCTTCGCCGGGAGGGCCGATCACCCGGGTGGAGGACTCCCACGACGCCCACAGCGCGACGCCCCCATGGGTGGCCCGGCCCAGCGGGTACCCGAACCTGGCCGGCTGTCGCTTCCCCACCTCCCGGCCGGTGAGGCTCGGGCGGGTGATCGCTCGGCGCCGGCGGGCGGCCGCCGCGGACGCTTCTCGGCGCAGCTGGCTCGGACGGGCCAGCCCGTCGCGGCCGGCTCCGACCCGGCGCCCCGACACGGTCGACCAGACCACGGAGGCCGCCCCGCCAGTGACCGCGGTCAGAGCCGTGTAGGTCGCCCAGTAGGCGTCCGGTCCCGGCAGGCGACCCGACAACGGGAACGGCCACGCGGCCGCCGGTCGCCCGGGCCGCATGATCGTGGTGTGCACGATCGTCGCCCACTGCGAGCTCGGAGGCCACACCCAACCGCCGCCAAACACGACAGCCGACACCGCGCCGGCGGCGATCACCATGGCGGCGGCCACAGCCACCACGGCAGCGATCGCGGCGACTGCCGCGGTGTCGCTGTCCAAGGATTGCCGGCTTGTCCGATCGCTCGGGGGGTAGGTCATGCGCTGGCCCGGCGCAACGCCGCCTCGGCGGTTTCGACCGTGTAGTACACCTGTCCCGCGGTCATCCCGTAGCGGCGACCGGCGGCGCGGCCCGGGATACGAGCCACGCGGACGCTGTAAACAAGGCCGGCTTGGCGGGCCGTGACCGTCCGAGAACGGACCGCTTCGACCAGCGAAACCACGACTTCTTCCGCCGCGCTGCGAGCATCGTAAAGCCCGGCGGTCCCACCCTCGGTGGTGGCGGGCAGGCTGGTCAGGCGGGCCTGGATACGGGCCTCGGCCCGCCGCCGAGTCCGTACCCTCTCCGCCGCGGAGCGAACCAGACCGTTCTCCGGATCAGCCAGCGACACCCCAGCACGCTCCGCGATCACCTCCCACGCCGCGGCGACCAGCTCCGCGACCACATCGTCAGGGTCATCGCTCGGCCCAGCCAACGGCCGGTGATAGCGGCAGTGCAGCACCGGCTCGGCCGCCAACCCCGGCAGGATGGCCTGCAAGACCGCCCGGGCCGCCAACCGGTCGCCGGCCACCTCGACCAGCGCGGCGAGACGCGGATCGGGTCGACCCCACTGGCGGTCCGCCACGATCGCCGACACCAGCGCGGCCGGCGTCGCCCACCCCCCAAGGGACGGCGCCGTCGCCGCCCACCGCTTGAGACGCCGCGCTGCGGTACGGGTCACCGCGATCCGGGCCCACTCTGTCTCCAATACGCCGTAGATGTCCATGGGCCGTACGGTGCGCTTCGGAGTTCCCCACAAAGTTCCCCATCCACAACGTGTCCACAGGATTTTGTGGGGCACCGCCGTGCCCAACCTCCGCCCCACACCCGCCCACACTCTCCGCCCGCTACCCACACCGCGTCCGGAATGCCCTCGTGACCTGCGGGGATCATCGTGTGGGCATTCCCCATCCCATATCGACAGCCAGTCATCGCGCCGCCCCTATGGCTCCGGTTCACGGGCTTGACCGCCACCGCAGGAAGGCGCTGTGGGAACTGGGTCATGTGCCCGCCCACGACTTCCCCACCGCTTCCCACCGCCCACCGCCACACTGCGAGGCCTCCCACACGCGCAGAGCGGTCTGGGGCAAGGCGCGACGAGACAGGACCTCCGTCCCTGCCGGGGGTGCGAGACAGCCTGAAGCGGCGACAGCGCCTGTCCCGACGCCGACCGACGAACGGAACGGCCGCCAGCCGACTTCGCGTATCCGGCAGGACTTCGGCGTGACAGCTGCGAGCCGCGACTCCTCGCTCGGGGCACGCTGCGGTCGCTCGTCCGGCTGGGCCTCCCACGGGTGTCGCAGTCCCTGAGCGGGGACCGCCTGCGGGGATGGGGGTCCCTTAGACATGGCGGACCAGAGGCGCGAGGCGGCTCCGTCAGGTCGCGCCGACAAGAGCCTGCGGACACAGCGGCCGGGGAGTTGGCGGCGGTCGCCGCGCTGCGCCTTCCAGTCCTTGGGTGTCGTCCTCGCCGACAGGACAAGGCGGCCGAGCGCCGCATTCTTCACGGCGGCCGGCGTCAAAGACACGGACCGTATCGACCGCTCTACGCGGCCGAAACGAGCCGCGCCCAGACCGACGTTCAGGTCACCCGGACGTCAAACTTGGTCGGGCACCGCCCCAGACGAGCCGCTTGCGGTGAACGTCTCCGCGCAGCCAGTTTTGGCTGGCGGCCCTACCCCGACGGCCGGGCAGGGGTTGTTGTCACGTTCCGAGCGTGGGTGGTGGGTAGTGCATGGCGCTGAGCGATTGTTCGTAAAGCTGGTGTCGGGCGTGGACGGACAGCCCCCCGACAGGGGCCGCGCTCGGGTCCGGGGTAGCCCGCGGACTTGACTGGCCGTGAACGGATTGCACAGTCTGCTCCGCGGTCGGGGAACCTGGAGAGGACGCTGAAGATGGGACGCTCTCGCCGGGTTCGAGCGGGACGGGGTCGGCGGGTGTGAGGGCCTCGTCGATTTGGGCGAGCCGGGTCCGGAGCGTTCGGAGACGCTCGTGGTGCTCGAACGGGCGGCCGATCCGAGCGGCGACGGCGGTGGCTTCGCTGTGGGCTTGGTTGGCTTCGGCGCGGAGTTCGGTGGCGGTCTGCTCGAGGCGCAGGACGCGGTTTTCGATCTTGGTGGCCAGCCCGACGGGGTCGGCTCGGGCGATGTCGGCACGTTCGAGGGTGAGCCGGCGAATGGGGAGCTGTTCGATGCGGACCTCGCCGAACGGGGGGAGGTCGCCCTGGCGGGTGATGTCGGCGTCGACGCCGAAGCCTCCGATCTCCCCGACGCGATATGCGCTCGTCCCGGACCGGTCGGGCCCGGGTTGGTGGCGGTCGAGGAGACCGAGGAGCGCGGCGCGCAGCGCCACGCCGGCGTCGACGCGGCTGGTGTAACGGTCGTCGCCGACGGTCATGGCGAAACGGTCAGCTCGGGTGTCGACCCGACGGGACAGCGCCGCCTCGAGCTGATCGGCCTGCCGGGCAAGCCGCTCGGCGCGGGTGGCGGCCGCGGTTTGGCGGTTAGTGAGGTCGTGCTGTTCTCGTTGGTGGGTTCGGGCCAGCCGTTCCAGTTTGGTCACGTCCTGTTCGACGCCGGCTCGTTCCATGATCAGCGGGTTACCGGTGGCCAGCGCTTTGACTTGTGCGAACGACAGGGCTTGGTCGCCGATGTCGTCGATCTCCCGGCCTGTCGCCTCGCCTCGGGTGACTTGGTGAATGAAGATCGATTTTCGCTCCACGGTTTGCCACATGAACACGTCGAAGGAGCCTTCGGTGACATACCGGACGATTTGGACTTGGAGGTTTTGGTTGCCCTGGCGTAGGAGGCGGCCTTCGCGTTGTTCGATGTCGGTGGGACGCCACGGGCAGTCCAGGTGGTGCAAGGCGACGGCCCGGGCCTGCACGTTGGTGCCGACCCCCATTTTTTCGGTGGACCCGACGAGCACGTTGACCCGGCCGTCCCGGCAGGCGGCGAACAGTTCGGCTTTGGCTTTGTCGCTGCCCGCCTCGTGGATGAACCGGACCTGCTCCGCGCTCAGACCGCGGGCGGCGAGCTGGGTTTTGAGTTCGTCGTAGGCGTTCCACCCTTCGCTGGGGGTGGATAGGTCGCAGAACACCAGTTGAAAGCTTCCGGGGCGGGGATGGGCTTCGCCGTCGGTGTCGGCATAGCGGTTAGAACGGGTTTCGTCCCAGATGTGGGCGATCCGCTCCGCGGCGGCGGTGATCTTGCCGCCGTCGGGATCGGGGTCGACGTCGACCAGGCGCAGATCGAGCGCGGCTTTGCGGCCGTCGCCGGTGACTTTGAGCATGTTGTCCACTTCGGGGCCCACGGCCCGGGATCGGACTTTCTCAGCCCGCTCCACCAGTCCGGCCACATAGGTTTCGAGCCCGGAGGATGCGGGGACCACGACCACCTCGGCGGTGTCGCCGGCCAGGGTGGGGGTGGGCAGCGCGAGTTGTTCCGCGGTGCGGACATCGGCGACTTGCGCGAAGAGGGTGAGGAGCTCGGGAACGTTCACGAACCGGGCGAAGCGGGTGTTGAACCGATAGGAGCCGCCGTCGGGGGCCAACTCCAGGCCGGTCACCGTCCGTCCGAAGGTGGCGGCCCACGCGTCGAACGATGAGAGCCCGGTGCGGTCCAGTTCGCCGGGCTGCAGGTAGCGTTGCATGACGTAGAGTTCGGCGATGCTGTTGGTCACGAACGTGGCGGTAGCGAAGGTAGCGACGCGTTCGCCGTGCGCTCCGCGTAGCACGTGCAGTTTCAGCTCGAGGTCGGATGCCCGGCGGGAGCCGGTGATGTTGATCCCGTCGATATGGGTGGTCAACGCCAGGTTCTTGAACGCTTGGGCTTCGTCGACTTATGCCGACGTCGGCATAAGTCGACCTATGCCGATGGCGCGACTATGCCGACAGCGGAGACGAGGTGGGCTTGAAAGCCTTGTGAGGGTGGGCTCCTTCCGAGAGCAGACCCCGATTTTGTCGGCATAGTT